>Ga0209191_1000443_pt1 | contig 32414 bp, 33 predicted proteins | sample S_130626_EF_Meta_FD_187320 | JGI IMG/M metagenome (GOLD analysis project Ga0209191, IMG submission 187320) | Freshwater microbial communities from Lake Simoncouche, Canada to study carbon cycling - S_130626_EF_MetaG (SPAdes) (version 2) | ecosystem: Environmental > Aquatic > Freshwater > Lake ...
TGGCATTTGGCCCAACAATGGAGTTAAATCTCCTTGTTGGGCCAAATGTTTTTTAATTATCAACTCAAAGGAGAGTCATTAAGTGTCAGTAGCTGTTGAACTGCGACACATCTCCAAGCGCTTTCCAGGTGTAATAGCCAACAAAGACGTTTCGATGAAAGTTGAAACCGGAACTGTCCACGCCCTAGTTGGTGAAAACGGTGCAGGAAAATCCACCGTAATGAAGATCTTGTATGGAATGCAACGCCCAGATGGTGGCGAAATTTTAGTCAATGGACAAAGCGTTAACTTCAAGAACCCTAATGATGCGATAGAAGCAAATATTGGCATGGTTCACCAGCACTTCATGCTGGCGGATAATTTCACAGTCCTAGAAAACATCATTTTAGGTGCTGAACCTAAGCATGGACTCACAATCGATTTTGCTGTAGCGCGCAAGAAGGTTGCTGACATGTCGGCTGCCTATGGTCTAGATGTTGATCCAGATATTTTGGTTGAAGAGTTAGGTGTTGGGCAGCGCCAACGTGTTGAAATTTTGAAGGTTCTCTATCGTGGTGCACGAATCTTGATTTTTGATGAACCAACAGCCGTGCTAGTTCCTCAAGAAGTAGATGATCTTTTCAACGCACTCAAAGGTCTTCGCGCTGAAGGAATGGCCATTATCTTTATCTCCCACAAACTTGATGAAGTGTTACGAGTAGCCGACGATGTGACTGTGGTTCGTGCCGGTTCAACTGTTGCCGAAGTGAAATCTAAAGATGTCACAGCTAGACAGTTGGCTGAGCTTATGGTTGGAAGCGAACTGCCACAGCCAACAACTCATGGTGACACCCGGCGTCCCGAGGTAACTCTCTCCCTCAAAGATGTGTCAGTTCCTACTAAATCTGGCCGTGATTTGATTTCACATATTTCTTTCGACTTACAAGCCGGCGAAGTTATCGGAATAGCTGGAGTTGAAGGAAACGGGCAAGCCGAGTTGGTTGAAGCGATCATGGGCTTGCGTGATTACACGGGCCAGATTGAATTTAAAGGCGAGAATATTGATCACTACACCGTGGCACATCGCCATGACGCAGGAATCGGCTTAATCCCAGAGGATCGCCAGCGTCAAGCATTAATGATGGCATCTCCACTTTGGGAAAATAGAATTCTTGGGCATCAACGAAGCAAGCCTGTTATGCGCGGTTTTATCCTAGATAAGAAAGCCACAATTGCAGATACGCGCGTCATTATGGATGAGTTCGATGTTCGCGCACCTGGGCCACACACTTTGGCAGCAGCTTTATCAGGTGGTAATCAGCAAAAATTTATCGTAGGCCGTGAAATGAGTAAGGCTCCTGCACTCCTTGTGGCATCACATCCAACTCGTGGTGTTGATGTTGGTGCACAAGCTGCAATTTGGGAAGAGCTTCGTCGCGCACGTGAAAAGGGAATGGCAGTGGTTTTGATTTCTGCTGATTTAGAAGAGCTCATCGGAATGTCTGATCGACTTCTAGTGATGCTGCGCGGTGCGATAACTGCTGAACTTAACCCTCAAAAGACAACCCCTGAACAACTTGGTTCTGCTATGACTGGTGCAAAATGAAAAAACCGTCAACATCACAAGTTCTTCTAGCTATTGCCGCACCATTGGCTGCCGCCGTTGTTTCTATTGTTATCTCTAGTTTGGCAGTTCTAGCTTCCAAAAAATCCCCAGTTGAGGCGTACAAGACAATGTGGGAGTTTGGAACACAAGCAGGCTCATTGCTTGAAGTTCTCAATACAGCAACTCCATATTACATAGCAGCCATTGCTATCGCTATAACTTTTAGAGCTGGACTATTTAATATCGGCGTTGAAGGCCAACTGCGATTAGGCGCACTTTTTAGCTCGTATTTTGCAGCTAAGTTTGTTTTACCACCAGTGCTTCACGTGCTTGCTCTCTTTTTAATTGCTATGACAGTCGGTGGCCTGTGGGCAGCAATTGCTGCTTACTTAAAAGTTAAGCGTGGAGTGAGTGAAGTTATTTCAACAATTATGTTGAACTCGCTCGCTGTCGGCATGACTTCGTTCTTGTTCTCTCAGTATTTTGCTGAAATCACTGAAGGCTCTAACAACTTAACCACCAAGACTCTTCCAGCTTCTGCACAAATTCCGGATTTAATGCCATTATTGAATAAATTGGGCGTAGAAGATCAACCTGGTGGTGGTGTCTACGGCATGCTTTTGGTTGCAATCGCACTTGGAGTTGCTTTCTGGTTCATCGTTAACCGGACCCGTTTTGGATTTGAACTTCGCGCTTCCGGTGCTAATCCAATAGCCGCAAGAGTTAGCGGAGTTAATTCAAAGAAAATGACTTTTATTGCTCTGGTCGCTTCAGGTGCCATCGCTGGACTTTCTGGGTTACCAACAATTCTTGGGGATACGCATTCCTACACGATGGGATTTAGATCAGGCATTGGCTTTTCAGCAATTGCAGTAGCGCTCTTGGGTCGAAATGGCGCAGTAGGAATGGCATTTAGCGCATTGTTATTCGGTTTTCTTGAAGTGAGCTCACGCGCACTTGAACTTATTGATATTGCTCCTGAAACCTATGTGATTATGCAGGGTTCAATTTTGCTTAGCTCAGTTATTGCCTACGAAATTGTTCGTCGTTACAAGATAACCCTGCAGAGCAAAGAGTTAGCAAAGGTGGTCGGAGCATGAAAACTAAAGCCACCAAACTCCTTCTTAATGCAACACTATTAATTCTTGTAGTTTCGATAATTCGTTTAGTCACTGGAGCAAGCGACTTAACGAGTGTTGGAACAGCTTCTGCGGCGCTTCTACTCTCAGTACCAATTGTTTTAGCCGGACTTGGCGGTTTGTTCTCTGAGCGCTCAGGTGTTGTAAACATTGGTCTTGAAGGCATGATGATTCTTGGTGCATGGGCTGGTGGCTTTATAGGTTCTAAGCATGGACCATGGCTTGGATTAGCAGCTGCCATATTCTTTGGCGCAGTGGGTGCTCTTGTGCATGCAATTGCAACAATTACTTTTGGTGTCGACCATGTGGTTTCTGGTGTTGCGATAAACATCATCGCTGCAGGATTAGTTCGCTACCTTTCAACAATTTTGTATCAAGGTGGATCATGGCCAGGGCCTTCCCAATCTCCGGATATAGGTCCAATTTCAAACAACGGTCTTCCAGTTCTCTCTGGTGGCACCTACTTTGGTTGGAAGAGCCCGGATATATTGACTCCAATCGCTGAAAAACACTGGTTTTTCATCTCTGATGTTGCCTCAATTGTCCGTGGCTTAACTGGTGATCTTTCATATGTGACTGTGATTGCAGTTGCGATAGTTCCGATTTCATTCTTTATTCTTTGGAAAACCTCATTTGGCCTTCGACTACGTAGCGCTGGTGAAGCTCCAATTGCTGCTGAATCACTTGGCGTAAATGTCTACAAGATGAAGTATGCGGGTGTTCTGATCTCAGGTGGTTTAGCTGGTTTAGGTGGTGGATTCTTAGCAATTGTTGCGGCGAATCACTATCAAGAGAATCAAGTTGCTGGTCGCGGTTACATTGGCCTTGCAGCCCTACTATTTGGAAATTATCGCCCAGGCGGTATTTTGATGGGTGCCGGTTTGTTTGGTTTTGCTGATGCACTTCAATTACGTGACTCAGCGGCGATCCACGCCCTTATCCTTTTGATTGTTGTCATTCTTGCCTACCTTGTTTATCGCGATGTTCGTAAAGGTAAGTATCTTTCTGCCTCAATTAGTGGCGTGATGTCGGCTGGATTCATGTGGTTCTTCTTAGCAGTCGATGTTCTTCCAGGGCAGCTGGTCACAATGACTCCTTACATCGCAACACTTTTGGTTATGTCACTTGCATCCCAAAGACTTCGAATGCCAGCAGCTGATGGTATTCCATACCGCCGTGGTGGATTGCGATGAGCTCGATAGATTGGGATTCACTACATACTGCAGCAGTGGCAGCTATGAAAACGGCATATGCTCCTTATTCAAAGTTTCCTGTAGGTGTTGCAGCGTTAGTAGATGATGGACGCATTGTTTCTGGATGTAATGTCGAAAATGCTAGTTACGGTTTAGGCCTTTGTGCTGAGTGTGGATTAGTTTCAAATCTGATTGCAACGGGCGGTGGACGTTTAGTTGCGATTTCATGCGTTGATGGACAGGGAAATCACTTGGCTCCATGTGGAAGATGCCGCCAACTCTTGTTTGAGCATGGCGGAGCTAAAGCACTATTGATGACCGATGATGGACCACAGACAATGGCAGCAATGTTGCCTTGGGCTTTTGGTCCTGATGATTTAGACCGCAACGAGCGCTAGATGTCGCAGTTTGAGGCATTCTCAGCAGCAGAGATAATCGCTGCAAAACGTGATCGACATTCATTAACTGACCCCCAAATTGATTGGGTGATTGACGCATATACACGCGGAGCTGTAGCCGATGAACAAATGTCTGCACTGTTAATGGCCATTTTACTTAATGGCATGGAGTCTCGAGAAATTTCCCGTTGGACTGATGCAATGATTAATAGCGGTGAGCGCATGAGCTGGTCAGCATTAACGCGACCAACAGTTGACAAGCATTCAACAGGTGGAGTGGGAGACAAGATCACTTTGCCTCTTGCGCCTCTTGTTGCTGCTTGTGGCGCTGCTGTCCCACAACTTTCTGGTCGAGGTCTTGGCCATACCGGTGGAACTTTAGATAAGTTGGAATCTATTCCTGGTTGGCGAGCATCCCTCTCAAATGAAGAGATGCTTAAAGTTTTACAAGATTGCGGCGCAGTTATTTGTGCAGCAGGAGCTGGATTGGCTCCGGCAGATAAAAAACTCTATGCACTGCGTGATGTGACGGCAACAGTAGAAGCAATTCCACTGATTGCCTCCTCGATTATGAGTAAGAAAATTGCTGAAGGAACGAGTGCACTAGTACTTGATGTTAAGACTGGTGCTGGTGCATTTATGAGTGATCCGCAAAAGGCTAAAGAGTTAGCGCATGTAATGGTAGGGCTTGGAAAATGTGCTGGAGTTAAAACCATTGCACTTGTAACAGCCATGGATATTCCATTGGGATTAACTGCAGGCAATGCTTTAGAGGTTCGAGAATCTGTTGAAGTTTTAGCTGGCGGTGGCCCAGCAGATATCGTTGAACTCACTGTTCTACTTGCACGCGAGATGTTAGAAACCGTTGGCATCACTAACGTTGATCCAGCCGATATGTTAAAAAATGGCAAAGCAATGGATGTTTGGCGCCAAATGATTAGTGCCCAAGGCGGGGATCCCGATGCAAAGCTTCCAACTGCAAAAGAGAATTTAGTTGTCACAGCCCAATCAAGTGGAACTGTTCTTTCAATGGATGCGATGAAAGTTGGAATGGCTGCATGGCGCTTAGGCGCAGGCCGATCACGCCAAGGTGAGGCAGTTCAGGCTGGGGCTGGAATCGAGATTCACGCTAAACCAGGAGAAGTTGTGGCCGCTGGAGCACCACTTTATACATTGCACACTGATACGCCAGCCGCCTTTGCCCGCGCGCAAGAATCGCTAACTGATTCGGTAACTATTGGCGATTTACCAAAGAATGGAAAAATAGATAGATTGCCACTAGTAGTCGAACGAATTACGGATTGAGAGCCCTAAGTTGAGCCTTACAAGCAAGCCCTCGCCAGCGCAGATTAAGCGCATCCCAAAAGTACTGCTACATGATCACCTAGATGGGGGATTACGCCCTCAAACTATTATTGATATTGCACAAGAAATTGGTTACACCGCACTCCCAACACATGATGCTCTCGAGCTTGCAACATGGTTCCGTGAATCATGTGATTCAGGTTCACTAGTTCGCTACCTAGAGACTTTTTCCCACACTATTGCAGTGATGCAGCGACGTGAAGACATTATTCGAGTTGCTCGTGAGTGCGCATTGGATTTAGCACGAGATGGTGTTGTTTATGCCGAGGTACGCGGTGCACCAGAACTGTTCACTCAACAAGGTTTGTCGATGGCCGATGTTGTTGATGCAACAATTGAAGGTTACAAGCAAGGAATGGCAGAGGCTAAAGCCGAAGGCCATGAGATTCAAGTCTTCTCCTTGCTATGTGGCATGCGCCAGAACAAACTCTCTCAAGAGGTTGCTGAATTAGTTGTTAAATATCGCGATAAGGGTGTCGTTGGCTTTGATATCGCCGGTCCAGAAGATGGTTTTCCACCTAGTGATCAAAAAGAATCTTTTGATTACCTGCGAAAAGAAGATGCTCACTTCACCATTCACGCAGGTGAGGCCTACGGACTTCCTTCTATTTGGGAAGCGATTCAACTGTGTGGTGCTGAGCGCTTAGGCCATGGAGTTCGAATCATCGATGACATTGATTTCTCAGGCCCTGAGCCAAAGTTAGGTCAACTTGCCTCCTATGTTCGAGATCGCAGAATTCCACTTGAGCTTTGCCCAACTTCTAATCTCCAAACAGGTGCAGCAAAGAGCTATGCCGAACACCCAATTGGAGCCTTGGCCCGCTTGCGCTTTAGAGTCACTCTCAACACTGATAACCGCCTGATGAGTCAGACTTCCATGTCATTTGAAATGGAGGAGGCGGTAAAAGCTTTTGGTTGGGATTTTGCAGAGTTACAGCGCATCACGATTAATGCGATGAAGAGTGCGTTTATCCCATATCCAGAGCGCTTAAAGATTATTGATGGAGTTATCAAACCTGGCTATGCGAAAATTTCCGCTGAGTAATGATTGATTTCAATAACCCTACTTTTGTCGCTGATCCATACGAGCAGTTAAAGGCACTTCGCGAATTTGATAAACCTGTTTGGCACGAGGGAATGCAGATATTTTTGGCTGCTCGCCATAGCGATGCCAATGATGTTTTTAGAAATAAATCACTAGGTCGTATTTTCAAAGACAAGTCGCCAGCATTTGAGTGGGAAACATTCAACTGGCTGCACTCAGATTCGATTTTAGATAGTGAACCACCTAAGCACACACGTCTGCGTTCCTTAGTTGCCAAAGCTTTTAATCGAAACAAGATTGAGGGAATGCGGCCTGCGGTGGAGCGCATCACCCAGCAACTTTTAGATGCTATAAATGAAAAGGTTAAATCCGGAGAGACTTTTGATTTAATTGCAGATTATGCCGAGCCCCTTCCAGTAAAAATAATTGCTGACTTGCTAGGTTTTCCAGAATCAGAAGAGCATTTGCTACGCCCTTGGTCTCAGTCAATTGTAAAGATGTATGAAGTTAATCCATCGGAGCAGTATCAATCTGAAGCTAAGAAAGCAGCAGCAGAATTTGCTGAATATGTGCGCAGCCTTGCTGAACATCGCAAGATAAATCCAGGTCAAGATCTCATCACTGATTTAGCCATGGTTGAAGAAAATGGCGAAAAGTTGAATTCACATGAATTAGTTGCCACATGTGTACTTCTTCTTAATGCCGGGCATGAAGCAAGTGTGAATGCCTTTGGCAATGGAATGGTTGCTGCCCTTGAGCGCCCAGACCAAGCAGATTTATTGCGCAAGAATTCACGAGCAATAACAGAGACAGCCCTTGAAGAATTCATGCGATTTGATGCTCCACTTCACTTATTTGAGCGCACAGCAACAGTTGATACCGAGGTGGGAGGCGTGAAGATAGAGACGGGTCAGAAGATTGCAGCCCTCATTGGTTCTGCTAATCGTGATTCGACAGTATTTGAGCGTGCTGATGAAATGGATTTAACTCGTGATCCCAATCCACATATTGGCTTTGGTGCAGGAATTCATTTTTGTTTAGGGGCACCTCTTGCCCGCCTAGAAATGAGCGTTTCACTTCCAGCGTTATGGGAGAAGTATCCAAATATGCAATTAGCTGGTGCACCAGTTCGCCGGCCTACATTTGTATTACGTGGTTATGAAAGCGTTTCAATCTCTGTTTGAGAAGGATATGAGGACTGCGCACCTTTTCGTGTGACACTCATGGAAGCAACCTTAATACCTAGCCTCATCGCATCTTCTGGGCTTTTTCCACTTGCTAGGCCAAAAGCAAAAACACCAACGAAGGCATCACCGGCACCAGTTGTATCTACAGCACTTACTTTTGGAGCACTGACACGAGTGAGATTTCCATCGATGGAGATTAATACAGCACCTTCTGATCCCAACGTGACTATGGAATTTTTGCCTTGCCTAAAACTCTTTAGCACATCATCACTTGTTGGATATTGGCCATGGAGTTCTTTAAACTCAGTTTCATTAGGAATAATCCAGTCTGTGACTGCTAAAAGTTCTTTACTAAGTGGTTGATATGGTGCAGGGTTTAGAATTGTTATACAGCCACGTTTTTTAGAGGCAGAAAATGCAGCCAGAGTTACCTCTTGCTTAATTTCGCATTGGGCAACTACAACTGCTAAGTCAGCGATTGACTCAATAGCATCAACCGCTTTCTTATTCTCAATCTCATAATTAGCACCCGGAATAATGACTATACGATTCTCACCATTGGCATCGACCCAGATATGCGCAACACCATTAGGTGTATCACTGCGCTCTAGAAATTCTGAACCAATTCCGAGCTTCTTGAAATTTTCAGCAATTGAGTCACCGAATAGATCTTTACCTAGTTTTCCAACAAAATGAACTTCGGCCCCGCAGTGAGCGGCAATAACGGCTTGGTTAGCCCCTTTGCCACCAAAACCAGTGGTAAATAGATCGCCTTCTAAGGTTTGCCCAGGAGCAGGAATTACTTTGGCATAGGCAGTTAAATCAATCATTGCACTGCCGACTACCGCTATTACTGCTTTGCTCATACCGCTAGGCTATCGCTTATGGAAAAAACTTCAATCATTCTTGATGTTGATACCGGCGTTGATGATGCTTTTGCGGTGCTTTTTGCCGCGATGCATCCAGCAATCAACTTAATAGGAGTTACTTGTGTTGATGGCAACACCAATGTTGACCAAGTGGTTGCCAATACTTTGAAGGTTTTAGATGCTGCTGGAGCTGGGGAAATTCCCGTGGCTAGAGGCGCAGTCCGACCACTTTTAGGTAAATCAGAGTATGCAGAATACGTGCATGGCGCGGATGGAATGGGCGATCTTGGAATTACTCCGTCACATCGAAAAGTAGATTCTCGCTCGGCCATTGAACTACTTCGCGATCTAATTGAAGAATCTAAAGAGCCTGTAACACTTGTGCCAATTGCTCCGCTTACAAACATTGCCTTGTTCTTGCGAGCATTTCCAGAGACGGCCAAGAAGTTGCATCGAATCGTTTTGATGGGTGGATCAGCATCTGCCGGTAATGCAACTGCTGCTGCTGAGTTTAATGTTTGGCACGATCCAGAGGCTGCGGCAATTGTTTTTCAAAGTGGTGTACCAATAACCATGTATGGGCTAGATGTCTTTATGCGCCCAGGTGCTACAAGTGAAAATGCGGCGCAGTTACTAAAATCATCTGACCCCGCTCCACAGTTTGCTGCAACTCTTATAGAGGCATTTATTGAGCGTTTGCATGTTTCTCCTATTACGTTGGGAGACTACGGCGCAGTGGCGTGTGTAATACATCCAGAGTTATTTACAACTGAAGTATTCGATGTTGTTGTTGATACCTCTCAAGGTCCAGCACGTGGTCAAACAATCTGTGATCGCAGAGCACCATTTTTAAAATCTATTGAACCTAATGACTTAACTGACTCTGCATCAGTGCGCGTAGTTCTAGATCTAGATGTGGCTGCAGTTGAGCAGTTATGGTTTAAAACCATTGATAAAGGCTGGCTATAGCCCTATCGGGTGCCAAACCGTTTTGTTCTCCATGAATGCAAGAATTCGACCAGGATCAGCGCCTTTAAAACTATAGATTCTCTTTAGGTTTTCGGTGCCAGCAGATTTAACCTCTGCATGCTTTTTGGCTCCTAAACCTGAGATATCTAAGCCATCAATATCCATATGTGAGGCCATCCATGGAGTGATTTCATCCTTCTTACCCGTCAAAATATTTATAACACCTGCTGGAACATCACTTGTTGCAATAACTTCAGCAAAGCTCATGGCAGATAGCGGTGCTTTTGTGCTTGCAAGCACTATGACAGTGTTACCACCAACAATGATGGGTGCAATCGAATCAATTAATCCAAGTAGAGAAGGAGTCTCTGGAGCGATTGCAGCAATTACTCCCATGCTTTCAGGGATTGTGAAGTTGTAATAGGGACCAGCAACAGGGTTGAGTGCACCTGAGAGTGAAGAAATCTTGTCGGTCCACCCCGCATACCAAACTAGTCGATCTACAGAATCGGTTACCTCTTTTTCAGCTTTGGCTTTTGAAACACCAGTTACTGTGACAATCTCTTCTACAAACTGAGCTCGACGGCCTTCAAGCATTTCTGCTAGTCGATAAAGAATTTGGCCTTTGTTATAGGCAGTTGCCTTGTTCCATCCATGTTGGGCTGCACGAGCTGCTACAACTGCATCCTTCAAGTCTTTGCGAGATGCTAGACATGGGTTTGCAATAAATGCACCTTTAGCGTTCTTAACTTCATAGGTGCGACCAGACTCGGTACGAGGGAAAGCTCCATTTATAAATAGCTTGTATGTCTTTTTCACATCAATGCGATTACTCATGTGAGACTCCCTTCAAATATGCAGACAGGCCATGCCGTCCACCTTCACGTCCCCAACCAGATTCTTTGTATCCACCAAATGGGGAAGTAGGATCAAATTTGTTGAATGTATTTGCCCAGATGACACCGGCGCGAAGTTGCTGTGATGCCCATAAAACCTTAGATCCCTTTTCACTCCAAATACCTGCAGAGAGACCAAAAGGAGTGTTATTGGCTTTATCTATCGCCTCTTGAGGTGTTCTAAAAGTTAATACTGAAAGAACTGGACCAAAGATTTCTTCACGTGCAATGCGGTGGGCTTGAGTAACGCCTGTAAAGATTGTTGGTGCGAACCAGAAGCCTTTGTCAGGCAGATCACAATGTGCACTCCAGCGCTGGGCACCTTCAGAATCCCCAACTGCAGATAGTTCTCGGATCTTTAGCAGCTGTTCTTTGCTATTAATTGCACCTAAATCTGTGTTCTTATCCATCGGATCACCAACACGTATTTTAGCCATTCTATTTTTTAGCTTTTCTAACACTTCATCAGCAATGCTCTCTTGAAGGATTAAGCGTGAACCAGCACAGCAGACATGTCCCTGATTAAAGAAGATTCCGTTAACGATGCCTTCAACACTTTCATCAATTGCTGCATCATCAAAGATGATATTGGCAGCTTTACCACCTAGCTCTAAAGTTACACTCTTATTTGTTGGAGCAACGGCGCGAGCAATAATCTTGCCGACCTCTGTTGAGCCAGTGAATGCAATCTTGTCGATTCCTGGGTGATTAACAATAAGTGCACCAGTAGAGCCATCGCCAGTGACAATGTTTACAACTCCTGCAGGAAGTTCTGCCTGTTGGCATACTTCGGCAAACAAAAGTGCGGTAAGTGATGTTGTTTCAGCTGGCTTTAATACAACGGTATTTCCAGCAGCAAGTGCCGGTGCCACCTTCCATGCCAACATCAATAAGGGGAAATTCCAAGGAATAATCTGACCTGCAACACCATGTGCCTTAGGAGTTGTTCCAAGACCTGCGTATTCAAGTTTGTCTGCCCAGCCCGCGTGATAAAAGAAGTGGGCCGCAGCAAGTGGAACATCTACATCGCGTGATTCGCGAATAGGTTTTCCGTTATCGAGGGTCTCAAGGACTGCAAATTCACGTGAGCGCTCTTGCATGATGCGAGCGATGCGAAACAGGTACTTGCCACGCTCTTTGCCAGACATTTTTGACCAAGTAGTTGTGTATGCCTTGCGTGCAGCTTTTACAGCAGCATCAACATCAGCCTTTCCAGCCAAGGAAATTTGAGAGAGAACTTCTTCCGTTGCTGGGTTAATTGTGGGGAAGTGCTTACTTCCTGCAACAAATTTACCGCCTATAAAGTGGCCATACTTAGGCTTGATCGTAACGAGGGCGCGTGACTCTGGAGTCGGCGCGTATTCAAAAGACAATTTTTCCTCCATTAGTCGATCGTCACGTATTGAGGGCTAGCGTAGTAGCCATCATCCATTTTCATGCGTTGCATTAACAAATCATTAAGCAATGCACTTGCCCCGATGCGAAATAGTGAGGGCTTTAGCCATTCGGGCCCTGCGGTCTCATTAACTAGGACAAGCTGTTTAATGGCATCTTTTGTATTTCTAATCCCACCGGCTGGTTTAACACCGATTCGCACCTGGGTCATTGCATAAAAATCTCTCACGGCTTCAAGCATGACAAGAACGACAGGAGCAGTCGCAGCTGGTGCAACTTTTCCTGTGGAAGTTTTAATGAAATCTGCTCCAGCAGCCATCGCTAAGAAGGAAGCCTTACGAACATTGTCATAGGTTACAAGTTCACCTGTTTCAAAGATCACTTTCAAATGGGCCTTGGCGCCACATACTTCACGAATCTTCACAATTTCATCAAAGACTTCGATATAGCGACCTGCAAGAAATGCACCGCGGTCAATGACCATATCAATTTCAGATGCCCCGGCATCAACTGCATCTTTAGTATCTTGAAGCTTGACTGCCATTGATGCACGTCCAGATGGAAAAGCAGTTGAAACTGCCGCTACTCCAACGTGCTGGCCACCGATGAGATCTAAGTGTGTACGCGCTATACCAACCATGTCGTTATAAACACAGACTGCGCCAACACTTGGGACAGATGAATCAGTTGGATCAGGGCGCACAGCTTTAGTGCACAAGGCTTGAACTTTTCCAGGAGTATCTGCACCTTCTAAAGTTGTTAAATCCACCATAGTGATTGCAGTATCGATTGCCCATCGCTTCGATGTTGTTTTGATACTTCGAGTGGCAAGCATGGCTGCACGAGAATCTGCACCAACTTGGTCAACTCCTGATAGCGAACCCAGATATTTCTTTAGGGATGCTTCAGTACCATCGACTAAACCATAGAAACTCACGATAGTAATTCCTTCAGTGGGGCTCGAAACTGATCCAGAACCACTTGCGCAGTTGCAGAATCCTTTGCAATTATCTCAATGTAACACTTCATCTTTGCTTCTGTGCCACTTGGACGAATGATGATTCGAATTCCACCATCTAACCAAATGCGCAAACCATCAGTAGGAGGTAAACCATCACTTGGTTTGGCGAGGTCATCAATGGATGTAACTGAGCGGCCAGCAATTTCTGTGGGGGAATTTCGGCGCAAATTTCCCATAATCATGTCCACTTGAGAAAGATCAGTCAGTCGAATTGAGATTTGTTCAGTTGCGTGAAAACCGTGACGAGCCCAAACTTCATCGAGTAAATCAAGGAGAGTCTTATTCTCGGCAGCCAGATCAGTTGCAATTTGAGCTAGCTTGATAGCAGCAGATATTCCATCTTTATCATTTACTGTAATTGCATCAACTGCATAACCTAGAGCTTCTTCATAGCCAAAGGTTAATCCATCAATCTTTGCTAACCATTTAAAGCCAGTAAGCGTTTCTTTGAAATCAATTTTGTAGTGAGCAGCAATCTTGCGCAAAATTGATGAAGAAACAATTGAGTTTGCGAGGATTCCCTTAGTTGCGGCACGGGCAATAGTTTCACCAAGAATTACGCCTAATTCATCCCCACGCAGCATTCGCCAACCCTTAATTGGATCTTTAACTGCAGCGGCGCAACGATCTGCATCTGGATCATTAGCAATAACTAGATCCGCATCAAAGGTGCGCGCAGTTTCTAAAGCTAAATCTATTGCACCTGGTTCTTCAGGGTTAGGAAAGGCAACAGTTGGAAAATCTGGATCGGGTTTAGCTTGAACATCCACAAGGATTGGTTGTGGGAATCCGGCTTTATGAAAAACATGCTGAAGAGTTTCTGTTCCAACTCCGTGCATTGCTGTGTATACGATCTTTAGATTTCCAGGCCTTTTTGCAAGAGCTGCGGTAATACCAACGTATTTATGAACAATTTCTTCACTTACGATTGCCCATTGTTTTCCGCGAGGTTGTGAGGAAAGCGATGCGACTGAATCTATTTTTTGCGCAATTGATTCATCTGTTGGAGAAACTATCTGTGAGCCCCGGTAATTGATTCCGTCAACAACGCCACCTAAATAGACTTTATAACCATTATCTTGGGGTGGGTTGTGACTAGCTGTGACCATGATTCCAACATCGCACTTCAATTCATTTGTAGCAAAAGCCAGTACTGGCGTAGGAAGTGGGCGTGGCAAAACATAAACTTTCATACCGGCCCCGCTCATAATTTCAGCGGTTTCAAAAGTGAAATCCTCAGAGCCATAACGAGCATCACGACCTATAACTACAGAAGTTAAATTTCGCTCTTTCATATAAGCAGCGATGCCTGCAGCAGCGCGACCAACAACTGCTCGATTCATCCCTGAAGGCCCCGGGCGAATGGGACCACGTAGGCCTGCAGTACCGAACTGCAAAAAACCATTAAATGATGCACGCAGCTCGACTTCATCATTTGAATCTAGCCATTGCTGTAATTGGGCAGCGGTCTTTGGATCCGGATCATCAGCAATCCATGCTTGAACTTCTTGAGTTAGATCCATGTTCTTAGAATAACTTCGGAATTACCCCTTTGAGAAGAGCGCCCATTCGATCTGCAGCGGCCTTTCCAGCGGCAATAACTTCTTCGTGATTAAGTTTTTCTCCAGTAACACCGGCAGCTGCATTAGTTACCAATGAGATTCCAAGCACTTCAGCACCTAGAGCATGTGCAGCAATTGCTTCGGGCACTGTGGACATACCTACCAAATCGGCTCCCATGGTGCGCATCATTAAAATCTCTGCAGGAGTTTCATAAGTTGGTCCACGCCAATGCACATAGACACCTTCTTCAAGAGTTGAATCTTCTTTCTTTACAATTTCGCGGATTCTTTTGCTATAAAGATCTGTTAAGTCAACAAAAGTTGCGCCAGATAAAGGGGACACAGCCGTTAGAGAAATATGATCACGAATCAAAACAGGCTGGCCTACTTTGTAGGCCCTATTAATTCCCCCGCATGCATTTGTTAAGATGACGACTTTGCATCCAGCTTTGACCGCAGTTCGAACGCTATGCACAACAGGTTCAACACCTTTACCTTCATAGAGATGTGTGCGACCTAAAAAGACCAGTGCTCGTAGTTTCTTGCCATTTGCTTCAATTTCGTAGGAGCGAACTTTTCCTGAGTGCCCTTCAACTGTTGGAGGAAGAAAGCCTGTTAAATCTTCAGCATTGCATTCATATTGTGGCCTTCCAAGTGCATCGACTGCACTCACCCAACCAGATCCCATTACTAAAGCAACGTCATGGGATGCGACTCCTGTGCGTTCTGTTATTTCCTTCGCTGCAACAGCGGCTGCGGCTAGTGGATCGGAATAGAGGAGTTCGCTATTTGTCATGCATCAATGATGTCACAAAGTGCTGTTCCACTAGAAACTGTGGCCCCTATGACAGCGCTCAAGTTGCTAATAACTCCAGCTTTGTGTGCCATTAAAGGCTGTTCCATTTTCATCGCTTCTAAAACGATTACTAAATCGCCAATTTCAACTCTATCGCCTTCATTAACTGCAATCTTCACAACCGTTCCTTGCATTGGGCTAGCAAGAGCTGCTCCGCCTGTTCCACCTGCCATGGATTGCTTTGCTCGATGTCGCTTAACTACAGGCTTAGGAGCATGTACCAAAACCTCAAAACGCTTTCCATTTACTTCAGCAACTAAATACTCAGGTGCCATATGCGTCTCAAGTGGCACGACTGGCGCATGATATGTAGCAATTTGGTTATTGAATTCATTTTCAATATAGCTGGTATAGATCTTGAAATCTTCTGTAAATGCAGGATCTTCAACGATTGCGCGGTGGAATGGAAGGGCAGTGGCTAAGCCTTCAATTGAAAATTCAGCAAGTGCACGGCGAGCACGTTCAATCGCTTGTTCGCGAGTTGCTCCCGTAACAATGAGTTTTGCTAATAAGGAATCAAAGTTCCCGCCGATGGTGTCACCATTTTTGAAACCAGCATCAACTCTAACTCCAGGTCCTGTTGGAATAACCCATTCAGTAATTCGGCCTGGTGCAGGTAGAAATGAGCGACCTGGGTCTTCACCATTAATTCGAAATTCAATTGAGTGACCACGAATGACTGGATCATCAAAACCAAGTGCTTCACCCATAGCAATTCTAAATTGTTCACGAACTAAATCAATACCTGTGATTTCTTCACTCACTGGGTGCTCTACTTGTAAGCGAGTATTCACTTCAAGAAATGAAATAGTGCCATCAAGTCCAATTAGGAATTCGCAGGTGCCCGCACCGATATATCCGGCCTCTTTCATTATGGCTTTACTTGATTTATAGAGTTCGTCTTCTTGTGCTTTGCTCAAAAAAGGAGCTGGTGCCTCTTCAACGAGTTTTTGGTGGCGACGTTGTAGTGAGCAATCGCGTGTACTTACAACTACAGCGTGTCCATGTTGATCAACTAAAACTTGGGTTTCGACGTGGCGGGGTTTATCCAGATACCGTTCAACGAAGCATTCACCGCGACCAAAACCACTTATTGCTTCACGAACGGCAGATGCGAATAACTCTGGAATCTCTTCCATCGTGTGCGCAACTTTTAATCCACGTCCACCACCACCATGAGCAGCCTTAATTGCAACGGGTAATCCATGCTCTTTAGCAAAAGCTAGTACTTCTTCATGGCCCTCCACTGGATCTTTAGTTCCAGCAACAAGAGGTGCTCCGGCTTTGGCTGCAATTTTACGTGCAGAGACTTTGTCACCAAGTGCGCGAATAGCCGCAGGGGGAGGTCCGATCCAAATAAGACCAGCATCAATTACTGCTTGAGCAAAGTTAGCATTTTCAGATAAGAATCCATAGCCAGGATGAACCGCATCAGCACCTGATTGTTTGGCAACATCAATGAGTTTTTCAATATTGAGATAAGTCTCAGTCGCAGTAGTTCCATGAAGAGAATAAGCAGCATCAGCCATTTGGGAATGAATGGCATTGCGATCTTCTTCTGAATAAACAGCAACGCTTTCTAAACCGTGGTCTTTACAGGCACGAATAACGCGAACAGCAATTTCACCACGGTTAGCAATTAATACGCGCTTCATTGCATCACCTTAACTTCTGGCCATGAGTAACCAAGTTGTGCAAATGCTTTTCTTACAAATGGCATAGATATTCCGACCACATTTGTGTAGTCACCCTCAATTGATGGGATAAAGGGAGAGCTAAAGCCATCTAGAGTAAATCCACCGGCAACATGTAGCGGTTCACCGGTAGCAACGTAATCAGCTATTTCAGCATCACTCATATCGTCAAAAGTCACTTTAGTTGTGACGATACTTGAAATTTCTTTGTCTTTAGTTGTGTCGATAATGCAGTGACCTGTGTGGAGTAGTCCAGAGTTACCACGAACCCTGGAGGCACGCTCGATTGCAATCTCTGGAGTTGTTGGCTTGCCAAGTGATTGTGAATCAAATTCAAATGTTGAATCGCAGCCGATAATTACTGCAGGAAAATCTATTTGTTCCCGAATTGTGTGGGCTTTGGTTATTGCTAAAGCAATCACCATATCTGCAGGTGTCATGGCATTGAAGAATTCAGTTTCTTCGTCAACATGGCTCACCATGATTATTGGCTTTAGCCCAGCTGATTCGAGTAAGCGGCGTCTGGACACGGATGCAGAAGCTAAAACTATTCTTGGCATTGTTTATGAATTCTTTCGAGAGCCGAAAGTAATTTGATGGGGTAATGCTTCTCGCAGTTGTGGCAAACCATAGACACTTCTACGGATAACAGGCTTCAACTCTTCACGCTTATGGTGGATCAAAGCGGCTTTGAGTGCTTCCAACTCCTGGGCAGTTGGATCCCCTTTAATGATTGAGAACTCCATTACAGCGGGATATTTCCGTGTTTGCGAGCAGGCAAAGTGTCACGCTTAGTGCGCAAAGTTCTAAATGCTTTTGTGATGTATGCACGTGATTGATTTGGTTCAATGACCGTATCAATCGTTCCGCGTTCAGCAGCTAAATATGGATTTGCTAATGATTCGTTATATTCATTTATTAGGTCAGCTCTTGCTGTCACTGGATCGTTTGCTTCAGCAATTTCCTTGCGATACAAAATGTTAACTGCGCCTTGTGCACCCATGACAGCAATCTCAGCACTTGGCCATGCAAAGTTAATATCGCTACCAAGATATTTAGAGCCCATGACGATGAATGCTCCGCCATAAGCTTTTCGAGTAATGAGAGTGACTAGTGGCACGGATGCTTCAGCGTAGGCGTAAAGCAATTTAGCCCCTCGGCGAATGATTCCATCCCATTCCTGTTCAGTTCCAGGCAAGAAGCCAGGTACATCAACAAGTGTCAGGATGGGGATATTGAATGCATCGCAGAAGCGCAAGAAACGTGCAGCTTTCTCGCTGGAGTTAATATCTAGTGTTCCAGCCAATTGATTAGGCTGGTTTGCAATGATTCCAATTGTTTCACCCTCAATTCGTGCAAAACCAACAACAATGTTTGGTGCATAAAGGGCATGGACTTCCAAGAATTCTGCTTCATCTACTAATGCTTGAATCAAAACCTTCATGTCATATGGCTGGTTTGGACTATCTGGAATCAATGTATCTAATGCAATGTCTGTTGCATTCTTTTCCAATAGCTCTGTTGGCGGAAGATGCGGAGCTCTATCCATGTTATTTGATGGCAAATATGAAAGTAGCGCCTTGACGTAATCAATCGCATCAGCTTCATTCTCGGCTAAGTAGTGAGAGTTACCTGTGCGAACATTATGAGTACGAGCACCGCCTAGCTCTTCCATTCCCACTTCTTCACCAGTCACAGTTTTAATAACATCAGGGCCAGTAATAAACATGTGTGATGTTTCATTAACCATCACAGTGAAATCTGTAAGTGCAGGAGAATATGCAGAACCTCCTGCACAAGGGCCAAGAATCAATGAGATTTGAGGAATCACACCAGAGGAGCGAGTATTTAGACGGAAGATTTTTCCGTAACCTGCAAGAGATGCAACGCCTTCTTGAATACGCGCTCCACCGGAGTCATTAATTCCAATAAGTGGAATTCCACTCTTCAAAGCAAACTCAGCAATCTTTACAATCTTTTCGGCGTGTACTTCACCAAGTGATCCACCCATGATGGTGAAATCTTGGGAATATAAAGCAATAGGACGCCCATCTACAGTGGCTGTTCCGATTACAACGCCATCACCGTATGGGCGATTATTTTCCATCCCGAATTGTGTTGAGCGGTGGCGGGCAAACTCATCAATTTCAGTAAAAGAATCTGGGTCAACCAGCATTTCAATACGCTCGCGCGCAGTGTTCTTGCCTTTGGCATGCTGCTTCTCAACGGCGCGTGCTGAGCCAGCGTGTACCGCTTCCTCAACGCGCGCACGCAGATCTTCGATTTTCCCGGCAGTTGTATGCAGATCACGGCTCATACCCCTACGGTACATGTCATGGGCATTGAAATGCTAAGAGCGGCACTTGATAAGTCACTTATCAACTCTTCGCTCACGCAGTACTGGCGAGTAAGCGTGGTTGATGTCACCGCCTCTACGCAAACCGATCTTGCCGCTTTAGCACGTGGAGGAAAAGCAAAAGCTGGTGATGTTATAGCTGCTAATTATCAAAGTGCGGGGCGAGGAAGATTATCGAGAACTTTCGAAGCTCCAAAAAACTCTGCGCTTCTATTTTCCTTCTATATCGAACCCAAGAGAACAAAAGAAGACTGGGGATGGATTGCATTGATTGCTGGCGCATCAGTTGCTCAAGCGCTAGATAAAGTTAAGGCAACTGTTAAATGGCCCAATGACATTTTGGTTAACGAGAAAAAGATATCCGGTTTGATAGCAGAAATAGTCAATGAAGGAGTTGTTATTGGAATTGGCATAAATGTTGGAATGACTCTAGAGGAACTTCCTGTACCTACCGCAACATCACTTGCTATTGAAGGTGTGAGTGATACCAATAGAAATGAAATTTTGGCAAAAGTTTTAGCGTTATTTGAATCCAACTTCACCGCTTGGGACAATGGGGACAACGCAGTTTCGCAGCTCTATTCATCCCTGAGCTCCACCCTTGGGACCAAGGTGCAGATTCATTACCCCGATGAAAAAATTGAAAAAGGCCTGGCAGTTGCAATCTCACCCCGCGGCGAGTTGGTTTTAGATTCAGGAAGCCATGTTCAAGCAGGCGACGTAGTTCATCTACGATAAGCCAGTGAGTAAACATTTTCCAACAGTTGGCGTGATTGGTGCTGGGCAATTGGCTCGCATGAGTGTTGCACCTGCCGCAGCACTTGGAGTCAATCTTTTATTACTCGCAAATGATGCCAACGATAGTGGAGCGCAAATAACCAACCATGTGGTCGGTGACTTTAGAGATTTAGAAACCGTCCGTGCATTCGCACGTAAATGTGATGTCATTACTTTTGAGCATGAACTCATTCCACTTAGCGTCATCAAGACATTGGAGGCCGATGGGGTAGTAGTACGCCCAAGTTCTGCCAGTTTTATTTATTCGCAAGATAAAGCTGAAATGCGTGCACGGCTTAGCAATTTTCCTTCACCGAAAAGTGCGATTGTTACGAATACCCAAGAAGTAACTGAATTTCCAGTAATTGCTAAAGCTATTTCTGGCGGGTATGACGGTCGCGGAGTCTGGAAAATCAGTAGTGAAGCTGAACTAGCCGCGGTATTGAAAGAAGTTGGCAAAGTTTTGGTAGAAGAGCTCATTGAATTTGATTATGAAATAGCTGTCATGGTGGCGCGATCTCCGCATGGCCAAGCAACAACCTGGGCTCCAACTAAAACAATTCAGCGTGATGGCATATGTGTAATGACAATTACGCCAGCCCCCGAGCTCTCCAATGATTTAAGTGAGAAAGCACAGAAGTTGGCCCTTGATATTACCAACGAAATTGGAGTCATTGGTGTTATGGCAGTTGAAATCTTTGTTAAAGGTGAAGAGTTATTCATCAATGAATTAGCAATGCGTCCACATAATTCTGGACACTGGACAATTGAAGGTTCTTTAACTTCCCAGTTCGAACAGCACCTGCGAGCTGTTTTAGATCTTCCTCTCGGAAATCCGCAAATGACTGCCCCCTTTGCCGTTATGGGCAACATCTTGGGAGGGGATAAGGAAGATATGTATCGCCCATATCTTCATCTGATGGCCCGCACTCCAGAGCTCAAGTTTCACCACTATAAGAAGCAAGTACGCCCTGGACGCAAGATTGGCCATGTTAATTTGCTGGGAGATAACCTCCTAGAATTAACCCAGGAAGTTCAGCATGCCCTTGATTACATGAGCGGAGAAATTGATGAGTGATGTAGCAATCATCATGGGATCAGATTCTGATTGGCCAGTAATGGAAGAGGCTGCAAAGGTTTTAGATCAATTAGGAATTTCTTATGAAGCTGACGTTGTTTCAGCTCACCGAATGCCACTTGAAATGGTTGAGTTTGCGCAAAGTGCTGCAGGTAAAGGATTTAAAGTAATCATTGCTGGTGCTGGTGGAGCTGCACACTTACCTGGAATGGTTGCCTCATTAACCACTCTTCCAGTCATTGGTGTTCCAGTTGCTCTAAAAAATCTTGATGGAATGGATTCACTTCTCTCGATAGTTCAGATGCCTGCAGGTGTTCCTGTGGCAACTGTTGGAGTGGGTAATGCCAAGAACGCAGCCTTACTTGCGGCCCGAATTCTAGGAATCTCTGATTCAGCCATTAGCGCCAAGGTGGGAGATGCTCTAAAGGAAATTAATGCTGAAGCAAAAGCTAAAGGAGCAAGTCTAAATTCACGTCGAGGGCAAAAAACTGGTTTCTAGTTTTTCTTTCTATATTCAATAGCTGGGCAACGATCCATTACTGTTATTAACCCCGCAGCCTGTGCACGAGCAATTGCATCGTGATCAATTACATCTAATTGTAGCCATACAGCCTTAGCCCCAATAGCAATCGCCTCATCTACAACTTTGCCAACAAGAGTGGAATTAACAAAACAATCAACTACATCTACCTGCTCTGGAATTTCTTTAAGCGTCTTATAGCCAACCTCACCATGAACGGTTTCTGCGCGGGGATATACAGGAATAATGCGATGTCCTTTATCTTTCAAAAGTTTTGCCACACCAAATGCTGCGCACTCTGGGTTATTTCCAAGGCCAACAACAGCCCAAGCCTTCATTGCAAGGACCGCATCAATGCTTTCTTGCTCGTTAATCGGTACGTCCTAAAGCGTGGAATTTCCAACCTGCTTTGCGCCATAGTTCTCGGTCGAGCATATTGCGCCCATCGATAATGATTTTACTTTTAACTAATGAAGAAAGAGTTGATGGATCGATAGCTCGATACTCTTTCCATTCAGTTAAGTGCAGGATTAAATCGGCGTCTTTGACTGCATCTGTGACTACTTCTGCATAGTCAAGCTTTGGAAAACGCTTGCGTGCAGGTTCAATTCCCTTGGGATCATGAACTACGACAGCTGCTCCAGCTGCTTGTAACTGAACTGCAATATCTAGGGCTGGGGAGTCACGCACATCATCGCTGTCTGGTTTGAAAGTAGCTCCAAGAACAGCGATTTTGTATTGGGTTAAATCCTCTGAAAGTTCATTTCGAACTACATCGATAACGCGCTGGCGGGCACGCAAGTTAATTGCATCAATTTCACGCAAGAATTCAAGAGCTTGTTTAGCCCCCAACTCTTCTGCGCGTGCCATGAATGCTCGAATATCTTTTGGAAGACAGCCTCCACCAAATCCAATACCTGCTTGCAAGAACTTATTGCCAATGCGTGGGTCATAGCCAATTGCTTGGGCAAGGACCGTAACGTCGCCACCTGCAGCCTCACATACCTCGGCCATAGCGTTAATAAATGAAATTTTTGTTGCAAGGAAAGAGTTAGCGGCAACCTTTACGAGTTCTGCTGTTGGGAGGTCTGCTCTAATCCACGGCGTTCCTAAATCAATGATTGGTTTATAAACTTTTTTAAGAATTTGTTCAGCTCGATCGTTAGCAACACCAACGACTAAGCGATTTGGTGTCAGTGTGTCTTCAACTGCAAAGCCTTCACGTAAGAACTCTGGATTCCAGGCTAGATCGGCTTGTGGCGCCGTCTTAGCGAGCTCATCACGTAGTGACTGCGCAGTCCCTACTGGAACGGTTGATTTTCCAACTACCAAGGAACCATCTTTTAGATATGGCGCAATCTCAGCAACTGCAGAACGCACATAGGTTAGATCTGCTGCAAGCCCATCTTTACTCTGAGGGGTTCCAACACAAACAAAGTGAATGTCGGCATCTTTAACTGCAGAGAAGTCAGTAGTAAATGAGAGTCGGCCTGTCTTCATTTCTTGTGCAAGCAAGGTGTCTAATCCTGGCTCGTAGAAAGGAAGTTCGCCATTTTGTAGCATCGCAACTTTATTTGGATCGGTATCAACGCCAATCACGGTAAAGCCAAGGGAGGACATGCAGGCTGCGTGTGTTGCGCCTAGATAGCCGCATCCAACTACTGAAAGAGTCAATGTCATAGGTGTGAGTTTACTTCAGTGCTCCGCAAGGATTTTCATCAGCGGTACGAGTCTTAAATTTATCAATCACAGTTGGTGATGCTGATGCGCTCGATGATGCCGAAGGTGAAGGGGTTACCTCGTCAACAAGTGGCAAATCTTGGCGTAAACGGTTAAATAGATCAGGTGCTAACTCAGAATCCCAAGTTACGACTGATCCAAGTCCTGGAACGCGAGCATTTGCATTACCTAAAGGAATTGTCAGTGTCCGCACTTTACTTGGAGAGAGATTTTTCAACTGTTTAGCTAAAACAATCAAATCATTTCGATTGAGCTCTGAATCTGTTCGAACGGTTGCGATAGTTGCATTGAAGAAATTAACTAATTTTATTGGATTCAATAGAACGCCAGTGCTTGTCACTTTTCGAAGAACTGCACTCATAAATTGCTGTTGACGTTGCATACGTCCAAGGTCGCCCATGCCGTCAAAGTCACGGGTACGAACGTACTTAAGCGCTTCGATTCCATCAAGAGTGTGAACACCAGCACTCAGTACCAGGTGACTATTTGGATCATCAATATCTCGCTTTGTGCAGACATCAATTCCGCCCAAGGCATCTACCATTCCGGCAAAACCAGCGAATCCAATTTCAACATAGTGATCAATTTTTATGTTGGTTTCTTGTTCAATAGTTTGAATCAACAGAGGCGCGCCACCCCAAGCAAATGCCGCGTTAATTTTCCCCTTTGCTGCAGGAACAATCTTTTCTTTATTGAGAGAAGAAACATGTTCTGGAATAGTTACAAGTGAATCTCGAGGAATTGAGATGATCGTTGCTTTGTCACGAGACTTACTTATATGAACAAGAAGCATGGTGTCTGAACGAGCACCTGCTGCAGCCTTTGTCGTTCCTACGCGTAATAATTTAGATTGTTCTTTAGTTAAACCTTCGCGAGTATCTGAACCCACCAATAAGTAATTAAGTGCAGAGCTGGGCTTATCTGGGCGATTATCTAGCGAGCCAAATACATCAATGCGGTTAATTGCTCCGCTGACTTGGCCTAGACCTAACCAAGAAAATGCTGAGATGGCGACAACGGCAAGGGATAGGGAAGTAATAATGCGTATTGGTCGCGTCGCTTTCACCGTGTAAGAGTACTTGGACGATACGGTGTAGGGGTTATGACGACATCAGCAAATGAGTTATATGGCTCACCGGAGCCCAAAATCTCAGTCATCCTGCCGGTCCTCAACGAATCAAAATATTTAGAAGAGGCTGTGAAGGCTATTCTCGATCAGGATTTTGCCGGCGAGATTGAAATTATTTTAGCTATTGGGCCTTCCCATGATGAAACCGAAGTTATTGCTCAATCATTAGCTAAAGCGGATTCGCGTGTAGTGGTTGTTTCAAATCCCACAGGACGCACTGCTGTGGGACTTAATCTGGCAGTTGCAGCCAGTAGATACTCAATCATTGTGCGCGTAGATGGCCACTCTAGAATTCCGAAGAACTACCTATCTCTAGCCTTTGATATCTTGAAAGAAACAGGTGCAGTCAATGTCGGCGGCATCATGGCTGCGGAGGGTCTTACGGTTTTTGAGAGAAGTGTTGCACGAGCAATGCGCAGTCCGTTAGGTGTTGGTGCTTCCCGTTTTCACACAGGTGGTGGCGCAGCATCAGTAGATACGGTTTACCTAGGTGCATTTAGAAAGCAAGCCTTGATAGCAGTTGGCGGATTTGATGAGAGATTTACACGTGCACAGGATTGGGAGTTGAATTATCGATTGCGCGCAGCGGGAGGAACTATATATTTCGATCCGCGGTTAGTAGTTACTTACCGTCCACGATCAACTGTTAAAGCACTTGCTAAACAGTATTTTGAATATGGACGGTGGCGCCGAGTTGTATCTCGCAGACATGAAGGAACAATTAACTACAGATATTTAGCCCCACCATTTACGGTACTCGGGGTAGTTTTATCCTTGATTTTCGGTGCGATAGCTTCGCCCATTCTTTTCTTGCCAGCACTGACATATGCATTATTTATTCTCATTGCATCGGCAAGAATTGGTAAATCACTCGGTGAGTTTGTCTCACTGCCACTTATTTTGCTGACAATGCATATGACATGGGGTATTGGCTTTCTAACTTCGCCAAAGTCGTTAGCGCCTGCGGTAACCTTACGACCGTGAGTACTCCAACGCAGGTCTATGAGCCATTTCGCGCTGGCCTGCCACCCTTGAGGAGATATTGGAAATCACTCTGGTCGCGCAGGACTTTCATATCTGAATACTCGCGCTCAGAACTTCGTGAACAGCATTTTGACTCAGCATTCGGCCAGTTATGGCTAGTCCTGAATCCTTTGTTGCTATCAGCAGTTTATTTCTTATTAATTGTAATAATCAGTGGATCATCTGACAGCACTCGGTATGCACATCTGACTGCAACGCTTTTCCTTTTCTATCTAGTAGCTAACTCGCTCACAGGTGGTGTTAAGTCAATTACTGCGGGTCAGCGTTTGATTTTAAATACTGCTTTTCCTCGAATTATGTTGCCAGTCTCAGCAGTTGTAATTGCAATCTTTAAATTCTTGCCAACTCTGGCGGTTTTTCTGGTAATAAGAACAGCCCTAGGTTTGCCCTTTTCTTGGCAGATGTTTTGGGCTGTTCCAGTGCTGCTTATAACAATGTTGTTGGCATTGGGTCTTGCAGTGACTATTTCCTGCATCAATGTGTATTTCCGCGACATAGCTAGTTTCTTGCCATACATGACGCGCACTCTTTTGTACTTGTCACCAATTTTATATGAAGCCTCAGATTTGAAACCACAGTTAAGAACTCTTGAACTCTTTAATCCGCTCTTTCCAATTTTAGATAGCTGGTCTCGGGCTTTAGTGCACGGCCAAGCACCAGTTACTTCTCACATGCTTATTGGACTTGGTTGGGCTGTTGGAATTTTCTTGATTGGCACATACTTCTTTTTATCAAGGGAGCGTGAATTTGCCGTCCGTCTCTAACTCACATAAGACCAATGAAGTTGCTGTTTCAGTGCGCGGCCTTGGTCTTACATACACGACTGCAATTGATCGCAGACCAACTTTAAAAGCACGCGTTAAGTCACTGGGTCGCGGAGGAAAACAAACTCGCGTTATCCGTGCTTTAGATGAGGTTAATCTTGATGTCGAATATGGCCAGGTATTGGGAATTATTGGCTCGAACGGTGCAGGAAAATCTTCACTGATGCGCGTAATTGCAGGAATTTTGCCACCCACACAGGGCCGCATCGAGGTCTATGGAAGCGTCAGTACTTTGTTAGCACTTGGAGTTGGCTTCAATGCATCGATGTCAGGTCGCGATAACGTCTATTTAGGTGGGCTAGCTGCAGGTATGTCCCGAGATGAAATTGATAGCCACTTTGAAGAGATCGCTGAGTTCTCAGAGCTAGGTGAGGCGATTGATGCACCCATGCGAACGTATTCATCAGGCATGTATGCCCGTTTAGCTTTCTCGGTTGCGGCTACTGTTCGGCCTGATATTTTGATAGTAGATGAGGCTTTGAGCACTGGTGATGCAAAGTTTAAAGAGAAATCACTTAACCGTATTAAAGAATTACGAAGTGATGATCGCGCTCTCATTCTTGTTAGTCATGCAATGGCAACGTTAGAGGATGTATGTAACGATGTTGCATGGCTGCATAAAGGAAAGCTTGTTCAACGCGGTGAACCAAAGACGGTAATTAATGCATATCGCGAGTTTTTGCAGGTAGGAAAGAGCGCAGCCATCGATGAGGATGTCTAAAACTTTTTTTGCATTCCTTTTTGTATTTACATCATTGATTCCAACTGCCTATGCAATAGATGTACCTGCAACTTTTTCATTCCAGGGTTCAGGATATGGTCATGGAGTTGGCTTAAGTCAGATGGGTGCGCGCTCCATGGCACTTGCTGGACAAAGTTCGGAACAGATAATCAAATATTTCTATAAGGACGTTGCGATAGAGCAAAAGAATGATTCTAAAATCCTGCGGGTTAACATTGGGCACTTACTCTCTAGCGCAAAGATTTCAAATACCGTAAAGGGTGATCAGCTGCAAATTATCCAAGGTGACATGGGAAGTGAAAGTGTAATCCCCGTATTTTCCTTGGCAGATTCAGTAACTTTCTCAATAATTGGATCTACAGTTAGTCCGCGATTAACTGTTGGAAAAGCTACACAGGTGCTGGCTCGAAGCAAAGCTTTCACAATTCGCTGGGCTGGTACACGATATTTAGATGGCGCTGACACTGTTATTGCAGTGAATCACTCAGGAGTAACTCAGAGATATCGCTATGGGCAAATTCAAGTCAGGGCAGTTAAGAGTCCAGCCGGATATCGCATTGAAATGACTAACTCGGTGCGATTAGCTGATGAATACTTGTGGGGCGTAAGTGAGATGCCATCTTTTTGGCCAGTTGCAGCCTTAGAGGCTCAAGCAATAGCTTCACGCACCTATGCGTTGAGCAAAGCAGGTATATATAGAAGTGCTTGTGACTGCGATTTGTATGGCTCGATTTCTGATCAAACTTTCTTGGGTTTTGCCAAGGAAATTGAAAAGAAATTCGGCGTGGTTTGGAAAGATGTTGTTACACGTACTGCTGGCTTAACCATCACACAAGCTGGATTGCCTATTACGGCTTATTTCTTCTCTTCATCAGGAGGTAAGACAGAGCTAGCAGTAAATGCCTGGGGTAGTGGCAGGGCTTATACGCAGATTGTTGATGATCCTGGCTCTTTAGATTTAGTGCTTAACCCAAGATTTGTCTCATGGAATCGAGAAGTTCCGCAGAGTGTAATTGCAGCAGCATTTGTTCTACCTGATGTAGTGAGTTTAGAAATCTTGGGAATAAATGAGAGTGGAACTGTTGCCCAGATTCAAGCGACATCTAGTAGTGGAGTGCAAGTAGTACTTCGCGGAGAAACTTTTAGAAGCAGAAGCAAAATACCATCAGCCTGGTTTAGTTTAGTTAGCGTGCAAAATTGAGTTGAGTCCGCCCCAAGTACCAGTACGACTTATTGCTTCAAGTGCGCCATCAAGAGAGTTGCGACGAAAGAGTAAATTGTTTCCACCAGAGAGAGCTGCAGCTTTCACAATCTCCCCATCAGGTAAGCGAACCTTTGAAGCTGCAGTCACATAAGTACCAGCTTCAATTACACAGTTATCACCCAGTGAAATTCCACATCCAGAGTTTGCACCTAGAAGAGACTTTTCTCCGATTGAAATAACTTCTTTTCCGCCACCACTGAGCGTTCCCATGATTGAAGCGCCACCACCGATATCTGAACCATCTCCCACGACAACGCCAGCAGAGATGCGACCTTCGACCATTGAAGTTCCTAATGTTCCGGCATTGAAGTTAACAAATCCTTCGTGCATGATTGTTGTGCCAGAAGCTAAATGCGCTCCGAGTCTTACGCGATCAGCATCAGCGATACGCACTCCACTTGGTATTACGTAATCAACCATGCGTGGGAATTTATCGACTGATAAAACAGTAACGTGACCAAAAGCAGCTTTTAAGCGTGCTCGAGTTGATTCAAAGCCGTCAACGGCGCAGGGACCAAAGTTTGTCCACACAACATTGTTGAGCAAGCCAAAAATGCCATCAAGTGCAACTCCGTGAGGTTTAACTAAGCGATGTGATAGCAAATGTAAACGCAAGTAAGCATCTTTGGCATCTGTTGGTGCCACAGCTATATCAATTTCAACGCTAACTAATTCTCGAGTTACTCCGCGAACTTCATCTTTTCCAACTAATGCCGTTAATTCATTAGGAACAGTTGCCGCCAGTGAACCAAGTTGCGGTGCAGGAAACCAGACATCGAGAGTTTTTCCGGCTGCCATAGTTGCAATGCCGTGGCCTGATGCGATGGTGGTCATGTCCTAAGCCTAACCCCTATCCTTACCCGCATGCGCATTGCAGTCTTTTGTTCTTCATCGCCGACGATTGACCCTAAGTATGTTGATCTCGCCTTTGATCTCGGCACGGCCATCGCGGCAAACTCATGGGAATTAGTGACCGGGGGCGGTCACATTTCAATGATGGGTGCAGTTTCTAGAGGGGCACGTCAAGGCGGTGGGCGAACTATTGGTGTTATTCCCCAGGCCCTTGTTGATATTGAATTTGCTGATCATGACAACGATGAACTACACGTTGTTGAGACGATGGGTGAGCGCAAGGCGATGATTACAGATATCGCAGATGCATTCATAACATTACCGGGCGGCGCTGGAACCCTTGAAGAGTTTTTTGAGATTTGGGTAGGGCGCTATTTAAAGTTTCATAATAAGCCAGTCGTCATTCTTGATCCATTTGGAATCTATAACCCACTACATGAATTAGTTGCACATTTAGAAGTGGAGAACTTTATTAAGCCAGGTATGCGGGAACTCATTTCTTGGACGACAGATGTGAAACAAGCTATTAAGGCTTGCTCTTAATGACAAGCAATCACATCGCAATCTCTTTAAAGATTAATGCACCGATACAAAAAGTTTGGGATTCCCTTGCGCAATGGGAAAAACAAGGTGAGTGGATGCTTCAGACAAAAGTTTGGGTGACATCAGAAATTACTCAAGGTGTTGGAACTTCAATAAATGCATTCACCGGCGTTGGTCGGTTAGGTGTTCTGGATTCAATGACAGTAACCTCGTGGCAACCTCCACACACATGCGATGTGCTGCACACAGGGAAAATAATTAGAGGCACAGGCCGCTTTCACTTACGCGAACACACTTCAGAAACAACGATCTTTGATTGGTCAGAAGAAGTTATCGCCCCACGCATACTTTTCTTGGCGATGCTTCCGGGGCTCTATATCGGAGTGCGAATCTCATTATTGCGCTTTGCACGAACATTCCGCTAAGAGCACCTTCACCCTCGTAGGCGTTAAGAGCCAGTAGCCTTATAACCATGAGCGAGTCCCCAACATTGGCCCAGGTGCTGGCCTCGCTGCCTGAAGAAGAGCGGATCATCTTGACCTTGCATTACATGCGCCAGATGTCATCGGGGGAGATTGCCCTAATGCTTAAGGTGCCAGAGCGCGCAGTTGATGCCGTTATTTCGGCGGGAAAGGCGCGATTGAGCGCAGTTCTCGGCATATAAACCCTTCACGATTTCGCGCTTGTGCTCTAAATACGAGATACTTCTCCTCTTGAACTTTCCCCGTCCATCTTTAAAGGAGTCCCCACATGGCAGCCATGAAACCTCGTACCGGTGATGGTCCAATGGAGGTCACCAAGGAGGCTCGCTCACTTGTGATGCGAATTCCACTAGAAGGTGGCGGACGCTTAGTCGTCGAACTTAACTCTGAAGAAGCTAATAATCTCAGCGCCGCACTTCATGCTGCGGTTGCATTAGTTAAGAAGTAAATCACTTACAGGCGATAGCCTTCAACGCATGTTCTGGACACTTAAAGCTGCCAAGCCTCAACTTTCATTAGCCATTAGCGCTGATTCAATTGCGCTCGCTTTTGCCAAAGATTCATCAGGTGTCATTTCTTTTTCTGGTCCAGAATCTTTAGTTAAAGATGTTGAAAAGTATTTTGAATTAAACCTAAATGATGAGCTTTCATTTTTCTCACCAACAGGTAAAGCGGGAGAGTTATTCGAAATTCCAGTAAGTGCTCAGGATGCCCAAACAGATCGAATCTTTTTAGTTGGAATTGGCGATTCATCAACTGCAGCATTTCGTGTGGCTGCCACAACTATTGCTAGAAAAGTTCGCGGCAAGAACACGACAGTGTATTCAGCATGTGCAATTAGCAATAAGGATGTAAAAGCACATGCGATCGCTTTGACATTAGGAGCCTACCTTTGGAATCTCAAGACGGGAGAGCCAGCTGGTAAGCCAACGTTTTTAGTTGCCACAAACGAAAAAGAGGTTATAGATGTTGCTATCACTATTTCGAAAGCGATTACGCGCGCTCGTGATTTGGTTCATACGCCTTCTAATATTAAGACTCCTGCGTGGATGGCTACTAAAGCTCAAGAATTCGCCAAAGGAACCGGGCTCACAGTAAAAGTACTTGCTGGCAAAGATCTCAAAGAATTTGGTGGATTACGCGCAGTAGGTAATTCTTCTCCAAAACCAGGACCACGTTTTATTGAAGTGGGATACGCACCCGCAAAGAAGAAAAATGCTATTAATGCCCTTCCACACGTTGTTTTAGTGGGCAAAGGAATCACTTATGACACAGGCGGAATAAATCTCAAGCGCCCTTATGACTTGATGATCCCAATGAAAAGTGACATGACTGGGGCAGCGGTGATTCTGGCAACTTTAACTGCCCTCGAAGAACTACAACCAAATATTCGCGTAACAGCATTAATGATGTGTGCAGAGAATGCTTTTTCAGGTTCAGCCCAGCGTCCAAGTGATGTTATTACGCACTATGGTGGAACAACTGTTGAAGTAATTGATACCGATGCCGAAGGCCGTTTAGTTCTAGCTGATGGTTTGGCATATGCAGACAAGAACTTAGATCCAGATTACTTGGTAGATATTGCAACTTTAACTGGTGCAATAACACTTGGACTTGGCAAGCAATATGCAGGTATGTACACACGCGATGACAAACTGGCGCGCGATTTTGAATCTGCAGGTTTGGAATCAGGTGATCGAGTTTGGCACATGCCCTTAATTGATGATTACAAGGATGCTCTTGAGAGTGACATTGCAGACTTTAATCACTTAGCAAAGAAGGCAAAATATCAAGCCAAATCTGTAACTGCTGCATTATTCCTTGAACACTTCGCAGGCGAGCGTCGTTGGGTTCACTTAGATATTGCCGGCACCGCACGCAGTGATATT
>Ga0209191_1000444_pt1 | contig 32388 bp, 26 predicted proteins | sample S_130626_EF_Meta_FD_187320 | JGI IMG/M metagenome (GOLD analysis project Ga0209191, IMG submission 187320) | Freshwater microbial communities from Lake Simoncouche, Canada to study carbon cycling - S_130626_EF_MetaG (SPAdes) (version 2) | ecosystem: Environmental > Aquatic > Freshwater > Lake ...
AAAGGTACTGTTCAAAGTGACCACACCAGGATTATATCCAATTTCATAAGCAACTGCTGCTGGAGTTGAACTAATTGTGACAGATGGAGATGTAAAAGTTGGAGCTACAGATTTTGAAACCAAATCTAATAAAAATTCATCGAGTGTTTTACCTTTTGCGGGGATGGTAGCGCCATTTGCATATTTACCTAAACTACCTCCTCCAAAATTTACAACAACATCTTTAGAGAATTTCTTTGCATACATGGCTAAAATAGCCGTTGTGTCGACTTTTTGTAATAGAAAAGAAGTATCTGATTTTTTTAATAAATAACTAGTATCAGTAATATACAATCTAGTTCTTAATGAATCTTTTACGGCATCTGAAACTGGTTTATCCTTATCACTCGTATTGTCTACATAAACCAAATCTGGGATATCTTTTTTTCTTAAATCGACAGTGCCTCTTAATCCATTTACTGTCTGAACTGGCGCATCAGGATATACTAGTTCAACCCAATTAGCCCTATCACTTACAGGTAATTTCGCTAAAACAAAATTCTTACTTGAATCCAATCTAACTGCAATACTACCAACAAGTCTGGTTGTAGGTAATGATAGCATTGCTGGCATATCATTCACTACATCCACCGATGAAAATGAAATGGCTGGTATTTGAACTGAAGGTATTTTACCTAGCGCATCTAAACTTGCAGTACCATTATTAGCACCCACTTGTGATTTTCTTAATAAACTACTTGTATCAGCAATATTTAATTTCAAATTAATACGATTAGATAAAGTAGTTGTATCGGCCATATTTAATTTCAAATTAATACGATTGGACAAACTAGCAGTATCTGTCTTTTTTAATAAGCTACTCGTATCTGTTATGTTTAATTTTAAATTAATGCGGTTGGATAAACTTGTGGTATCGGACTTTCTTAGAAGACTACTTGTATCTGTTATGTTTAATTTTAAATCTATTCTGTTCAATAAGTTTGTAGTATCCGATTTTCTTAAAAAACTAATTGTATCTGTAATATTTAATTTAGAAGTTATTCGGTTAGATAAATTTGTGGTATCTATACTAGTCCCTCCACTTGAAAATTTATAACTTGCTAATTGAGTCGGAGTTACAAAAGCCTTGGTACTATCTACTATATTCAGTTTTTGATCTATTGCAGATTGGGTCAATTTGCTGATGGGCTTGGATGAGTCTGCTGTATTATTAACCTTATCTAAAGTAAGGCTCGATTTTAAAGTAGTCAAGCTATTAGAACCTGTTCCTCCCTTGGTAATTGGAACAATGCCTGATATATTTTCTGCGAGCACACTATTAGCAAATTTTGCATAAGCAACATACTGAAACTGCGTGGTTCCCATCGTAATAAAATTGTTACCACCAGCAGGATCTAGTTCAATCTTTAAAAACTTAGGACTAAGTTTCCAATCAATATCTGAAAATTTACCTAGTGTACTCATTGTTAAAGAATCCCCAATGACTGCTGTAAACAAACCTTGTGCGTTGGTAGTTACTTTTCGAACTTCAATATATTCTGCTATACCAGTTGATGTACCCTGAAGTATACTTAATTTTAAAGTTATGTCTTGAGAAGCAATGATTGTGTTATTTATATTTCTTGCTACACCCTGAAAATTTAAACCAGTTTGAGCATTTAAATGGTTAATAAAGGCAAAAAATAAAACTATAAATAAAAACTTTTTATAAAAATTATATTTAGTCATATGATTCAAAAAATTAAAGTTTAACTATTTTATAAATACCTGTTTTAATTATTCCAGACAAAGATTTAAAATACACTCTAACATAAAATATACCCGAAGCCAAGTCATTTAATATAAGTTCTTTATCATAAATACTAAAAATAAGTCCTGCATTTTGGGTTAAAACAAGAGTGGATTTGCTATCTAATATTTGAATTGATAAATTTCCGGATTCATTAAATTTGGCTTTAATTCGAAGTAGATTAGATGTCGGATTTGGCCCAATTGTAATTTGATGACCAAATACAACAGGACCATACTCATTAATACCAGTAGATAGGCTTGTTATAGGTTGTAATACACCCGTATTTAAAGTAGAACTAGCACTTGTGAAATAAGCAATTGATACGGATTCACCTATACTCCACTCGGTTGTATTATTAAAGCCACCTCCATTGTTAAATGTATATAAGCTTATTGATTGAGCACTTAAAGTAGTTCCAAATAAATTTATAATTAATATAATTATATAAGGTTTATTTATAAACTTCATATAATTCGATTAAATTAGATGTCTTTGTTTTATTGAAAATAGATTTCTTGATAGTTGAAACCGTATTGCATTTTATGTTTAATAATTCAGCAATTTTATTCGTACAATTACCAGTTAACAATAAATTACAAACTTCAATTTCTCTTTTAGATAATTTGATAATATTGACATCCATATTAAATTCCATTTTATAATTTATTCCTGATTTAAATTCATTAATTGCTTAACCGAAGGCATTAAGACTAAACGTATGCGTCTGTTATTTAATCGACCAGCTTTTGTATTGTTATTGTCAACAGGCAGGTACTGACTTCTTCCTGCAGCAATCATTCTTTTTGGATCTATCTTAAACTTGGTTTGTAAAATTTTTGCTACTGCAGATGCTCTATTCACGCTTAAATTCCAGTTATCCGTTTTGGCATTACCTTTAAATGCTTTGTTGTCGGTATGTCCTTCAATTAAAAAGCTTAGACTAGGTTGGGCGTCTAACAATTTAGCAATCCCCCCTAACATTTGTATTGACTTCTTATTAAGCTTGGCACTTCCGCTAGCAAACATGATATTAGATGGAATATCAACAAATACAAAGCCTTTATTTAATTTAATATCCACCTCATTAATCGCATATTTCTTTAGATCTGTCTTTAACTCATCTAGCCAAGCATTTTTTGTAACATTAGCAGCATTGCCAATTTTAAATGCAGCCAATTCCGACTCAGTTAATAATGCATTACCAAGTATTTGGTTCAAGAATAGATCACCCTCTGTTTCAGCAGGAGTTGATAAAGCCAAACTTTGATTACGATAAAATCTAAGGCTATCATTTAAATGATTTAGATTGGTATTTAATCTACTGAGTCTAACGCTGAAAGAAGCTACAGTATCATTTAACTTATTCTTTAATGTATCATACTTTCTAGTTAGTAAAGTATTGGCATCTAATGATTCCGTTAGCTTTCCTGGAGGAATACAAGAAGAACTGACAATAATAAATGAGAAAGATAAAAGGTATTTTTTCATAAATAGAAATTAAAAAGAACGAATTGCTCTAACGTTTTGTGGGTCCCAATTTCCACCTGACTGTTGCACTGTTCCATTAGAAAAATTTAAACATTTGTATGGGTAGCTTGCTGACCATATGTAAGTAGAGCTAACATAAACTCCATTGTTCATATTTAAGCCAGTAGTATTTCTTGCTGTATACAAAAGCGATAATTCATAATAAGTAGGTAACCTCCAATCGGTGTACAAAGCTCCATTTGTAGAATGATAACTTGGATTGGTAGCAATATCTGATCCCTGTTCAGGAGTTGCATTACCATAATTATAAGTTTCAGCAATCAACCCATGTAAACCTCCGGTTGTTATATAAAATACAATTCCACCTCCATAAACTTCACCGACAGTATGCGCAGTACTGCCAGCTCCTGCAGAGGCTGTTGTCCAAGTTAAAGTACCACTGCCGGTAGTGCTTAATACTTGTCCAGTTGTGCCATGTGTATTTGGGTAAGTAACTGTTCCTGCAGTTAACGTACCACTGGTTTTTACATTCGTAATTGCTGTAGAACCTACTACAGTAACTCCATCAGCACCAAGCTGAATAGTATTTGCTGCTGTGGTTGATGCTTGATACCCTATAGCACTAGAGTTTGAATACCCTGCACTTGAAAATGCACCAATCCCTGTAGCATTATTTGCGGCACTATTAGCAGCAATACCTATAGCAACTGATTGTGTACCTTGTCCACCTTGTGCAGCATTGGATCCAATCGCAACAGAATTTGCACCTTGATTTGCTTGACCAGCAACATAACCAATTGCTACTGATTGACTTCCTTGATTAGAATAACCTGCTGCATTACCAACCGCTACAGCACCTGCACCTTGACTAGTTTGACCAGATGTTGCTCCAATAGCTACTTTTGTTCCTGCCAATCCCAATGATGATTGAATTCCTGCAATGGTAGATTGTCCTGTCCCACCATTAGCCACAGCTATTGTTCCAGATATACTTCCTGCATTAACAGTGGATGAAGCTAATGGAATATTTAAAGTAGTCCCTGATAAAGTGGCAGCACCTGTTCCTGTTGTAGTTAAAGTAAGTGCTGGAGTTGCAGCTGAACCATATCCTTGTCCTATATTCCAATAACAGTTTGTGCCGTCATAATAAAAATTTAAAATGTCTTTTGCGCTTGCAGTAGTAGATAACGCTATCGTAGTTGTAGAGCTTGATCCTAAAACTTTATTGGCGGTAGAAGGCAATGTTAATGTTCTTCCTCCAGTGGCATCCTGAGTCACTACTAAAGTTCCATATGAGCCAGCTACTGGTATACTTGAAAAACTTAAGGTTCTATTTCCAGCTAAGGTTACACTTGCATTTAAGCCAAGTGTTGGATTCCAGCTGATGGTTGATGCATCAATTAATGATTGAGGTGTAGATGCATATATAGGTGCATTAATACTTGTAGCATTTATGGTCCCTGCCGAAAAATTGCCACTAGCATCTCTTTTAACAATTGTACTTACAGTATTGCTTGATGTTGAAGGTGCTTCAGTTATAGTTGACCAAATTAAAGAGCCAGTTCCAGTCGTGCTTAAAAATTGACCATTAGATCCATGTGTTTTGGGATAAATAACATCCCCTAATGTTAAATTACCACTTGTTTTTACATTAGTAATATCAGCATTACCTAATTGAATGGTATTACTTGAATTAACCAATGCACTAAAACCTATGGCAGTTGAATTTTGGATATCTCCTGAAGTAACATCTGAATAATATCCAATAGCTGTATTATGAACTCCATTATAATTTTGTGCTAGAGAAGAAGTTCCAATGGCAATATTACCTTCTCCTTGTGAATTTAAAAGGGCGTCTGCACCAATGGCTAAGTTATTGCTTGAATGTAAATTTTCAAATAAAGCATTATTACCTATAGCCACATTAAAATTTCCATCAATATTTTTATATAAACTACTTGAACCAATCGCAAAGTTGTAGGAACCAGTTTGATTGTAATACAATGAATTCGTACCTATTCCTACATTCCAATTACCAGTCGTATTTGAAAACAAACTACTACTTCCAATTCCTGTATTGCTGTAACCACTGTTATTTGAATTTAGAGCTTGGATACCTAAAGCAAGGTTTGAGTTACCATCAATATTATTCATTAAACTTCCCGCACCAATTGCTGTATTAGAATAACCTACCGTGTTATTCATTAAACTTCCCGCACCAATTGCTGTATTAGAAATTCCTGAAGTATTTTTTAATAAAGTAAGGTATCCAAATGCATTATTATAGTAACCTGTTGTATTGGAAGAAAGTGCATTATAACCAACCACTGTATTGGTAAATGAACCAGCACCTATTCCAATAGTGAGTCCATTTACTTTTAAGTCATAGGCACCTAAATCTAAAGCACGCTTTGCGCCTGTATAAGGAATTGTATTAGAAGTTAAAGCAGTGATACTTGCTGTATTCGATAAAACTTTGGTATTTAAAGCATTAATTGCATTCGTATTAGCAGTTAAATTATTTGTAATCGTTTCATCTGCTGCACTTACAGTGATTGATTGATCGGTAACAAAAGTAATAAGTTCATTTATTCTCAAAGTGTTTGCTGTTATACTTACTGTACCTGTAACAATTTTGGTATTTAAGGAATCAACAGCAGATGACATTTCTGTTTTACTTACTTTTAGATTAATTCTATTTGACAAACTTGAAGTATCTATAGTTACTCCACTTCCGCCACTTGAAAAATTATAACTCGCTAGTTGTGATTTAGTCACATATAAAGTACTATCAGCTATATTTAATTTTTTAGCAAACGCTGAGTCCGTATATTTTTGTTTAGAATAATAAATCGTATCAGCTATATTTAATTTTTTAGCAAACACCGAGTCCGTATATTTTTGTTTGGTATAAAAAATGGTGTCAGCAATATTCAGTTTTGTAGCTAATTGTGATTTAAAGAAACTTGAATCTATCGTATAAGCCGCCTTTGCATATGGCGCTAACATGGTTAATGTATCTGCTGCTGTTAACTTACTAGCCACCGCGGTTTCTAATGATTGGACCTTAACGGCTTTAGCATATGCTTTTAGCATAGCTGTAGTGTCATTTGCATCTAATTTATTATCAACTTTAGCTGAGCTAGCAGAATACAATGCAAAAGGGACGGTACCAAAGCTAGTTGTTCCCATGTCCACCAGTTCTTTTGTATAATTCCAATTATCACTTGCACTAAATGGTGTGATGGCTATTTTTAAATTTAAGAAGAAAGGACCCTTAGACCAATCCACATTCCCTAAACTAGAGGCTGATCCACCAGTTCTTGTACCATTACCTAAATTTATACTAAAGACCCCCATAGCGTCTGTTGTCGTTTTATGTAGTTCTATTAAAACTTTAGTTCCAGTCGATGTAGTTTGAATAATACTTGACTCAACATAAATTTGACGATCCTTGGCTGGATTAGAAAAATTATCTCTGGCCACAGCTTGGAAGAAGATGCCATTGTTAGTTTGAGCCAAAGTCTGACTAGCAGTCATTGAAAATATTAAAGCAATGATCATTGCCTTGAATAGATGTATTTTTTGAGTGTTCATATTTGTAGAATAGGATATCATAATGATGGATGATGTGTTAGTTATTTGGCTTTAATAAATTTTAAAGCATCAGTATATTTTTCAGATTCTATCTGAATGATATATGTTCCCGCTTGTAGCATACTAAAATCTAAAGGCATTCCTTGGAAAAGTTCATAACCTGTTGCTTTTCCACTTGTTATCTTAAAACCATCTGTGCCCCAAATACTAATACTAAACTGGTCGTTTAAAGGTGGGGTATTCATGAATTTGATTTTAGTAAGCGCAATCACTGGGTTAGGATATAGTTTTATCCCAAGTGTGTTCATTTTTAAATTCAGTTCACAGTTTACTGAAAAGAGGCCTGTACCTCTGTCACCTGTAAGTACCGCTGTTCCATTTTGAACATTCAAGCAAGTAGCACTGCTACTAAAAGTAACAGCCATGCTATTATTGGACATGTTATTTAAACCACCTACACTACTCATTATAAAAGCACCCGTTAATTGCTGGGCATTTAAGCTTTGGGGGAAGGCCAATGTGATGATTGGTATGATTGTAGTTAGGATGCTATGTTTAAGCCAATATTTCATTTGTTATTGATTATAATTTTTCAATTATTTATTGGTGAAAAATAATTGAGTCGGATTCCCAGCATTAATGACTTTAGATAAAACCAATTTGGTATCTCCTACCGAAATGATATCATAAATCACTTCAAATGGGTTGCCATTAATAGTGATCAATTGTACATGTATTTGAGATTGATTATTGATAATTTCAACAGTATATGTACCTGTTAATCCATCGGAGTCTTTTGTTGTACCATTTTTTAAATAGGTCACAAAATAAGTCGATTGACCTACATAGGATTTAACTACGGTTGGAGTAGTTGAACTTGTACCTTTAGTTATGCTATAGTCTAAAAACCAATTTTTATTAACAAGTAAATTTTGGATCACTTCTTTTTGTGTAGTCGCTGTCTCTTTATTACAAGAAAACAAGGTCAAACTAATGGCTGCGAGCAATAAGGTATAGATGGTTTTCATTTTCTTAGTTTTAAAATAAATCTTTGGATTTAATACTCATTCCAATCTCAAATCGGTTTAATTGCACTGGAACTGTTGAATTTGCTAAATACTTACCTAGCTTATAATGGGCAAATAAAATATAATAGCCCTTGTTGTCAAACTCGGCACCAAGGTCTGCGTTCAGAAAGGCTCTATTGCCAGCACCATTCATTAATTGTTCATTACTAATTCGTGAAATTTTGTAATCAAAGCTGGGGCCTGCAACTGCATAAAATTTGTACTTTGTTCTATTAGAAATTGGAAGTAGTACTTTATAATGAGCTGTAAAACTGAATGTAGTAAACACATTATCTGCTTTAAAATGGGTAAAATCATCAATAAAGGGGGATAAACTATGGATGTTCTTATAAGAAGCACCTGCCGCTATTCGATTTATCCCAAGGCTAAAAGTATAGCGGTGTTTTTCTTTGTAAATGCCATCTATCCTAAAGCCTCCGTTAAAACCTGAGTTGAAACTATTTGTATTAAGGTCATTATAGAGATAATTAGTTGGTGCGGTTATACCATTATCATTGATTGTTTGCTTTGATAAGACCAATCCCCCATATAAGGAAATGTCATTGCCAACAAAGTTTACAAACTTCTTGGCGAAAGATTTTTTGATTTTTTGAATACGTTCTTGACTAGGATTTAATAAATACAAACTATCCTTTTGCTTTTTAGTCAAAGTTTGTGCAGTTAATAAGCTACCGCTAAGAGATGAAATTAAAAAAAGTAGTAAAAACCTGTTAGGAAATAGACCAATTATGCGCATAAAATTTCTTTGTAATAATTAAAGCACAAAGAAAATGTTTACGAATTTATTCTACGTTAAAAAATTTTAATGTTTTAGATAAAATGAAAAATCTTAAAATATTTTAACATTATTAAATTAAATAATCATAACTAGAAATATTTCGTAAAACAAATGCAAGTAACCACTACAATAAATGGCAAAAGCTTAAACTAATTTTTTGTTGGATTTCTTCTTTTTTTCAAATTAGACAAATGAACAGGAGTAATGCCTAAATAAGAGGCAATCATATACTGAGGGACACGTTGGTGTATATTTGGAAAGCTCTCGTCTATACTATCCAACCTTTCAATGATTTTTTTTGTATCTCTTTGTAATACATAATGAAGCATTTGTACCACATGCGCTTCGGCCATATACCTACCCAAACGATCTCCCAATTTCATATGATTGATCACGTAATTAATGACATCTAAGGGTATTTGTATCATTACGCAATCCTCCAGACATTCAACGTTTACAAGTGCTTTAAATTTTTCTTCATAATTATACAAGGCATAGCCAGTCACAGTCATACCTTCCGATCTGAAATTGTATATTTTAATTTCACCTTTAGTATTTTCTACATAATTTCTAATGATCCCCTTCGTAATAAAAAAAAGATTTTTTTGAACTTGACCAGCTTTCATGATGACTGATCCTTTAGGATATACAACTTGAGTACATTTATTGTTTAAATCGACCAATTCTTCGGGTGTAAATTCAACAATCTTAGTAATAAATTGATTAAACATGTCAAAATGTTCTGGCATATAAGTTTATATTTAGTTTTTTATCTAATAAAAATACTTAAATCAAATAATAATAATTTTTATATTCATTTCTTTTAACAATAATTAAATAGTTAAATCATGATAAGTATCTATAATTAATTTTTCTACTTTTTCATTTTGCTTATTCTATTTCTATAGAAATTTTTCTGCCTTTTTTTATATTTGATAAATGTACTGGTGTAATGCATAAGTAGGAGGCTATCATACGTTGAGGTACACGTTGATGGATATTTGGATATTCTATTTCTAAAAGCTCATACCTTTCAATAATAGACTTTGAATCTCTATTAATGATATAGTTCAGCATTTCAATGATATGCGCTTCTGCTAATAATCTACCTAAACGCTCCCCAAATGGAATATGATTGATTACGTAATGAATCGCTACCAAGGGAACTTGTATCATAGTGCAATCCTCAATACACTGTACATTGACTAAAGCCTTTAGATTATCTTTATAATTATAATGCGCATACCCGGTAACAGTCATGTTTTCTAGTCTGAAATTGTATATTTTAGTCTCCCCATCATCGTTTTCTATATAGTTTCTTACAATCCCTTTCGTTATAAAATATAAATTATTCTGAGCTTCCCCAGCTTTAATGATGAAATCTCCTTTTAAAAAATCAACTCGGTCACATTGCTGGATAAAATCGGCCATTTCGGTTTCAGACATTTGCACGAAATTTTCGAGAAAACGTTTAAATACTTCAAAATGATCTAGCATATAATTTATTTAACATAGAAGAATCTCTGTAGAAATTTTTCTGTACACCTGCAAAATGCTACGAAATAAAAAAAGTCCCAAATTTGGACTGTAAATGGCGGCTTTCACATTGTGAAATTATGCTTTCACACTATTTTAAGTGCTGAAAATCAATTACTTAAGACTTTGTATAAATTCTGTAGGTGTAACTCCAACATGCTTATTAAATGCATTGTACATAGATCTTCGATTGTTAAATCCAGACATTTCTGACAATGCCTCTATTGTAAAGGACTCGTATTTCTTAGCTTTTAGTAATTCCTTTAAATACTCAATCCTATTCTTATTTAAGAGATCTGTAAAATTTTCCTCTACTTTTTTCTTTAAGAACTCAGATAATTCATTTTTAGAGACATTGAGTTTTAAGGCTAAATCTTCCAAACTAGCATCTTGCGTCAGATAATAATGGTTAGCATAAAATAGGAATTCGAAATTTTGAAAGCTTACCCCGTTATTTTTAGTAAGAATTTGATTAAAGGGCCTTGCAAATTTATCATCATCTAAAAATTTGGGCCTAATTAAAATAAAGAAAATAAATAAAAACCTATGTATAAAGACAGTAACCATAGTGTTATCGTAAACACCCAGTTTCCCTTTTTGAAGGGAAATGTAAAGAGAACTACTAATTAAAAATAAAATGATATTACTTAAAATATAAAACCCCACCCATTTTCTAATTTTTAATTCATATAAGTTGATATTTGACTTTTTAGCGAGAAATAAAAAATATGAATTATAGAAAAGTGAAGCCGAACCTAAAAAAGCATACAACCCATAGAAAATTTGATGAAAAAGAATTGGTTTATTTTGAAGTACGCCTTCCTTTATTATAGGTGATTCTAATCCAAATACAAGTTCAATAATAAAAAGTAATATTAAACCCAATTCTACCCAAACAACTTGTTTTGGAATTCTTTTCTGAACAACTAAAAAAAACAAATTGACCGTCAGTAATAGTGCAATTACCTTAAAAATTTCTTTATATAAATGAAACTCATAACCTAAAAAACCTAAGTAATCTAACCCACTACCTGCAGTTACAATAATTAACCTAGCTAGGATATAATACTTTAAAAGGCTAAACTTTTGATTGCCTTTTGTGATTTCAAAGATTGAGAAAATGCCTAGTAATGTAATAGAAAACGCGATGGTAGCAAACATAGGGTGCAAACCTATTATAAAAAATGCTTATAATCGATTTTATTCTACATTATATCTACATCTTTTTAGCGTCTTCCAAAAACTTAGCTAGTCCAATATCAGTTAATGGATGTTTTAACAATCCTAAGATTGAATCCAATGGACAAGTACAAACATCTGCTCCAGCTTCTGCAGCTTTCACAATATGCAAAGCATTTCGGATAGATGCAGCCAGTATTTGTGTTTGGAAACCTTGCACATCATATATATGACGAATTTGACTAATTAGTTCCATCCCATCCCAAGAACTATCATCGATTCTTCCAATAAATGGAGAGACATAGGTTGCACCTGCTTTAGCAGCTAAGATTGCTTGACCTGCAGAGAAAATCAAGGTACAATTGGTACGGATACCATTGTCAGTAAACCATTTGATGGCTTTGATACCGTCTTTAATCATCGGTACTTTCACCACAATATTTTTATGAATGGCAGCTAACTTTTTTCCTTCTTCTACCATCGTTGCAAAATCTGTAGACAACACTTCCGCACTGATATCACCTTCTACTAATTCACAGATGGCTTTGTAGTGTGCAGCAATGGCTTCCTCTCCTTTTACACCCACTTGGGCCATCAAAGAAGGATTGGTAGTTACCCCATCTAAGATCCCTAAATCATTGGCTTCTTTAATTTGTGCCAAATTGCCTGTGTCAATAAAAAATTTCATATGGTAGGTTTATAGTTATAAAATTAATGCCACTTAATCATATAAAAAATATAAAAAAGTGGCAGGCTACTCACATCGCACCGCTCAACCGCCTATCCTTGCTGTATTCCTACCCTGGGGAGGTTCAGCAGGAGCTGGTCGTGTAAGACCTGCCGTTGCGAAGGTAGTAAAAACAGATTGGTTTTCCTACCAATTTTGGATCGAATTCAGACTAGAATACCCAATAATTTGATCATATCTACTCCCTGGAGCCCTGTAATAAACAAAAATGGTGTAGCTATTTTCAGTCTCCCAATGGTCCCCCTCTGTCCACATAAAATCATGCATTGGATTGGGTGATTGGTCTGACCTAAGGATATAATTGTAACTATAATAACCCTGTTTTAAAGTGAGCCATTTTTCATATTGCTTATTTGCACTATTCCATTGCATGCGGGCATTCGTATCTAACACATTTCCTGTCAGTGCTCCAGTTAGATACAATGTTTTTTCTTGGTAGGGTTCGCCATTTTTAGGAAGATAGGTAAACAACACTTGGGCATAGTCATTTTGATCTTCGGAACGGATGGACTCAGTATTGCTAATCATATACTGCCCATTCAAATCTCTAAAAGTAAAATAAGGTAGGGTCGACCTCGACTGATCTGGCTTTAAAATAAACCTTGAGCCGTAACCTAGTTGTTGGATGGTAGCAATTCGGTCTGTTTTGAATCTTAGATTTTGCAAGTCTAACCACCTAGATTCCTTGCCTGCAGGAAAAACAAAATCCCTGTCTGCATTATATTCCAATTGATTCCCTCTAATAAAACTAGGCGCGTTTGAAATTAAGATGTCATTGTACCTTGTATTTTGCAAAACCGCCACATGAAGTACTTCTGGTTGTAACAGTTGGATTCTTTTAACATCCAATTGCATTTGTATTTTTTGATGCGACTTTGAGATGGCTTCATCAAAAGGCTCCTGAATACTAGCTGTGATAGGCACTTCCTGTTCAATTACAAAAAAACGTTTTGTAAAAACCAGTTCATTGGACCTGCCCTGTTTATACACTTTCATCAAATAATTACCTGACTTGGTTGGTCTGCAAGAAGTTGTTGGGAAAGTAAAGCTATAATGATAATAGGCTTGTTGTGCGATAGACGAAATAGTATAGGCCCTAATATTATTTTGTGTGAGTCCTCTTGTATAATCAAATGGATTGAGTGCAACAGGCTTCCAATGGATATCCATTAGTTCAATCGTAAAATAATATTGCTTGTAGTTTGCAGATAAGTCGTCGAACTGAATCAATAATTCGTCCTGGGTATTGAGTCCAATCACTGGTAAGGCCAATGGCTTCCCTTTAGGAAATATCAAGACGGTCTGAATATTGGCATCTAGTATTTTATCAACCTGCGCTAATAATGGCGAAGTCAAAAAATACAAACAAATTAAGAGTATCCAATTTTTCATACTTGTTGTTTACACTTACGAAACTAAGTTGAATGCGCTAATTATAAAGATAAAAAACTAGATTTGATTAAAATTAACAGTTGAACACTGCCTTTGAAATAGCTAAAAGAATAAGTTTTTACAAACAAAAAAACTATACTCGATTTATAGTACGACTATCTATCGCTGCAACTGCTATTAGTGTGGCTGCAATTTTGCTCACTTTTTCCATTGTCAATGGGTTTCAGTCAACAGTAAGTAGTAAATTATTTTCGTTTTGGGGACATATTCAAATTAGTTCGGTCAATGGAGCTAGCCTCAATGAAGATGCTCAGGTAGCAAAAAAAATAAAGTCCATCTCGAATATCCAATCTAGTTCGTCGTTTTTGAACCAAACCATGGTACTTGCCAAGGATATCGAGATTGAAGGACTGAATGCAAAAGGCATTGCTGATTTTTCTAGTATCCCCAATTTGATTCAAGGTAGAATCATTCAAAGCGATGGCCAATCCCCTAGTAAAGAAATTGTACTTTCAAAAAATATGGCTACTAAATTACATATTGCCATTGGAGATCAAGTAAGGCTTTATTTTTTTCAAAATAATCAAGTACAAGAAAGAAAGTTAATGGTAGTTGGATTATTCCATTCCGGTATCGAAGCATATGATCTTAAAAATGTATTTGTGGATATTCATTTATTGCAACAACTAATACAAGCACCTACTGCTATTTCAGGCTATCAATTAAATGTGAACGACTTAAGTACAATAGCCCAAACGCAACTAGACATCCAATCTATCCTACCAGAAAATTGGGTTGCCAGTGCAAGTGCCGACATCTACCCTCAACTTTTTGACTGGATTCAAGTTCAAAGTATCAATAGGAATATCACGATTATCATCATGCTATTCATAGCTGTTGTGAATTTGATTACTTGTTTATTGATTTTATTGTTGGAGCGTGTTCCTATGATTGGCAGCTTAAATGCAATGGGCGCAACCCATACAATGATCCAAAAAGTATTTTTATACCAAGCAAGTTTTATTGCATGTGCAGGTATCGGACTGGGTGTATTGATTGGTCTTGGCCTTTCAATCCTACAATTAAAATTTCAGTGGATACATTTAGACGAGTCTGCTTATTTAATTGATGTGTTGCCTATTCAAATTCAACCATTACAAGTGATCGGTGTTATTTTTGGAACAGCAATCGTCTGTTACTTGTCATTTCTTTTACCAACTATTTGGATTAAAAAAATCAGTCCTGCTAAAGCAATTAGATTCGATTAATGTTGCCAGTTGGCTAATATAATCCCTGTTGCTACAGCAGCGTTTAAGGATTCTGCAGTGCCATATTTTGGAATCGTGATTGGATCAGTGATCAAAGATAAAATAGGTGGTCGAATCCCCTTTGATTCATTGCCTATTACTAAAATACCTTCCTTAGCTAAGGTTGTTGATTGTATAGCCTTCCCTTCAAGCACTGCACCGTAAATAGGCATTTTGGAGGATTGAATCAACGCTTCTAAATCTGCCACAATGATATCCACTCTTAAAATACTCCCCATTGTACTTTGCACGACTTTTGGATTGTAGCAGCTTGCCGTATCAGCACTTACCACAATTTGATCTAAACCAAACCAATCAGCAGTTCTAATAATTGTGCCTAAATTTCCAGGGTCTTGAATGCCATCTAGGAATAAGGTCATTTTACCCTTTAATTGTACTGGGCCTTTTATTTGTTTTTTCTCTACTAGTGCGATGACTTGATTTGCTTTGTGTAATTGGGTTAATTTATCTAATTCAAAATCGGCTACCTCGGTCACATAATGTGGCTTAAAGGGTTGCGTTTCGATCCAATCTTTAGTGGCGTAAGCTTGTCTAATCGCAAAATTGGAAGCCATCAGCTCCTCCATCATCTTTGGTCCTTCGATGATAAAAACAGATTCTTCTGCCCAATGTTTTTTATGGGCGAAAGATTGGATATATTTGAGCTCATTCTTATTGATCATGCACATGCATTTAGGGAAAGTTAAAATTATTCGATTCTCCTCAAGTTTGAGTCTATTCAGCCTTTTATTTTTTTTAAATAGCTGCGCAGATTTAAAAATGGCCGTTGTGCACAATTATCCCAAGGAAACTGAGTTTATTTATAAAAATAAAATCATCGTTAAAGACGCCGCATCAAAGCAGCAAGCCAAGACACTATCTATTGCATTGGATAATTATTGGGATGATAGTATTAAAGTACGTACCATTCGACAATATGGCATTTTTAATACCATCATCAATCCAAGAAGCTTTCAGCCAGAAAGAATGACAAGGACCATACAATATATGTCCAGTTTTTTAGCATCACAAGGATTTTATCATCCTGTCTTGACACCTATTGTCACCACTGATACAGTCAAAAACGAGTGGAGAACAACGGTGACAATGCAAGTAGCGCTAAATAAAAAAACAATCATAGATACCGTTACCTTTCAGTTATCAGACCCGATTTTACAATCGATTGCTTTAAAAAATAAAGAAGCTAGTTACTTAAAAAAAGGTCAGGCTTTTTCTGACGAAGGCATCAATAATGAATTAGATAGATTGGTTGGATTATTTAGAGCAAATGGATTTTTTAATTTCACAAAAGAAAAAATATTTGCAGAAGTAGATACCATCGACGCATCATTGATGGTATTAAAACTTGATCCACTCAGTCAAATTACGCAGATTACAGAAGCAAATGCCAAATATGATCAAAATCCAAGTTGGAAAATTAGTATTCAATTAAGAAATCTATCCAAAGAAATCACAAAACAATATCCTATTGGTCAACAATTGTTTTATAGCGATGTAGCGGTATTATCCAACCCAGATAGTATTCTTATAAATGCACCATTTAAAAGAGATACACTATCTAATCTAGTGCATCTATATACCCTACCAAAATTTAAAACTTCTATTTTTAAAGAACAAGCTTTCATTCAAAACGGAAGTCTTTTTAATGAAACAAGTTATTACCAAACACTCAATAATATCAGTAGTCTTGGTGCATGGCAACAGGTAGACGGAAGAACAACGCTCATGCATGATAGTGTTTTTTTACATTATTTTTTAGTGCCCAATACCAGAAGAAGTGTCAACTTTGATATTGAAGGAAGCAGGAATACAGCGCAATTAGGATCAGGTAATTTATTAGGCTTATCTACTAATCTTACATACAAAGACAAGAACGTTCAACGAAAAGCAATTCCTGGCATCACAAGTCTAAGACTAGGTGTAGAGTTGAATTTAAACAGTGGTGGTAATATCACACAAACTTTATTGATGAATCTTGGTCAAACTTATAGCTTCCCTAATTTAATTATTCCATTTGTAAAAAAGGAAGCGAAGGCAAATCAAAATGTGAAAACAAACTTCTCTTTATATAGTGCTTATATGGATCGTTTGGACTTCTATCAATTAAAATCATTCACCACCAACTGGGGTTATGAGTGGAAAAAAAATAAAAATGGTAAGCAACAAGTAATCAACTATACCCCATTGAATATTGAACTATACCAATTAAATAAGTTTTCTAAATTGGATAGCTTACTGATTAAAAATCCTTTTTTAAGGTCTTCATTTAACGAGGGTAATATCGCGAGTCAAACCTTGAATTATACCAATATTGGGACTTCATTAAAACATCCTCGCCAACAACAATATTTAAGACTAGGCATAGAGGAAGCTGGAGGCATATTTGGTATTTCAGAAAAATTGTATAATAACTTTTATCGTTATTTGAAATTAGAAGCAGAATATAGATCTACCTATAAATATGATCATTCAGAAATTGCTTGGAGATTAATGGGTGGCTGGGGAAATAATTATAGCAACAATGCAAGGCTGAGTGGACAATTGCCCTTCTTCAAACAATTTACAGCAGGTGGACCTTATAGTATGCGCGCTTGGGGATTAAGACAACTTGGCCTAGGGAGTTCCAGATTTTATGATACCAGTGCTTCAAGTCAAAATTTTGACCGCTTTGGAGACCTTCAGTTAGAAGCCAACTTTGAATACCGTTTTACTTTATTACAAATTGGATCCTACAAAATTGGGTCAGCCCTTTTTACGGATATGGGTAATATATGGAATACAAGGGATTTAGGAAACGACCTAAATGCAGGATTTAAATTAGACCGATTGTATAAAGATCTTGCCATCGCAGTTGGTACAGGACTCCGCATGGACTTTGATTATTTTATTATCAGAATTGACTATGCCTTAAAGATGAAAGACCCTACTCGACAAAATAATAATGGCTGGTTGAATTTGAGTGATATGAAATGGAATGAAATTAAAGCCAATGGACTTCGAGTAAATAACTATGCTTGGCAATTTGGAATTGGATTACCCTTCTAATAAATCATTGATTTCTTTTTCTAGTACTTCCCACTGCATCGCATCTTCTATATTGAATGTTCCAATTTTTGTGCGTCTTAAACCGCTCATATAAGCGCCTACTCCTAGCGCTTGTCCAAAGTCATGCACCAAACTTCGTATATAAGTACCTGTTGAACATAGGACCCTGAATTCAACATTAGGTAAATCAATTTTTGTGATTTCAAATTGTTCGATGGTAATTTGTCTTGGATCCACTTTTACTTCGATCCCTTGACGTGCAGACTCATACAATCGCTTACCATCTTTTTTGATCGCAGAATGTTGAGGAGGCAGCTGAAAAATAGTACCTATGAATTGTTTTGTAGCATGTTGAATTACTAATTCTGTAATCGTATCGATCGATTTAAAATTTTCAGGTTCCTGCTCTAAATCATAAGAAGCAGTTGTGGCACCAAGTACTAAACTACCTATGTATTCTTTTTGCATGCCCATGTAATCGTTGATCTGTTTTGTAAACTTGCCAGTACAAATAATCAACAATCCTGTTGCCAAAGGATCGAGTGTACCCGCATGTCCAACTTTCATGATTTTTGTTAACCACCTTACTTTTTTGACCATGTCAAAAGAGGTCCAATTCAATGGTTTATCAATCAACAAAACCTTGCCTTCTAAAAAAGGAGTAAGTGCTGGAGGGACGGGCTTCTGTTTCATGTTACTTGAAACTTAAATACTAGTAAGCACGTGCAAATAAAACTCTTTGCACAGAAGGTTTTCCTGTTAAAATACAAGTACCCGCTTCTTGTTCATTGTTCAAAGGAATACAACGGATCGTTGCCTTGGTCATCTCCTTAATTTTATCTTCGGTTTCAGGTGTACCATCCCAATGTGCCGATACAAATCCAGCTTTGGTGTCTAGTGTAGAAATGAAATCATCCCAGCTATCCACTTTTGTAATGTGTTCGTCTCTATATTTTTTAGCACGATTGAATAAATTAGATTGAATATCCAATAACAATTGTGACACAGTTGCTGTGATGCCATCCATCGACACAGTTGTTTTTTCTTTGGTATCACGACGTGCAATTTCAACTTGATTGTTTTCCAAATCACGCGGACCCACAGCGATTCTAACAGGCACCCCTTTTAATTCGTATTCTGCAAATTTCCAACCTGGTCTTTGATTATCAGAATCATCATATTTTACTCGAATACCAGCAGCCTTGAAAGACGCTACCATCGCATGTACTTTTTCATCCAATAATGCTTTCTGTTCTTCGCCTTTAAAAATGGGTACAATCACCACTTGCAATGGTGCAATACGTGGTGGTAACACTAAACCTTCATCGTCACTATGTGTCATCACCAATCCACCAATTAATCTGGTACTCACACCCCAAGAAGTGGCCCATACATAATCTAAAGTATTGTTCTTATCACTAAATTTTACATCAAATGCTTTTGCAAAATTTTGTCCTAAGAAATGTGATGTACCCGCTTGCAATGCTTTACCATCCTGCATCAAAGCCTCTATGCAATAAGTGTCTTCTGCGCCTGCGAATCTTTCGTTCGGCGTTTTCACACCTTTAATCACTGGCATCGCCATCCAATTTTCTGCAAAGTCGGCATACACATCTAACATTTTCAAAGTCTCTTCAATCGCTTCCTCCTTAGTGGCATGTGCAGTATGTCCTTCCTGCCATAAAAATTCTGCAGTTCTTAAAAACAATCTTGTTCTCATTTCCCATCTAACCACATTGGCCCATTGGTTCACCAAAATTGGTAAATCACGGTAAGATTGAATCCAGGTTTTATAGGTGTTCCAAATAATCGCTTCGCTGGTAGGACGTACAATCAATTCCTCTTCTAGCTTCGCTTCTGGATCCACCATCAACTTGCCCTTATTGTTAGGATCTGTTTTTAATCTATAATGGGTTACAATGGCACACTCTTTTGCAAACCCTTCTGCATTTTTTTCCTCCGCCTCAAATAAAGACTTTGGCACAAACAAAGGGAAATAAGCATTCTCATGCCCGGTGTCCTTGAACATTTTGTCTAATGTTGCTTGCATATTTTCCCATAAAGCATAACCATATGGCTTAATCACCATACAGCCTCTTACTGCACTATAATCTGCAAGCGACCCTTTTAAAACTAGGTCATTATACCACTGTGAATAGTCCTGTGCTCTTGTTGTTAGTTCCTTTGCCATTTTCTAAAAATTCTTAACATTTTAAATTGTAACAAAACCGCTCCTATTAACGTTCTATGTTTTAAACTTTGTTACCTTTAGGATGTCAAATGTATGCTAAATCAAGGGCATATTAAAACCAAAAAATGAACAACATGAAAAAGCAACGCAACCTATCCCTCATTGGGTTCAACGCCATCGTTCTATTAATGGCTTGTAGTTTTTTCTTAACCAGCTGTACGAGTTTACAACAAACGACGACTGCTGCCACGGACGATCTATATTTTACACCTTCTAAAGAGGCCGAAACAAGTACAAAAACCGATAATAAGTATAATGCTGAGGAAGTTGGAACTTTAGAAGAAGCTGAATTCCAAGATTACCAAAACTACCAGGACGACCGCTATTTAAGATTAAAAGTGGCGAACCGAAACCGTTGGTCAAGTATCGACGATTTTGGTTATTGGAACAACCCAAGTTTTAGAGTTGGCTTTGGCATGGGTTATGGTGGCTATGGCGGATTCGGAGGATACGGTGGGTTTGGAGGATTTGGATATGGTGGATGGGATCCATTCTGGAGCAATCGAATTGGATGGGCAGGTTATTATGGAGGTTTTGGTGGATACGGAGGATTTGGTGGATTTGGATACGATCCATTCTGGGCTGGCGCATTTGGATATGATCCTTTCTGGGGTGGCGGCTTTGGTGGATTTGGATATGACCCATTCTGGGGCGGTGGATTTGGAGGCTTTGGATATGGAGGATTCGGAGGTTACGGAGGATTTGGCGGTTGGGGCGGCTGGAATCCTTATTACGCAGGTTACTGGAATCCTTACAGACCCATTTATTATGGTGGCGGAGTAGGCAATTTCCCAATGCAAAGAAATAATTATACCCCTAGAGCAATGCAAACAAGTGCACCTGCTTTAGCTGGCTATAGAACCAATAGAAATTACAATAACGCGAATAATTTTTCTAACACCACTAATGGTTCAACACGCTACACTAGTAACCCAAATTTAAACAGTGGATTCGGTAATTTATTAAGACGTGTAACAACCAATAACGCAAACGCCAATCAAGCAAATAGTTTTGATCGACCTGCACGTTATTTTAACAATGGCGGTTTTAGCAATAGCAATCAAAATAAATCTAGTAATTCAACTACCAATACCAATTCAGCACCATCCGTAAATAACAACGCAGGTGGAAGAAGTGGTGGGTTCAATAGTAGTGGTTCTGCTCCAAGTTCAAGACCACCAAGAGGCGGTAATTAACAGCGGTTCTGATAGAGGATTTTTTTGGAGCATTCTAACATTACAAAAGCAAGCAATATGAAAAAAATAGTAATAGGTATTTTAGTATTCGTAAGTACAAGTTTACAAGCACAAAGTCCAGAAGATGGATTAAGATTATCTTGGTTTGCACCCAATGGAACACCACGTAGCAATGCATTAGGCGGCGCAATGGGGTCTTTAGGGGGTGACTTATCAGCAGCACATATCAATCCAGCTGGTTTAGGCTTTTATAAGTCAGGTGAATTATTGGTTACAAGCAAATATTTAAATACCGAAACAGATTATAAATATAGAGGTTCGTTTTCAAGCACTTCTAATAACAAATCTACACTAGGCAATTTAGGTATTGTATTTGCAGATGGCAAAAAGAACAGAGGCTATTCTAGCACTGCGTTTTCAATTAGTTTCACTCAAATAGCAGACTTTAATAGTAGACAAAGATTTAAAGGCGTTAATAATTTTAGTAGTTACTCAGAAAAATTCTTAGAGGAATTATACTATGACAATGCAGGTATGGGTGCTGCCGAAAACAATTATATTTTTGGAAGCTCATTGGCATTTAGAACTTATTTAATTGATACCATTGCCGGTAAAAATGGCGCTGTGGCTGGTTATCAAAGTTTGGTGCCTATTTCTAGCGGTGTAAACCAAACATTTGATTCTTACACAAGTGGAAGTTCCAATGAATTGGCATTTGGCTGGGGCGGTAATGTACAAGACAAATTATACTTAGGTGCGAGCATCGTATTGCCTATTGTGAACTTTAATCGTTCTCTTCAGGTTTCAGAAACCGATCTTTCATCAACCAATGCTACCAACCAATTTGGCGGTTTTGTTTTCAACGAAGACTTTAGTTCTAAAGGATGGGGTATTGGTGCCAAATTTGGTATCATCTACAAACCAGAATCCTTTTTACGTGTAGGATTTGCATTGCATACCCCACAGTTGATTGGCTTTAGAGATAGGCTATCAGCAGACATGACAACGAATACAGAGTCTTATGCTGGAAAAGTATCTGCTAGTTCAGATGAATTGAATAATGGAAATGCTGGCCTTAGAGAGTATACAGTGATGACACCTACCAAAGCGACTTTTAGTGGTAGTTACTTTTTTGCGAGCCCAGGAAAACCGACACAACCATTAGGATTTATCAGTGCGGATATTGAGTGGGTAAATTATGCAGGCACCCGTTTTTATGCCAATGATTTTGACCAAGCAAGTGCTGACTATTATGATGATTTGAACAATACCATGAAAGCCACTTACAAGAATAATTTTAATATCAGACTTGGTTCTGAAATTAAATTAACAAGTAACTGGATGGCTAGAGCTGGTACTGCTTATTATGGTAGTCCTTATAAAAATGAATTTGCAGATGAAAATGGTACAACATTAGTAACACCATCTCGTTTCATTATATCTGGTGGTATTGGTTATAGAACCAATAAATATTTCTTAGACTTTACAATATCTAGTGCAACCAATCAAGATGCGGTGGTACCTTACCGATTAATTGATAAACCAAGCCCTATCGCTCAAGAAAAAAGCAGAGCAGTTTTATTCAATATCGGATACGGAATCAGATTCTAATTCATACTGAGATTAAATCATTCAGATAAATGTATCGATATAAAAAAAGCCATCCCGAGGGATGGCTTTTTTGTGCAGGATATGTAAACTCTATTTTAAATCGCTAGACTTTAATCCTTGGTTCACTTTAATATCAGCGTATTTAATATTGATTTTCATTTGACCCATATCAATCAACTGTTCTGTAGAGATTTGTACACCATTCACTGTTTTATAACCAGTAAAATATTGTTGTTGTGTTGCAGTGCCTCTACCAGGTACTTCTTCAGATTTTGAAGTCTTAACTAATAAGAATGTTGTAGCATCATAAAAACGGTGTGAAACTTTCTTAGAAGGTGTAGTTACTTCTACATCAATGGCATCTTTACCGTCTACTTTTTCTGCACCTACAATCTTTAAACCATAGCCTTTAGTTAGGAATAATTGCTCTGGTACAAGTGTAGCAGATTCATCTAAGCCTTCTTTTAAATCATCAGTAATAGGCGCTTCCTGTCCTTGCTGTGCCACAGAGTATTTACCATCCACCACAGCTTGTTTCATGATCGCCATGCCACCCATGGACATGGTCGTTACAGAATTACCTGGCATCACAATGGTTTGTTGCATTTCTAAAGACTGTCCCATTAAATTAGCAGTACCTTTTAATTGAACATCTTTAATACTACTTAAAGCTTCCTTAGATCCGACTGCTGCAATTGCTTTTTCCATCAAAGCTGCAGGGGTTAAACTAGCATCTGCTTTCACTTCTGTTGGCGCAGCAACTTCATTACCTTCTATATCAAAGTATTTTAATGGACCATACTTTTCTAAACCTTTTGCTATTTGTTTTGCATTACCTACAATCACAATATGCATTTGATTCGTGTTCAAAAATAATTTAGCTGCATTTTGCACTTTTGCTGCATCCACAGCTGCTAAATTGGTCAAGTATTTTTGATAATAGTCTGCAGGCAAATTATTACGTGCAATATTCAATGCAAAATTGGCAATCGTTGCTGGATTTTCAAGTGATCTTGCAAATCCACCAGATAAATAATTCTTCATTCTACTTAATTCAGTCTCTCCTACTTGCTCATTTTTGATGGTATTGATTTCACGTAATAATTCTTGTACAGAACTATCTGTTTTTTCATTTCTAACAGATGCTTCTGCTTGGAAAATACCAATTTGACGGCTTGGACTTAGAGAAGAGTATGCGCCATATGTAAATGCATACTTTTCTCTTAGGTTGGCAAACAAACGGCCTGAGAAACCACCTCCTAAAATATTATTCATCACTGAGCCTGCAATCACATTCGAAGAGCCAGGTAACAAATCTACCGCACCAGCAATCGCAACAACACTTTGCACACTTGCAGGTCTGTCTACAATCGCTACATAAGTTTGTTTAGGCTGAACTGGTTTAGCAAAATTTTGTTTTGTAAAAACTCCTTTTTTCCAATTGCCAAAACTTTTTTCAGCCAATGCTTTTGCAGTAGCAGGTTCGATGTCTCCCACAAAAATCAAATAAGCTGCATTTGGTATCCAATAGGTATTTAAAAATGATTTAACATCAGCAATAGCAACTTGATTTACTGTCTTAGTCGTCATCATTTCACCATAAGGATGGGTTGCGCCGTAGACTAATTTTTTAACTACATTCCCAGAAATTGCATCCGCATCGTCTTTATTAGATTCAATACCTGATAAGGTTTGCTTACGTATTTTCTCCAATTCCTCGGTAGATAATGCTGGTTGTAACACCACTTCTGATAGTAAACTCAACAGGCTTGGGAAATTACCTTTTAATGAACTAACTGATGCAGATTGACTTGAAGTAGACATACTTCCACCTAAAAATTCAATGGCTTCGTCTAATTGTGCTTTTGATTTTGTGGTAGTACCTCTTTTCAATAACTGGCCAGCCATTTGAGCTACACCTGCTTTATCTCCTTCTGCAAAACCATCATAGTCTAATGCCAATGTAGCACTCACTTGTGGTAGTTTAGTATTTTTAACGACAAATACTTGTAACCCGTTTGCTAAAGTAAATTTAACTGGATCACCAATTTGAATCAGGGGCGCTTTCCCTGGCATAGGCGCTTTTGAACGATCTATATTTTGCGCCATTGTAACCAATGGAAGTAAAAATAGAAATAAGTATAAATGTTTTTTCATAAAATTATATTAAGGTAAACTTTGAATAATGACTAGCTTATTTAGTGGTAGGTTTTTCTTTAGGTAAATAATACAATACAATCCTGTTGTCTTTATTTAAATACTTTTTAGCCACATTTAATACATCTTCTCTGGTTACTTTATTGTATTTCTCTAATTCAGTATTGATTAAATTGGCATCTCCAAAATACACTTCATTGTTCGCTAAGCTTTCTGCAATACCAGCCATAGTTGCGTTGCCAGTAACAAGCGATGTGGTGATTTGATTTTTTACTTTTTGGAATTCACGCTCCCCTACTAATCCCATTTTTAATTCATTCACAACGCTATCCATGCTTTTTTCTAATTCCTCAATCTTTACACCCATATTGGCAATAGATAAAGCAATGAATAAGCCTTCGTCCTCATTAAAGAACGGAACAGATTGCGCTGCCACTGCTTGTTGTTTTTTATCCACTAAAGTTTTATTCATTCTAGAAGACTCACCTCCAGATAAAATGGTAGACAACACATTGAACGCATAATACTCATCTCCGCCTTGTCTTGGTGCACGGTAGGCTTGGAATACACCAGGTAATTGAATATTATCATATATCACATCTCTTACTTCTCCACCTAAAGCTGGTTCTTTAATGGTTGGTCTTGGAATTGGCTTGGTACCCATTTTAATTGGACCAAAATAAGCTTCAATCTTCGCTTTCAATTCGGCTTTATTAAAATCGCCCGCTATAGATAATACACAATTATTAGGTACATAAAATGTTTTATAAAAATTGATGAACTCATCCAATTTAGCAGCATTTAAATGGTCCATACTTCCAATTGGTGACCATTGGTATGGATGTACTTTATAAGCACGCTTTAATACTTCATTTAAAAAAGAACCATATGGACGATTGTCAACTCTTTGACGCTTCTCTTCCTTTACCACTTCTCTTTGCGTGTTCACACCAATTTGTTCAATTTTAGCGTGCATCATACGCTCACTTTCTAACCATAATCCTAATTCAACTTGATTAGAAGGTAGTAATTCATAATAAAAAGTACGATCCTGAGAAGTGTTTGCATTCAATGCACCACCCGCATTGGTGATGTATTTATCAAACTCCCCTCTTTTGATATTCTCTGATCCTTCAAATAATAAATGCTCAAAGAAATGCGCGAAGCCTGTTCTTGCAGTGTCTTCGTTTTTAGAACCTACATGGTACAAGGTCGTTACAGCCACAACTGGTGCTGAATGATCTTCATGTAAAATAACTTTTAAGCCATTTGGCAAAGTGTATTTCTCAAATTGTATGGTTTGACCTGTCACCTGATTAATGAACAAAGTCAACATACAAAGAAAAAATAGGACTGATTTTTTTTGCATAAAAAATTGATTTTGGAATGTATATTTTAATAAAAATAGTGCTAATTGTACTAATTATTGATTAAAGTAATTTAAGAATTTATATAAAATTGTTAATATCACTCAGGATAAAAATCTGAGTCGAATTAGAACCAAATTAGTACCAAATGAGAGGGGGACATTGCACTAATAGGATGCTTGTTCCCAATTGATTTCAGCATCTTTTTTAAACCAAGTCATCTGCCTTTTAGCATAATGTCTGGTGTTTTGCTGAATGGCTTCTATCACCGCCTCTTTTGATTGATGCCCTTCAAAATAAGGCAACCATTCTTGATAGCCCACCGTTTGCAATGCATTTAAATGAAATTGAGGGCGTAAAGTGCCGACTTCCTCCTCTAAACCCATATCGACCATCTGGATGACCCTTTGATTGATTCTGTCATACAATTGCTCCCTAGGCATTTCGAGTCCGATTTTCTGAATATTAAATGGACGTGCTTTTTTAGGCTGGTTTTGAAAACGAAGGATGGATTGACCTGTCCCAGTTATCACTTCCAAAGCCCTTGATAGTCTTTGTGTATTTTGTTGTTCACCTTGGTCTGCAATGGCCCAATAAGCAGGATCCAATTTTCGAACCTGCTCTTGAAGCCAATCAATGCCTTTAGTTGATACCTCTTTTTGAATTCGACTGCGTATTACCGGATCAATTTCAGGTATTTGATCCATCCCTTCTACAAATGCTTTAATGTATAAGCCCGTTCCACCAACCATGACTATAGATCCAAATTTTTCAAGTAGCTGGGTAACTTTTGCCAATGCAAATTGTTCAAAGACACCGGCATTCACTGTATCCTGAATGGAATGACTTGCTATAAAATGATGTTTGACCTGATCTAACTCTTCATTATTTGGACGAGCCACACCAATGTTTAATTCTTGATAACATTGCCTTGCATCAGCAGAAATAATTTCTGTGTTTAATTTTTGCGCTAATTCAATCGCATACTTTGTTTTACCTACTGCTGTAGGACCAACAACGATATGTACTGTGGGCGTCAAAATAAATGTATTATAAATTAGTAGGATTTGGAATTAATAGGCTTCGGAGCTATCATCAAACATGCCACCTGCGTCATCTCCTGCTTGCTCATCAGACGCATCCTCGTCTTCATCATCACCTATTTCTTCATCAGACCCAAGTCCTTCTTCGCCTTCTTCACCAAATCCGTCCTGGGCTTCTGTTAAATCATACTTCTCTTCGATATCCGTGAAATTAGGGCCTAGTAAACCTTTCGTGCCATATTGCATAGGTCCAACACCTTCGATTCTTGACACCAATGGATAATTTAATTCCATATCCGCATCTGCATTCTTAATCACTTGAATCAATTGTATCAAGAAAGTCCAAGACTTTGCAAAATCATATAAATAAACAAATTGCTGATTGGTATTTAAAATCTCAGATCCTATTAAGACTTCATCCATCATCAATGGAGGAACGACATAATTTTTTTCGTACACCGCTTTGCTAATTTCTCTTCCTCTCTGCCATTTTTCGTTGCTTCTAAAAAAAGTCGCATCATGTTTTTCATCAAACTCAAAAGCTTTTAAAATAATATGATGTAGGTCTGTAAAATCTTGTGTATGTTTCACCATTACATCTCTATAAATCGCATCATCTTCCTCCCAAGAAATTCTAAATTTTAAAATGGCCATTTTGGTGATTTTGAAACGCTAAATTAGCATTTATTAGCTTGATTTTAAAGCTTTTTTATAAGGCAGGATACAATCCAATTTTAGCCGCTTCAGCCATCATAAATTGATACGCTGCATCATACTCATTGGGGATAATCCCGTCTAAAATGGCTTCTCTAATGGCGTCCTTAATTATACCTACTTGCTTAGAGGGGAGTATATTAAAAATTTGCATAATCATTTCGCCTGTGATGGGTGGCTGCCAATTACGCATCTGGTCTTTTTCCTCCACTTCCACGATCCTCGCCTTGACCATTTCAAAACCTTGTAAATATCTTTTTACCTTATTTTGATTCTTGCTTGTAATGTCTGCTGCACACAATAACATCAAAGATTCAATGTCTTCGCCCGCATCAAATAATAGCCTTCTTATGGCACTATCCGTGACATTTTCCTTTGTCAAAGAAATTGGACGCAAGTGCAAAGCCACTAATTTTTGCACCAACTTCATGTGCTCATTCAAAGGCAGCTTTAATTGTGTAAATAGTTTAGGTACCATCCTTGCGCCAACCACTTCGTGCCCATGAAAAGTCCAACCAAATCCAGGTTCAAATCTTTTGGTATTTGGTTTTGCAATATCATGTAATAAAGCAGCCCATCTTAGCCAAATATCTTCGCTATTGGCAGCAAGATTATCTAGTACCTGTAAAGTATGTGAGAAATTGTCTTTATGTCCAATACCATCCAAGGTTTCAGCACCTTCTAATTTTAACAAGACTGGAAATATTTGTGCCAATAAACCTGCTTCTCTTAATAAATACCAACCCTTAGACGGTTGCTTAGTTTTCATTATTTTTTGCAACTCATCTGTAATCCTTTCTTGAGAAACAATCTTGATTCGATCTGCCATTTGTTGGATGGCTTTGAATGTTTTTTCCTCAATCACAAAATCCAATTGTGTTGCAAAACGTATAGCACGCATCATCCTTAATGGATCGTCATCAAATGTTTGTTCTGGCGACAATGGTGTACGAATAATTTTTAATGCTAAATCTTCCATTCCATTGAATGGGTCTAAGAGTGCCCCAAAGTTGGATGTACTTAAGTCTATCGCCATCGCATTGATGGTAAAGTCTCTCCTGTTTTGGTCATCTATCAATGTACCTGGCTCGACTGTTGGATTCCTACTTTCTCTTACATAAGATTCTCTCCTGGCGCCCACAAATTCAATTTCTATATCTGTTAATTTCACCTGCGCAGTGCCATAGGTTTTAAACAATGAAACAAATGGCTTGGGACTAAATTGATTGGCAAATGTGGTAGCCAATTGCAAGCCATCTCCTATACATACAATATCAATGTCTTTGGTATTTCTTGCTAAGATTTTATCGCGCACAAATCCACCCACTGCATAAGCAGGTATTCCTAATTTTGCCGCAGCTTCTCCTGCAATGGCTAATAGGTCTTTTTCTTGGGCTGTTAATTCAATGGACATCGGTGCAAAAGTACTAATTGTGCAGCACTTGTTGGAGCGGTTGATAGATTTGTTCTAAGCGGATGGTTTCGGCGCAATTAAAATGCTGGTGTGGGCATTGCTTTTTACCATGCAACCCACAAGGCCTGCAACTTAAAGCTTGTTTTGTCTCAATAATAAAAGCCGTATCCGACAATGGACCATAACCAAAATCTGGCACAGTCGAACAATAAATAGCAGCAACAGGTGCATTCATTGCAGAAGCAAAATGCATGGGCGCAGAATCATTGACATAGTTTAATACAGCGCCTTTTTGCAATGCAGCAGAAGCTAAAAATGATAACCTCCCAGCCATGTTCACTAGATTGGGTTTTTGCACTGCTTGCAATATCTGATCATTCAGTATTTTATCACCTGGGCCCCCTAGTAAATAAATGGGCCCTTCAAAAGGAATTGAATGCAATAATTTGATCCATTGATGCAATGGGAACTGTTTGGTAAACCAAACCGAAGCAGGTGCCATACATAAATAAGGTTGTGCCTGATACCCTTCCACTACTTTTTGATCCTGCAAGGAAGGATACAATGCCGGCTTTGCATTTGGGAACTTCCCCAATGGCAATAATAAAGCATGGTTTCTTTCTGTTTCATGCAATCCATTCCCAACAGACTGATGCACTATTTTATTTGTAAATAAAAAAGCAAATGGATTTTTATCAAAACCAATTTTCATTTTTGCACCAGACAAAGCCGTCCATAAACCAGTAGCAGCATAACGTTGCACATTAATTACTGCATCAAATTTACTTTTTCTAATGGTGAAAAGAAGTTGTAACCAATGCCCGTATTTATTTTGTTTTTTATCCCATACCAATACTTGATCTATGAATGGATGTGCATGCAACAATGCCTCATTCCCTTTCCGCACTAAAATAGAAATCGATGCTGCAGAATTTTGTTGATGTATGGATTCCAACATGGCTGTTGCTAAAACGACATCACCAATAAATGCAGTCTGAATGATTAATATTTTTTGTGCCATAGATTGGATTTAAGAACGAATGATGATGATTTGATCTTTTTCCCATTTCACAATGGCAGAAGGTTCCTTTAAAGTCGTATCCTCTTGCTCTGATCGCACCACATAATCAACACCTTCAATAATATCTAAAGAGATATCAGAAAAACATTTTGGCGTGGGCAATCCAGAAATATTGGCCGAAGTACTTACAATAGGTTTGCCAAAAGCTTGCATTAATTGTTGCGCAAAATTGGCTTTGCAAATTCGAATTGCAATAGAACCATCTGATGCTATTAAATTAGGTGCTACATTTTTTGCATGATCGTAAATCACCGTGGTTGGCTTAGCAATGCCTTTGATATAATCCGCCACTTTGGGATGGGGTTCTGCCACATAATCTAAAATCCATTTTTCTTCGGGCACCAATACAATCATGGCTTTTGTATCTGCTCTTTTTTTGAGTGCATAGATTTTTTCAACTGCAGCAGGATTGGTTGCATCAGCGCCTATCCCCCAAACAGAATCTGTAGGATATAAAATGATGGCTCCTTTCTTTAAAGCAGCTAATGCATTGGTAATATCTTCTTCCATTAAAAACATATTGCAAATTAATCATTAAGGTTTAAAGCAATTCAAATGAATGTGTAAAAGAAAGGCTTTAACTATCTAAATCAACCTGTATTTTTGCCAAAATCGAATGAAAAGGACTAATCTATACAATCAAGGCTTTCTCTGGGCAGTCCTAGGCACCATACTATTCTCCACCAAAGCCATATTGATCAAGCTTTGTTTTAAAACAACCAATATTGATGCAAGCAGCTTATTGATGTTACGCATGTTGTTTGCTTTACCATTCTATGCTGCAGCAATGTGGTATTTTTTTGCAAATCAACAAATCAAAAAAGTAAAAGCATCTACCTATTTTGCGGCATGTCTAGTTGGTTTACTTGGATACTATATGAGTAGCTTATTTGATTTTATCGGATTGCAATATGTATCTGCAAGTATTGAAAGGATTATACTATTCATCTATCCTACTCTCGCTGTGCTGTTGAATTTATTGATTTTCAAAGTGGCCATTACTAAAAGACAATGGCTTGCCATTTTTATTACATACCTCGGTATTGGGCTTGCTTATTGGGGCGAATTGAATCAAATACCAGATACAAAAATGTTCTTTTTTGGTACTTGGATGATCCTGCTATGTGCTGTAACCTTTGCTTTTTACTTAGTGTGGTCAGGAAAAATTATACCAAAAATTGGGGCACCACAATTTACAAGCCTATCCATGTTGGCAGCGAGTGTTGGGATTTTTATACATTATTTTGTGACACATCAGCAAGGCATCGCTTCTATTATAGACATGCCTATCCTGCATTCAAACAGTGTATGGTATGTGATTGCACTTGCAATTATTGGCACTGTGATTCCTTCCTTTTTAATGAGTGGGGGGATGAAAAGGATAGGGAGCAATGATTTAGCCATCATCACAAGCATTGGGCCCGTTTCGACCCTATTTCAGGCAAGATGGGTCTTAGATGAAGCATTTAGCTGGGAGCAGATCTTGGGAACTGTATTTGTAGTGCTGGGGGTTGTGCTTGTAAAAAAAGTTGGGGCAACCAAGACGAATCCCGATTACCCCAATTATCCTTCCCCCAAAGGAT
>Ga0209191_1000447_pt1 | contig 32212 bp, 25 predicted proteins | sample S_130626_EF_Meta_FD_187320 | JGI IMG/M metagenome (GOLD analysis project Ga0209191, IMG submission 187320) | Freshwater microbial communities from Lake Simoncouche, Canada to study carbon cycling - S_130626_EF_MetaG (SPAdes) (version 2) | ecosystem: Environmental > Aquatic > Freshwater > Lake ...
CCTGCTTGGGTTTAACCGCTGCATTACAAACGATGGGACTTAATGTGGGATACATTAAACCTATTGCGCAGCGTATTGTACAATCAGGCGAAGATCAAGTGGACGAAGATACTCTGCTCATCGATGGATTATTTTCTTTAGACATTCCGATTGCGGCGATGTCACCCGTGGCGATTGGACCCGAGTTTACAAAAAACTATCTGGAAAATCCGAACGAGATTGGACCACAACTTAAGGACCGTATCTGTCGTGCGTTCGACCGTGCTGCCTACGGAAAAGATATTATTGTGGTGGAAGGTTCCGGGCACGCAGGAGTCGGTTCAGTATTCGGCGCATCGAATGCCGATAACGCTAAGGTTTTAGGCTCTAAAGCTCTGATTGTAGCAGCGGGTGGTATTGGTAAACCGATTGATGAAATTGCTCTCAATAAGGCTCTTTTTGATCAATCAGGCGTCGAAGTGGTCGGTGTTATTTTAAATAAAGTATTACCCGATAAAATTGATTTCATCCGCGACTTCGCCAGTCGTGGACTCAAAAAATTAGGCATACCTTTAATCGGAGTCGTCCCACTCCAAGAAACTTTAGTGTACCCGAATCTTGATCAGGTAGCAGAAGAAACCAAAGCACGATGGATTCACCAGCCTGCTGGATTACGTCGAGTACGTCGCGTCGTAATTGGGGCGATGTCGGCCCGTCGTGCCGCCGAATACTTCCGCGTTAATGGAACGCTCGTCATTGTTCCTGGAGACCGTGAAGACTTATTAGAAGCTTTCATTGAAGGGGGCGGTGCCAAATCTTTATCAGGAATTATTTTATCAAATGGTTTACTGCCAAACGATGCGCTCATGAAAAAATTAACCGACGCAGGCATCCCGGTAGCAGCCGTCGAAGCAGAGTCGTTCGCAGTCACGGCACGTATTAATAATATGACCGTGAAAACCATGCGTCAGGACTCAGATAAGATTCCGATTATTGAAAAAATGATTCGTGAGTCGGTCGATATCCCTGCCCTACTCAAATCAATCAAGAAGTAGTCGGTAGCTGGTAGGTTTTACTCAATAATTACCCTATTAATCATCACTTGTCGCGGGGTTGAGGTTTTGGTTCGTGGGAGCATGTTTGCCTCCCTTCATTCAGCTGCACTGGTCGGTGTTGAAGCTGTGCCCGTTGAAGTGGAAGTGAATACGGGTGAGGTCGGTGATCTAAGATTAGAGATTGTAGGTCTGCCTGACAAAGGCGTGAAGGAATCGGAAGACCGCGTTCTCTCGGCATTACAAAACACTGGCCTGCGCGGGTATGAGACGAAAACCACGATTAATTTAGCACCGGGTGATTTGCGCAAAGAAGGGTCGATGTATGATTTGCCGATTGCGATTGGGATGGCGGCAGCGACTGGGCAAATTAACAAAAGTAAATTGTCTGATTACTTAATCGCTGGCGAATTAGGTCTCAGCGGCGGAACGAGAGCGGTCAAGGGCGGTGTGGCGATTGCCCTACTCGCCAAAAAATTAAAACTCAGAGGAGTGATTTTGCCCAGAGCTTCAGCCGAAGAAGCCGCGTTGGTGAAAGACATTGAAGCGGTGGCGGTTGATTCGCTTGATGGCGCATTACGATTTTTATCCAACGATCCGAAGTTTCAGCCACTCCCACCTCGAGATGAAAATTTATTATTAGCCACGGATGAGGGAGAGCCGGATTTTTCGGAGGTGAAAGGACAAATCAAAGTACGGCGGGCGGTGGAAGTCGCGGCGGCGGGTGGGCATAATATCATCATTTTAGGCCCACCAGGCTCAGGGAAATCGCTCATCGCTAAGCGACTCCCCTCCATTTTACCCACGCCTAATGCCGATGAGTATATACAAATATTATCGGTACATTCGGCAGCGGGCTTAGCCTTTCAGGATAAGAATCGTAAATGGCGACGGCCCTTTCGATCTCCACATCATACCATCAGTGATATTGGATTAATCGGTGGTGGGAGTATTCCTGGACCAGGAGAAGTTTCACTCGCGCATCTCGGAGTATTATTTCTCGATGAGTTACCAGAGTTTCGTCGGGCCGCATTGGAGGTACTTCGACAGCCCCTCGAAGATGGTTGTGTGACCGTTTCGCGAGCGGCAGCAAAAGTTACTCTGCCCGCTCGTTTCATGTTGGTGGCGGCAATGAATCCCTGTCCGTGTGGGCATTTAGGAGATCGGCAAAAAGAATGTCGATGTTCTCAAGTTCACATTCAACGCTATCGAGCTAAAATTTCGGGACCGCTGTTGGATCGGATTGATATACAAATTGAAGCGCCAGCACTTTCGATTGAAGAACTCAGAACCACACAACCGGGTGAAGCTTCAAAAGAAATTCGGCAACGCATTGAAGCGGCGAGAGCTATTCAAAGAAAAAGATTCCAGGATCAGCCCTATGCCTGCAATGCTCTGTTGTCGGGCAAAGCCCTGAGAGATAACTGTGCCTTAGATCGTGCCCAAGGGGATTTACTACAACAGGCTATGGAGAAGTTATCGCTGTCGGCACGTGCTTATGACCGCATTCTACGGGTGTCGCGGACGATTGCCGATTTAGCCAATGCGGAACAAATTGCGACGGTACATTTACTAGAGGCGATTCATTATCGCTCGCTCGATCGGCGGTAATTTAGACATGCGTGGGCTTGCTTTTTTAGATAAAAACGAGCCATTATAGCCTTATGCGCTTTGCGAAGTATCATGCCCTCGGAAACGATTATTTGGTTTTAGAGCCCAAAGATTGTCCGACCCTCTTTTCGCCTGAAGTCATCCGCAAAGTTTGTCACCGTCATTACGGTTTAGGTTCGGATGGAATTCTTTATGGTCCGATTGAACGTAAGGATGGTGCTTTCGGATTACGCATTTTAAATCCCGATGGCTCCGAAGCGGAGAAGTCAGGAAACGGCATTCGAATTTTTTGTCGCCACCTTTTGGAAACACGTCGCGTGAAAGAAGGCGAAGAATTTAAAATTCATACTCCCGGTGGTTTAGTGGGCTGTTCGGTTTTCGAAGGTGGAAATCGTATTCGGGTTGAAATGGGCAAAGTGTCATTTCGCGCGCCGCAGATTCCTCACATCGGCCCTGACCGCGAAGTATTGGGTGAAGAAATCACGGTAAAAGGTAAGACCTTTAAATATTGGGCGGCGACAGTGGGAAATCCACACTGCGTGATTCCTGTGGATAATCTTACGGCAGATTTAGCTAAGACTTACGGGCCTGATTTAGAGTTACATACGAATTTCCCTAATCGCACCAACGTGCAGTTTTTAAAGGTCTTGGATCGTAAGAACATTCAAATTGAAATTTGGGAGCGTGGTGCTGGCTACACTTTGGCCTCGGGCTCTTCATCGTCGGCCTGTGCGGCGGTAGCCTATAAAATGGGGTTAGTTGACGCTGATTTAACGGTAAATATGCCAGGGGGTAAGATTGTGATTGGCATCGGGTCTGATTACTCCATTGTAATGACAGGTCCGACGACTCCGGTAGGCATCTATGAGATGCACCCTGGTGTAACGGACCAAGACGTCGCTTCTTAAAGCGAAAAGTCTTTCCTAACATTCATTATTTGATGCTTCCACACGTGAGGCATCTACCCACGTAACAACCACTAATGGCTCCAAAGCAGCCGTTGCCAAACATCTCGGAAGACGAGCTCATTGATCTCGCTGGTGGAGCCACCATGCTCCTTGCCAAGGAACTGATTGCTAAAGGCAATGTAAAGAAGGCCAATTGGACCTTTCCCGAAGTTAAGGCGGTGGTCGATGACGGTAAGGAATCTCGGGAGGCCTGTTGGAATTTACGATCGATCACCTTCCAGCGCAATGAGTGCGCCTGCGAAGTTTCTCTGGTACAACGCAAACTGTGCGTCCACTCCCTCGCCGCCTATTTAGTTTTAGCGGTTAAAGAAGGTTATCTGAAACTTACCGATGATATTGAGCCGACCAAAGTTAAGGCTAACGACGCCAAAACCACGGAAGAAAAGAATGCGGGATCAGCAAATAATTTATCGAGTGCTGGTCCCAAGTTAAGAACCATTAATCTTTCTCCGAAAAAAGGTACTCCCATTGAAGTCCGCTTTATTATTCCACCGAATATTGCGACCTCATCACAACGAGATGAAATTATTTGTCGCCTAGAACTGCGCATTGATGACGTGCAAGTGGCGCCAGAAAATATTGATCGCACGAAGGCTTGGACGATTGAAACCAATACCGTTATTTTCCTGTCTATATTAGAGAATCTTTGTAACGGAAAACTACAAGGAATCCTCCCTCTCACGCGCCGACACCTCAGACAGCTTTTAGCCTTTGGAAAAGACCTCACCATTTTCCGGATGGCAAATGCACCAGAAACACCGATGGAATGGAAAGGCAATCAACTGGCGGGTGTTCATGAATATTTAGATGACCCTAATCCCACTCCGCAAACCACAGCGAACGGAGAAGAATTAGATGACGAGAAAGAAGAAATTCGTGCACAGGATCGTGGCAGCGAAGATACGACTTGGGTGGACGGATCAATGAAATGGCTTCGTATTCGCCTACCACAAAAAGCGGGCGGAGCGGTCGCTGAGTTGCGTGAAGTTTTACAACGAAACGGATTTATTTTAGAAACCAGCACACGCGAATGGAGATTGGGCGGAACGATTCAGGTGCTTAATTTTTTAGCCCGACATCACAAAATTCTTTGCGAAGATAATCGCGCTTACTTTACACACAATTTATCACACTCCCTACGCAATGTGCAGTTAGCTAAAGCGAAATGTGCAGCCGCGGAAGACACCGAAGGCTATCGTTTTGCTATCGGCATTGATCCAGAAGGTAAGACACCGAAAGTCGTTCAAGAAGCCCTGGCTAGCGGTAGAATGTTCTTCTACACTGACCGTGGACCTCGTCTGATTACTCCTGAATTGCTTGAGTCGATTCGCAATGCCCAACGTCGCATCACTGGCGAATCCAAGCGCGATGTAGACTTAGACATGAATTTAAAAATTGGCTTTGCTGACTTAGCGAGTGCCGATGCGATTGCCGAAGAACTTCAAGCAGCCTTTGCCCCTCCTGAAACTTGGACCAAGCGTTCCGATGCGATTCGTAATCTATCTAAATTACAACCCGCCCCGATTCGTGAAGACCTCGACCAGATGCTCCGCATCTATCAAAAGTTGGGTGTGGCCTGGTTATGGCACTTACACCGCAATAATTTAGGCGGTTTACTCGCTGACGAAATGGGTCTCGGTAAAACCGTTCAAGCCTTGGCGTTCATGGAAGTCGTGCGCCGGGAACGTCCAGCCGATGGACCCTGTCTCGTAATCTGCCCTGCTTCGTTGGTTGAAAACTGGAGACGGGAAGCCCGCAGATTTACGCCGAGCATGAAAGTTTTACCGCACCATGGACAGTTCCGTGAGTCGTCGCCTGAATTCTTAAAGCGTTACGATTTAGTGATTACCTCTTATGGTACATTAGCACGCGATATTGGCTCCTTCTCGATGGTTAATTGGGGTGTGGCGATTTGCGACGAAGGACAAAATATTAAAAATCCTCGAGCGCAGTCGACCAAAGCAGTCAAACAACTCATCGCAAAAGGTCGTTATATTTTAACGGGAACACCCGTTGAAAATTCACTAGAAGATCTTCGTTCCCTCTTTGGTTATCTGATGCCTGGCTACTTACCGAAGGTTGAAGAACGCGTAGCGATTGATGACCGTAAATGGCACGACGACCGATTATTACAAATGGCAGCGCCGTATTTATTACGTCGTTCGAAGGTCGCGGTGGCTCCGGAGTTACCCGCGAAGATTGAACAAGTCATTTACTGCGACTTTGAAGATAATCAGAAGAAGTTCTACGACGAGATGCAGGAAAATACCCGTAAGGAAATTTTCGAAATGGAAATGAGTGGTGCCAAGGAGGCCAGCATTCGTATGGCGGCGTTTAATCAATTACTTCGTCTCCGTCAGATTTGTGCCGACCCGCGTATTCTGGATCCAAAAATGGATGAAGCTGATTCAGCCAAACTACAGGCCTTCCTGGAATTACTCGAAGAGTCCAAAGATGCGAATCACCGCATGTTGGTCTTCTCCACTTTCGTATCGGCGTTAAAAATTCTTAGAAAAGCACTCGAAGAGAGAGGCATCAAATATTGCTACCTCGATGGTTCAACGACCGATCGACAGTCGGTTTGCGATAAGTTTAACAGTTCGCCTGATATTCCGGTTATGCTCATGTCGCTTAAAGCAGGTGGAACCGGCCTTAATCTAACGGGCGCCGACACCGTGGTTCACTTCGACCCTTGGTGGAATCCAGCTGCAGAAGCTCAGGCTACTGACCGCGCTCACCGCATTGGACAAACCCGTACAGTTACGAGCATTAAATTGATTGCCACGGGCACGATTGAAGAGCGCGTGATGGATTTACAGAAATCGAAGTCAGAAATGTTGCGTAAACTCTTAAGCGAATCAGACTCAGTCTCCTCAGCCATCAGCTTAGATGACATCAAAGCACTCCTCACTGTCTAATCATGCTTTCCACACTCATCCGTAGAAAAAGAGAACGCAGCGAGATGACTTTCCTCGAGCACATTGAGGATTTACGTGTTTCGGTCATGCGTGTTTTGATGGTGTTTGCGGTCGGAATGTTGGCAGCTCTGATCTACTATGAGTACATCCCTAGCTTGCTCAGTTTGCCCTTAAATTGGGCTAAAAATCCTGAGACCTCGCCCCTTCACTTTATTATGGGTGCTGCTGATGAGTCGTTAAAGTCTATGGGTGAACTCAAAGAATTCACCTTCATGGGTGTGTGGTCAGTTTTAATGTATGCGGCGTTTTCAGCGGGCGTGGCGGTAGCCTCGCCAGTATTTCTTTATGAAACTGCCCGTTTCGTTGGGCCGGCGTTAACAGCGAGAGAAAAGAAGGCACTGATTCCATTTTGTGTAGCCGCCTTTTTTCTTTTCTTAGCTGGGGCGGCGCTCGCGTTTTTCTGGCTGACTCCAATTTCAATTCAAGTCTGGCACCATTTTGCCTCGGGTATGGGCATGGAAGTGATTTGGAAGGCCTCTGACTACTTTGGACTCGTCACCATGATGAGTTTAATCACGGGAATCACTTTCCAGTTTCCGTTGGCGTTGATCATTTTAATGTGGACGGAAATTGTTCGTCCAAAAACGTTGCTCAAGCATTGGCGCGGGATGCTTTTTGGTATCGTTATCGTGGTTGGAATACTTACGCCCATTGGAGATATTATTTCATTGGCTATTTTAACGAGTGTTCTCTTTGGTTTCTATCTCTTCGCGATTGGAATCGGCAGCGTGCTTGTGCGACGCAAACGAGTCGCACGTGGGGACACACCGTATCCTGAAGAAGATGAACCCTACGATTTAGACGATGAGGATGAAGAGGAAGAGGATGGTGAAAAAAATGTCAAAAAGCCTGCTTCTAAGCCAAAATCGAGCCCTCCATCGACCGATGGTGATATCAGTTCCTTAGACTAATCTAGAGGTCTTTTAAAATTATACCTTAGATGCAACCTAGCACTTGCCAGCGTTGCGTGGCTGGGACACTTTTCGAAAGTGAACATCGACCTTCATGCAGGATTTGAGGCCCACTTCGCGGCGCTGAAAACTTTTCTTGAAGAACAAGAAAGCTGCTTCGAGCCCGAAGTGCATCCATTACTTCGTGGAGTTTTAGCACATCCTGGAAAAAGATTACGTCCGCTTCTGGCTTTTGGTTCTGGCGCAGGGGTTGGTCCACATGCCTCGCTTATTAAAGGCGCAGCGATTGTGGAACTCGTTCATTTAGCTACTTTGATTCACGACGATGTGTTGGACGGGGCGGACAAGCGACATGGAGCGGACACACCCAACCGAACACACGGTGCCCACGCCGCCGTTTTATTTGGAGATGCATTATTTGCTCACGCGCTCGTTTTAGCGAGCGAACATACGTCATCAGAAATTTGTTCGATTGTGGCACGCGCATCGCGCGATGTTTGTTCGGGTGAAGTCTGCCAAACTTTTGCGCGGGGTAATACGGCATTAACGCTGGAGGAATACCATAAGCAAATCCGCATGAAAACGGCGGTATTATTTGAAGCTTCCTGTCGTGTCGGTGCCCTTTTAGCCGGTCATCCTCGTGAACATATTGAAGCCTGTGCGCAGTTTGGATCTCACCTCGGCATTGCCTATCAAATCTACGATGACTTCGTTGATTTATTACAGGACGACAAACGAGCGGGTAAAACTTTAGGGACGGATGCAGCGAGTGGAAAACTTACGTTACCGATGATTTTAGAACGCAATCGTCGCGGAGGCGATCCTGCCCGAGAGCTCCGTGAGGGTGCCGATCCACGAAAAGTAATTTCTGCGGAAACCTGGAGAGAATGTTTCCGAGTTCTCGATGGAGAAATCGCGCAAGCCGAACAAGCCCTTGGGCCTATCGCAGGTTCACCGTCCCCTATTCATCTTCTTCGACTGACTGAATATTTAAAATTCAGTGCAGCGAAATTAGCGCCCACCCAATGAAATTATTTTTAACGACTTACTACGAAAGAATCGCACTCGCTTTCGTTCTTAGTGGTTGGTTAATCTGTGCTATTTTATTGGCTATTTGGCGCTCTCTCTGAAGGCGCAGAAAAATACCGCTGCACGTTAAAGCCACGAGCAGTCAGAGCCTCTTTAAGTTGCGTGAGATTAATGGTATCACCCGCTTTGACTTGCGAAGCGGCGTACCAACCCGCCGACATTTCGATACAGAAGCGAATCTGTGAAGATTGCGAAGCAACCTCGGTCAGATCTTCTGCTTTCATCGTTCTGATTTCGGCAATCACTCCGTTGGCTTTTACGAAGGCGATGTCTAAGTCCAACGGTGTATCCTTCATCCAAAAGCGCATCACTTGGTCGGCCTCATACATGAAAATCATTCCCGTATCGGCTGGTAATTTTTCGACACCCATCAGTCCGCGACTTTTTTCAAGGTCAGTGCCAGCTATCTGGAGATGCGTTATTTTACTTCCTTGTTGAATATTAAAAACGGTATCGATGCCTGCCTCTTGAGTAACTTTATTTGCGGATGGTCTGCTGGGCTGATCGCAGGAACTGAACGCTAAGGACACAGCAATTAATGCAATTCGAAGCATGCGTTAGATTTTCCTAGGGTTGCGCTATTGGCAAGAGTGGCTTGAAATAAGTTTATGGCTGATGACCGCCAAGCCCACTGGATCAATCCACAAACCGCCCTCAACTATGCGAGAGCGGCGGTGCAAGTTGGCTTATGGGCGTCGGAAAAGATTCTCATCAACCAGACCTTTCCGAATAAATCTGCCAAGATATTGGAGCTGGGGTGTGGGGGAGGTCGCGTGGGATTAGGCCTCGCAAAAGAGGGTTACAATAACCTAACAGTCACGGATTTTTCTCCTGTGATGGTCGATATCACCCAGGGAGTATTTGCTGAAGCGGGTATGGCTCAATCGGCGACCATCGAAATCGCAAATGCCTGTCGATTAACGTATCCTGATCGTTCCTGGGATGGCGTCGTCTTTGCGTTTAATGGACTCATGTGCCTGAGGGGTCGAGCCGACCGCCTAGAGGCGCTGGATGAGATTTATAGGGTACTTAAACCGGGTGGAAAGTTTCTCTTCACGGCGAATGATCGTGAGAAAGGCGAGCATGCTGACTTATGGAAAAAGGAGCCGGTACTAGAGAACTCTCAGCTCGGAGACCGGTGGCATGAAACCGATTCAACGCCGGTATTTATGCATAGCAGTACGGAGAGTGAAACTCATCAGGAACTTTTAAACGCAGGATTTAAAATCATCCAAAGCCCACTTCGATCAGAAGTAGCTTTGGAAAATTCTAGCGTTAAAAAATTTGCGGGCGAAACCCGCTTTTATATCGCCGAGCGCCAGTGATTATTCGCTACGGCGACCCATGAAGAATTGGATCACGTAGAAGAGTAAGGTCACAAAGGCTGAGAATAAAATAAATGCAGCCATCACGTAGTCTTCTGTGCTGCAGCTATTTTTGATCATGTGAGTCTGATAAAGGATAACCGTAGCCATCAAGAGAATCATCGCTAAGGCGAACCATGTGCCAGGGTTAATGCCCATGATCGTAAACATAATCACAGCGCCAATCGCACAGATTGAACCAATCACGATGACGATACGTAAGAACGAGAAATCTACCTGAGTGAATTGAACAGCAAGAGTCAGACCCAGAACCAGTGCACCCGTAAGAGCACAAGCGGGAAGGAGAATAGTTTCTGGATTACCGCCGGTCTTATATGCGACAACAGAGATGAGAGGTATAAAGATGAGAGCCTCTAATAAAACATAGAGTCCGAGACCTGCGTATTGAGACTCGCGAGAGGCACCATTGGAGGCCAATTTTTGTGCATAATAGGTACCGGCCCAGAATACTAACATAACGATTAACCAAGTAAAACCGCCAAGAGAGTTAAACATCGAACCCAGCGTATTCATGAAGATACTGGCTACCGGCGTGAGTTGAAAGAAAGTATAAAGCAAACCTGCAAAGCCAGCGAAGGCTAAGGCGACGAGGCCGTAGGTTTTACGGTAGAATTGAGCAGCGTCAGAGGGGGCAGCTTGTGCGACAAGTCGTGAGGTGTGTTCCATGACCTTCATTTTATACATTTTTTCGGACAGTCAAGCCCCACACGATTTTACCACAAAACCCCACCCTTTACGTGGAGCATAATGCCCAAGTTGTCGCGGTTGCTTAGCACAAATCAACGCATGAGATAAGCGTCAGATTATGAAAACCTCTCTAAAAGACAACTTGAAGAAAAAGCCCAGAGACTCTGCCCCACCGCCGCTACCGGCGGCTGATTTACGGAAGAGCATTCTCATTGTCGAAGATCAAGCGGCCATTCGAGAAATGATTACCGAGGTTCTCAAGTCGTACAATCAGTTCAAAATCGTAGGCACGGCAGCCGAGGGACAAGCCGCAGTCGAATTAGCATTACAATTAAGGCCTGACGTTTTGTTGCTCGATGTGTTGATGCCTGGTTTAAGCGGTATTGAAGTTTTACGACGCTTAAATAAATCGATTCCCCGAATGCGCGTGGTGGTGTTTTCGGCGAAACAGGAGCCACAAATTATTCGCGGGCTCATCCAAGAAGGCATGCATGGGTTCGTTAATAAAAATTCATCGCTGTCCGAACTCCGACAGGCACTCGATAAAGTTTCTCAGGGTGAGAACTGGTACAACGATACCTTTAGCCAGACCGTACGGGAGGCACTCGCTAAACCCAATTCACATGCAGATTCCATGATCGAACTACTCACGCCGCGGGAACGTGAAATCACGGTGCTCATTGCCCGCAGTCATAGCAGTAAAGAAGTCGCGAGCCAGCTGAGCATTAGCCTGAAAACATCGGAGAACCATCGTGCCAACCTGATGCGCAAATTGGGAGTCCATGATGTCGCCGGCTTGGTGCGATTTGCGGTGCGACATGGCCTAGTCGACCCATCCATCGACCCCTAATGTCAATAGGGTAAACACCCCATATACTTTAAGTTTTATTTACGCTCAAAATCGTTAGTTTTAATCTCAATTATGCCACAGAATATTACTATTCAGCGTAATCAATCGGTAATGATTATAGAAGATCAAACGGTCGTCAGAGAAATGCTGATGCACATGATCGAAGAAAAATTAAATTATGCGGTGGTGGCTACAGCTTCGACTGGCAAAGAGGGAGTAGAATTAGCGCTGCAGCATCAGCCTGATATTCTTATTCTAGATATTAAATTACCCGACATCAGCGGAGTGGAGGTCTTGTATCGTTTAAAGAATGCTTATCCGGAAATTAAAATTTTAGTTTTTTCAGGAAAAATTGAGGGTAAAATTGCGCGGTGCCTGGTCCGTGATGGAGTGAGGGGATTTGTCAGTAAGAACGAAAATATGAGCCGGTTGAAAACCGCTCTCGAAATTATCGCCCAAGGAGAAACCTGTTTTAGTAATGAGTTTAATGATGCACTCATTACGGCGCTGAAAAATCCCGAGGTGACTGTGGATCAGATGGCGATGATGTTAACGGACCGCGAACGTGAGGTGGCGGTGATGATTGCGAAGAGCTTTTCGAGCAAAGAAGTCGCCGTGGCACTCAATATAAGTGTCAAAACCGCTCAAAACCACCGTACGAATCTTATGAGAAAGCTCAACGTTCATGATTCTGCTGGGGTTATACGATTTGTTATTCGTCAAGGATTGTATGACCCCTGCGAAGGGCTCTAAGGTGGCGGGGTGAAACTACCCCGTCGTCATTTTATCGCTCTCAGTGGCACCGCCCTGCTCGGTGCAGCGCTGCGTGCACAATCCGATAATGTAACCGAGAATTTTGATGTCTGTGTTTACAGCGCAACCGCCTCAGGTATCGCCGCGGCGATATCGGTCGCGGAACAAGGTTTCAGCGTTGTGATTGTCGAACCCAGCCGATGGCTCGGCGGGATGAGTGGGGGCGGACTTCACCGCATCGACTGGGGCACTAAAGCCAGCGTGGGCGGACTCGCATTAAAATTACTGATTGATGACGATAACGTCGCGATGCGAAAACTTTATACAAAAATATGTTCAGAAAAAAATATTAAAGTTATTTACGAACATCGCTTAAATAAGGTCGTTAAAGAAAATACCCGCATCCAATCCATTACTTTAGATTTAGCTCCGCCCGATTCTTTAGGTGCACCCGCCGCCCAAGCCAAACAAGTTGAAGCTCGTCGCATTGCTGCACGCGTATTTATCGATTGTAGTTACGAAGGTGATTTAATGGCTCAGGCCGGTGTTTCGCATACTTACGGACGCGAAAGCCAAGATACCTACGACGAATCCTACGCGGGTGAGCGCCCTGCCCTCGTTACCTACGATATTGACCCCTATAACACGCCTGGAAAGCCCTCCAGCGGGCTTTTACCCCTACTCCAAGACTACCAGCCTAAAGGGACTGGCAAGGCCGATAAACTGACCATGGCGTATTGTTTTAGATGGAAGATTTCCCGTCAGCCCGACCGCATTCCTTTTGGCACACCAGAAAATTACGACCCACGACAGTACGAGATTTTCCGTCGCGCGTTTAAAAATAATATTAAAATTAATGCTGGGCTAAAAATGCGTCATCCCGGAAAATTGGAAGACTATCCCGGAGGTGGCATCTTTAACGAAAACTCCAGTCGATCGCTCTGGGCGCAATCCGTAGCGGGTTCGAATCAGGAATATCCAACGGGCGATTGGGCAACGCGTTCTAAGATTTGGAAGTTCCATCAAGATTTCGTTCGCGGTATGGTTCAGTTCCTTCGCACCGATGAAGTGGTTCCAGAAATTTATAAAAAATTAGCGAACGAAACGGGACTCACTCCAGGAATTTTTGACGAGACCGGGGGCTGGCCACACCAATTCTATGTGCGTGAAGCTCGACGCATGCAGTCAACCTACGTCATTACCCAGAAAGATTTAGAAGGTCGAGCTGGCTCAATCAGTGATTCGATTGGGCTCGGTTCCTACGGTATCGATGATTGGCCTTACGCGACCTACGCCGATCAAGGAAAGATTTCCATCGGGGGCGGAGAATTCAGTATTCTTAAACCCAATCCTAGTTTCGATGGAGTACACGCTCTGCCCTACCGGGCGATTGTTCCCAGAATCGAGGAATGCACCAATCTCCTCGTGCCTGTGTGTTGTTCGGCCAGCCACATCGCCATGACCTCCATCCGCATGGAGCCAGTCTGGATTATTTTAGGTCAATCAGCGGGACATGCCGCTGTTCAATCGTTACGCGAAAAAGTTCCCGTCCAAAAAATCACTCTCACTGATTTACAAAAAATTCTCGTCGCCCAAGAACAGAAAATTTCCTGGAGCGGAAAGTAAACTAAAGTCGAATACGCAGACGAGGTGAAACCGTTGTGCCAGTAGGCGACGGTTTTTTTATTTTCGCGGGCGGACCATCGCCCGATTCACCTAACGCCGCTAAAAATTCTTTGGGCAAAGGCGACTCTGCTTTAAAATGACATTTCTCGCCCTGCCAGTCGACAGAAAGTTCCGTGGATTGCGCGTGTAAAAATAAACGTTTTAATCCTCGAGCCGTACCCGCAGTTTTATTGAAATCAAAATCTCCGTAAGTGCGATCGCCGAGAATAGGATGTCCGTGCTCAGCCGTCTGCACTCGTAGTTGGTGCGTACGACCCGTGCGTGGCTCGAGTTGTAATAACGAAAGGGGTAAATCATTTTGAGCAGCACGTACCCATTGATAAACCGTGATGGCCTGGGAGCCGCCGGATGATTTGGCGGAGGAACGCACGCCACCGCCTGGACCGCTTGATTTCACGAGCGAATCTTGCCAAGTACCACGAGGACTACGCAGACCGCGACCTTTCACGATCGCAGCGTATTTTTTAGAGACTTTGGATTCAGCAAATAACTTCTTAACCGCATCGGCTAATTTTTCATCAAGACAGAGCAGTAAAACTCCGCTGGTCGGCGAATCGAGACGGTTAAGAAGATAAACTTTTTTAACTCCACCTTTACCATCCCGAATGTGGAAAGCTTCTTCCGCCATTGAATAATTACTATCAATCAGAACGGTCTCTTTTTCTTTTTTTTCACTAGAATTAGGATGCGCCAGAACGCCCGCAGGTTTTTCGACGGCAAAAAGTCCGGCGGGGTGAATTTCTAAAATCTTCACACCAGAGGCAAAGGGAATCCAATCCAGTGTCGTCATTGTTTTAGAGGTAGTGAAACGTGATAGTCACCGTCTGCTCATTACCAAAAAGGGCAACCATATCTTCGCGCCAGTTGTCGAAGGGTGCCGGGGCCATGACCGCATCTTTACAAGCCAGTGCCATGACTTGGGCAACGTCGCTGTGAAGAATTTCTGCATTAACCACGCTACCATCACGACAAAGAATAAAACGGACAACGACACTGCCCCGCGAAACCGATTCAAAGCGCGCACGATCAATGAGGGCCCACCAACTGGATTGAATCGCCTCCATCATACGTTGGGAATAATCACCATAATTACTGAACTTGGCATCCACCGCGATGGCACCCGCTCGATTTACACCGACGTTATTCTTAAGTAGAATGCCCATAGTACCCGAAGGAATGGTAGCCCGTGGACGCTCGGGAATGGATTCATTTTGATTGGATTTTTTGGTCTCAGCTAAATTCTTTTTCGGTAAATTTCCGTTCAGTCCAACCGTGGGAGTACCTGCACTTTGCGAAGTATCTGATAAGTCACTTTCTTCAATGGCACGGGGGATGCCTTGAGAAACTTTAATCGCGTCGGCACTCTCCCCTGTTGATCGAGGTAAAGAAGAAGTTGTTTTAATTTTTTCGGGAATCGGTTGTGCGGCGCTCTGATTCTTCGCTGCCATGTAATCCGACTTATCAGGCATAGTACGGTTGGCCTGAACATTCACTTCCGCCAGACGCATCGAGGGAGGTAAGCGATTTTCAGGCACCACAACAGGTGCGACCTGCACTTCGACTGGATGAAGTGTGATTATTCGCTGAGTGAATACGGGAGGAACGACAAACCACAGTGTGAGGTGCAGAATAACGGTAATCGCGAAGGCGAATACTGGCGGAACGACCTCGGTGTATCGTTGGTTCAACACGCTTATAACCTAATTATGAAAGCATAGACCGCAAGAACGACTCACGAGCGCTTCCACTGATTTTCTAAACCCAATTCTTTGATTCTTTGGACAACAAATTCAATCGGAAGGCCCATAATCGTAGAAATGGGTTCTTGATAGGATTCAATGATTAATTCTTTACCCTGCTGGATGCCATAGGCACCCGCTTTATCGAGTGTATTAGTAACTAATTGATAGCGTGTGATGACCTCATCTCCAAAGGGCTTAAAACGAACCCAGGCAGTGATGTCGTGACACTCGTGAATATTTAACGGCGGATAAATAAAACACACACCCGTGTGTACGGTGTGTTCACGTCCAGATAAAATCCGCAGCATTGCACGTGATTCCTCCAAGTTGGCGGGCTTATTTAAAACACGATCACCCAGTGCGACCGTGGTATCCGCACCGAGTATAAATGATTGTGGATGAAGCTTCGAAACAGCCTCGGCTTTGATTCGCGCATTATGCAAAACCATATCGCGAGGATTACTAGTCGGATCCTCGTGTTCAGTGACTTTAGAGACTACGATTTTATGAGGAATGCCGGCTTCATTCAGTAATTCAGTTCGACGCGGTGAGCCCGAAGCTAGAATAAACTGAATCGGTTCGCTCACTCGCTTAGTGGTGACTCGGTTTCCAGCTCACCACACGGTCCGACAAATATTTCACGTAAACATCTTGATCATTCAAACATGGAATCTGTTCAAAGGACTCACCACCTGCGTGCATGAAATCTTCTTTTCCTTCTTCACTAATTTCTTCGATGGTTTCTAAGCAATCGGCGGTGAAAGCTGGGCACATCACGAGAAGTTTTTTCACACCCTCATCAGGCATGGCTTCTAATCTCTCATCGGTATAAGGCGGAACCCATTTTTCTGGTCCGAAACGAGACTGGAAAGCGACTTCGACTTGTTCAGGACGCAGTCCGGCGGCTTGCGTGAAAAGACGCGTGGTTTCTACGCACTGATGCTTATAGCAGGTGGCGTGACAAGGGCTGGCGACAGCACAACAATTGGGAACCTTGGTGCAATGAGCTTTAGAGGGATCGCCTTTACGCAGGTGTCGCTCAGGCACGCCGTGATAGGAAAAAAGTAATTTATCGAAAGGCTTACTCAACCAAGGTTTAGCAGATTCAACTAACGCTTGAATGTACGCAGGGTCATTAAAGAAAGGCTGCAGAACATGATATTTTAAATCGGGAGCGAGTCGTTTCAGTTCTTCTTGAATTTTGACGACGACGGTTTCGTACGAAGACATCGCGTAGTGTGGGTACTGCGGCATGACGAAAAGATCGTCGATACCCATATCAATCACCTTTTGGACGGCTTCGGCGCAGGAGGGAGTTCCGTAACGCATGCCGGTGATTACAGGAAGACCCGTTGCTTTTTCTAATTTTGCGCGGAGCTTTTCAGTCGTTACCAGCAAAGGGGCACCTTCCGGCGTCCAGACGGTTGCATAAGCGGCGGCGGATTTTTTGGGGCGAGTGCGGAGGACGATTCCTTCGAGCAGAGCGAAACGAAAGGCGGCTGGATAATCGATGACACGTTCATCGCCGAGAAATTCTCTTAAATAATTTCGGACATCGGGTACGGAGGTACTTTTCGGTGAGCCTAAATTGAGGAGTAAAATTCCTTTGCGAGACATAGGTTGAGAAAGTCAGGAGCGAGCCGAAAGTCAAACGCCTGAATGAACAACTGTATCAAGAACGGCCGCTAAAGTATCGATTTGCGCATCGGGCGTAATGCCATGACCCAGATTAAAGATATGACCCAGGTCACCCGCGTTATCCTTTAAAATTTGCTGGGTTGCTTGGATAGCGGCATCGGGCTTTCCGACGATAAATTCAGGATTCAAATTACCTTGAATACAAAGGGGGCGATCGACCAAAGCTCTGACATTTGAAATCGGCATGGTCCAATCCACTCCGAGGCACGGGACGCCTGTTTTCGCTAAGGCAGCGGCATCGGCTGACTTACCTTTAGCGTAAAGAATAATGGGGGCTTGCGGTGGAAGCAGTGCAATCACTTCACGAATGTAGCGGAGCGAAAACTCTTCGTATTCTTTTCCGACCAAGACTCCGGCCCAGCTATCAAAAATCTGAATCGCATCGGCGCCGGCTAAAAGTTGTTCCTTTAAATAACCAGCAACTGTTTGCGTAAGAACATTTAAAATCTGGTGAACAAACTTGGGGTTCGATTTCACCAAAGATTTCATTTTGGGAAATTCTTCTGACCCCCCACCCTCGACGAGATAACAAGCGAGTGTCCAAGGTGAACCCGCAAATCCAAGGAGTGCTTTATTTGTTCCCAATTCTTTTCTTAACAATCTTAAAGCTTTATAAACATAATCTAAACGCTCGATGGCACCGGCGGACTGTAACAGAGATAAATCATTTTCGGTCTGCAGGGATTTCTCCATGGCGATACCACCTTCATCGCGAAAGCGATAACCTACGCCGAGGGCTTCAGGGATCACCAAAATATCACTGAAAAGAATTGCGGCATCTAATTGGGCGAAACGACGCAACGGTTGTAAGGTAACTTCGACGGCTAAATCAGGCGTGCGCACCATCGTAACGAAGTCCGACTGCGCTTTGAGTTTTCGATACTCAGGTAAATAACGACCCGCCTGGCGCATGATCCAGACTGGGGGGCGTCCGTGAGGGCGACGATGGAGGGCGGCTAAAAAGCGATCACGGGAATTCATACGCTTCTATACCCAATCTCTTGGTTTGAGATAATGCGAGAGAAGTTTTGCTTCAGCGGTGCCTTCGGCGGGTTGATGGCCGTAAACCCAGCGAACTAAGGGTGGCAGTGACATTAAAATAGATTCGGTACGACCGCCGGATTGGAGGCCGAAGATAGTTCCGCGATCCCAAACTAAATTAAATTCGGCATAACGACCGCGACGAATTTCCTGCCAAGTTTTTTCTTTTTCGGAGTACGGTAAGGATTTTCGACGTTGGAGAATCTCGCAATAAGCTGGACCGAAGGCATTGCCCACTTTTTGCATGAGGGCGAAGGCGTTATCAAATCCACCTTCGGTAAAATCATCAAAGAATACGCCACCTACACCGCGTTGTTCTTGGCGGTGTTTAAGATGAAAATAATCATCACAATTTTTCTTAAACTTAGGATAATGATTTCCGGTCGCTTGGGCGGAGGCTTGGTGCCAGCTGACAACGTCATCGTCGAAGCCGTAGTAAGGAGTTAAATCAAAACCGCCGCCGAACCACCAAACCGGTGAAGGCCCATCGGTGCAGAAGAAACGCACGTTCATGTGGGCGGTCGGACAATAAGGATTTAAAGGGTGTTGAACGACGGAGACGCCCATCGCGCGGAAGGAACGACCGACGAGTTCGGGGCGAGTCGCGGTGGCGGATGGTGGAAGTGAATGCCCTTTAACATCTGAGAAAGCGACTCCACCCTTCTCAATGACTTGCCCGTTGGAGATGGTGCGTGTTTGACCGCCCCCACCCTCAGTTCGTTGCCACTGATCTTCTTTAAAACGGCCGACGCCGTCGACTGACTCCAATTGCGCGCAGAGGCGATTTTGGAGGTCGAGCAAATAGCTGCGGACCGTTTCTGGATTCATAGTGCAATTTAGGGGGCACTAGACATAAAGGTCAATGATACCCAGCAAACAAAGAACGAATCCTTATCCGAGCCCCGATTAAACCTACTATTTCAATCGATGAATCCTGAAACAAAATTACTAGGCCTACTTATTTTAATAGGGATATTTGCGGGGCTGAGTCCATGGTTGGCGTGGCGAAAAATTCAGGCCCTCGAAAAGAAACACGGTTCCAAACTTTTGGTCAGAGGAATTACAGGGGAGCAGGCCGCGAAGATTATTCTTCTGCGTGGTGGAGTCTCCCAGGTGAATGTAGATGAAACTTCGGTCATATTTTCTAATCAATACTCTGCTCACGAACCTGCGATTAAACTATCCAGCGATGTCTATTACGGTAAAAGACTTTTTGATGTAGCGAGAGCGGCTCGATTAGCGGGACACGCCTTACAGCATCGCGATCGGATGTACGGAAAATTGAGTGCGTGGGAATCGTTGATTGTTTTCTGGGGTAATACGTGGCCACTTTTTATTCTCCTGTCTCTCTTAGGTAAGTCGCGATTCCTCAGCGCGCTTGTTGTTTTCGCCGTCATCACCACTTTTCTGACTGTCATGCACTTTCTTAAATACTCTCAGATTCGCGATGCAGCGGCACGGGGTGAAATCGTTTTAACCGAAGCAAAACTCTTGGAAGGACACCCGACCGAAGAAATCGATTCCGCTTTCAATGTCGCTTGCTTGGATTATTTAGCCCTACCCTACACCAGAACCTGGTGGCGATGGATGTTTTTTAAGTGAACTTTTCGAAGAATGGTGTGTTATATAGTCATAACCTGCTATGAATAAAAACGGATTATTTTGGATACTCACCCTCCTAGTAGTAGCAGGCGGTGGTTATCTCGTTGCTAAATTTGTTAACCCAGAAAGTACGCCGGTGAGCACGATACCCTCGAAGACAAAAGTAGAAGCAACTAGCTCGAATGAAGGAAGTCGATCCGTCGCTCGCCCTAGTAAGGATTTAAAACTCGATACCAAAAATAATATTAAACCAGATCCCGTGGAAGAGCCTGGCCATAAAGCTGCCGCCAAAGAAGCCTTAGAAGAGAAGTATAAAAATTTTCGTGAAGAAGGACGCAAAAATTTTGAAGAGGCGGTGGGTGCAAATTGGGGTCGACTACGCAAGGTGATGGAAGCGAATCCCGAAATTCAACAACTGTGGATGCAACAGCGTGAGCTTCGCGACAAGTGGGCCACGATGAGCGACGAGGAAAAGCCTGCAGCCATGGAACAAATGATTGCCTTAAGAGAAAAAGGTCTGGGATTAATCAAAGCAGAATTTGCCAAGCCCGAGATACCTGACCCAGCTGCAACGGCTGCAAATCAGGGTACAGCCGAGCCGATGCCACCTCCAGAGCCCACCGCGGAAGGCCCAGCACCGAATGCGCCTCCCCCTGCGGTTATTCAGTAAGATAGGTATCTGAGACTAACTGACGGTAGTCGTGGATGAGTTTTTTGATGGTCTCAAACTGACTATTCTTTTCGGCAGTTAATTCGTTGATATAAAGATCACGGCGGACCTCAATCATCACGGACTGAACTCGAGTGTCCTTGGATTGATAAATTTCTGAAGGAATTATAGTTCCAGTAAATGGTTCATTCAATTGCACATCGAATCCGTGCGACTTAAAATATTTTTCAGTGAGTTCGATGAGTTGAGGCGAAGTAAATAAATCATCAGTACCGATTCCGATTTCTGGTGTAGATTGATAATTAATCTGTGTGGGTAAAGGTATGGTTGGGTAGCTATGTCCATCGATGATCACACAACGATTAAATCTTTTTAAAATCTGACTTACCTTCTCGTTAAAAATTTGGTGGTGTGGATTGTAATAGTTTTTGATCAGCTCTTCGCGACGGAGAAGAGACAGGTTGCGCAGCGGTGCCCCCCGTGTTGTCTTCTCGTAAGTAGCACCCATACCTACTTTAGCGCAGGGCTCTTGGTCGTTGGCGGCAAAACGTTCAACATCGACGACTAATCGTGAGTGTTGAAATTGAACGACGTTTTTAAGGGGCCAATAATGTCCAAATAGTTCATCCGTATACCAGTCGGTGAGACGAATCAGTTCATGGCTCATCTCCTCCTTCGAGCGCAAATAGTCCCCTGAATCCTGCTTAGAAATAGCCACGGAGGCATGGGGAATATGAACTAAAACAGGTGAATCCATGTCATTATCCTAGGTAAAAACTAGGTCTTAGCACCTATTGTCTATGTCATAACATTTTTTATGAAACTCTCGACAGACTTGAGTGTTTTAGAGATGTATATACCTCCCCATGAAATCAAAATTCCTCCTCCTCTCACTCCTTGCTACTGCTGGCTTAATTGCTGCAGACGCCCCTGCTGGTGCCCCAGCTGCTACTCCCGCGACCGACGCCCCCAAAGGTGAAAAACCTCAAAAAAGCGGCGACAAAGCGGAAGGCAAAAAAGCTGCAATGCCAGAAGTTCCAGGCGTTAGCAAAGAAGAGATGCAAAAGTATCAAGCTGCTCGTAAAGCCGCTGCTGAAACTCCTGAAGTTAAAGCTCTTAAAGACGGAAAAGATAAAAAAGCTTACTACGAAGCCCTCAATGCTGCCATTGTTAAAGCCGATCCTACCTTAGCTGAAGTTGCCAAAAAAGTAGATGACTTCATGAAGACCAAGAGCAAAAAGCCAAAAGGTGCTAAGAAGCCTGAAGGCGACGCTCCAGCTGCTGCTCCTGCCGCCACACCTGAAGCCAAATAAAATAGCCTGAATTTAGGCTACGATCAAAGACCCCCGGTTAATTTCGGGGGTCTTTTTTTGTCATTTTACGTCATTTAACTGGAAAATGTGGACAAATAGGGGAAACTTATTTTCCTTAAATTCCCCTATGAAACTCACCACCCTCCTCCTACTCGTTAGCGCAACTGGACTCTTCGCTGCTGAAGAAGCCAAACCTGCTGCAACTACCGCCGCTCCTGCAGTTGCGGCGCCTGCCGCTCCAGCTGAAGCGCCAAAGACCACCAAAGTTCCTGGCGTCTCCGATGAAGACTACCAAAAGTACATCAACACTCGCGTAGGCATCGAAAACAACGATCCTGAAATTAAAGCCCTTAAGGCCGCTGCTGAAGCCGCTAAGGCCAAAGCAAAGTCTGCAGCTCCAGCCGATAAAGCTGCCGCAGATAAAGAAGCTAAAGACGCAGACAAAGCATTCTCCAAAGCACGTGCCGATGCGGTACTCAAGAAGTCTCCCGAACTCGCAGACGTAGCTAAGAAAATTACCGATTTCTGGGTTAAGGAAGCTATCGCCAAAAAGAAGAAGAAGGCCAGCGAGACTGCTGCACCTGCAACTAAGTAATTTAAGTTACTTAACTCATCAAAAGACCCCGGCAACGGGGTCTTTTTTTTGGTCTAGTGAAACTTAAATTGAAAGAAAGTGTTTAAATAGTATGCGAATGTTACCCCTCATTTATTTAGCCGGCTCATTATTGTTAATACCCTCTTTTGCTGCGACAGAATCGGCTCCTAAAGCTGAGGTTAACAGTGCAGAAAAAGGTAATCAGGACAGAGGTCCTAACTTTGGTAAATTGACCGTTACGGGGGTGACTAAGGATGAAATCACGGCCTTTGGTTTGGCCTGGCGGAAGGCTAATCAGAGCGAGAATGTAATCGCTGCGAGAGAACGCCTAGCCGAGGCCCGTAAAAGACTTCAGGAGGCGACGGGAGCAGAGAAAAAGGAAGCTGTGAGTGCGGCGCGATCGGGGATGGATGAGTTAAGAATCGAAATCCGTAAAGCGATTCAATTGGCTGACCCAAAACTCAAAATTGAATTAATCGAAAAATTAATGGATGCGGTCGAAGATCAGATCAAAAATAAGATGCAGGAAAAGAAGAATTCAAGTACCACGAGTGGTACAAAAAATTCTTAATTATTACCGTTAGCTTTTACGGATTAGACGGCGGACGAATTCTTTTTCTGTTTACGGCGACGAACGGCAACAAGCGCCAGAGCGAGGGCACCGAGTCCAAGGCCATAAGTCGAAGGCTCAGGTATCGCTACCACGTAAAGATATTCGCGGTCGGCCGAGACTGTCATATTCCAGACCAGGTGATCCGTCTGTAGACCGTTGATGTACTGGAAATCCGTCGCATCAATTTCGAACAAGTCAGTGACATGTAAGGCGTCGGCTGAACTTAATTTGTTTGTTAGCTTAGCAAATTTAAAGGTCTGCACGGCAGTCTTATCAAAGTTATTGGCTGTCTCTCCAAAGATATTTTTAACATTTACGCGTATACGCTTAGAAAGAGAGGCATCCGTGAGGAGCAAACTAGTGACGATGAATGTATCGTAGCCGACACCTGCTTGGCTATAATTACCATCAACTGCACCCAGTGCGTTACTAATCTGCCAGTTGACGATGGATCTACCTTTAAGAGTGAGAGTGTTTACCGTCATCGTACCGATTGCACTACCGCCTGGTACAAGGAGACCATCCTCCTCGACGGTGGTGTCATCAATATCTTGAATAGCATTATCAGAGGTTAACGTACCACCTGATTTAATGGTAATAACATTAGTCAGAACTGAATTCACAATGAGCGTTGAATTAGCGTTCACGGTAACAGTTCCGGAACCTAATGCACCTGTTACGCCAACTTTGACAATGCCGCCACTGATGCTGAAGCCACCACTGAATGGGTTACTTGCATTTAAATTAAGCGTGCCCGCTCCGGTTTTCGTGACACGGGCGTTACTTGGATTACCTCCGTTAAGTGCACTAGCAAATTCAACCGTGTTGCCCGATGGAATATCGAAGGCCGCACTTGAAGCGGCTCGTAAATTAACTCGAGCTGAAACATCTTCGGTATTTCCGCTTTCCCAACCGAGGGTTGCGGTTGCGCCCACCTCAGTAGCTCCGAGTGTAATCTTAGATGTGGTACCCAATGCAGCCATGCCGAATCCGAGTTCGCCATTTTGGATATCGATTTCGGTTTGAGCATCTTCGACAAAGCCAGCACCAGCACCCAACACGATCCACTTATTCGTTTCTTGCTTCACTAATTTTGTGAAGAGTTGATGAACATCGGCTGCATTTATTTTACCAGGATCATAAATATTTTCGATGGCGATATCGGTGGTACCACCGAGTGACAGTGTACGGTTTGATGCCGAGGTATCAGCAAAGTCCATATCCCCTGAGACAGTGAGGGCACCTGATCCACTGGAAATAAAACCAGCTCCGCCATTACCCACGGTGAAACCACGAGTCAATGTTGCTGGAGCCGTGCCGGTGTATTGTAAATTTCCACCTTGGAAGATAAGGTTTTCTGGCGCAACCGTTGCTGCACTTAGAGTAGATAAATCACTGACACTCACGGTACCACCGTTGAAGGTGACAGAACCCGTGAGTGCATTGGTGCCACTGATAGTTAATTTGCCGTTACCGGTTTTAACAAGTGAGGCAGTATCGGTGCTACTGAGATTACCAGCGAATGTTCCCGATCCTACCGTCAGAGTAGGCGTGCTACCTGAGAGGACTACTGAACCTGCACCATCAAGTGCTTTCACCTCTAAAGCAGTTCCAGACAGATCAGCGGCACCGCCTGTGGCTACGGTAAGCGATACATTAGCACCTAAGTTTACGGCAGTTAGGTTGGCGCCGTTGTTAATGGTGATAGCTGTTGAACTGCCAGATAACACGTCCGCAAAAAGATTAAGCGTTCCACCGTTAACGGTGGTGGCGCCTGAGTAGGTGGAGGCAGTAGTGCCCGTGAACTCCAAGACTCCGACACCATTTTTTGTAATCTGGGTCGCGTTAACTTCATCATCAATAAATGATCCTGAAATTGTCAGCACGGCACCCGTGCCGACAGTGATTCGCGAATTTGATCCCGTAATCATCTCCGTGGCACTAATGGTCGCGGTAGAAGCATCTTGGGCTATAATATCTTTTAAGAAATTAAAGCTATAACTAGAAGTGCCTTTAGAACCTGAGATTACAGCACCACCATTTAAAATATTAACATCGGCGTTGAGATCTACTTTAACACCGTTGGCGATGAGCTCGGGGCTTCCGCCCATGCCCGCAGAGGGATCGAGTGTAAGTGAGGTGGTACCGTTAAGGAAACCGCCAGCAGGAATTTGATTATTGCCGTTACCCAATTCCAAAGTGCCGCCGATAATGGAAACGGTTGGAGCTAAGCTACCACCCGAACTCAGTGTTAATGTGCCTGCACCATTTTTGGTGAAGCTAGTGAGACCAATCACTGAATTATTAAAGGTAACATTATTCCCATTCGTATCTAACTGAGCATTGCCGCTCGATAAATTACTGGAGACATCGAGCGTCACACCCGAACCCAATTTGAGGATCCCTGCTAAGCCATCAAATCCGATTTTACTATTAGCTGCTAAGGCGGTATCCGTTTCTAACTGTAAGATACTATCTTTAATCGTAATTGTGGAGGTGAAGGTATTCGTTCCATCTAAATAGACAGGGTTATACGCATCGTTGGTGTTCACTGTGATACCATCGGCGCCATTAAGTCCGCTCACATTTTTGAGCGTACCCTTAGTCCAATTAAAGGTGACATTTGCACCTGCGCCAGAGGTACCGATGGCGTTTCCGCCCATGTCAAGAGTGCCACCGCTCAAATTTAAATTAAATGTGGACGTACCTAAGCCACCGGTACGCATGATATTGCCACCCATCGTCAGTGTACCACCCGATAAATTTAAATTCGCTGTGGCGGTGGCCCCAAGAGCTGCGGAGGCGCCGTTGATGGAGGCAATAGATACAGTGCCAGCCGTAATATTAATGATACCCTTTGCATCGGGCGCTCCGCTCACTGAAGAAGCTGCGGTGGCCATGGTCACAGCTCCGAGCGTGGATGTATTAGATCCGAAAAATTCGATTAGGCCTTGTACAGTTCCACCCAAGTTGGTTGCACCATGTCGGGCTAAATCAACAGTACCAATATTTACCGTGCCACCACCGAAGGAAGCGAGGCCGACAATATTTCCGGCAATAGATTCAGTATTACCAACCAGACTTTCACTAGCACTACCGTTAAATACTCTATTGGCTATATTAAGAGTGGTGGCATCAAAAGTTCCTGTATCAAAAAGCAAGGAACCAGCGCCGGCTGCCTTACCAGTCGTAATGACGCCAGTGTTATCACGCTTACCGATTGTGACAGTGCTTAGATGTAAATCTGCGGAGTGGCCCCTAACATCAAATATACCAATCTGCGTATTTGAAGTACTATTATTTGAGTTCTGAACATTCAGTGTGGCACGGCTCTGTCCATCTTTCGCTTTAACGGTCAAAATTCCAGTACCAGAATTAAAATTTATAGTATTACTAGAACGAGCACTATTTCCACCCACCGTAATCGTATCAACGTTTAGCGTACTTATACCGGAACCTAAGCTTAGTTTGAATAACTTACTACCCGAATCTAACGCATCCATAAGAATCGTACCGGCAACAATTTTGGTGTTTACAGGCAAAATCACCGTAACGCCATTACCACTACCACCTACACCTCCATTCACATTATTATCTGCACCGATCTTAAAGATACCAGTACCCAGATACATGTTCATCTCAGCAAGTGCGCTCATATCCCAATTCACATAGTTTATCTTATCAGTCGTTAATGAGACACCGACGTTAACATTTAAATTAGTAGGTGAAGCCAGAGTACCGATATTCAGTGCACCATTGCCACTTATGGTTAAGTTGGTCGTGGTGTTGCTCGCATTATCAAAACCAATGTTAACCAGACCACTTACATTGAGTGACTTACTTGGACCGATGATAATGTTATTAATACCGGAATTAGATGACGCATCCGTTTGAACGCGTAATGAGCCAACGGTGATAGAAGCAGTGCTTAAATCGAGCGTGGAGTGAGTCGTGGATCCCGCCGACGCTCCGATTTTCAATTCACCAGCAAGACTAATTTGATTATCAGTGGTGACAATCAAACTACCCGAAGTACCGATGGTTAATTTACCCGTACCTGAGCCAGTGATGGTGTTGCTTAAAGTAGTATTGCCTAGGCGTGAGAAAATTAACTCTGCGCCTGTGGCAATCGTCACCGCCCCAGTACCTAATGAACCAGTGCTTGTTCCTTTACCTACATTCAGAGTTCCACTATTTATCGTGGTCACACCCTGATATGAATTATCTTTGGTTAAATAGAGTATTTTACCTGCGCCAATATTAGAAACTAAGTCACCGGTTCCGCTAATCGGTGCGGCGATCGTATAATCAGCGTGAGCACCAATCGAGAGAGTGCCGTTGTTGGTGATCGCGGAAATAGAGCTAAATGAACCCGTGGAGGTAAGCGCATAGCTTGCACCTGTGCCGATTGTGAGAGAACCGGACAATGAATTATTGCCGGTTTGCGAAACACTTCCTGCAGAAATAATAAAATTACCTGTACCCGAAATGGCACCTAAACTGTAAGCTAAAGAATTAGCATACTCAAAATTTCCATTATCTACAATCGTGGCCGAAGCCGAGAGACTTCCCGTTGAACCAATGGTTAAAGTTGTACCAGAATAAATAGTAGCAGTTCCGGTAAATGTATTACTACCGAGTAATTCTAGTTCGCCGTAATTTAAATTAAGCGCACCCGAACCAGAAAATACACGGGAAGTAGATAGTTTGCCCGTTCGGTTAAGATTTAAAGTTCCTGAAGCACCGATCGCAATATCTCCCGCGACTAGTCCAGTAGAACCGCCATTACCCAACTGCAGTATACCATTCGTTACGGTTGTCTGACCCGTGAACGTGTTGTCGCTCATTAAAACTAAGGTACCACTCCCGGTCTTAGTTAATGAAAGTGTGGGCGTACCACCGTTTTGAATCAGTCCGTCAAAAGTGTTAGTTATACCCGTACCAATATTTAAAGTTAATGTGGAATTGGTACTCAAGCTGCCGTTCTCAACGATTGGCGTGCCGACGTTTCCAGCGTTGTTGGACAAACCAGTGAGAGTCGCGTTATTTCCATTGAGACTTAATTTACCCGCGGCACCCGCACCAAACGTAAGAGAATTAGTTGTACCGATTGCACCCGTAGCACCTATTACTAAATTACCGGTGTTATTTAGACTAATATTACCCGTAAAAGTATTCCCACTGTTATTGAGGGCGAGTGTTCCGTTATTAATTATGATACCACCGGAAATTCTTAATGGTACATTGATATCGACCAGAGCAGAACCTGTTTTAGTTAAACCTTTAGTGCCCTCGATACCAAATAATGCATTAGTAGAACTAACTGCATAAGCACTAGACGAGTTATCAAAGGTTATAGGACCGGATAAAACAGTCTCACCGAGTGTCACCACAAAAGCGGTGGCCGAATCATCAAATGTTACCGTATCTTCGGGTAAATAATCAGCATCGAGGCCAGAGCTTGAAAGCTTCCAATTAGCATTTAAAGGTGTCGTTGTCCAAACCGGGTTGAGTGATGCACTGCCCGACCACTTTAGAGTGTCACCAGCAGTCGTCAGGATAATCTGACTGTTGGCTACGTCATTTGAAATGAATGTAGATTGACGTGCACTGGCTCCAGTAACTGTTCCTTTGATGAAAGCGGTCGCTACATCCCAGCTGGCGTACTTTAAAATCGTGAATATAGTATTATCGGTAAGGGCTGTTGAGTTGTCGATATTGATGGTGATTAAAGCGGTACCACCAATCGCACCCGCATTAAGAATCGACGAAGCGGAATTAATATTAATGTTAGCTAAGTTAATCACTGCCGTGCCACTAAAAGTTATGGCGGAGAGTGTCAGCGCACCGCGCGACGCATCAGCCAAGGATGAATCCCCTGCTGTGATTATTCCCCCACTCGCAACAACCACTGAACCAGCGATATTGCCCTTACCTGCTAAAGTTGCACCGCTATCAATATTAACCAGGGGCGAAGCCAACGTGGTATTTACTTTAAGCACGCCGGCATTGATTGAAGTTGAACCTGAGTAACTTAAAGACGTGGTTGAGGAAAATGTCTGCGTGCCCGATCCCGATTTAATCAGACTTCCGCCGCCCGTAATATCACCTGAGAAATTTCTGCTATCTCCATCGTTGATAGTAAGACTAGCTGCGCCGAGTGAGACCGTTCCAGCATCGGCGAGTCCTTTGATACTCTGATCGTTACTATTTAAATTTAATGTAGCAACAGACTTTACAATGACACTTGAAGCACTGGATAAATTATTGGCCGATGCCACTGATAATTCACCTTGATTGATCGTGGTATCGCCTGAGAAGGTAGCTGCTGCGGCGAGTGTGAGAACTCCATTACCACTCTTGGTCAATGAACCTCCAGAACTTGCCAGTGCGGTCCCAATAGTTACGGACTGCCCATTCGTATCTAAATTGTACTGCTGACTAGCAGAAGTATTAAAGCGACTCGAGTAATCGGTGGTATTAGTAGAAGTAAATTTAAGCGTACCACCGGTAAAAGTAATGGCCCCGGTCGAGCCGATGGCATCAGCGCTATCCAATTGCAAAGCACCACCAGCTAAGGTTGTTCCGCCAGCATAAGTATTAGCACCCGATAAAGTTAAAGTACCTAGACCTGCTTTCGTTAAAGTGCCTCCAGTGCTGGTTAGTGCAGATAGCCAGGTAACATCTCGTCCGTTCGTATCTACGTTATATTTTTGTGGATTGGTATTAGCCGTATCAAATCGACTCGAGTAGTCATAATTATTATTAGTGGAATATTGCAGAGTGCCACCCAGCATAGTCAGAGGTCCGGATGATCCGAGTGGACCAGACGTACCAGCAGTTTCGGTACTGCCGACATTAATAGTACCCGCACCAAAGATAACACCGGCATCAAAGGTGTTTGCGCCATTGAGTGTTAATGTTCCGTTACCAGTGTTCTTATTTAAACCGCCTTTGGTTCCTGCGGCGAGAGCGGCACCCGTGGAATTATTTCGCACCTCACCAGTAAATATAATATTACCGTCGCCATTTATCTGAAGATAACGAGCAGGCAAAGTAGATGTCGAGCCAACCAAATCAAAACTTCCGGTGACGTAAATGCTTACTCCAGAGTTTATGACCAGAATTTTACTAGCAGCATTACCCGTTTGTGCATTCCCCGACGCAGCATCAAACGTAAGTTTTGAATTTCCGTCGACGGTGTTGAATATTAATTTACCACCAAAGTTCAATGCCTTCATATGATACGCATCACTGTTAACTAATCCACCCTTGAGAGTGAGTGTTCCACTGTCGTCTGTGCTTCCAGTAGAACTCAAAGTCGCCAGCGAGCTCAGAGCATCCGGACTCGTAACAACGACCGATCCAGTTTTCAATGTAAGGATTCCAGGGAAATTATTGCTACCCGATAAGGTCAGAGTACCAGTGCCAAATTTCTGGATACCACCGCTGCTATTTCCTGTAATCGGCCCCGTGATGTAAGTATTGGATACACCATCAACCGTTAAAGTTGCGAATAATGTATTCACTCCGCCCGCTAGAGTAATGGCCCCATAACTCGCACTCATGGTTGATGCAGCTGCGAGTGAAATTAAACCCGCGTAGCTAGCTGCGTTGGTGCTGGTATTTCTAATTACACCCGTAGTTGCAGGGGCAGTGCCAGTACCAAAGCCTTTTATACTCATCGCATTTGCGCCGAGCATTGTTTGACCGTTCAAATCAACGCTAAAGCCGCTGTTAACAGTCACCACACCATATGCCTGCGTGGTCGCAGAGAAACCAGATGCAGTGGTACCACTGTAATAAGCGGTTGCACTACCTGGAGTGCTGGGTGCCGTTGCTTCGCCAATTCTATTTCCACCAAACGCATAAGGACTACCGATAACAACGGTGCCACCTGCTAAAGTACCATCACCAATGGTCGTTGTGCCCGTATAAGTATTCCAACCAGTTATGTAAGTGGTTGCCGTATTGGTTATAACCAAGTGGCCAGCTGCTTGAGGTGTACCGTAGGAGGATGTCGATGACCCACGATTATTTCGATAACCGTCGTCCATGCTTCCCGAAACCGTAATGGTACCACTACCAGAAAGTTTTAAATAGGAAGGGCTAGAAGTACTTCTACCGGCGAGAGCCAAAGCTTGGGCGCGTCCTTGTGACGTCGCAAATGTTCCCGCTTGGGCTGCTGTGGATCCAACGCTAAGCGCCCAATCATACGCGTAAGGATTAATGATATAAGAACTCGCATTCTGACCAGCAAAGACAAGTGAGCCCAATGAATTAGCCTGATTGAATACAACTGCCGCTGTAATATTGGAGCCACCCTGCGGCCCTAGTATACTCGTAAAGGTAATCGCAGAACTCGAAGCATTATAAATAGCAGCCTGTGTCTGAGTAGATGATCCAATGTCATTCTTTCTCGTGGAGTTCGCAGTGAAAGTATAACTCGGCGCACCTAAGATAAAATTCAGAGAGCCCACCGCACGATTACTACTACCCCAACTGATGGTAGATGAATAGGTTGTACCCGTAGCACTAGGATTACTTCCAAAAAATAGATTATCCGTAACAAGTGTGCCAGCTACCGTAAATGCTGTAGCTGGATTGGTAGAATTTAAAGGCGTTTGCGTTCCACTCCACCAAGCGGCATTCGCTTTCATATCTGCAGTGCTGGCAGATGTTCCACCCAACCAATAGTAATCGACGGCTTCAGCACTTGTTACTAACCCTGGCAGTTCTTTTTGGAAATTAAATTTAGTCACCTGCCCCACCGAGCCGATCGCAACAACCAACGATGCAGCGTTAATAAGCCACAAAGTATTGTGACGATTCTTAGAAAGTGTTTGGCGACGAGAAGCCATATGTGAAATCTACGCAAAAAATTGTAAAAATACAATAAATTTACGGAACAAATTGGAGATTTAAGTGTGTAGCCAGAACGCGAGCAGTTTAGCCGACTCCCCTGCTCATGCGTTTCAATTCTTGGATC
>Ga0209191_1000448_pt1 | contig 32152 bp, 53 predicted proteins | sample S_130626_EF_Meta_FD_187320 | JGI IMG/M metagenome (GOLD analysis project Ga0209191, IMG submission 187320) | Freshwater microbial communities from Lake Simoncouche, Canada to study carbon cycling - S_130626_EF_MetaG (SPAdes) (version 2) | ecosystem: Environmental > Aquatic > Freshwater > Lake ...
AATTCCAGTTCCACTTGCATAAGTAAATAAATTTAATGTTGTATTTGTAAATTTTAAATTTACTTTCTGATATGGGAAACCTGGAAATGTATTAACATAATCATTTGTTAAAGTTGCATCAACATAAGATGCTTGATTTTTATTTACAAATTGTTTATCATTGTTTGGAATGACTAATCTTCTAAAAACATCAGTATTAAAAAAATCACATTCATAAGTATAACCTGAATTTGCTATTATCTTTTTAATATAATCTCTAACAAATAATGCAGGTCTTAATGCAGTATATTGATAATCATGTTTATTAGTTGATACCTTTCCATAATCAATTAATGGATAATAATAACCACTTGTTAAATATCTTGGAAATTGAATATCAAAAGAATCTGTTGTTCTATTTGGGAATGTACTTTTTATGTAAATAGTAGTACTATATACACCATTTACAATATGATCAACTAAATATGAACCATCTTTGCCATCACTATTAGTAATTGTAATAATATCATTTTCATATAATTCAGTAAATGTTTTACCATATACAAGAAAATAATTAGTGTTAAATGTTACATTATTTAATGACCAATTCCTTCCTTGTTGCCAACTTGGTTCCCAAAAATTTTCACTATAAAAATGGTCATAAGTACTAAAATCTAAATCTTCTAATCTTTTAGTTCCTAATGCAGAAACAAACCCACCTAATTCACCAAACAATCCTACTTCATATTCTATATTGTTCCCATCAATAACTATTTCCAATAATCTTAAAACTCCTTTCATTATCTGCAATCCATTGCTTTCAACTCTTACTTTAGCTGATTTACTTGCATTAAAATTATAACCTACATTTGCACCTGAATCATTAGTAAAATTTGAATTGCTAAATTCAAAGATATTGCCCAACAATTGATTATTGTTAGCAGTACCAGGTAAAACAATTGTCTTACTAAATGATGTTGTCTTTGTATCAATGTTTGCAATGTCATCAATATTGTATGTTATTTGATGGCTAAAATCTTGCAATACATCTAATTCCTTATTTTCAATAAATATTCTTATCATCTTCTGAATCCAAATCTTTGTTGGTTTAAATCAATATTGACTTCAAATACTTTCAATCCATTAAATATATGCTCACTATATTCATAGTTTGTTTCCTTAATGCTTACTGGATATAAATAAGAATCCTTTTCAAAATATACTAATGGACTTGTTATTAATTCTGCTAACCATTGATAATCTGAATCACTTGGATAATTCATAGTTAATTTATAGCTATGATCTATTTTGCTTCCATAGTTAATTTTAGATTCATAATATTTTCCATTATTATAATACTCTACTTCTGTTCCTGCTTGTCTAAAATTGTATTCATTTCTTTGATAAGTTTTCTTTTCTATATTCAATGACAATCTTTTAACTAAATCAAATCTTGCAGTATCAAACATTCCATATTGATTTATAAAATGCAATTGTGAAGATTCAAATTTAGGATTGCAAACCATATCAACATAAATTTCACAAATTGTTGGTTTTGGACTTATATGATCTCTAACTCTTACTTTATAATATTTAACATTGCTATCAATCAAACTTGCCCATTGAGCATTAATTGCAACTGGACTTATATTTAATTGTACATAATTAAATGAAAAATTAAAAGTGCTTGTTTGTGATGTTATTTGTGCATTGTTTTCACCATAAGTAAAAACACTTATATCAACTCCATCATAATAAGTTCCTCTATCTATATGCAAAGGAATAAACAAATTTCTATCTGTTAATCCTGCTTTTGCTCTTACTCTATTTGTAACAAATTTATTATCCTTTTGAATAATGCCTTCAGTTGTTTGTTGTCTTTTAAATATGTTTGGTGTCCAATTATATGCAGTTGTAGTTCCTGACATTTGATTTAATGATGTCACACCACTTACATCTTCACCAACACTTAAAGTATAATCAATTGATATGCCACCAGTTGTTGATGGATATGAATCTAAAATATTTCCATTATTATTTAAATAATCAAATGAAATATAATTTCTTACAACTTCAGATGCATTGAAATAACCATTACCATTTGCAGGATTAGGATAAGTTTTGCTTCTAATAACTAAATTATTATTTATATATACATCCCACACATATTTCATGTCTGTAATTGCACTATTACTGCTTTGTGCAGTATTCCACAAATCATCCTGAACAGATGGCTTTATGGCTGAATCAGGCATTATTAAATTATCTATGCTCATTTTATTAAATTTATACTAATATCTTTTTTTAATGCTGCACCTAAATCTTTTTGCAAATCTTTAAATGTTTGCTCAAATCCATCCTTAAAAAAGTTAGTTGTTTTAATACCATGCTTTTTTATATTATAGATTAATTGGTCTGTTTGTCTATCTAATAATGATTTCTTTGTTCCTTTGAATTGTAACCCTCTTTTTTCTGTTTTACTTTTCGCCTGACTAATAACTCTAACTTTTGCCTTCCCACTTGTAATTAAAGATTGAATTGATGCCCTACCTTCTTTTGACATCTTATATAAACTTCTATATTGATAAGGTGATTTAGGTGCATTCTTATCATAATCAACACCTTTTACACCCTTGTCAACAAACCTATAATAATCTTTAATGTATATCTTTAAACTCTGTTGTCCATTCTCAACATCAAGTTTCTGATACATTGTACTTGACATCTGCCCACTATTAACAACTTGTCTATCTTTTATGTTCCTTTGAATATTAGATATTGCAATCAATCCATATTGTTCCAATACACTATTGATAATCTCTACTGGATTATAATCAGCAGAACCAGTTGAATTTAACCAATCTAAATTAGCAACTTGTGATTGTGTTATACTTAATGCCATTATCTTTTATATTTAGCCAATAGTTTCTTTTCTTGCTCTGATTCCATTTCACTCTTAATCTTTATATATGTCAAATCATTTAAAAACTGAATGACTGGTAATTCCCATGTTTCATTCATACTTAAACCTTCAAATTCTGCAACCATTTTACAGTTGTAAATCCATCCAAACGATTTTTGAAATTCATAAGTTCTATTTCCAGTAACTCCTTCTGACTCGTTTGAGTCATCAAATAATCTTTTGAATCCACTATTGACCTGGTGAAAACTGCCCAAAAAAAAACACAACAATGATATGCTACATTGAAATCAAGTTCAAGCATATCTGTTGCAACTCTTTCATGATCCTTTTCTTTTAATCCTTTCAATGTTAACTTTAAAGGTGTAACCATTGATGCCATAATCTTGTGCAAATTCCCTATTATATCTTCAGAAAATGTTGCAAGTTCTACATAGGTGCCTGAATTATTTGGCTTCTTTGTCAAATCATAGTTTAACTTGTAAAAGCATCCATTGACATATACCATGTTTTTTGGCTTGTCATTGTGCATCTTTGTGTTTAATACTTCAAACTGCTTCTTAATCAAAGCACATAAATAATTAAACTTTTTAATGCTCATCTTATTTATCTTTTCTTCAGATAAACCAGTAAAACATTGCACCAATAAACTGCTCTTTTCAAGTTCATCAATATCCATTAATGATATCTTATACAATTCTTGAAACTTTTTAATGCTCAACTTCATACTAATAAATGTTTTTTTTTGTGGTTTGTTTTATTTAATTTTACAATAGCGAGTATTTCGTTAGATGTTCTAAATTTGTTTAATCCTGATGTTTCCACATTGGGATTTTTAAATATACCTATATATTCCCACATACTTATTTTCTGTCCTACACTTAACTGCCAATGCTAAAGCATTAACACAATCATCATGGAATCCTTGTGGTGCATTATATCTAACACCAGTTGATGTATATTGATATTCAAATATTTCAAGTTCTTCTTTAATCAATCCATCAGGAAACCCAACCTCACCCTTGTGAATTGTAGATGCAAGTAATTCCATTAGTTGTTGTTTGCTTGAAGATGTATATTTAAACCCATCCATTTTGTTGAAATGCTTTTGCAAATCTTCAGTAATAGCATCACCAACTCCTGTTGAATCAATCATTACTGGTTTACTTCTGTCAAGCGTTAGTATTGTTTCCTTTGTCTGCTTCCAATCCTTCTGAAACCTTTCAAAATGGCATACATCACCATTGATTGTTAAACCTATTATAACAGTATAGTCAAATGATTTAGCCAAATCAATCCCATAAAAAGCAACTTGTTCAGATGACAATGTCTTTGTGCATGCAGCAATAAAATTATTACCAAATGGATTAGCTGCATTTTCCATTGGATTAGCCATGTATTCCTGCTCAAATACTACTGAAGGTAATTGTGTCCTTGCATCATCAATCTCATTCTTGTCAATATATGGATTGTCATAAGTAGTAAACTTAAATGATTGCCAACCTTCTTCATTGCCTAATCCTTTCATAAATAAGGAATAGAAATAGTTCTTGCCTTTAAATGTAGATAGGAATAATGCCTTCCCTTTGTAATCTGTCAATGTAGGTCTGATTGAATTTAGCCAACCATCTTCAAGATTAGGGATAAATGATGCTTCATCAACTACAATAAAGTGAAATTTTAAACCTCTTAGATTATCCAATCTTTCACCAGTAAAGAATTGAATCTTGCCATTGTTAGGAAAGTTGATTATTAGATCAGATTTATTGTTTTCAAAGGGTACGACCTTAATTAGTTTTTCAAAGAAGGTCTTGGATAATTTATATGTAGGTGTTATATAAGCGACATTATTTCCTTTCAATGCTTCCTTTATTATCTCAACCTGGCTTAATTCTGATTTGCCAAATCTTCTGCCACAAGCAACAACCCTGAACCTTGCATCTGAATCAATGATTGCTTTTTGATTAATATGTGGCTTTGATAATTCTATTCTCATTTAATATTTAATTAATCCCTCATTAATCCCTCATTAATCCCTCATTCATTGTTGGTTAAATCCTACATTAAAGTATGATTCCTTTGTTAATGTGGTATATTTTACACAAAATCATTGGTTAATGTGTATTATAATATGGTTTTGCCTTCAACAAATACAACTTCAACTCTACCAGTATTCTCAACTTGTTGTGTTTCTCTTGGTTTGCCCATTGCCCTTGTAATGATTGTTTCTAAATTATATAAACTACCTTTCTTGGCACCATTCAATATTGCTTTTGCAACTGTTCTTTCTAATGCAGTACAAGTAGGATTAACATCTATTTGTTTTATTTCATCCAAAGTTAATGCAATGATATTCAATATAGTATCATTGATTTGTGAAGATGTGTAGCCAATGCCAGTTAATGTTGATACTAACTTTCTTGGTCTACCAAATGGATTCATTGTTTCACCCTTATCAGGTCTTGTCAATGTTCCACCATTTCTTGCAGGTACTTGTTTTGCCATAAACGATGTATTAACGATGCTTTTTAATACTTTTTAAATAATCTTTATATTCTTTTTTATCCCCATAGTAAAGATGGCAAACTCTACAAAGTGCCATTAGGTTATTGATATTGTCTTTATTAGTTCCACCCATACCTCTTGCATCTATATGATGAATATCAACTGCTTTTGTACCACATATTTCACAAGCAATAAAATCTGATATATCATATCCATAATGCTCAAAGTAAATTTTAGTATGCTTCTTCATATATCCAACAATCTAAAAACTTTACCATCATGATATTTATCCTCAATCCCTTCTTGATATAGTTCCTTTACTTGTTGTGGTTTTTTAAATATTACTTTATCATTCCAACAAAAAGCATAAATCAATGGTGCTTTTACTGAATCATAAGCATTTATTAATTTATCAATCATATCAAAATCATCTTTTTTAAATCTTTTATATCCTTTTACTTCTACTACATAATTTGTTTTATTCTTTTCTATAACAAAATCAGGTAATTTTTGAAGAATTTTATTAAAGTTCCAAATGTTTTTTATATGTTCTTCATTATCAAAACCCATCTTCTTATATTTCCAACCATTATTATTGCAGAAATTAATAAATATAACTTCAGCAAAATTATCATTTATTCTTTGTTCAAATGTTCCATTAAATTCCATCCAGTTTAGATTTGAAATGATTGCATATTAATTCCATTTCTGCTATATAGTAACTATTAAAATCTTTATATCCTTTATTGTCTTGTTCAAAGTTCCTGAAAAGTATTCCTCTTAATCTTTGTGATGGTGTCTTTAGATTGTCTAAATCTGCTTTTAAGTTATCCAATAGTGAAACTTCATCTTTTATAAATGGTTCTTCTTTAATTCCTACATAACAAAACGCTTGATTAAGTTTAAATAGTTCTGTAAACTCATTAGGACTTAATTCTTGGCTTCCAAATATTATCTTGATAGTTTTATCCTTTCTTGTAGAAAGTGCTTCTATTTGTCCTGAAATTAGTATCATAGTTATTTTTTAATTCCATAAAAATATAAATCATCCATTCCATTATGACTTTCAATTATTTCATAATCAGAAAATGTAGATGTAAAATCAAATACACCTTCAATGTCAATAATGGTTAAATTTTTATAATAGTTGTTTGTAAATGGTGAAGCAAAAGAATGATTGTCAGTTGTGCCATGTTCTTCTCTACCAGTAGTTGCACAAGTAAATAATAGCAAACCACCTTTTTTTAAAAGTTTATAAGCATTTAATAATGTTTCTTTCCAATGTTCATCATGCTCCAAACATTCTGTTGATATGACAATATCAAATTTTGTTTTACTCATAAATTCATGTCCTTTACTTACTATGCTAACATTTTTCCCTTCTGATAAATCAATACCTGTATATTCACTATTTTCAAATAAATATCTATTATTACCATTAATATCTAAACTGCCTATATCCAATACTTTGCAATTTTTAAATAATTCAGGAAACTTGTTTTTAATTTTTAAACAAAAATCTTGTTGTTGTTGATGTGCCATTTTTTTATTTTAATTGTGAATTATACCAGTTATAAATTATGTGAAGCATTTCAGCAATACAAGCATTGCATCTATCATTGTAGTGAAAATATGGATCATGTACTTTGTAAGCATTGACTATTTCATTTCTTATTTCAGGTGTCAATCCTACAACACTATTTGTGTTGATTAAGAAATCATAAAAATGCTTATGCATTGATAAGGTCTGCAAATGCTTTTCTTCTAATTTCGTTGACATCTTTGATATTGTACTTTTCAACTGCCCATTGATAGATTTTTTCGCCATATATCTTTATTTGTTCAGGATTATTTATGAAAAAGTTAATATGCTTAAACCAATCTTTTTGACTTTCAACCCATAAAACTGGTGCATCTTCATCAAGTGAATAAGGTTCTACTTTACTAACTATTGCAGGAATTTTTTTACTTGCTAATTCTAATAACTTTAAATTTGATTTGCTTGCATGCCAATCTGATTTTTCTAATGGTACTAATCCAATATCCCCATACTCATAAAGTTGCATATAGTTGTTAGGCATTAAATAGGATAGTTTCATATAAGGTAATGACTTATTGAATGTATATGAATTAACCATTCTATCCCAAATCATTTTAGAATTTTCATCAGTATCATTATAGCCACCTATTACCATTTTAATCTTGTCCTTGTGCATATTAAGTTTTCTAATAGGGAACTTTAATATTTCTAAATCCTTCTCATGTGAAATAGAACCTGACCAAAATATTCTAATTCTTTGATCTTCTACTTTGTCAAGTTGATACTGGTGATTTCCATAAGGTAAAGCATTTGGCAATACTAAAACATTTGGATTTATACCTCTTACTTTATTTGCCAATCTTTCATTTGTGCAAGTAACTAAATCAGCACATTTCATATTGTTTTCAAGAATAGGAATCAACTGTTGAAATTCATTATACATTAAATGGTCAGGTGGTAAATGCCAATCATCATCAATGTCCATTACTACTTTGCAATTAAGCATTTCTTTAACCTTTGACCAATCCTTTTCAAGTGTACAGAATCTATTATAGAAAACAATATCCCACCCTTCTGAAAGTAATTCAGGTGTAGGTTCATCAGTTACTATTCCTTTAACATCATTCATAAATCCTAAAGGTATTGTAACTCTGTGCCATGCACATCCACTTGGTTGGTAACCTAATCCTAATATTTTCATTTATTCATTGTTTATTATTTTGCCCCAAAGTTTTCCTAAAAGATACTTTAATAATTCCCAACAAATTATTATCAACAATATATTCATATTTTTTTTGTATAGTTTATGTAAAATATTTCATAAAATATCGAAAAAGATTCGATAAACATCTATTTTTTTTACATAAGTTAATTTAAAAAATCTTCACCTTTATAATCTTTGTGTTTATCAATGCCATTTGCCCATGATATTGAAATAGGGATTGTAATTATTAAAGTTATTAATATTGCTATCATATTTTATTTTTTAATTGTTCTCTATACCATTTAGCACCTTCAACCATTGCATTAATTTCTGCACATAATCTATCATGTTTTATTTTACAATGATTATGTATACCTTCATGTATTTCTTCATCTGATATTTCTTTTTTAAAAGATAGTTGTTCATTCATTATATTAATATGATAGTTTATCAATATATCTATTGCTTTTGTTAATTCTTTTGGTTCTATCATTACTATATCAGCACCTAATCTCCATTTCTGATGTATCTTTAAAATACTTATTGCTTCTGGTATTATCATTATTTCTTCATCTGATATCATTTCGTTGGTGTCAACAATATGTTCATCACTTCCCTTACTTTCATAAGTTTCATTGTAGTATTGTTCTGCATCAGAAATATCAAAATTTCCACCTTTTGCCCAATTCCAAAAATCGTTAGCAAATTTTATTATCTCTTGCTTGTGCATTTCTTTGGCTTCTTCAAGTAAACCTTGTATTATATTACCCTGCATAGTTCTCATATCAGGATTTAATTGCTCTTGTAACCATTCTATTGATGTCATAATTAATCATTTTCTGATGAACCTGATGCTAAATCAAATTGCTCACCAATGTTTCTTAATGTTTTTGCTAACTGTTTAGATAGATTTCTAAGTGCTTCTACTTCTAAGCTTTTTAACCACTCATCTTGTTTTTCTTCAGGACAATCTTCAAAGCACGTAGGTTCTCTACGTTCTTCATCTTCAAATTTATGGAAGATGTATATACCTGATAGGTTTCTTCTATTCATAATTAATCTTTTTTAAATGTTTCTTGATAGTATTGTACTAAATCTTTTGACTCAGTACCATTAGTTAAATGTTCGTTCCAATCCCATTTACCATCTTGAAATGCATCTTCTATCTCTTGCTTGTGCATTACTTTGGCTTTGTTCAATATAGAATGCCATGTTAGTTTATCTTTTGATGTTTCCCATAATTCATTAAATAAAAATTCTAAAGATGTCATAGTTTATATTTTGTTGTAATGTTTTACTAATAGTTCTATAAAATGATTTTTTATAAACCTTTTTGTGTTTTTAAACCTTGCCTTAAACCATCTAATGCCTTCACCTCTCCACAAATAAGATACATGACCTTTTTTTATTTTATAGTTAATTTGTTTCATTTTGTATCTATTTAGTATATTTTAGTATAATTACGTATATTTAGTAAACTGGAAACAATTTGTGACCAGTAATGTTTTGTTCACGTTTCGTGAACTGCAAACTATATCTTAATTGTCAGTTTAAACCTTACATATAAGATACAATAAGTGAGTGTGGTGCAGTGCTTTTCATTCCTGCATTTCATCCATACAATCAGATGGTTTTTTCTTTAAACTAACCCTTATCACTTATTTAATTTTATATCCTATAAACCCTGCACCAAATATTGTTGCCAAAAATATACTGATTTCAATATTAATGAAATACAATACAACTGCAATCCATACTGAAAGACAAGTAACACAATCAAATGGTTTTAATCTTTGAAATGGTTTTAATCCAAATCCTTTCTTAATTGCATTTGGAAAACCTGCAATGTTGACAAAATAATAACTAAATAGAAAACTTGCTAATACTTGTATCATGTTTTATCTTTCTGTATTCAGGTGAATAATATTCTTTGCCATCCTGGTAACCTGCCTTATATCCTTTCTTGTAGGCAAAATCATCATTTATTAAAATTGGCTTTTGTTCATTAGTATATTCATCAATTAATCTGCTGATTCTTTGCTTTGTAAAATCATCATAGTTTTGATTGAAATACACTTCTAATGCTTTGATAAATTGTTCTTTAGATTGATTCATTGATTTGGTTTTTTAATTGTTTTTTAATGTTTGTTATTACTTGAAAAATATGTGCTTTTGGAATGCTATAAAATTTAGCAACTTCACTCATTGAACCTAATTCTACATATTTTGAAAATATAATTGATTCATGTGCTGATATACTGTTTTCTGTTAACTTCTTATCCAGTAGTTGTTGAGCAATATCAACTGATCTAAAGTTAATTGCATGATTCTTTGTAAGATATTCTTGCAACTGATCATCTGATAATTGCTTTCTAAATTTCCTATAAAAATCATTGGATGTACCTTTAGCCATATTTAAAACAATCCTTAAAGCAAAGTAAATCAATTCATTCCTATTGCTCATTTCAATTAACTTATTGCAGTCATACTCATAAAGTGCAATGGCTAATTCTTGTCTTAAATCATCTTGAATTTCAATAGGTTTAATCTTACCAATCAATTCTTCAATTGCTGGGTGCAAGTATATCTTTTCAATATATTCATTGCAATTATTCACAATTTAAAATTAAGATATATTTTTTAATATTTTTAAAATATCTTCAAAATTTTCACAAACTGCTATTTGACCATTCCACTTCATGTGGAATTCTACTTCATCAGGTGTTAACTTCTTTTGGCTTTTTGGCTTGGAACCATCCTTTAATTCAATCAAATAATTTATTCCTTTATAACCTATAACCAAATCAGGAAATCCTTTCCCAATTGTATGTGTTGATGTTATGGATGCACCTGGTAACTTCCTAACCATTTCAACAATCTGCTTTTGATTTGCATCAGTTCTTTTTATCATTCTAACTTTCTTTGTTCTTGTGGAATAAAGTTAGTACCAACTCCACCAACTTTATTAATAAAATCAATCTCAACCTTTGCTGAATTAATAATTACTTGTGAAACATCAGCAATTGCTTTTGCTCTGTCAAGATCCATTGGCTTATCTTCATCCATTAGTGATTCAATTGTAGCAAATAAATGATTCCTTAAATCTTCAATTTTATTTTTCATTAGTTAATTTTTTTAGTTTTTGGTTTAAATGAATAAGTTGTTTTAGTTCTTTTGGAAATCTTTGAATGGAATTTCTAACCATGTGTTCTTTCAAAGATATTAATTCAAGATTATTAATATCAAAATTTAATTTGTTTTTATCTTTAAAAATAACATACATCTTTTTAGGAATTTGCCCATAATGCTGCTCATAAATTAATCTATGCTTTAATTTAAACACACCTTTTTTAATTCTTACTTCAATATATCCATCAACTGTTGTTCTTTCATATCCATCATACTTTGTATTGTGTGGTTCATTTCCACTTTTAAACATTGTTTTTGAACATTTTTCATAAAGTTCTTTAGACATTTTTTGTCCTTTATTATGTGATTCATGACCAGGTTGAAAATGAAATGCCTTACCTGCAACTTTTAATCTATCTGCTTGTCTTGTTAATTCCATCTTTAAAAATTCAGCAGATTTTTTTAATCCTAATTTGAATGCAACAGAATAAACTTTTCTAACATCAACATCAAAATGCTTTGCAATATCAATAGTATAATTATTTGGATATAATTTTTTTACTTCTTGAATTTCTTCTTTTGACCAATATTTTCTCATATAAATAATTCTATTTGTTTAGCAACTCTATCAGCTGATTTATTTTCCCAATACTTTGCCAATGCAGAATCAGGTTGATATTCTTTTAATTTTATCTCATTCAGTTCATTTATCAGTTCCTGGTCATTAAGATAGTGAGCAGTAACTAATGCACATTGAATTGCTTCATCAATAATAAGTGAACCAATTTCAAAGTGTTTGCTAATCAATTCTTTTGCTAATTTTTTTTTCATTTTGCTGATTTTAAATAATTAAATACTGCTATTTTCTTTGCCATGTTTTTACATACACTTAATTCATCATTCGCTTCAACACTATTCACAAAATCTCTATAATCAATCTTTGCTATCTTATCACCAAACTGCATCTTATTATACAATTCACCTTTTCTCATTTCTACTGCTTGTTTGTATATCTGTTGCTTTTCTTCTTTAGTCAAATTTATTAATCCAAATTCAACCATGTAATCATAAATGTATGTAGGAATAAAGTGCATTCTAACACCTTTCTTTTGCTTCCAATCTTCAATATCTTGCAACTTTTCTTCTTGTGTAATTACTACCATTGTCTGTTCAATAGGTGCAGATACTACCTTCTTGCTTTCTTCTTTTAGCCATCTTCTATATCCACCCATGATCTGTTCAAAGTATGCAATACTGAACTGGTCATAAACTTTTACATTATCTAAATCCAACTTACCCTGAATAGCTAACTCAAATGCAATGTAAAGTTCATCAATTGTTTTGTGTGAATAATGCTTTCTAACATAATTAATAAAAAATTGATTTTCATACTCATTGAAATAATGTTCTTTTCTTAATCCTATTAAAACAAATATTTTAAGCATTGTTTCCTGAATAATTATATCATTGCAATCTTCTATTTTTGTTGCATTTAATGCTTTAACGATATCTGTCAAGGAATTGGTTGTAGGCATCAATGGTTCTTTCTTGATTAGTTCTTGTTTCATTTTTTTCAAATTTTTGTTTCTTAATCCAATTTACAAAGTATTGATAAACTTTTGATTCAGATTGATAAAAATCTTCACCAACTAATTTTTCAAGTTTAAAAGTTTCCCAAAGTTTTTGTACCTGGTCTTTAGTAATTGTTTGTTGCTTTTGAATTTTAATCTGCTCAATTGATGAAATAATGTATTGTTCAGGTAAATCATTAAAATCAGAATTTAAATATTTTTTACCATTTAATATTATATTATTTACTATTTCATTTTCATTTTCATTTTCATTTTCCATATGTGGAACATATGTTTTACATATGTTTGACATATCTTTCTTCTTTCTATTGTTTTTTCTACTTTCACTATATGATTTTCTTTTTTCAGTTTCTTCTTTTAATCTTGTATTATAATATAAATCACCTTCTTTTTTAAACTTTGCAAATATATCTTCATCATATGTTTTACATATCTTCAACATATCTTTTTCATTTAAACTTCCTTTTTGATGTTGTAAACATAAAATTCTAATATATTTTCCAACTTGTTCATCAGACATTAAATAAGTTCCAGTAAGAAAATCATTTGAATAAAATAAAAATGCAGGATCTTTTGACATAATTAATAAGGATTTTTGTATTTGTTTGGTAATTCTTTGTCTAAAAAACAAGCTAAAAATTCTCTAAAATCTGTATTACTATAACCTTTTCTTGTATTGCATAAAGCACAAATAGGTTGTATGTTTTGTAATGAATTACTACCATTTTGATATAAAGGTATTATGTGGTCTTTTTCAACATTTTCTAAATTACTTTCACCAAAACAAATAACACAAGTATTGTTAAAAAATTCTTTCATTTCTTCCCATTCTACTTTTGTATGATCACCTTTTTGTTTTGCATTTTTTTCTCTCAAATACCTAATTTTACTATTGTTTAACTTCATAAAAATAAGATAGCCACCTGGTACGAACAGATGGCTTTTATTTAGATTTCTCTAAAATAATCTGCAAATGGTTCGTACTTCATTTGCAAATTTATATCAACAAATATACAACTAAATTTCTGAATTGTAAGAATACTTATAATATTTATCATGACCATATATATCTAAATGCAATCTGTAATAAAGTTGATTGTATTCAGGAATTGTTTCACAATAAATATCATTCTTATACAAAGCATTTATAACAGTTGTATGATCTTTGCAACCAAAATGGTTAGCAATTTGTTTTAATGATAATCTTAAAGACATATCATTTCTTAAAAGTGTCATAATCATAAATCTTGCTTCAACTAATTCTTGATTCCTACATCTGCTTATAACTTTTTCATAATCTCTATGTAATATTTTGCAACATAATCTGATTATTTTTTCAGGTTTTAATAATGTTTCCCTTATTTGAAATGGATGTATGATACATGGTTTACAATTTTTCATTACTTAATTTATTTTTATTAACCCAAAACTTATTCCCACTAAAATCAGACACCAGTACCATATTAATTGTATGACCAATGACATATACTTTGTCACCCTTTTTGGCATATTCCTTTTTACTTGCAGCACCTTTAACATCTTCTTTTAAATAGTTTATTATCATTTTTGGATTGTGCATTTAACAGATGATGTTGATGTTTTACTTGGTGGATATATCTTTAAAACTTCACCATCTTCATTGATTATATCTAAACCATGAATTGGTACTGCTTTCAAAAATGTTTCTCTATTCTTAATCAATGCCTGTATGCTTTCTAAACTGTTTTGCAACTCATTCCATATAGCATCATGACATTTTGAATAATCATATTTTACACCAACTTCTGCAAGTTCTAATTTAGTTCCTGATGCAGTTGTATATGATTTTCCATATTTAGAAACTTCATCATAAAGAATTCCAATATAACTTGTATTGCTTTTTATTTCTTTTAAAAACAATTCCATCTTTGAAATAGTATCAGCAACTTCAATTACATTTCCATTTTCTAATATGTTGCTGACTGTATTATCAGCAACTATTTTGATTTGTGTTTTAGTTAATTCACTGGTGATTTTTAGTTCCATGTTAGTTAGATTTTGCTTTTAATAATGATGTTTCTACTTCTTTTGATAATTTGTATTTTTTCTTGATGATGTTAATATCAGCATCTTGTTTCTTCATGTATTCCAATGCTTTATTGTATGATTCAGTTCCTTTGTTTAACCATTCTTGCTCAGGTTTATCAGGTGAACCATTGCCATAAGTTGCTTTGTTGCCATCATCATCATCATCAATATTTAATCCTAATATAGATGCTAATGCATATCTTCTTTGATATGTAATAGCTGAACCCCTACCTTGTGGATCATTCTTTACTGGTGTCATAATATAATCACTTGACAACCATTCGCCTGATTCATGCATTAACATAGTAGTCAATCCATTTTCACCATTAGGAAACTGAACATAAGATAATCCACTTTCAATTAATGGTTCTTTAATGCTATCAATGATGTTTGATAAAGTTGCATAACTGCTCTTGAAGAATGGATTTTTGGCATCCTTGCGAATTGTATCTACTTTGACAGAGAATACGATTAATGCTTTGCAAATCTCTTTGATTGATTCTGATTTGTTCATCATGTTTTTGTTGTTTTAAAAGTAATAAAATTAATTTAGAATGTTTTGTTTTGGCTATTTTTCTTGCTAATGTCATATAGTTTCTTCAAAGATTAGTTCTTTAGTTTCTTTACATGATTTGATTTCTGCAAATCTCAATATTGCAGTATTAAAACCTTCATGAATTTTATCTTCACTATCAGTTAAAATGTTACCTGCATAGATGCAAGAATGAATTTTTTCATCTTTGTAAATCATGTAGAAAACTGAACCTGCTTCTGATGTTTCTTTTGTTAGTTGTAGTTTCATGTTTGTTTTGTTTTAAAGATTATGAAATTGATAGATAAACCACATAAATAAGTATGTGATAATTGTTATAATTGCGATTGTTGTTGTTTTAGATTGCTTCATTGAATTGTTGTTTTTGATATTCATAAATTTCATCCCAATTAATTTTGTCAAATATTTCATCAAGTTGACCTGGAAAGTGATGAAGAAATACTCCAGTTAAATCTATCTCTGCTAAATCTTGTCTATCTACTGCAATGATTGAAATCAATTCATTTGAAGGATAGTCAATGATTAAATCAAGATAAACTTGGTCGTGCATTACTGTTGTTGATAGTACCATGTGTTTGTAGTTTTTTGATTAAAAATGTTTTTGTTTTGTCTAACCCACCTAATGAATTAATGATTGATTCTTTTTCGTAGATGGTAATTGCTTTTTTTTTGTCTGTGATTTTTTTTCTTCCTCTTTGCATATTGTATTGAAGTGTAAGATGCTTCACCCTTTTTTTTATTATGCTATTGATTGAATTTTTATTTGTTTAACACAAACCATTTTATTGCCATAAATATCATAAAGACCAATAATAACTTTCCCACCTACCATAGAATTGTGTTTAGAACGTTGCATTACAAATTCATAATACTCATTATGTGCTTCTTCTATATTTTTAAAATGAAAATTAAAAGTTTGTTTATTTGTTGTCATACAAATAACATATTGGTCATTTAATAATTCACTTTTTGTTACTTCTTGATTAATTGCTTTTTTCATGTTTTTAAGTTTTAGTTGTTATTGATTTGTTTTGTTTCACAAAGATAATATCATTTAAATCATTTTACCAAATTTTTTTTATACTTTTTTAAAACTTTTTTTAAATTGTTTATATAACTCAATACTACATTGACTTATAATAATAAAATATATTTGTATTCTGTCACAAATATTGCCTAAATATGTGACAAAAAAAACCCCAATGTAGAAACATTAGGGTGAACAAAACATAAAACCAAAACCTATTCTTCAGATTCATCATCAAACAATTCATTGTATAGATCACCAATGCATGAATCAATTATTTTAATTGCTTTTCTTTTAATTCTTTTAATTCTCATTTCATCTTGTTTGCTCAAAATTGCAGTATCTATTTCTTCAACTGCTGACAAACTAAAATATGCTGATGAAATATATTCAGCACAAGTAGTGAATTCAACAATCCCTTCTACTTCTTCTGCAACTGGTTCTTCTTCTATAAATAGTTTTACTTCTTCATTTTCCATTACTTAGATTTTAATTGTAATAAATCAGGTCTTTCCATGTCTATCTTACTAATATTAATTTTATTAATCCTAATGCTATTCTTCTTCCTTAATTCCTTTCCAATTGATTCAAGTAAGGTAATTGCTTCACTTGGGTGTAATTGGCTTAAAATGGCTTTAATTTGTTCTTTCATGTTTTATAAAATTTTACCTTTAAATATTCTTTTATTATGGAATTTATAATCTTTTCCATTCTCATCAAGTTCAACCATTGCAAACCCATGATTCCATTTGTTCAATGGCATATATGCAGGATTCAATTCAGATAAACAACCAACACTCCAGGTTGTTGTAATCTTGCCATCCATGTCACATTCTGTATGTTCACTTGTTTGGTGGTTATGTCCTTGAAATGCTGAAACCTTTCCTTTTAAATATAAACCCCTTGCAATGTTTACAGGTGCTGAAATTCCACCTTTATACTCATGACCATGCAATCCATTCAAATCATTCAATTTCATGTATTGATTGCTTGTAATTACATCAATTCCCTTTTCCCTTGCTTTGATAATATTGCTAAATTCAAATTCTTCAATCCCAATTAATTCACCTGCCTTTTGCATTAAAAAATGCTCATATCTTGCCTCATGATTTCCTATTTTAAAAAATATCTTGCATTTTAAAACTACATCAAGTATTTCAAAAAACCTTTTTAATGAATCTAATTCATATTTAAAATCTCTTTTTTTGGGATCTTTTAAATAATTACTTAACTGATGGCAATCAATAGTATCACCATTCAATAAAACTGCATCAACTTTATTTTCTTTTAAATAGGTTAATGCTTCAGTTAAAGCATCTAAATTATGATAAGGTAAATGTATATCAGATAGTATTCCAACTTTATTATATCCATTTATAATAAATGGATGATAAATAGTTTCATCTGAAATTGGTAAGTTGTAAGGATTTAATGGTCTGTTATCTCTGTAAAATTCAGGTGTTTTATCTTCATAAATTTTTTTCAATTTAGCCCCACTTTTGCCTTCAATAGTTCTTAATGTAGTTCTTACTGATTCAGTATTAGCAAATAAAAGATTATGTTCATTATATATAATCCTTGCTAATTTAGCAGTTGGCATTTCAGGATGTTTTGTTCTATAATCCTTTACAATATCAATTTTTTTCATAGTATAGATTTGATTCAGTTTTTCTTCTATCAACTAATCCTTTTAGCACTTTGCCATTTGCAGTAATATATTTAGTTTCAAACCAATTCCTTATTTCTGCTTCTGTCGCCTTGTTATTAATTAATTTAAATAATGTATCTGAACCCCCACTATTCCATGTATGTGAAACTAATGCATCAAATTGATTTTGATTAATTTCCACCTTTATTTTTTTGTTAACAATATCAGCAAATTTAGGTAATAAATTCAATAAAAGTTTTTCTGCTCTTTCTTGTGTAATTACATCACCTTCTTTTACCTTACTTCCATCTTCATAAAAAGTATTTCCAAATCCTATTGTCCATAATCCTGCAGGGCATTTATATGCCTTTAATTGACACCCTTCATATTTCTTTATTAAATCTATGCACTTTTTACTTGGAACCATATAATCTAATTGCAATGCTTATTAGCAACATTATGAATAATGCAATGGCTATCTTAAACCATACATCATAAAGATTCTTATACTTTTCTTTTTCTTTTATTGATGAGTCAAGTTTTACTTGACAACTGAAAATCTTAGCACTATCAGTAACTACCTTGATAATGGTTGGTGTATATTGGTAAATAATCTTCTTAATAAAACTTTTACTTTCTTTAAGTTTAGTTTTGTATATAGTATCATTTTTTGTTATTGTGTCTAATTTAAAATCATAAAAACTATCTACTGAATTTATGAAATCTGTAAAATTAATTGTATCAATTTTGTAAACTACTGGAAACTTATCAGCACACTTATCTGCTAATAATTCAGGATATTTATCCTCTATTTTGTCTATTGTCATCTTCGCCTTCTGCATGGTAAAGCAAGATGATAGAACAACACAAAATAAAAATAGGTAACATTTCATATTATTTTGAATCTTCTGTGTGATAACCCTTCAATGCAATTAATACTGCTGCAAACAATTTTAATGTAGTTGGTGCATCTAAATGATAACCACTACCTGATAGAATTGGTTCCACTCCAATCAAAACTGATAATAATAAACCAATAATTGTCGTTTTTAAATTTTTCATATTTTATTTTTCAAGGTTAATTAATCTATTTTCATGATCTTTTACACTATCTTTTAGTGTATCAATATCTTTTTTTGCACTTGTTGAATCAATCATTATCTGTCTGATTTCATCAATCAACTTTTCAATCTTATCATACATTGCCTTTCCCATAAATGAAAGCAAAGCTATTAAAAAACTTAAAAGAATGTTAGTTACCATCGCTTATGTAATTTAAAGTTTCAACATGATTTGGAATTTCACAATCAACAATTTCAAATATTTCAGGATGCTCAAGAATAGATGGATGTTCCTCTAATGCCTTATCCCAATTATTTGTTAATACTATTGCATAAACTTCACCAGGTATTGTGCTGCTATTCTTTTGTCTTATATGTTTCATATTAATTAGTATAATAAGTTACTGTACAACTTGCAAATATTAAAGCACCACCAGTTGCACCAAAATGAGAAATTAAACTATAACCACTTGCAGTTTTTTTCATGTATCCTAATCTTGGTGCATTAGGTGTAGCTCCCATTGTTTTACTTGAAAATATCATTGAAGAACCATTGTACACAAAATCATTTGTTGATGTAAAACCAGTTGGATCTGATGGTGTAGCACAAAAACTTGGTAATGGCATTTCAGCAATAGTTAAACCTGAACCTGCACTTGAATATAATAAATTTATAGTTATTACACACATTTTGCCAATTTGTGTATATCTAAAACTATGATTTGTTGTTCCACTTGGTTGTGTAGTTCCAGTCCAAACTGGTGTAACTGTATAAACTCCAGTTGTATCTCTAAATGTATTAGCACTTGCATTAGCAGTTGCATTTGTATTATTAGCCATGAATGTATATGATGACATGCTTTTATCTAACTTTAAATCTATTCTTGAAGAAAGTGTTGATGTATCACTTTTAGCAAGTTTTGTATTTATGCCTGAATAAATGTTTGTTCTTGAAGAATCGCTTCTAAATTTAGTATAATAAATTGCACTATCAGATGTATTTAACTTGCTATTTATTCCTGAATAAATGTTTGTTCTTGATGTATCACTTCTATATTTTGAATAATAAATAGTTGAATCATTTTTTTTCATGTATGGAATAAGCATTGCAGTTGTATCTGCTGCCTGAATTCCTGTTCCTGCCATTATACCACTTTGTTGTGTAACAGTTAAAATTGCAGATGGTATAGCAGGATGTGGAGAAGATGCTACAGATGCTACTATTTCAATATTAACATTTGATGCAGACCACATTAACTCATAATAATAACCACCTACAACATTAATTACATAATTCCATGATGCTATTACTGGTGATGCATTAGCACTTCCTGTTAATACTACCTTACCTGTTGAATTTGGTACATCAATACCATTTTCCCTTAACCAAATATCTGCTGTCATATTCCCACTACCCCCAGTTTTTTCTAGTTGTAATGAAAATTGAATGTTGTATATTCCAGTATTGTTAATTGTTATTCTAGTAGGTTGCCCACTTCCATTATTCTGAATAGTCACAGCATTAGATAATGTTGTCCTATTTAATTTAATTGGATATGCAGTATTGATGACAGCAGCAGATTGTGTAGTAGTATCATTAAATGCTCCATAATAACCTACAGGAGCTGGATTAGTGCCTACTGAATCTTTGAAAGCAAATGATCTATTGCCATTTTTATAAGTGTAAATTGTATCATTAAATCTTTTTAATGAATCAATTTTAAGGTTTATTCTATTGCTTAATGAAGTTGTATCAGTTGAACCACCACCACCACCAATATCTTTATATGAAAATGTCCTAACTCCATTTGCATAATAGTAAATTGAATCGTTGCTTTTTTTTATAGAATCAATTTTTAAATTAATCCTATTACTCAAAGATGAAGTATCAGTTGAACCACCACCACCACCAGTAATTTGATTCCATGCACTTGTTTTAGGGTTATAAAAATAGAATCTACCATTTGTAGAATCTATTGCAATAGCACCTTTATTAGTTTTATTGCTCTTTAATGTTGGCACACCATTAAATGTTGGCAATTGCAAAGTAGAATCTGTATTGAATCTTGGTGCAGAATAGCCATATTGTGGCATAATCTGATACACTTGACCAAAAGAAACTTGTCCAATAATGACAAATAAAATAGTTATTAATTTTCTCATAATGTTGGTACATCACAAGCACCATATGCTGATGCTATTGTTATATTAAAGTTTAATGTTACTCCAGTTAAATAATCTTCAAATTTTTCTTCTACCTTATCCCATCTGATTGTTGTATCAATAGAATATGTTTTAAATCCTTGTCTTAATATGCTTAAAAAATCATTTGCAATTCCTAACATATCACTTGTTACATCCCTTTCAAATTCACCTTCAACCCCACTTTTATCTAAAAACCAAATGCTTAAATTATAAACTAATTCCCTACCTGCATTTAATGAACCACTTTGCAAATCAAAAGATGCATTAGGAAATTCAGGTTGATTTGTCCAAAACAACCAACTTGCTGGGGCATTTGGAATCACACTTTTTAGCATCTTGTGATTTCCCAATATTGTTTCCAACTCTGTTATGATTTGGTTGTAGGTCATTGAATTTTTCTTTTACTTTTTGAATGTACTCTTTTTTGTAAGTTTTCATTATTGGTATAAAAAGGTAAACAATTCACCTGCTACTGCTACATCACCAGTTGGCAATGTTACTAATGCATTATTGATTTGTATGAAACCAGTATCAGATGTTGGACTTGTTGTAATTGTCTTAACCAAACCACTCCTTGTTGCCATTATAGTTGTTCTTGATGATAATGCAGTTACATTAAATGTAGTTTCACCACCAGTTGCAGTATAATATGCCATTCTTGAAACTCCTACTCCACCACCATAACTTGATACCAAACCAAATACATTTGGTGGTGTTGAATTTCCTAAATAAATTGGGCATGAATATCCTTTTCTTTCAGGAAATATTACATCTAATGCACCTGAATTATTATAATATTCATAAAATAAAATATAATTCTGTTGCAAGTATTTAATTAATCTTGTCTTATAAAATTCTGCCATTGAAAGATAATTAGCAGCAATCAATTCTAAATCACTTCTGCTTGGTGCATTACTTTCTTCAGCAGTTTTTTGAAGAAACCCTTTGCTAAATAACTGATAACCCATGCCTATTGGTAACATACTCATAGTGTACCAAATAACTGCATCAGTAATATAATCATTTATCAATGCACTTTCATAAACATTTAAATTATCTGCATCAATTCCTGCCAATAATCTATTATACAAAGTAGAACCTAATGTAGGTTGAATGTTCATATCACTTGCAACCTTAATCATTGGAAATAATTGCTTATCATCTATTGCAGATGAAGCACCAGTTCTTTGCTTAAAAGTTTCAGCAGATATAAATAAAATATTTTTACTCATTATTTTTCAGTTACAAGATTTTGAAACCATTCATGCCTACATTGAATTGAATGTTCGCCATTTGGCATTGTCCACCATCCACCAACTCTCGTTAATACATCATAACCCAATCTCATTGATATGTTTTGAATATCAGTCATTGACCAATACTTTCCTGCACTACCTTTATGTGCTGACATTTCATACATTCTTTGACAAAACTTTCTTGATGTATTTATATTTCTATTTGATACTATATCTCTCCACTCATAAGTGTATCTTATAAATACTGCTTTGCCACTTTTAATTCCTAACTCACTTAATGGCTTTAAAACCTTTGTTTCTATGATTGTATCATTACCTACCTTAACTAATTTTGTTAGCAAAATATTGGCATCTATTAACCCTGCAATGATGTTATTAACCTTTGTTACTTCTAAATCTAATTGCTTTGCAATTTCTTCACTTGTTAGATTCTTATTATCAGTCAATAGTTTAATCACTTTTGCTTCATCTTCATTCACATCAGCAAAACTATCTGCTAATCTTATTCTTTGTTGAATCTCATACTTGCTTGAATCCTCACCACAATTTGCAAACTCATTTATCAATCTTTCTTCATCATCCATTGAAAACTGCTGAATCTCATTTTCAGTTAATGGATTGTCATCAATTCCTAAAAAAGTATTTATGTCTGCATCTGTAAAACCAAAACCATTTTTAAGCATCAATGATGCTTGTTGCTTATTGATTTTACCAATTGAAAATTGTCTAACAATTCGCATCACATTCTGATATTGTCTACCTGATAAATTCTTTATAGCATCATTAGTTTCCATTTTAGCAGGTACTTCACTTTGTACTGCTACAACTCCATCACTTGTTACTTGACCTGCATTTAATGGTTCTTTACCCATTAATTCCCTGATCTCATTTTGTGTTAAATTCTGTGCAATAATATTTTCACTAAATTCAAACTTCAATGGTTCAATAGGAATCAATTTAAATTCACCTTGTTCACCTTTAAGATTTCTAAACTTTGTAAATATACTTTCAATTTCATTGATTCTTTCTTCACAATATACATTCTTAAATATCTCGTATGCTTCCCTTATTTCACCCCTACCACCCAATTGACCTTCAGTTTTAACACCCATTAATGAAGGTGATACAACTTGATGACAAATCATTATTTCTTGTGAAATCAAATTGTTTACATTATTAAAATCTTCTTTAGTTAATGTTGATGTTCCTAATGGCAATATTTCAGCAGCATTATCTTTGCTATTGTTAAACATTATAACAACTCGCTTTCCTGAATCACCAGTAAATTTATTTAATAAATCTCTTTCAACTTGTCCTTTATGTTCTTCATTTAAAGGATTCCCATTGTTTAAATTGATTAAAGTAGTTCCAGTAAAACTTTGATTTGCCAACCCTAATAAATGTCTTGAAACCTTTATATCTGATTCAATGTAATTTAATCCTTGAAAATATGATGGCAAAGGATAAATTTCTGAAGATGGATTGTATTCTTTGTAATAGAATATTTGGCTACCTACTGGATTGTTTAAATTGAATGCTTGGTAACATCTTGCTTTTTCTCTAAAATCAGTCCAATCATTTTTAACATAAAATTCTTGCATATCCTTGCTCACCCTAACCTTTGCAAATTCTATATGGTAAACTTCACTTACTTGCTTTGCTCTATTCCAAATAACTTGTAAATAATAACCTCTGTAAAGTTCATCATCTTTAATACATCTCTTTACAATCTGATTCCATGTTTCACCTTTGCTGTTTGCATTACCTGGTACCTCAAAACCTTTACCATAAATATAATTGCACTTTGATTTTATTATCGCACCATGTTTTGGACTTTCATTATAAAGTGAGAGTAAATAAGTTGGATAATTGTTATCCTTTCCAAACTCAACATATCCATCTTTCTTTTTCTCTCTGAAAATTGGTTGCTCTGCTTGGTCAAACTGCAATACTATGTGCTTATAATTATTGTCCATTGTAAACTTTAAAAGTGTTTATTTGGTCATTATATGTTGTAGGTTCAAAGTTAGTTGTTGGATGTAAATGCATATACCCAGTTTCTAATAAAGTATTAACAAATGTTGAACCATTATTTGCACCATAAATTTCATAAGTATAAAACCCTTCAACCTCATTTAAAAACTTGCTATTTACTACTAATGAAAATTGCTGATACCTTTCAGTTGTACTTGTATTAGTCAACCAAACTTCAACTTCATCTTGTGTGATCCTTGATGTAAATTTAAAATAAAATATTGAATAAGTTGTTGCACTATTTTCTAATGGTGTAACAATTATTGATTCAGTATTTCCTTTGGTTAAATTTATCATATATAATCAAAAAAAGCACCTACTCAATAGGCAGGTGCTTCTCATTTATTATTTATTATTTACTATCCTGCTACTTCTAAATTCGCTGCAACTGCTGAAGAAACTACAAGAAAATCATTTGATTCCATTGAAGTCATAGTAATCATATATCCATTTCTATCACCTAATGCAGTTCCACTACCTGCTTCTGCAGTATCAACCATCAATCCAAAATCTTTACCAAACATTCTGTAAACACCATCACCTTCTAATGTCACAACAGTTACTCTATTCTTTGCTAATGTATTAACAAGATTTCTTGTTGTTGCATCCCTTAAGTTCATTGGGAACATAACCTGATGTGTGTAGTAAATAGTTCCATTTTCTTGTGATGCAGTTAAAGCATTTGAAGAAGATGCAGTTGCTCTTGGTACTTCTATTTTATAGAATCTTTTACCACTTGCTTTTGTCATAGCAGTAACAGTTCCACTAACTTCTGTTACTCTTGAATTGCCACTTGCATCATACAAGTTAGCATTTTCAATAACCCATATTGCTTGGATTCCACCAATTGATTCTCTACAACTGATTGTATATCCTGAAGAAATTACACAAGGCATATTTATAAGTATTAAAAAGGTGGTGTTTATTGCACCACCCTTTGATTATTTAATTATTGTTTATTATTAGATTGCTGCTACAAATTTAACCCACTCTGAAGCATATCCAGTTCCAACTCCCAATTTAAAAGCAGCTCTGAATCTTATCTCGTTAAAATCCTGGCTATAAAACATTGTATATGATTGATCTTCATCTACTAAATCAACTGCAATTGCCATGTTTGATAAACTTGCTGCATAAGCATCACCAGTTCCATTTAAACCATTTACTGAAACTATTTCAACATTTGTACCTGGTAAAACAAAACTTGCTGAATTAACATCTTGTGGATTGTAAGCAAATAAATTCAATGCTCTGTAAGCAAGAATTAATAATCTGTACCAATCATTTCCAACAAAGATTTTAACATCACCCTTAGCCAAAACTGCTACAGGAATTGCTTTGTAAATACCTTCAGTTGCTTGAACAACTGTATCTTTATTAATAGTTGTAATTGCACCAGTTGTTCCATTGTAACCACTAACATTTGCATTTACTGCTGCTGATGCTACTAATTTTTGGAAACCATCAAACTTGTTTAAGTTCATACCACCACTACCAGTTGTATCACCTTGCCAAATTGCTGTTTCTAATTGTGCTGCAATTCTCTTATTTTTCTTGTCAAGATATGCTGCTTGGAAATCTGCATTCTGAAATTCAGTATAAGTAGAACCTGATTTTAATGCTTCTTGTGTAAAGTATGCTTCTAAATCTTTAACACAAATTGCTTCTTCAATTTTGATTTTACCTACTGTAATTGTAGATTGTGTGAAAGTAGTTGTACCACTATAATTCCAACCACAAGCATCTGTTTGAAATGCAGCATCAGTATCCATTAAAGGAATTTGTACTGCTGATTTAGCACCTGGTATTACTATACCATTGTCCTTAATCATTTGTTGTGTCTTTGCATCAAATACTGCACTTGTTAATAAAGGTTTAACAAGTTGTTTTGTATATGAAGTTAATCCTGATAAATTTAATGACATTTTATTTTATTTTATTTATTATGAAAAAAGGATATCGTAAGATATCTTAGTATCTGCTTTAAAATTTGATTCAGTTTTTACTGCAACATCAGCTACACCAGTTGGTGTTTCAGCTAAAGTTTTTGTTAGATTTATTAATCCTTCAATAACTTGTGTTGCCTTGTTTAATTTACTTTCATAATCAGCAAATCTTGTTTCATAAGATGCAAACTTTGCTTCATAAGATGTAAACTTTTCATTTGTAGAAGATTGGAAAGAATTAAAAACTTCTTCCATTTTCATCTTCTTCATATCTTCAACCATTGGTGCAGATGGTTTTATTTCTGTAATAGCACCATTATCACCTACTACAATAATAGTTCCATCTTCTAATTGATGCTCACCTACTGGTGCAGGTGCTCCTTGAATTGTTACTATTCCACCAACACCTACTTCTGAAATTTCAACCTCAGTACCATCAACTAACTTTGCTTTTGTAGGCATAATCATTTCAGGTGCAGTTTCAGGTGCCATAGGTGCAGCAGGATTTCCAACTAATTCTTGGAATGTGATTTTTAATTTTTCAATTATTTCTTTTGCTTCCATACTAATAAATGTTTAATTGTGAATATCGTTCCCTTTTAAATTAATGAATTAAGTAAAAGTTCTATTTCTTTTAATTTCTGTTGGTCTGAATCTAATGGTATTTCATAGTCAAACATTCCCTCAACACTAAATCCTTTCAACTCACCACTCTTAATTTGTTCCCAAACTTTAGGATTTTCAACATAAAAAGAACCAAACCATGAACCATCAGCAATACCTTCAAACCCTTGCATTGGCATAATACCTCTACTCTTATCTACTATAAATGATTCAAACATTGTACAACCATCTACAACTTTGTTAGCATCATGCATAAGATTTACATTGCTTTGATAATGTTTCTTTGCAAACTTGATAGCAATTTGTTTTATAGTATCAGCAGAAAAAACAACATAATGCTCACCAAACTTTTCATTATTTCTATATATTGGCAAATCTGCTTCCATTAGACATCCTGATATGATATGCTCATCTTCATTTGTTATGGCAAATCCCATCTTAAACTTTTCACCTTTAGAACCTAATTCTTTAATGACATCTGAATTATTATCATAATGTTTAGAAATATCCAAACTTGTAATTTTTGCAATTTTTGATTTATTACTTCCAGTTGCATAAACTCTACTTTCAGGAATTCCCAACTCTTTTGCAACAGATAGCATTCCTTCTTTGTCTTGTCTTGCAGAAATGATATAAACTACATCACCATTTGCAATCAATCTTTTAGCAAGTTCTTTGCCACGATCAGTTGAAAGTGTATCATCATAATCAATACTAACTTTAGTTCCTGCAAAATGCTGTTCCCAAACAGAATAACAGATAGCAGTTGCTTGTTCTGTATCTTTGCCTTCATTGACTACATAGGCAATACATCTTGGAATAAAATCTGTTTCATGCTCACCTTTAGATGGTTCAATAAATTCTTCTTTGAATGCAATGAAATCTTTTTTTATTGCAGGTGCATCTACTAATGCAACATAATTTACTTCTGCTTCATCAGTCATTGCATCATTAATCTTTAATTCATAAATTGGTAATTTCATAATTTTTATTTTTAATTTATTCTTGCTGCTCTATTTAATCTTCTTATTCTTTCTTGATTTCCACTAACATCACTTTCAACAACAAAACTTCTTACTGCTGCATTTCCCATCTGTTGTATCTGTGATTGATTTAAAGTAGTTGTTTGCAATTGTGCTTGAATGGGTGCTTGTGTAGAACCAGCATTCCCATTACCACCACCACCTGGCAAATTACCACCACCACCATTTCCACCACCACCACCTGCACCTATTCCTGCTAAACCTTTTGCAGTTGCAGCAATAGCAGTTGCTATTCCAATAGCTGCTTTTATTTTATTTGTTAAAATTTCTGCTGCTGCTGGTATTTGTCCACCTGGTACTGCTGAATATTTTAAAAGAACACCTGCATTAGCTGCTTGTGTATTTATAATAATCTTTGCAATTGATATTGCATTTTCTGCTATTAATGCTGCTTTCTGTAATGCTTTATTTTTTTCAGAAAACATTTTTATAATTGCAACACCTGCTGAAGCAGCATCAAGATATGCATTCTCTAATGCAACTTTTGTATCTATTTCTGCTTGTTTTGCTTTTATTCTTTCTTCTGCATTCTTTTTTTCATCTGCAGTTAGTTCTGCATCCCATTTCATTAATTGGTCAATAAATTCAAATTCAGCATCTAATTCTTTATTCGTTGCTTCAATTTGCTTTTCTGTTTTTTTAAGTTCTACTTCTTGCTTTTGATTTGTATAATTTAAATCAAGTTCTTTTAATGCTTCTTGCTTTAATGTTTCATCAGCAATAGATTGATTTATTTCTTTTCTTTTATTCTCATAATCAAATATTAATTTTGCTTTTGCTCTTTCATCTTCATCTTTAATTGTAGATAAATAGTTTTCTTCTCTTAAAGTTTTTAATTTTTCTTGTAATGATTTATTTGCATTAGCTATATCTTCATTGTGTTTTTTTTCTTTATCAAGTAATTCTTTTTTGTGCTTTTCAACCTTTTCTGCTTCTTTTTTATTTGCTTCATCAATCTTTGCTTGTCTGTCATCACTTGCTTTATTGATTTCTCTATCTGCCTTATCTCTATATTCTTTTAATAATTGTTGCTTTTGTTTTTCATTTAATGTTTCATCTTTTGAAATTTCAACTGCTTTCTTATTGTAATCTAAATTTGCTTGTATCTTTCTTTTAGTAAACTCATCAAATTTGTCACCATTAATATCCAAAAATCTTTCAGTTGCTTTAATTTGCTTTTCAGTATTTTCAATGAATTTATTTTGTGCTCTTTCTGCTTCACTTGTAACTCCAATAAAATCTGTAATTTTATTTACTAAATTGCCTATAAAATCACCTACTGTTGCTAAACCTGGTATTAGATTTAATACAACTTTCTTAACATCTTCAAAATTTGCAATCAATAAACCTATGCCAACAACTAATGCACCTATTCCAGTTGAAATAATTGCACTCTTTAAACTACTAAATGCAGATGTAACATTTGTTTTTATAACTGCACCTAATGATTTAAAAGCATCCTTTGCTTCTAATACACTATTTAATCCTTGTGATAATGCCATTGCACCTTGAACCTTTGCAAGTGTTTTTTGCAAATCTTTTGATTCATTACCAAACAATGCCTGAGCACCTTGTAATGCAGCAAACCCACCTACAACACCTTGTAATGCATTGCTAAATGCTTTAAACTTTGCATCAGGATTAAATGCATCACTCAATAATTTAGCATCCCCAATCTTATCTTTAAACTCTGCAACCTTCTTTGCTGCTATAACTGCTTCCTTTGATGTTGCACCAAACTTGTCACTCATTGCAACAAGTTCTTTTTGTGCTTCTCTTAATTGTTGTTTTATTGAACCAACACTCTTTTCAGCATTGCCACCATCAATATTAACTTGACCACCAATTATAAAATCTGCCATATCTTTTTATATTTTTATTAATCTAACATTTATTCCATAATTTTCTGGATCATAACCACTCCATAAAAATTCAAATGTATCTTGGTCTGCATCAAAATCTATTACTTGTTCTGTAAAATTTGAATTGCTTAATGCAAAAAATGAATTTACCCCATAATAATTAAATCCCCCACTATAACAAATACCTAATCCTTTTGCATTAAATCCATATCTATTTGTTCCATTTGCAGTTGCCCATGATGTAGTTGATTTCAATGTCCATGATTTTTCACTTGGATATGCAGCACTAACAAATGCTTTTAAAATATCTTTATCAGCAATAGTTGGCATTCTCCATCCATAATATCCTAATCCTCTTTCATCTCTTAATGCATATATATTATAAAATAATCCTTGATTAAAATTATTTTCATCAAAATCTCTAAATGCATAACATGGAATGTTGTTAGATATATAATTAGTCCATTCAATACCATTAGTTGCTAATGGAATTGCATCCCCATTTAAGAAACTTGTTTGCTTTAAATTCTCACTTGTCCATCTTTGTGTGCCTATCTGAACAGATGCAGGTTGTTGTTGAAATGCTAAATCTTCATAAGTTGTATATATAACTCTTAACAAATCAACTTTACATAACTCATTAGGTGTATAATCATAGATTTTATTTAATCTATAAAGCACTTGGTCAATCCAAATAAACTTACTGAAATCAAGATTGAAAATATCTGTTTCAGTAAACTTCATTTTACAACTAACCATTCTTGAATCCTTATCTGTTATTTCTGCTAAATATGGCGAATAGAAAGCATTAAATAAGTTATTACCTAATGCACCACTTGCTAATGTAAAGTATAATTCATTTAAAGCACCAAAATTTATATCAGCATTAGGTGCATCAGGATCATCCAAATGTCCTGCATAAGGATATGTTGTATATGATTGTATTACAGTAGTATCATTTTTTATGTCCCATGATGTAACACCAGTTACATTTTTTATTTGCATAATCCTTAAAACAGATGCAGTTGTATCTTCATTTGATTGCTCACCATCAATGTTTATACTACCATCCCATTTAAATATTGTTGGAACAATTTTATCTTCATCTTCATAACCTACTAATGGTGTACTTGCAAATATTACTTCACTTGATTGTGTATCTTTTACAAACTCTAAATTGTTGTCAAATTTTATATCCCCATAACCTTGATTGTATTTCTTCTTATATTTATCATTGTAATAATCACTATCACTTTTGTATTTCAATTCATAGTATCTTGAATTGACTTCAGACATTGGTTTAATTCTTATTGGTTCACTTCTATCAACTTTACTTGTCCAATCTAAATAAGAAGTATTATCTAAATCATAAAACAAAGTATATGGTATAATCTTTAAATGCTTTTCTCTATATTTATCTTCAACAACCATCAAATTGAACATCTTCATAATAGATATAAAGAAATCCTTTTGAAATATGTTTGATGGCAATGAATCATTCATTATAACTATGTCATCATAATTAATTACTTGTTGTGTACTTGCTGCATTCTTAATGTTGAAACTACTTCCAATTTTATAAACTTTAATGTATGATGTGCCATCTGCAACTGGTCCAACTATTGCAAATTCTAACCTATCCCTTGTATCTATATATACATTTACAGAATAATTAAATATGATATTAGTTGCTCTTTCAAATTCATAAGTATAAATAACTGAACCATTTTTAAATATTTGGAATAATACTTGCTGATTTGATGTAGCACCATCATATTTTAATGTGCCTGATAATTTTACATTTCTTGCTGCTGCTTCATTATATGTATAAATTCCAGTTCCACTTGCATAAGTAAATAAATTTAATGTTGTATTTGTAAATTTTAAATTTACTTTCTGATATGGGAAACCTGGAAATGTATTAACATAATCATTTGTTAAAGTTGCATCAACATAA
>Ga0209191_1000450_pt1 | contig 32025 bp, 48 predicted proteins | sample S_130626_EF_Meta_FD_187320 | JGI IMG/M metagenome (GOLD analysis project Ga0209191, IMG submission 187320) | Freshwater microbial communities from Lake Simoncouche, Canada to study carbon cycling - S_130626_EF_MetaG (SPAdes) (version 2) | ecosystem: Environmental > Aquatic > Freshwater > Lake ...
ATCCCAGTATACTCCACCAAGTTTCAATACAGCGTTCGTCTAGAGGCCTAGGACTCCCGCCTTTCACGTGGGCAACACGGATTCGAATTCCGTACGCTGTACCAGTTTTAAAGAGTAGTAATGCAGCGGGGTTGGTCCTGCGACCAGCCTTGAAAACTGGGTTCTCTGTAATGGGGATGGGGTTCGACTCCTCTGCTACTCGCCAAAGTTTCAGTAGTAATGTTTTATGGAGCGTGGGCTGGATGGTAAGGCAGCGGATTGCTAATCCGTACATCGGGTTATACCGGTGATAGGGTTCGACTCCCTAACGCTCCGCCAAATAGTAGCGAGCATTGGTATGCGGCTGGGTTTTATAAACCTGGGAGAGTGGTCAGATGGGCTGCAACGATAGAGTTCGAATCTCTACGCTACTACCAAATATTGCGTCCGTAGCTCAACTGGATAGAGTTCTGGTCTTCGAAACCAGCTGTTGGGAGTTCAAATCTCTCCGGACGCACCACAGTAATACCTTTGTAGTTAAATGGTATAACAGCCGCTTGATAAGCGGCCATTACAAGTTCAATTCTTGTCGAAGGTACCAGTATAAATACTATTATGAAAATCATAGAACTATTAGCGGAATCTGCAAGTCAATTTGATCCAATACTAATTAAATTTTGGAACAAACATCAAGATAAATTACCTGAATATTTTAGAACAGGCGAAACAGGATGTGTTGAAGCATCAAATGATTTAGCCGATGAAATAGGTGGGTTTGCTGAAGTAGTGCCAATAGGTAGATTTTCAGGTAGTAAAAAAGTAGGCGGATGGTTATATACAGATACTCCGCAGACAGATTTAGAATCATTTACTCAGAAAGAAATAATTGCTATGAAAAAGCAAGGATTAGATCCTAATAAAGAACAAGACAGAGTAACATTTATAACTAACAACAAACTAGAAGATGAATTCAAATGGATTCCCCATAGTTGGGTAGAAGTCCGTGGTAAGATTCTAGATCCTAGTGGATTCTATGTTGATGGTAGGAGTGGTCAGTTTGATCGCCTAGTCAACAACAAATCAAATTTATTAAAACGATATACATATTTTTAACATTGGTCAGTAGTTCAATTGGCAGAATAGCGGTCTCCAAAACCGTCGGTTGTAGGTTCGAGTCCTACCTGGCCAGCCAAATTAACCTGAGAGGTCGTAATGAAGTTCAACATACCACAAATCAAAGAGTTCATAGATAAACAAGGTCCTGACACTAAAATTTATATTGGTGTTGACTCTGAACGAATTAAAAAAGGTACACAATGGTATGCTGACTACACGGCAGCAATTGTTGTTCACTTAGATGGAAAACATGGTTGTAAACTATTTGGTGAGGTAACTCGTGAAAGAGATTACGACAAGGTTGACAAACCTAACACTAGGCTTATGACTGAAGTGTTTAAGGTTTCAGAACTGTATCTTAAATTAGCAGAAGTTCTGGAAAATCGTGAGGTTTCGGTACACTTAGATATTAATCCGAATGACCAACATGCCAGCTCTAATGTAGTGTCACAAGCTATTGGATATATTCGCGGTACTTGTAATGTAGAGCCACAAGTTAAGCCACATGCCTGGGCTGCTTCGTATGCTGCGGATAGGTTTAAAGGTTTAAAAGTTGCTAATTCTTAAAAATGAAGGATCGCGGCCTTTATGAAATCCTTCCGGAATTGGATCACAAACAGGATGCTTACGACTTAAAGTTCCGTTTGTGATCCAGCAAAATTTTCCAATAGATTTTTTACGGCCTTTATCCATAGCATCTAATACAGATTGTGGTCTCTTTTTTCCGGCCATTGGATTAGGTTTTCCTGCGCTAACTTGTTCTTGTCGTATTTTACTTAAGTGTTCGGAGCGAATCTGTTTTAATTCTTTTGCTTTTTCATTTCCGTAAATTTCTTCATAAGTTTTGCCTTTAAGAATTCCTTTTCTGCCTTTAGAAATATTAATGCGAGACTCAGGAGAAGTTGAACTAAAACGATTATGACCAAGTGTTTTATCAACATAATGTTTGTTTAAACATAATGGATTTTTAATATTTTCTTTAATTAAATCTTGTTCAAACCAATAAGCATCATCACTAGCTGTTTCAGTGTAAAATTCAGCAACAACCGACCATATAAAGTCATTAAAGTTGTCTTTTACTAGCTGTGCAGATGAACATGTGTTATAATGAAATCCCAAATCTAAATGAGATTGAATTTTATTTTTTTCACGATATCCGATATAAAATTGACCGGTAACTTTATGAATGCCAATGTAGACATAAGGATAATTTTTATTTTTATATAAACGATTTTTCATATAAGTATTTATACATCTAGACATTAATCAGAGAAAAAGAAATGAGAGTAACATCTAAAAAGGATGTAAAAATTATGCCACAGGACAATCTTATGTATTCCCAACGATTCAACAGTAAGAAGCGTAGCATTGTCTATTGGAGTAAAAAATTTGCTTGGTTACCACAACGTTCAGTTGAAAGTAAACACCTAATATGGTTTAAATATGCCAGAGAAGGTTTAGTAATAGCTGATTATGGCGCTTATGACACTGAACATGTGTGGTTAACCGAAGAAGAATATCTAATATATTGTTTAAAGGCAGCTAATGAGTAACATCACAAAAGGTCGTAAGAGTTATGACAGTACTATGGGTAACACTGTAGTACCGTTCTTTAATCGTAATGTAACACCTTATCCCACTGAAGCAGGTGGTCCTAAGTTTGATCTAGTTCCAATTACGCAACAAAAAGACATTATGATTAATAATGCCCGCTTGTATGCTCAACAGGAATATGATAGAATAATGGAATTAGTAGCAGTATTAGAAAGACAAGCGGGAGATATTAAGCGCCGACTAGACATGACTGACTTAGTACACAGTTGTAAATATGATTTTCAGCTGAGTATGGGTCATGTGTATTGGGTAGTTAAAGATACCCGTAAGAATATAACTATACTAACTGGCATGTCACCATCAGATTGGAGTAGTGGCGTTCCAGTTAATTATGAATATTTAATACAAGTAAGATATCTAGGAGATCACTCCTGGATAGAAATAACAGAATAAAGCCCTGGTGGTGGAATGGCAGACACGCTAGTCTTAGGAACTAGTACTGAAAGGTGTGCGAGTTCGAGTCTCGCCTGGGGCACCATAATATTTGACATTAATAATAAAGCACTATATAATAGTAACAATGCGACTGTGGTGAAATAGGTAGACACAAGAGACTTGAGAGTAGAATTTGAGTGCCCTACTGGAAATGGTAGGAGTAGAACTCGTCAAATTCGGTGAAAGCTTAACTGCTAATACCGAGCCAAGCTGAATAGAAATATTCTGAAGGTGTAGAGACTAGACGGCGAGCATCTAAGGCATTAATGCTATGATGAAGGTATAGTCCAGACCACCAAACTGAAAGGGTAGCGAAAGCTATAGTGGTAAGAAAATCTCTCGGCGAAGGCCATGCCGGTTCGATTCCGGCCAGTCGCACCAAAAGATAGTTGAAGTACAATGCGGGATTAGTTTAATGGTAAAACTACAGATTTCCAATCTGTTGTTATCAGTTCGATTCTGATATTCCGCTCATTTTACTTTAGATTTGTGAGCAGGATTAATTCAGCGGTAGAATGTCTCGTTGCCAACGAGAATGCCATCGGTTCGATCCCGATATCCTGCTCACAGATCTAAACAGAGTACTCCTTATATGACAGTTGAACATAGTCATATAAGGGAAGGACAGTGTTCAACTTGTCCGAGAGTTTTTAGGGGGATTAGCTCAGCTGGGAGAGCGCCTGGTTTGCAACCAGGAGGTCAACGGTTCGATCCCGTTATCCTCCACCATTTAAGTTGACATTAAATACAATACTATGTATAATGTGTATATAGTAAATTAATTGCGGGTTAGGGAAGTGGTCATCCCGGCAGTCTCATAAGCTGCAGATCGGTGGTTCGAATCCATCACTCCGCAACCATTTTATAACCAGGAGTTAACATGAAGGCAGTTTTAGCAATTGCAGTAGCGACATTAGCACTCACAGGATGTGTTGTTGCTGATCCATATTATGTTCAGCCACGCCCTGTATATGTTCAACCAGCACCAGTTTATGTGCAACCTAGGCCTGTATATGTAGCTCCACCTGTTCGTTGTTCTTATGTACAACAATGGAATGGTTACACAAAACAGTATTATAATGTTCGTGTTTGTAGATAAGATTTAATTAGCAAAAATAGTATTGTAGTAAAAACGGGGTGTAGCTCAGTCCGGTAGAGTGCTTGCTTTGGGAGCAAGAAGCCCAAGGTTCGAATCCTTGTACCCCGACCATTTCAATGTAATTTAAATTTAGGAAATATATGTCAGTCAAAACAGCAGCTAGCCTTATCGATATCAATGTTTGCGTCAATCAAGTAGACAATAAACGCTATGATTTAGTACTAATCGCAGCAACAAGAATGCGTGAACTTAAGTTTCATAGAATGGGCACTGATAAGATTACCAGATGGTCAGAAATATTACTTGAAATTCAAGAAGGTCGTATTAATCCTACTGAATATCTTAGAAAAATTGAAGCCGTTCGTCCTAAGAAACAAAGTAGAAAGTACAAATAGTTTAGTTGGAGATTAGCCAAGCTGGTAAGGCACTGGATTTTGATTCCAGCATACACAGGTTCGATCCCTGTATCTCCTGCCACAAATTCAATAAATATATGCACTATTAGGAATATTCCATGAAATTCAAAGAGCTATTTGAAATGCCAACTTATAACCCAAAAGAATTACCTACCACGGATTTTAAAGTTCATTTAGTAAGTATAGATACACTTGATCGTGACTACATTTTACTAGAAGCAACTCAAGTGGGAGATAAAAAGATTATTGCAGGTTTAAAAAAAGATAAATCAATTGCAATAATTGGGCCAGCTGTTCAACGCAATGATGGGAAAACTTCAATGGAAGTTATGGCACAAATTGAATTTCACGAAGGTACAGTAGGAGGAGAAGCAGGTGGCAGAGCAACACTTCAAATTTCGTTAGTGGAAGCCGCTGATAAAATACGAGGATTTGGATATGGATATCAGTTATATAAGATGATATTAAATAAAGGATATACTATCGTGAGTGATAATGTACAATATGTCGGCGGAAAAGAATTGTGGTTAAAGATTATCCGCAAAAGTGCAGCTGATAAGCATAATGTGTTTATTATGCAGCAAGGCAAGTACATGCGTGATGAATCTGGAAATCCAATAGTATTTGACGGTGTTAATATTTCTCCAGAAGATATCTGGAGTGAAGATAAAAAAAGTGAAAAACATTTTTACACTTTACTAGTAGCAAAAAATATCTAATTTCACGGATCGTTAGCTCAGCGGTAGCAGCGGCGCCTTTACACGGCGTAGGTCGTAGGTTCAATCCCTACACGATCCACCATTATAAGTTTAAAATTGAATTAGTGTAGCTTTGACGATAAAGCTCTGCTGCTGAATTTTTATTTCGTTTTACCCATTCTGTATATTCAGATTTACTCATTTTAATTTGTTCTTCTAACGTTAGGGGTTCTTGAAAATATTTAACCATTCGGTTTATCGTAATGAATCCAAATCCTCCGCCTATCTGTCTATCAACCGAATTGGCGGCTTTAGTTAATTCTTTTTCCAATGCTTCGGCTTCTGATATTTGCTTAACAGGGCTAGAGAAATTTTTCCACACTTTAGGTCGTGTAGGATCAGGCCAATAGTAACCATATTTTGAAGAGTTTAATTGAAATTCACTTTTATATGGGCTGTAATCATATATTGGATTTCTAACTTGTAGAGCTGTAATCTGCACTGCATCAACTAAATTAGTGGGATCTAAGATCCATTGTTTAGTTTCTTCATAGGACTCATAAGTTTCATGTGGAAGTCCTGTTATTAAACTAATTAAAATTTTGATGTCTTTGCCCCATAATTCATTTTTCAGTTCTTTTAAAAGTTGCTTACATTTATCTCCGCCAAGACCTTTGCCAATAGTTCTAGCAGCTTTATCGTGAAACGACTCTACACCAAAATGGCATGCTCGTAGACCCATTTCTTTTAATAAAGAAATTTGCTCTCTATGATAATATAATAAATCAAGTCTAAGATAACAGGCAAAGTGAATCTTAAATGGCAATGAAGTAAACACTTTATGTAGTTCTTTTATTTTTTCATTGCTATCATTAAACGTATCATCACTCAATACATATTGATCAATACCAAATTGCTCATAGTTATAGATTAACTCTTCTGTCAATACGTCATAGTGTTTGATGAAATCTAATTTTTTCTTACCGTTCAATGGATAAGCACAAAACTTACATTTAAAAATACAACCTCTACCCACTTCTATTACCATTGGTTCTTTATGTTCCACACAATCTTCTCGTTGATAGATAATTTGAGAACGACAAAAATCAAACGTTTTGTCTGATACTGATACATCATAAATTAAAGTATTATTTTCTTTTTTTGTAGGTATAGGTATTGTAGTTTTATTCCGTATGGCTATCATGTAGTCTGTAAATTGTTTTTCACTATACCCTAAAAATATAGCATCTACCTTAGGTACATGCTCTAATAAATTTAATCCATTAGGTCCGCCAAATATTATTTGCGTATCTTTATTTAAATTTTTAGTTTGATCAATAATTTTTAAAATTAAGTCGGCTATGCCACTTTTAGTATTTTGCCAAAATGTTGTGCTAAAAGCAACAGCTATAGTATCACTATCAACGAATTTGTTACATGCTTTCTCTAATTCATCTAGCGTAAATGAAGTAAACATACTTATTACTTGACAGGTGAATCCTGATTTCCTTACTTCTGTTGCCACACGGTAAGGACCAGCAGTTTTCATAGAACGGTTGTATTTTTTATGGTTTGGCCAAAATACCAAATCATCAGCAGCAGTATCAGCAAAAATTATAATATTAGACATTCTAATACTTATATGTTAGTATGTTAGTTAAATTAAATGTTATTTCCACCCTAAGCTAATCTAGTGAAAGCGCCAGTTTGAAGAGCTGGATAGTCTGGAGCGTAACCAGGAGGGTGGACCAATCAATGGTGACTGTGATAATAGGGGTGACCATAGTGTAAAATAGGCACCTAACTCTGTGAAAGTTATAGTCTGAGTGAGACTTCTCAGTGGTCACCCCTATTGTCATAGTCATCAACTTCACGAACAAGTTGTTCGTAGGTTATTGAAGATTTACTGTGTTTTCTTGAGTTTTTATTCTGTGGCATCAGATCGCAATTTACTGGATGACGAATGTAGTATTCATCGTAGTTATTGAGCATAGCTTCACTGACTGATACACGATGATCACGAGACAATCCGTTCATATTTATACCGCGTTTATTATTACCACCGGCATTATAGAACCCAACCCGTGTTAGTTCATTTAAATCGAATAGGTCAGGATAGTGAAACACATTGAACTTGAAGTAATATCTGGCCCGGTTTAGTGATTTATGTAAATGTATGTGTTCTTTACAGTAACCTGTTTTATATCTGTTCACGAACTTAATTTTACAATGACGACAAGTGTTTAGAATGAGTTTAGAGTGAGGTGCGGGTTCTTGTTTAGGCACTCGTCTATCTGCCCAAGTCTTCTTGACTTTTTCGTATAAGGCGTAGTCTCTTTCGTTGTTGTTATGAGTTGCGCTGCAACTTTGAGAACAGAATGTCAAGTGTCGTTTTTCGTATGATAGTTCCACTGAACACGCTTTGCACTGCTTAGGAGTTGTTAGATAAACCGTCCTAGAGTATTCTCTTTTACGCTTATGAGCATCAATAGCGCCTTGGTTACCACCACCTTTTTTGCCGCCATTTTTAGCATCAAGAATAAGTTGAGGGTCACGAGCTGGACCATATTTTAGTTCATAGTCACGAGTATTAGTGCCATGATTTTTTAAATGAATGCCTGATATTTGGCCGTTGAAATCACGATGGCATATAGCACAGTTTATTATTTTATACATATACTTATTTAGTCTAACTTGTAAGTTCAGTAAGTATTTGTCACCCCAGTTGACATTTAATTGAAGTTCAACTATAATAAGTACTTGTTAATCAAAGGAGCAGTTATGAAAGCGTTTGGATCTAAGCGTTGCTACCACGACTGCCGTGTTGTTCAGGCAGGTAACGGTAAGAAAATTAAGTTTACCGTTGGCGTGAAGTCACGCAAAAGCGGTCGTAAAATTGAAAAGGAGTAGTTATGAAGTCTAAGATGATCGTGCCAACACTAAATCCACGAAACCCGTTCGTGATGCTGGCACGTAAAAGAAGTGCGGGAAGTCATGCTAAGCCACACAAGGCTCAGCGTAAGTTAGATAAGCAAAGGGGGTATAGCTCAATGGCAGAGCATCCGGCTTTTAACCGGTCGACCACGGATCGTTACCGTGTGCCCCTACCATTATTATATTGAAGCACATTTAAGTAGGCATGCCAACGTTTTGCCTTACCGGACAAAACCAGAGTGTGCTTCAATATAATAATCAGCCTGTAGTGAAATAGGAAATCACATAATTCTTCTAAATTTATATTCCCTGTTCGAGCCAGGGCGGGCTGACCAAATATTCTAAATTTGAACTTTTTGTATAAGTACTTGTGTCATACAAGTTAAAGGAAGTTCAAATGATAGAATGTAAATATTGTAATATCCAATTAGAAAATCATAATTCTGCAGGTGCTCATGCTAGATGGTGTGTTAAAAATCCCAATAGAAAAATTAACAAAGAGCTTCTACCAAAACAATGTATAACTTGTGGAAATAATTTTGTAGGTAAAAGAAGAAAAACATGCGGGGTAGAATGTGCCACCACTGTGTCACCTGCTACCAAAAAATTATTATCAGCAAAAAGAACAAAGTTTTTGGCCGAGAATCCCAACGAACATCCATGGAAAAAAGAAAATAAACATGTCTCAATTCCCTGTGAAAATGTTAAAGAATATTTAAAAAATAAGAATATCCAATATGTTTCAGAGTTTCCTCCTCTTTTAGACAGAGGATTTTCTATTGATATTGCTTTTCCACATATTATGGTCGGGATTGAAATAAATGGCAATCAACATTATGATGCCGAGGGAAAATTAAAACCGTATTATAGTAATAGACATAACTTAATAGAACAAGCTGGTTGGAAGTTAATAGAAGTACATTATTCGCAGTGTTTTAATGAGAAATCTATAGCACAGTTTCTTAATTTTGACATACCATTTGATAATGAAAAAGTAATAGAATCTTACTTTGAGAAAAAAAGAATAAGAGAAATGACCAAAAAAAACACATTACCCAGAGGAGTAAAAATTAAACAAAAAACTTTTAAAAAATGGGAATCAGTAAAAAATGATATTTTCAATCATGGCATAGATTTTTCAAAATTTGGTTGGGTAAACAAAGTAGCAATGATTTTATGTATATCTCCACAAAAAATAAATAATTGGATGAAACGATATCATCCTGAGTTTTTTGAAAAAGAATGTTTCAAAAGAAAAATCCCCGTTAAATCCAATTCATAAAAACACCATGGTGATGTAGCTCAGTTGGTTAGAGCGGGTGACTCATATTCACAAGGTCGGTGGTTCGAATCCACTCTTCACCACCAGATAAAATTGCTCATAAATAAAGCTATGCGATTATATGAAATAACACAAAATGTAAATGAAGCTATCAATTTTACTAGATATATTGATGACGCCGAGAATGCCATGAAAAAAGGTATTATAAAGGCATGTGCTGAGTTGCCTAAAGTAATAATCACTCCTGAAATGCAAGCTGATATAGATGAAACAGCAACATTGAGGTCAGTTAAGGAAGCTCTTGATTTTCCAGAATTAGTAAAGCAAAATTGTGCAGATGAATTAAAAAAGTTAGCAGTAAATAAAATGAAAGTGCCTTTATCCGATGTTATCTTTGAACAATTGGAAGATGCCAATGGTGAGGCGTATGGATTGGAAGTTAGATTGAATATTGCGTATATTAATGGAATAGTCAAGCCCATTTGGGCTAAATGGATATATGAGATAGGATCCAATAGTGCTAAACCAATTAATTATACAAAAACTGCTAAAAAAGTTATAAATCGCTTTACAAAAAATTTATCTACTGCCAAGATGCCTATACTTGAAAATTGTGCCAGTACATTCATACATGAAATGGTTCATGCTCAACAACATGCTGTACAAGCAACTAAGGGCATATCAGCTGATAACACAGACTATAGAAGCTATATTAAGACACCAGAAGTACCCAATAAAGAAGCATTCAAAGCTATGGTAGACACACCTGGTGCTCTTGATGATCCTGAAAACTATAGAATATTTCGAGCTAGTCCACAAGAAATGACAGCGTTTGCAAATCAAGCCGCAGCAAAGTTTATCAAAGATAATAAATTAAATGTGCCAGGTGCTAAAGCTGACTCAGCCACAATGGCAAAATTACAAAACTATCTTGGCGATTATTTTAGAGATAGAGATAACTATCAAGAACATACTCTACTAAAAAGATACGGAACTTTAGTATACAAAGCAGTTGCTGATTATCTTAATCGCAATGCTGATTAAGCAAACTAAAACACACAATAATACATAAGTCAATACTATGGGCAACCAAAAGTAATATTTTGGTTGCGTTTTTATTTGACTCATGTTATAATATATTTTTATACGGGAGAACAATATGCCAGCAACATTTTTAGTCAGTGATACTCATTTTGGACACGCAGGTGTATGCCGTTTCATGCGTAAAGATGGTGAGACCAAGCTTCGTCCATGGGATACCGCAGAGGAAATGGATGAAGAGATGGTTAAGCGTTGGAATGAACGTGTTAAGCCTAGCGACAAAGTATACCATCTCGGTGATGTGGTAATTAACCGCAAGGCACTTGGTATTATGCGGCGTCTCAATGGCGACAAGGTTCTTATCCGTGGTAACCATGACATCTTCCGTGATGACGAATACCGTGAACACTTCCGTGAGCTTCGTGCTTATCATGTACTTAACGGAATGATCCTTAGTCATATTCCACTTCACTCTGCCAGTATGGGACGATTTGGAGTTAATATTCACGGACATCTTCATTCTGATCGTGTTATGAAAGCAACAGGATTTGATCACAAGTCTGGTGAGATTGTATATGGTGATGAAATTGATACCAGATACCACTGTGTTTGTGTAGAACAAACTGACTTTGCTCCAATTTTGTTTGAAGATGTTATCAAACGCATTGAAGCTGAAGGTGGTGCTATTGGCTTTAAAAATGGCAACGGTCCCACAATGTAGTTATAAATAAAATTATGATTATAACGTGCGGTCCCGTTGGCAATCAACGAACTTTTAACCTAATACTTCCAGAAGAAAGAGCTAAAATAGCAGTCCTTATCAGTGGTGGCATAGACAGTGCTATACTGTATTACTTAATGTTGCAGGAAAACAAAAACACAGGATATAGGCATGATATACGACCTATATCTATTATGCGCCAAGAAGGATCTGAGTATTTTAGCAAACTAGTAGTGGCAAATATGAATGAGAAGTTTAACTTAATCAAACAAGATGCTATTATAGTTGGAAATCCTTCTTTGCCAGAAGATCAGCAAGTTAAGTCAGGCGTAAATCATGCTTATAACTTAGGGTTTGATCTAACATATTGCGGAGTAATTGAACAACAGCCTGAACACATGATAGGATGGGTTCAACCCGAGGCAAAAGAAACTAAAAGATTCAAAACACCGCTAAAAGAGCTAAACAAAATACATATAATAGATCTTGTTATACAATGTAAACAAGAGGACTTATTTTACATTACTCATACTTGTAACAAGTTTAAAGTAGGCCGTTGTCACAAATGTAATGGCTGTAATGAACGAGCATGGGGATTTTCACAATTAGGGTTACCAGATCCTGGCACTATATAAACAAGTGCTGAAACTTAGCAACTGCGTCATCCCACGTGATTGCTTTTGAATAACATCGTAAGCTAAACGCATATCTGCCATTAAATCCTGATGGACGATGAGGTATTTCCGCATTAGTTAAATACGCACCTGGTAAAGTCGTATAGATTTTAAAGGGATTTTTTTTAGCTACGCAAACTATACGACTACTACCTATCGTATCACCCTCTTCCTTCATCTCATCTACATCTTCCGGGCGCCAGTATTCCATGACGCCATATCCATTATAAATCCAGTTAATGCCCCATACTCTGCGACCATCAACATGTATGACTCCTGTGTGATTATTTTTATAAAAGAAATTAACAAAATCCCATTCGATGCCCGACCAATTCAACCACTCTGGTTTAACTAATCCTTTAGGATGATATTGTTTATACAGTGGTTTTTCATTACCTACTAATAATTCCGTCTTGCCTTCATCTGAAAGTATTTCATCTAATGGTGGTAAATCTAACTTATACATGTACTCTGGACTTATTGCCATGGCATTTTCCATTTAGTAGGAGGAACGGCAGGAATAAACTTAACTGGGGTAAAATCCCATTCATCTATATTACTAAGATAATTTATAATTTCATATTTTGACTCTATAATTATTTTAGCAATTCCCTCTGCTAACTTTATATTATTGTGTTCACTAAAATGATTACTTCTTGAATCTGGACCGAAATGACCCTGAGATGGATCTCCTTCGTGAGGAATTAGTTCTTTTTGCGATGCTTTAAACAACGATGTTAGCTTGTTAGAAATTTGTATAGAACATGAATTATGTGTAGGCACATGATCGTAATCATCGAAACAGTTTATATGAACTAACTTATAAAAATTATCCGACATGACATTCAGCTCATTTATCCATGAAGCTTTTGCCCATTTGTAAAATTCAGGTACATACAAATCAGATTGATAAAAATCTTTTACTAGGATATGTAATTTACCACTTGGATCAAGATGTTTTATGTCTGACTTATCTGAATTAACTTCTGCTCTTATTAAGCCTGGATTAATAGGAAAATCTAAAATAGAAGGCAATCTACTAAAATTTGTATGACATACTATAACTAAAGTTTGTTTATCAAGAATAGACTTATTTTCAAGTAGCCATCTTCGTGTAGTCCACCATGGTCTGCCACCATATCCTACCCCATGTAATGGCACATCTAATTTATTTGCCAGAAATACAGGCCAATCAGTAGATTGATATCTCTCTGAACAAAAACTATCTCCGACTACAACTAATTTATCAAACATATTCTATTGCTTAATGTAATTTTTAAAAATTTCATATACATTGTCAAAAGTTGGGCGGCCGTTTTGATCTCTATATCCAAAAATTATACTAACACAAAATCTTTCAGTAAGATTGTTATTATTGATACTATGTGGTATTCCTACTTGTACCAAAGTAGGTTGCCCAACTTGTTGACTATGTAATAGAGTGACATCATCTTTCGCATAATGTATAGCGTAAGTTGAAATGGAAGTTTTTTGAGAAGCACCTTGGCAATTTTCTTTTATAGCATACCAACACATTGTACTTCCTTCTCCGCCAAATACCCAATTTAGTTTAACATAATCACCTGGTTCTTGTGTGTCTATGTGTATATAACTATTTACACCGGCTGGTCTATAAAAAACTTCAACAAAATTAATAGTTAATCTGTGATCTGCAAAAAATTTAACAACATCATCACTTAAAAGTTCATTGCTAATTTTATAATGTCTTGCTGATGTTGGGTTGTTTAGTTTTAAAAATTCAATAGGATCCAATGTAGATTTAAACAATGAAATTGGTAACTCAAGATCAGCACAATATTTTGTCATATTAGTCAAACAGATGTTCAAGGTTTTCATAAAATCCAATTGTACATGCTATACGTGGTTGAATTTCATTATAGCTAACAACTTGGTGTGGTTGATCATTTCTAAATACTACAGGTTTAGTAAGTTCAAATTTATCTACTTGAGTACATGCTGCTGGATTTAATTTCAATAATGATATACCATTTTTTTGTAATACTTTAACTGGTTCTTCACTCATAGTAAAAAATCTAGTTTCACTTTTATCACAGTTTAATACAGGAATGTTTATCCTAGCAGTAGATTGTTTATCACTATCAATATGTATAGTCCCATATGGCGTATCTGTAATAAAAAAAGCAAGATATTTTATAGTAATATTCAAAGGCTTAACCATCTCTATAAGTTCAGGTACTTTATCTAATACATCTCGTGTATTTACAGACTTCCACGCAGAATTTTTTTGCAACTCTAATATTGATTCTGAATTTTCATATACATATTGTGCTAGTTTGGCACTAGCTTTAGAACAGTCTATATCTAAATATTTGTAATATTTCATAATTTTATAGGAAAAGGAATCACATTAGTTGAAAATTTCTCCCAGCTCCATGGTAATATTCTAATACTAAGAGCTATTTCTGAAGTATCGCTTTCATTTCTAAGAGCGTGCCAAGTGCCAATATCAGTTATCATAGTTCTATTAGCTGAAACAGTTTCTATTTCTTTAGCAGCACTATATGGCATCATGGGTATGGCTTGTTGCCACATGCCTTTTTCAACATGGTAGATTATCTGCGAAGGATCAATACATTCAAACCAGGACCAATGCAATTTTTCACAACTAGTCAATGGCAAAAATATAGCTTTTTCTGATTTGCCGAGATCTTTGGTTTCAACTGGTTTATCTGAGTGTATCCACAATTTTTTACCAGGTGGCATATACACTAACATTATCTTATAATCAGACCCTGGTGCTAACTCAATATTCAATAACTTAATTATTGTTTCTTTAGTAGCTTTATTTACAGCCTGTACTTTTTCAATATTAACGTCGGATATCGTAATAATGTCCAAAATTTGTGATACAGCAATGGTTGGCCAAAATATTGGTTTATAATGATTCATGTGGTATTTATTGAGCCTAAAAATTACAAGTATAAATATTTTATCAAGGTAGAATTCAATGGATAACATAATGTTTGCCGAAGTAAATTTTCCATTACTAGACAAATCCACAGCAACAAAAGAAATCTTAGCTATTCCTGAAAAATTTAGTTTTTGGGACGAATATCGCAATACACTAATGATACCCTTAATGAGCAAAGGTGGAATGTCAGCATCTAACAGCATTCCCGGTGAGTTTAAATGGAATGACCATGCACCTAAAATTATTGTTGATTGGTTTGATGAATACATATTTCCGTGGATGGGAACAAAAGCCAGAGTTATGGCGTTGATTACACAGCCAAATTTTTCAAACTACGAACACATAGATTGTGATCCACATGAGCTAAACACTAGGCAACATAAATTTAGAATTGTATTACAAGGCAAAACTGACACACTTTACTTTATAACTGATAAAGAAAATATATCTGCTCCTGATATCGAAGGCGCATTTATCATGGATGGCGGCTGGCCGCATGGCATGGTAAATAATGCTAATGAAGTTAAAGTTACATTAGCATTAGGTGCTCCTTGGACTGGCAATGATAGTTACGACAATATCAATTTACTTCTAGATCGTTCTATTCATACTATGCCAGAAGATCTTAGAGCATATTGGAAAAAATGAGTAATTTTTATCACAAAACAGAATTTAAGTTTAGTAATGCAGCAATAACTTGGATACTTAGTAGATACCAACACCGATATAACGATATCTTTTTTCATGATCTAGACATTACTCAAAGTGATTCTAAAAGTCAAGCAGAATGGCAAGCAAGTTTACCAGGAAGAGAATTAAGATCATTTTTGTTGAAATATAATTGTGATACTAGCTATTACGGCATAAATGTATTTCTTAGCAACACAAAAGAGTTAGTCAGAGGTAATCCGCATATTGATGCAAAGTTTAGTAGCGGTGATATTTTTAAAATTAAATCTAGATTCAATGTAATGGTGTTGGGCAATCCTGAAGACAGTATGGTTTGGTGGGATACAATGAAATGGGGCGATGAAAGATTAATTGATCATCCATTTACCACTATCACAGGAAAGTCCTATGTTAGTAAAGCTATTCCAGGCGCTACACCCGATGAACGATGGGAATTTCTAGGTAAACCATCTGAAGAAGTTACAAATCTATTAACACCTAGTGCTTTTGTACGCACTGATTGTGCCCATACAATATATACAAGTGGGCAACCTAGGTTAATAGTCACAGTAGCATTAGACAAAACATTAGACGAAATAATAATCAAGCAATGTTAGCATTATAAGTATCTGTCTCAAGGAAAATGAATGCCACAGTTTACACACAAAAATCATTTGAAATTCGGATGGGGTGATGGAGTTTACAATTTTAATGACAAAGATCAAAAATTCTGGACTGAACCAGGACAAGTAGAATATATACCTACTTCATTCAAAGATGAATGTCTTAGGGCAGCTAGATTAATAGGCAACGCTGCCAACAAACCAATATTAGTCGGAATGTCTGGTGGAGTAGATTCTGAAGTAACAGCAAGATCATTCTTAGAAACTGGGATTCAATTTGAAGCGGTATACGCAAATATAATACATAATGGAGTAATCGCAAATGAGCATGACGTTATGTATGCCAGATCATTTATTAAAAAATACAATATTAAATATCACGAAGTTAACATTGAATTTAATGATTTAGTTAATAAATTTAAACAAATACGAGAAACAAATAATCCAGCCGAACCATATTATAAAGTAAATATTTCATATCTATTTAATGTAATGATGTTCAAAACATTTTGTCATGAGTATTTTTGTGTCAGGGGTGGTGGTGATTTGTCAATTGAAACACATAGACGATACAACCAAGAAGAACCAATTCAATACGGAGTATATGTAGGTGAATCCCCAACAACATCTACCATCGCAGTGTATGAAATGGCATATCGTGAATCTGTTAATACTGCTAACTTTTTTTGTTATACTCCTGAAGCTTGGTTAGCATGGTTATTGGATCCAGATGTAAGATATTGGATCAAATATGAAAAAGCATTAATGGGTCCGCATGGTTGGATGAATCACTATGCGCTAAAAGCATTTGTATTATATAAAATTTGGCCAGAGATGGAAATTAGACCAAAACTTACTGGATTTGAGAATATACCAGAATTTAAGGAATTATTTTTTGATGAATTTTATATTAATACTAGTTTACGCAATGACATGTCAGTCGATGAATTTACAAAATTGTTATTGAAAGGCAATACATGGGATTAAATTTACCCACTATAACTTTACAATATAAGTAATTACAACAAGGAAATAACATGGCAGCAACAGGCAATCAAAGAAATCAAATAGCAGATCCAATGAAAACTAAAACAGGCAAGGCTCGTTTAGGTCCATTGAATGTACATCAGTTAGAAGAATTATTAAGTAAGTCAAGTCGTCCCAAAGACAAAGCTAAAATTAAGAATCGTATTCGTATTGTTAAATCTCGCAAAGGATTCGTCGAAGCAGTACCTGTAGTGTCCTCGTAAGAGGTGGTGGAGCCGGCAGAGTCAATATAATAGTTGACTCTGCTTTTATTTTGTAGTATAATAGTAGTTACTGTAGTAAAAGCCCCCGTAGTTTAATGGTAAAACAGTTGACTTGTAATCATCAGACGTTAGTTCGATTCTATCCAGGGGCACCATAGTTTAGTAGTACAATTGGCCAGTAGCTCAGTTGGTAGAGCAACAGACTGTTAATCTGTGGGTCGGTGGATCGTGCCCACCCTGGCCAGCCATTAAAAAAAGGTAATATATGAAAAAACTTATCAATTGGCTGTTAACGCCATATCATAGATACAAAGAAAAACAAGCATTTAAGAAACGGCTTAAAGAATTACGCGAAAAAGATCCGTTCATTTACAAATGAAATACTGGGGAATCAACGCTCTTAATCATGGCAGTAGTATTGCTGTGTTTAACGACAACACATACACACAATACACATACAATAGTGATACACTAAGTATCGGAGAAATACATGATCTGTTTCGTAAGCACGGAGAACCTGATCATATTTTTTGGTATGAACGACCTTGGCTTAAGAAAGCTAGACAACTGTACGCTGGGCAATATAAGACAGCATTTGATACATCAACAATTCCAAGATTTCAACTTGCTAAATGGGATCTAGGACATATTCCTGTTACATACACTCCACATCATGCTAGTCATGCAGCAGCTGGATACTATACAAGTCCCTATGATGAATGCGCTGTGATAGTATTAGATGCTATAGGCGAGTTTGAGTCAGCAACAATCTGGCATGGTAGTGATAATCAACTAAAGAAAGTATGGAGTCGTAGTTATCCAAATAGCCTAGGACTGTTCTATAGTGCTTTCACTCACTTATGCGGATTCACACCCGTTCAAGACGAAGGTAAATTAGAAAAGTTAAGCGCCGAAGGTGACCCTACGCAATACTATGACACTGTAAAAGATTACATAGGAAGCGATCTTATACTTACCAGAAATCTACATCGTGGTGTTAGAGATTGGCCATATGAAATTGAAGACGAACAAGATATCAAAGATATAGCGGCAGCTGTACAGCTGGTATTTGAGGAAGAGATAAGTGGGATAGTTGGATTAGCCCGATGGTTTATCAATTCTGATAACTTGGTATTCATGGGTGGTTGTGCCATGAATCGTGGCGCTAGAAAAATGATTGACTACGCAAAAGTGTGGACACTACCTAATCCGGGAGATCCAAGTAGTAGCATCGGAGCAGTAGCATATCATACAAAACAAAAAGTAAAGGAGAAGAAATGAGTAAAACATCAGACTTACTTAAACAAGCACTAGACAAGAAACGAGGTATTCATCATATTGAACCTGATGGAACTCCTGTGGTAGAAAAAAAATCTAAGAAAGCACCTACTATGACTCCGGGTAAGAAGCCTCCGACACGTTCCGCAGGTCGCGGTAGATAATATTAAATTTTCAGTTGACAATTAATTCATGCTCAGCTACAATAGCTTTGTAAGTTTAGTTGTCACCGAAATTTTGTAGCAAAAAAAACAAAGCCTCAAAGATTAGTTGACAATTAATTAAAGTAGTATTATAATATCAGTTCAGTGCAAACAATTAACTTTTTAATTTAAATCTTTTAAGGAAACACAGCCCATGTCGGACACTCGTGAAGTAAATACAGTACAAGCCCGTCGCTCATTGTTAGCGGCATTCAAACATCAACGCCCAATTTTCTTGTGGGGCCCTCCAGGTATTGGTAAGTCAGAATTGGTAGAAGATATTACCAATGAACTTGGCGGCCAAATGATTGACATTCGTTTAGGTCAAATGGAACCCACAGATATTCGTGGTATCCCGTTCTATAATCGTGACATTGGCAAAATGGATTGGGCTCCACCAATCGACTTGCCTGATGAAGAAGAATCTAGCAAACATCCAATTGTTGTTCTGTTCCTTGACGAGATGAACAGTGCTGCGCCTAGCGTACAAGCTGCTGCGTATCAGTTGATTCTTAACCGTCGTATTGGTAAATATAAACTGCCAAAGAACGTTGTTATGGTAGCAGCTGGTAATCGTGAAAGTGATAAAGGTGTTACTTATCGTATGCCTACTCCACTGGCAAATCGTTTCATTCATCAAGAATTGAAAGTAGATTTTGCTTCATGGCAAGATTGGGCTGTGTTGCATAAACAGCACAAAGACGTTATCGGTTACTTGGGCTCCAACAAGCAAGACTTGGCAGAGCGTAACAACAAGTCGGCTAGCCGTGCTTTCCCAACTCCTCGTTCATGGAGCTTTGTGAGCCAACTGTTGTCAGATGATACAACTGACGAAGAAACGCTTACTAACCTGATTTCAGGTACGATTGGCGAAGGACTTGCTATCAAGTTTAACGCTCACCGTAAGATTTCTGGTCGTATGCCTAAGCCTGAAGATATTTTGTCAGGTAAAGTTACAACCCTTGATGTTAAAGAAATTTCAGCTATGTACTCATTGGTTATTTCAATGTGCTACGAGTTGAAAGATGCTGTAGAGAAGAAAATTGATGACAAAAAGTTTCACGCTATGTCTGACTTCTTCTTTGCTTACATGATGAAGAACTTTGAGACAGAATTGGTAGTTATGGGAGCAAGGATCGCCTTGACCGTGTATAATCTCCCATTTCAACCAACAAAGTTGAAAAACTTTGATGACTTTCACAAACGCTTTGGAAAATACATCCTCAATGCTTCGGCTTAATCAACCGGGGTAGTGAGTTACTGGGCTGTGTTCGCACTACCCTAGTTGGCAAAAGGAGCTTAGGCTCCTTTTGTTTTATCCATTAGCTCGTCAAGTGTTTGATCGCATCGGATATGTTTTGACTTATTATCTACATGCCACATTAACCTTAAATTAGCTATGTGTGCGATAATTGTTGGATCAACGTTATTTTCAAATCCTACCCGCATACTATATATATGATCTATCTGATACTGGCATATCCCGATTGGCAAATCATTTGGATTTATAATATTTTTAAATTTTTTATAATTTATAGCAGTTAGTTTACGACATTGAAACTTGTAAAGATTCCATTCTGTTTTTTTAGAAGGATCTATCCAACGACCATTCGCTATTTCTGTATCTTTTTTCTTTTTTACTATAGAACTCCAATCATCTCCATATTTTTCTCTTTTAGTAATAACTGATTGAGCAGTTATACTGGGATCAGCTGCGTGGGCAGCTCTCATTCCAGCTGCTGCTTTATTTCGTATCTCTTCATTTTGTGTAGGTTCTTCAACACCATATTTTTCTAACATAGTTTTTTTACGCTTAGCTTTAACTTCTAAATTCATTAAACTAACAGTATGGCCATATTTTTCTATATTAGTTGCGTTTCGCTTATCACTAATTTCCTTAGTTTGCCATGGATATTCGGTACCATATTTTGATAAACTTGATAATACTTTTTTGTCTTTAACTGCTTGGCAAGAATTAGCACTTTTAGAACATTGGTGTACTGGAGCACCCTTAAATGTACCTGATTTTAGACTTCCCTTGGTGATATGAGTTGCTGGGTTTCCGCAACCGTATTGGCATAATATTTTCATACAATTATTTATGCGTAATAAAAAATATCGCAAATAAATACTTGACTTAGTAGAGTTTTTACGATATAATTAACAAATAATACAGGAAATAAAATGAATGTGATTCCAACTAAAGTAGTTAATTCTACATACGGCTCTATGATTATTAATGCCAATGACCAGTATATTGGTCGCAGTATTGAGCAATCTGGTTTTTGGGGACAAGAAGAAATTGATTTAATCAAGTCAATTGTAGATGTACTACTTTTGGAAAAGCCCTGTATTAAATTTTATGACATTGGCGCAAATATCGGTACGCATACTGTGTCAATGTCAAAACTTTTTGGAGATAAGATCTCCATTAGATCATTTGAAGCACAACGACAAGTTTATTATATGTTGTGTGGTAATGTGGCTATCAATGGACTTACTAATGTTGAATGTGAACATGTTGCTGTTAGCAACGGTGATGAAAGTGCTATAAAAATTGATTTACCAGACTATCATCTGTCTAATAACTTTGGTGGATTGGAGTTGATGGCACCCCGAATCTCAGACAATCAATACATGACCAAAACTGGCAGTGAAGTAGTTGATTGTGTTACAATAGATAGCTTTAACGAAGCCGTTGACTTTATCAAAATGGACATTGAAGGCATGGAGCATTTAGCTCTAATTGGTGGAATTGAAACTCTAACAAAACATCGTCCTATTTGCTTTTTAGAAATGTATAAGACTGATACAGATAAAGTAAAACAGATTTTCAAAAGGTTAGATTATGTAGCATACACGCATACACATGACAACTGGATATTTCTTCCTGCAGAAACAGATGTAAGTATTAATAATGCTAACAAAATTGAATTATGAGAATGGTAACCCAAAAAGCTAATCTAGGCCAAAAGAAATTTCAATTGCTACCAGGACTCGCGGATGGCAGCTTCTGTCTAGTAATTGTAGGTGTGCATTGGTGGATTGCCAATGAGCGTGAAGTATTAAACTGGATGGCAGAAATTTTACCACGAGGTATTGACCACCAAGAGGGAATGGTGTTAAAATTTGATAACGACTATGATCGTATAAACTTTTTAATGAGATGGGGACCGTAATGGATCGTGATTTAGAAGAAGATATAAAAAATGACGCCATTATAATGGCTAAATTACAAAATGATACCTACGCACAGAATGTGTACGCAGCTGTATGTAACATGCGCTGGCAACCACAAGAAGTATGGAGTGTACTTAAGGACGAGTACTGGAGTACCACTTGGCGTGGCGCTGGTGGTATGGTGGCTGATCTTAGGAATTGTAATGAAGATTACATGGACTACTACTGTTCAGGCATCAATGGTGATGATTTAGATGAAACCGATGTAAGATACGGATTCATGCCAGAGGGTGAAGTTACAGAAGAGGTGTTAGCTGATTTTGTCAGGCTAGGTTGGAGACCATTTCCATGGCCAAAAGACAATAAGATATGAGCGTTAACTGTGTTCTAAAGAAATGGTATAATCATGATACCAAAGAATGGGTTGACACTTCAGTATATCGTATTCGCTATAGTCAAGATGTTCATGATTGGCTAATAGAAAGTTACGGAGGGCCTGAGGCTAATTTAGTATCAGGCAAAGGCTGGAACATATTAATGGATAAAATTTTTATGGACGAGACTGCTTACATGATGTACTCATTAAAATTTGGCATGATGTGAAAGACGATTTCTATAACTCCGCAGAAGCAAGATTAGATACCGTAGCCGGTAGAAATTCTTATTGGCTACGGTTAAAATCTGCCAAGAATGAATACCATGTTCAGAGAGCATATAGCTCAGATGGTAGTACTTTACATGGCTTCAAACAATACATGCGTGATGTGTATGGAGTAGTCATAGAATCGGATTCTGAAGGCTATACTCTGCCAACTTACACTATCATAGACGAACAAAAACATCTTATATTTTTATTAAAACATAGCAAACATGAAAATTAAAGTTAAACACAATCTAGTTATTTTTAAGTATGAAGAAGATTGGAATCGCATCAAAGAGAAAATCAAACAAGATTTCGGAGTGGCAACTGTTGCGATATCATGGCGTCTTAAAAGAGAGCTTGGATTTACTGTGAGATATCATCAAGCACCAATGTCTTTTGACACTACTAATTCTTTCTTTTCCTCCGGTCAAGCAGTTCATCTTGATTTCTTCAATGAAGCAGCACATTCGTGGTTTGTGCTAAAATATTTAAATCTTGGTTAGGAATTAGATGGATTATAGAATAACAACGCTAGATAAACGACATAACGGACACCTGTTTTACAAATATTCAGTGGCTCCCATTTGGAATGCAAAATATACATATAATAACTCTGTATATGATCAACAGTTTGTCAATGCCCGTAACTGGTGTTGGGAAACATGGGGTCCATCAACAGAATTTGTGATGCCAAGCCGTAGCGAGTACTGGGCATGGGATAGTGAATTTAAACACAGACGAATATATCTAAAGAATGACGAAGCATTAATATTTTTTAAACTGAAATTCAATACTTGACAATTAAATCATGTGCTACTATAATAGTTACACATTAACAACTAAGGATTACACCATGGCTACTGCCGGTACTAGTGCAAACAAAAAACAAGGCGAAAGCCTTAAAGACATTTTAGGTCCAATGGATCCTAAAATTGATGCTATCGTTCGTGAAAAACTTATCACAGCCCGTGTAGGTTTATTGCTTCGTGCCAGCTTTTTCGGCAACTTAGCTACCCGCCTTAAATTAGTAAATGCCGACGAGTGGCTGTCTACTGCTGCCACTGATGGTCGTCACTTTTATTACAATAGTCGCTTTATTAATATGCTACGACCAAAAGAAATTGAATTTCTTTTTGGTCACGAGGTATTACATTGCGTATACGATCATATGGGTCGTGCTGGTAGTCGTGATAAACAATTATTCAACGTTGCTGCTGACTATTGCGTAAATGCCGATCTAGTTAAACACCGTGTTGGTGAAAAAATTACCACAGTGGGCTGCTTACATGATTCAAAATATGATGGCATGAGTGCTGAACAAGTTTATGATTTGTTACAACAAAATGCTGACAAAATCAGTATGCAAGACCTTATTGATCAATTGCTTGATGATCACTTAGACGGCGATGGCGACGGTGATGGCGAAGGTGATGAAGACGGTGAAAGCAAAGGTCCGCGTAGATTGACACAAGCCGAAAAAGACGCTATCCGTGATGAAATCAAAGAAGCTGTGTTAGCTGCAGCTGCTGCGTCAGACCAGGCTGGTAATTTGCCTGCAGGTGTTCGCCGCATGATTGAAGATATGACAGAGCCAAAGATGAACTGGCGTGAACTGCTTCGTATGCAACTTGAGTCTACTATCAAATCAGACTTTACTTGGATGCGCACTGGTCGCAAAGGTTGGGATATGGATGCTGTTATGCCAGGCATGAAATTAGAACCTATGATTGATATTGGTATTGCTATTGATGCATCGGGATCTATCAGCGGTAAAATGCTCAAAGAATTCTTGTCTGAAGTACAAGGTATTATGGATTCGTTTCCTGCGTATAAGATTCATATTATTACTTGGGACACAGAAGCCTATAATCCACAGCAATATAACAGCGATAATCTTGATACTATCTGTGATTATGAAGTTAAAGGTGGTGGTGGTACCGACGTAGATTGTGTATTCAAATATTTCAAAGACAATGAAATTGAGCCTAAACGTCTAGTTATTTTCACAGACGGATACTTCAATGGATTCGGTGACGAGAATTATTGCGATACAGTTTGGATTGTGCATAGCAATGATTCGTTTGATCCAACTCATGGTGAGTGGGCATCATACGACGAAGAATAAGCAGTGTGAGTATTACCAAAATGCCCCTTAATTGGGGCATTTTTATTTTCAGTATGTTATAATGTATATTAAATAGTTGTATGGAAAACACAAATCAACCTATACAACCAATTACAGTAGCAGATCTAGATGCTCTTCGCAGCATCATTGATTTAGCAGCTACCCGTGGAGCATTCCAGGGAGCAGAATTATCTCAAGTTGGAGCTGTCTATGACAAGCTGACAATTTTTCTTAATTCAGTAGTACAGCAGGCGCAAGCCTCAGCTGAGCCACTCAGCGATAATACACAAGGAGTATAAAATGGCACAAATGATTAAACATGTAGGGAAACACGGAGACCGTAAGGTTCTCGTATTGTACAGAGAAGTACCAAACGAAGATCATATGTGTTTGGTAGTCTACCCTGAAGTATTAAATGCCACATGGCAAGATGCTATTCAGCGTGTAGTAGAAAGTCCAGTTGGACAGAATGAAAATTGTTTGGCAGACGCTTTACATCGTTCATTACTTCCAGATGGTCGTCCAATTTTAGAAACATTGCACAATGAAAGAATGATCAAGAAAATTCGTTGCTCGGATGTTCTTATGACTCCAGGCGGCAATGCTAAAATGCGCCTAGATGAAATGAACAAGATGGTCAATGAAATGAATAAAGGCGAAGAAGCTCGTAAGAAGATGGAAGAAAATGAAGCTTCTCGTGGAATGGTTGATCCATCTGTTAAACGTGCTGCTGAAGCTCGTTATAAAGATGAACAGCTTGCCAAACAAACAGAAGCGCAAAATCGTTATACTGAGCCAACAGAAAATCTTATCGCCCCAGTTGATGGTGTGTTAAGTGACCGAGCAATTGCTGCTAACATGTTGGCACAGGCTAAACGCATGGAAATAGAAGCCACTAATATGATTTCTGAAGCTGCTCGTATGAAAAAAGATGCAGAGCGTATGGTGCCTGGTGTTAACCCAGCAGAAGCGACATGGACACCTCCTGTACCAGAAGCACCTAAGCGGCGTGGTCGTCCACCGAAAGCAGAAGCAACGGTGAGCGATGCAGCCAACTGATGATTTGCTGAGTCAGTGGGAAATCATTGTTGAAGAAGTTAACAAAACTGATGTCCCACTTGAGTGTATTAAAAAAATTGTGTTTAAGCTAACTAATGGTAGACAACGCACAATCAATATACATACTCTTACTAAACAAGGTTTAAATATGGATGATCTTGAGCAGCTAGTTGCTAGAACATTTAGTGAGCTAGACACAGAGATCAAAGATGTTGAATTTATAGTAGACATTAAAAGTGTAGCAGCGTTAGTACAACCTGAAACAGATAAATTATTAGGAAAACTTTGAAAGTAACATTAGTATCGTCAAGTCAGCCCAGTAAGGAACTAGAAGCACAGGGCATAGTAAATGCTCAAGAACTAGTTGCTTACTGCGCCAGAGTTAGCAATCCTGCTAACCAAAATAACACAGACACAAGCGAAAAACTTATTCGCTATCTCATTAAGCATCATCACTGGTCACCCCTTGAAATGGTCAGTGCTTGTTTAGAAATTGAAGTAACCAGAGATATCGCACGACAAATATTGCGTCATCGTAGTTTTAGTTTTCAAGAGTTTAGTCAACGATATGCTGTCGCTGATCTAGGGTGGGAATTAAAGGAAACCAGATTACAAGATACTAAAAATCGTCAGAATAGTATTGTGTTAACTGGTTCATCACTGACAGAACAAAATCTAATGGAACAATGGAAATGGAAACAAGAAGAAGTTATTTCTGCTGTTGAACATTCGTATAATTGGGCTATTACAAATGGTATTGCTAAGGAACAAGCTCGTGCTGTATTACCAGAAGGACTTACTCTAAGTAGATTGTATATGAGTGGTAGCCTTAGAAGTTGGCTACATTATGTAGAATTGAGAAGTGGACCAGAAACACAAAAAGAACATAGGGAAGTGGCAGTAGCCTGTGCGAAAGCACTTGAATCAATATTTCCCATGGTGACCGAATTTCTAGTGGCATAATAGTACACACATTTGTGATAGGCGATGTAGAAGATCCTGATATCTACGCTGCCAATCCTCTTTGGGAATGGCAAGAAAGTAAGATGGGAAAATGGATTATGGAACACGCTATAGAACCTCCTGAATGGCATCGTATGCCAGATTCTTTGAGTTATGGATACCGATATAATGTTATTGCCAAGCTCACCGAGCAAGATCAAACATTTTGGACATTGAAGTGGAAAGATATTAAATGAACATATTAATTACTGGCGGCATGGGATTTATAGGGCACAATGTAGCTATTGTTTTAGGACGACTAAAACATAATGTTTCTATTGTGGATAATATAACTGATTATGGTATTATACCAAAGCGTGAATTAGATTCCCTAATGTTTAAGAGAATATGTAGAATTAAATCTCCTAATATCACTATTGCTGATATCACAGAACCGTTGAGTGATAAGCTGTTTGAAGGCATTGATGTTATTATACATTTAGCCAGTTTTCCTAGACAAAAAGTTGTTAACAAAAATCCCACTACTGGAAGTAAAGTTATGAGTGAAGGATTATTAAACTTGCTTGAACTATCTGTTAAACATGGTGTTAAACGATTTGTGTATGCTAGTTCAAGTATGGTGTATGGCAACTTTGAACATAAAAGCATCAATGAAGATGCTGTATGTTCGCCCATAGGGCAATACGGCATAATGAAACTAGCAGGCGAATGGTTAGTTCGTGATTATACTAGACAATATGGCTTAGCCCATACTATAGTTCGCCCTAGTGCTGTATATGGGCCATATGATGTAGAAGATAGAGTTATTAGTAAGTTTTTTGCTGCTGCTATGCATGATGATAAGTTGATAGTTAACGGTGCTGATGAAGTACTTGACTTTACGTTTGTCGGTGATACTGCATTTGGCATAGCACTAGCCGCGACTAGTGTGGGTTCATTAAATAAAACATATAATATATCTCGTGGCAAATCACATACTTTATTAGAAGCTGCCAACTTAGTAACCAAAATAGTTGGCAAAGGAACTGTAGTAGTTAAAGAACGAGACCCCGCATTTCCTATAAGAGGCGAACTAAACATACAAAAAGCAAAAACAGATTTTGGATATCACCCTGATGTTAACCTAGCACAAGGGTTATTTGAATACTACGAGTGGCTTAAGCAAGTAAAATTATAATATGTATTGTGACATATTATTATACCAAAGTTCAGGGCCCTTATCAGTCAGATGATGTAACATAACCCATTGTTGACAACTTTCAGGTATGGGATCTTTAGTACCACATACATTATACTTTGAATATTCCATAGTAAAATCAATAGAGCAATTTGTTTTAATTAACTCTAAGTATTTGTTGAACGCAAGCAGATTATGTTCACGACTAATAAATAAACAGTCAAGATTGTTTAGTTTGGCTACATTAAATTGTACAGGTAAGCAGTAAGTTGTATTAAGGAACTTATCGCCACCGCCAAACTTAGATAATCCATGTCTATAGTCTGGATGTATCCACATTCTAGTACTACATCTTCCAATACCTTTTGCCCAACGTTCATCACTAATTTGTAACGCACTAAAACATACAATTTTATCATTTATAATAACAACTGGAAATGATAAAAAATTTCTAGGATCTAATCCTATATAATTTTCTTTAAGATCGTCGGTTGTGTTAATGAGATATTCTTGATATTGTTCCCACAGATGCGTATCAAAATTTGTAGCAAAATCAACTATTTTTTTCATCATAGTCTATTTAATTAAATACCATATGCCTAAAATAAATTCATTCTTGCACTACATACTCTATCCAATACATACTATAGCATGGATAGGTACAATATTATTTCTTACATTTTTTGATTTTACATGGACCAATTTTTGGCAATTGCTAATTGGCTGGATCATAATAGAAGGGCTTGGCGTTGCGGTAGTACTACATAGATATGTTAGTCACAAAGCAGTTGAAATAAGGCCTGGATTAAAACCAATATTACTCTGGATTAGTTGCTTATCCCTACAAGGTAGTCCGCTCGGCTGGGCAGCAGTACATAGAGGTAGTCATCACCGACACAGCGACACGGAAAAAGATGCCCACACGCCCTCCAAGGGCCGGTGGTATGCTTGGCACATGTGGTTACATGATTGGGACAAATACTTTAATCCTAAGTACGCAATAGATTTGGTCAGAGATCCCATGCACGTATGGATAGCCAAGAATTATAACTATATTATTCTTGTGACTTATGTTATAGTAGGTTTAATTAGTTGGGAACTGTTGCTATTTGGTTTCATTGTGCCAGCTGCATTGAGTTTGTATATGGAAAGCAATATTAATGTATTCTGCCATACTAAAAATATGGGTTATAGGAATTTTGAAACTAAGGACAATAGCCAGAATGTTTCATTGCTAGCATGGATAACATGGGGGCAAGGTTGGCACAACAACCATCATGAAAAAGCAAGTAGCTATGATTTCGGATCCAGCGTAAGTGGTAAATCAAGTGAGTGGGATTTTAGTTTAATCTTTCTACCATTGATTGCGACTAAAGAAAGCAGACAGAAAATTTGGCAAGAGCGCAATGACAAACTTCACACATAATAATCATCTTGTATATAGCATAGGCGGGCGTAACTATGACTATAGAACAAACTCAACAGAAAAGTATTCAGTAAGAGTTGGAGCAATAGACCCAGAACGATATGCTGCTAGTTCATATGCTGAAGAATTACATCGTACTGCTCAATTAGTAAGAAATGATTTTGGCAAGGATCTTGTATTATTTTTATCGGGTGGCACAGACAGTGAAATAGTACTAAGAAATTTCGTAGCAACGGGATTCAAACCACACTGTGTTACTCTTAGATTCAAAAATGACTACAATGCCAGTGATTTAGTTGAAGCGCAAGCAATAGCTGATGAGTTGGGTGTTAATCTAGATATTATTGATATAGATATTGAGGATTTTTACTATTCAGGCGAAGCTAAAGAGTTTGGTGAGCAAATACAATGTACTCAGATAACTTATATTATGGTTTACAGAAGTGTATTAAAACTAGGTGCTCCAGCAGTCATGGGTGGAGAAGCATTACTTACTAGACAAGTAAATCTTAATGATAGTTATTGGTATTATACACTTAGAGAAAATGAAGATGCTAGTGCTATGCGGTTCTCCGATAAATTTGGAGTGCCATTGGTAAATGAATGGTTTAGTTATACGCCTGAGTTGCTATTATATTGGTTAGAAAATCCTTTAGTAAAAGAACTTGTGTCTAATCGTTACAACTACAAGCTAAACTCTGCCAGCAGTAAAAACTCAATTTTATCTACTCTGTATAAAACTAGACCTAAATCAAAAACACATGGATTTGAAAGGTTACTAGACTTTAATCAAGAAGTGTACAGAGAATTAGGAAGAACACAAATCAAAAGGCTAGAAGCCAATGTAGATGGCATACATTATGATACAGTAATACAGCAATTAAAAGGATTGGCATGAAAATCGTAGAATTAAATTTATTATACAGAGAACTTATTAAACCTTTGTTTACAGTTGATGTGTTATATCAACGATTTATTGACACTTATCTATCAGGGTTAACTAGTTACAAGGCATTCGGTATAGAACAAAAAGATGGCAGCATAACTTCTTTTGTATCATTTTATATGAGTCGTGATGACGCATGTTGGTACATCACTGATATAAAATCAAATGACACAAAAGATGAACTTTACACATTGATAAGTTCTGCAATGGCATACAATGAAAGCATGGGTAGATTAAAGTTTTATTCCCTAATTGATGCAGATGATATTGGGTTGGTAGATATAGTGTTTAATCTAAGATACAAATATGTAGATGAATGTATTGTTCCTGCAAAAACAAGATGCTTATACAATAATTATTGGCAAATACTATACAATCGCATGTTACCAGAAAGAGATACAGTAGTGCGTTGTTCATTCCTAAAACAAAAGCACAGAAGATTACTACCAATTGGAGGCAATATATGAACAGCTTAGTTAGTCCGTTCAAACTATTTGTCGGTGATCTAAACTATTTCAGAATAGGAGAAAACAAAGAATTAGGTGAAGAACTAAGAACTTATTTTTCTGATACTATCAACAGTGACTTATGGAAACTAGTTACAAATAGACAGAGATTAACACATGCACTACGATTTACCGAAACTATACATTTATATGCGTTAAAAGATCTCCCAGATGGTTCAGATACTACACAAGCTAATCAATGGATGGATATACAACCGCTGGAACAAGCCGATATTGATGTTTTTAAAAAAGCTATAACTTGGTTCGAAAAAATTCTATTAACCACCGGAGCAGAACATGTTGAATTTGGTAGAATTTTTATCAGCAAATTAGCAGCTAAATCCACTATTGACACGCATACTGATAGCGGAAAATATTTTAGTTACTATGACAGATTTCATTTTACTGTTACTGCTGCTGAAGAAAACATCTTTGTAATTAGGAATGAAGAATGTACTTTAGAAAACGATTCATTATTCTGGGTTAATAATCATGTGCCGCACTGGTTAGAAAATCGCAGCAATGAGGACAGAATAAACTTTATCATAGATGCAAGGTTATCATGAAAATAACTGATATACATAGCAGTTGGGGTTCAATTATACAATTAGAATCGCCAGCCGAATTCTTTTTATATGATGCTGACTATTGGCGTAATTTAATATACAAACGAAAAGTAATATTCTTTAAACAAGTTAAATTTACCAATACTGAATACGCAGAGTTTAGTTTACACTTTGGATCACCGTGGCAACCTGATGATTATGCCTACTCTAGAGAAAGCGTAGAGTCCGTAGATACTGAACACGGTGAAATGACATTAAGTCCAATAACTAATACAGCAAAACGATTAGGCATGAGTGAAATGCCATGGCATGCTGACATACCAAATAGAACATATAAGCCATTTCCATTTAGAAGTTTGTGGATTGTGGCAAATCCAAACCCAACAGAATCAGGCAAGACATCTTGGCTAAATCTTGAACATGCCATAGATTACCTTACTCCAGAAATG
>Ga0209191_1000452_pt1 | contig 31952 bp, 37 predicted proteins | sample S_130626_EF_Meta_FD_187320 | JGI IMG/M metagenome (GOLD analysis project Ga0209191, IMG submission 187320) | Freshwater microbial communities from Lake Simoncouche, Canada to study carbon cycling - S_130626_EF_MetaG (SPAdes) (version 2) | ecosystem: Environmental > Aquatic > Freshwater > Lake ...
AAAAGACAGGAGGGGGTAAGGGGGAACCTGTGGTTCCCCCTAGATTGCGCGGATACCACGGTGAACGGCCATTCTAGCAACAAATGATGCATTGTGAACATCACCACCAGACCCTAAATCGTTGTAGTTCTGGTTCATAGCACTTTGTTTCTTAAATTTTGTGTAATCAGAAGAATCAGGTACAAAGCGTGTGTTGCAAACAGCAGCAGCAACGCCTGTGTTATCACAATTTGAAATCATGCTGCCAAAAGGCCCTTGTAATCCAGGGCGTGTTTTGTTGATTTGGTTAGCACCACCACATACGTAATTTTGGCGACCTAAGAAATCTCCTAAATTGTTAACGGCACGGAAAGGAGTTACAACACGTTTGAAAGCATTTCCCGTTCCATCGGTTCCAACGGCACCACGGCCATTCCATGAATCGCGAAGGATTCTGCGAATCATAACGTTTCCACTGTCTTTAAAATTGGTCATAGTTTGCTGGGGTGAATATCCATTAAATGGTCCACCTAAATTTGAAGAGCTATTAAATTGAGGAGTGTATCCTCCACCTATAGGGGTCCCAAAAGTATTAGACATATTTTAATTATAACATATCGTTATATTTTTTATGGCCTTATTATATAAATTAATTAAATATGGATACAGATGAAGACTTTGTGAAAGGATTAAATGATTTAGAAAAAACAATAGAAAAACAATCCATCGTTTCGTTTGACCCAACTTGTGTTCGCCAAAAATCTAATTGGAGTAAACGTTCAAAAATATATCGTTTTGATGAATTAGATTTTAATCCACAAATATTACTAAATGATATACCTGAAAAATCGCCCAAACTTGATGTATTATTAAAAAAAATAGATGAATTGGATAGACAAGATATGAAAAAACATGGTAAGAAATTCAAACACTTTATATTTTCTGATTTAAAATCTTCATCGTACGGAGCAAAAATATTGGCTTCTGCATTGATTGCTAAGGGTATGAAATTGGGATATAATGCCAAATTAAAACCAGGTATAAAAAAGAAGCTATCCACGGATTCAGAAGAGGATAGTGACTCGGATGAAGACGAAGAAGGAACCCCATTAAACTTAGTCTCATTTGGAAAAATTAAAAGAGGAGGCGATGGCACTACTAAAAAGAAAGAGAAAAAATATGAAAAGATAGAATTGCTCTCTACTGACGCACTTAACAAAACTAAAGGCAACAATTTTTTATTGTTATCATCTGTTACTGTTTATGACCAACCCATAAGTGTATCTTTAAAGAAAGATATATTAAAAACTTTTAATGCACGACCAGATAACGTCTATGGTGAGCATTCTAGAATAATTGTTATGGATAGTGGTTTTAAAGAGGGGATTGACCTTTTTGATATTAAATACGTGCATATTTTTGAACCATCTACTGTAGCAGCTGACCAGAAACAGGTTATTGGACGTGGTACTAGAACATGTGGTCAAAAGGGATTAGAATTCCACCCCCAACAGGGTTGGCCTCTCCATGTTTTTGTATATGATTTACAAATACCTGAGAAATTACAGGGAAGTTTTATGGGAACTAAAACTGCTATAGAATTGTATTTGAAATCTATGAATTTAGATATTCGTCTTTTAAAATTCGCTAGTGATTTGGAAAAAACAACTGTGGTTGGCTCAGTAGATTATGAATTGAATAAAAATATTCATAGTTTCTCAATTCCTATGGTTTCATTGACTGATAGTGATAATTTAAATGACCATTTACCAAAAGGCGAAGAAGCATTATATGATGGTGGTGCAAAAAAATTGGTCGTACGTGAAGGACCACCATTAATTTACCCCGAGCCTAAGCGACTAGGCTTTGACGATATGCGCAAGCACATCAAAGACAATTTTAGTGAGTTTAAATGGACTGATGTAAAGATGGAGAACTTGTGTGCGGATAAACAAGGTGGTGGGTCTGGACAAATTATTAATTATACACCAACACAGGATTTTATTCGCAATTATTTCACACCCACAAATCCTGTAAAAGGTATGCTGTTACACCACTCGGTAGGAACTGGAAAAACGTGCTCGGCAATTGCAGCGGCCACTACAAATTTTGAGAAACAAGGATATACAATTCTTTGGGTTACTCGCACAACCTTAAAAAGCGATATTTGGAAGAATATGTTTGACCAAGTATGCAATGAAAGTATTCGCCATCAAATACAGAACTCTGGACTTCAAATCCCTGCTGTTCAAAATAAACGAATGCAATTATTATCAAAAGCATGGAGAGTGCGCCCTATGTCTTATAAGCAATTCAGTAATTTAGTATCTAAAAAAAATTCAATGTATGACACATTGGTGAAAATAAATGGTAAAGAAGACCCTTTGCGTAACACACTATTGATTATTGATGAAGCTCATAAATTATATGGCGGTGGAGATTTATCTAGTGTTGAAAGACCCGATATGAATTTACTTCATCAAGCTTTGATGTATTCTTACCAATATTCAGGGCAAAATTCAGTGAAATTATTATTAATGACAGCGACACCTGTTACAAATGATCCTATGGAACTTATAAAATTAATAAATTTGTGTAAGGGTCCAGATGAACAGATGCCTGCGGATTTTGATGCATTTGCCCGAAATTACTTGGACGACGATGGAGAATTCACAGAGAAAGGTAGAGGTAAATATTTGGATGATATTTCTGGATATGTGAGTTATTTAAATCGTGAGAAAGATGCTCGGCAATTTTCACAACCTATTATTCAACATGTTGAGGTTCCTATTGTTTCTAATATTGCCAATGTTGAGAAATTTGATAAAAAGGTAGTGAAAGATTTAATGGAATCTGATATTCCTGATTTAAAAAGACAAATCTTAGAGCAACAAAAAGAACTTAAGGGTGAGCTTGGAGATTTAGACCCTAATCGGTTTAATTTCTTAAAGGATGAAGTATGTGGTGATTTAGATGGTAGAGAGGCGAAAGATTGCAATAAGATAGTGAAACGTAATATACGTGAATTAATTAACGAAGCTAAAGTAGAAGTTAAAAAAATACGTGAAAAAATTAAAGAAGTTAAAGGACTAATCAAGGAGCGTAATAAATCCAAACAGGGTGTTTTGAAAGATATAAAGGAAAATTCTGAGAAATATAAGGAAGAATATGAGAAATATAAGGAATCATTGTTATATCAATTAAAAAACAAGTGTGCCAAGAAAATTACTAGAGCTAGTAAATTAGCGGAAGTAGTTACTCAACACCCTGCAATTGTTAATTTTGATGAGAGAATTCAAGCATATAATGATAGAATTAGTGAATTAGAGGGTGAAATTAAAGGGTTAGTAGAGAACCATAGAAAACGCTTAGCCCATTTGAAAACAGTATTAAAAAAAGATTTGAGTGAATTAGAACGTGGTGTGATAAAGAGTACTTTGGTGGATGATAAAAAAGAGTTCAAGAAACTATTAAAAATAAAAAACAAGAATCTTACTGTATCAAAAAGGGATATTAATAAAAACGTAAGAAGCATTCAGCAAACCCGTAAAAAGTACATTACTAAAATACAGAAAGTAATGAAAAAGAAGATTAAAGAGGACAATAAAACACAGAAACAAATAGATAAGGAAGAGAAGAAGTTACGTAAAACTTTACGTAAGGAAGGAGCATATGAAGAGAATATACAAAATGAGGTATTAACTAATTTGGTGGATAAATATCGTAATAAAATGTTGGAAAATTTAGTAGATTATGATGAAGAATTAGTGGCCAAAGAACAAGAGAAAGAGGAAAAGAAACATGTCAAGGAAGTTGAGAAAAAGAAAGTGGCAGATGCAAAGAAGTTAGAAAAGGAGAAATTACGCCAAACTAAAAAGGCTGAGAAAGAGAAAGCTGCTGCCGATAAAAAGAGTGCCGCTGAGAAATTACGCCAAACAAAGAAGGCAGATAAGGAGAAAGCTGCTGCCGATAAAAAGGCTGCTGCTGAGAAATTACGCCAAACAAAGAAAGCTGAAAAAGAGAAAGCTGCTGCTGAAAAGAAAGCACATACTAAGACAAAAAAGAATATGAAATAAGTTTAGGCCAATAAATAGAATTATTATAAATAAGATATATTTATAATAAATATAATGGAAAACACAGACGAATCGGTAAAACCGTTAACAAATGACTTTGTAGATAAAGTAACCCTAGAATTGTTAATGAATAAAAATCATTACAACCGATATCTTTCTCAAACAGATCCAAAAAAACATCAGGAACATTTGAACCATTTGGAAAAAATACGCAAATATAGGTCTAAAATAATGAATACAACAACTGATTTTTTGAATAATCCTGAGCATCAAATTACAACAGAAGTAAATGATGTATTTGACCATTATGTAAGAACATTAATTCACCATTATGAATGTAAAGAAATGGAAAATCATGAAGAATCTAACCATGATGAAGATATGTTGTTTGGAAGTATGGAGGAACCTCTTATAGATGACAATCCAACAATGAAATCATATTGGGGTAAAAATAAGGTAGTTAAAAAAGGGAATCAGATGGGATTTCCAATGAATTATATTCCACGTGTAAAAGAGACAGAACAGGATATTATTTAATGATATAATGCAAACCGTTTAAATAGTGTTTTCATTCTTAATGATTTTGCAGGAACAGGATTTGGGGTATCTCCTCTTTTTTCAGGGAACCCGTACAATTGTGTATATCCATCCTTTTTTAAATCCAAATTTTTATTTTCAACGTATTGTTTCTCTATTAAAAAATAACTATTTTTTTGTCCAACAGCGTAAGGATAAGGAACATCACTATTTCCTATAGGAGAATAGTATTTATCAATAACATCTCCATCTTTTGTCTCAAACTCATAAATTCCTGCGCCGACATAAATATATTTTCCATTCTTCTGTAGTAAAAGAACGGTATTACCTTTTACAGATGGATAATCTTTTAATTTTAATGCATTATCACCTGGGAATATTTTTTTATATGGAATACTTAATATTTTTCTCTGCATAATATCTTTATCTGTATCTTTGTCATATTTAAAGGCATAAATATCTGCTCTGGAGCCATAGTCGTATACTTGGTAAGGATTCGTTCCATTATCTTCAATAGTATATTTATATTTTGGTTTGGGAATGTCTAAATTTTTCTGAGTTCCTTTTGAAGAACCCACCTTAGTCCATCTGTATACATTTTTTTTATCGGGTTTTGAAATGTATTTTCCATCTTTACCATCCATGGTTTTTCCTTTGCAATCCATAGCTGAATATGGTGGCGATTTTCTGGATAAATATTTTTTAGTAGTTTGTTTTTCACAAGGCATTTATATATTATGGATATTATATTATTAATATCCTAATTTTTGTGTTCTATTTTTAACACATTTGAAATCACTGTTTCGCACATACCCAGGTTTGCATTTAGTTACACATCGCCGAGTTTTAGGATTACGCTCTTTCCCTTCGGGACATGGTAATGAGGCTTTGTCAACTACTGCATGAGAAATCTTAACCTTAACACATCTAAATTCTTCATTGCGTACGTAACCAGGTTTGCATTTAGCTACACAACGCTTAGTTTTAGGATTACGTTCTTTATCTTCAGGGCATACTCTTTCTGTTCGCTTTATATTTACACATTTTCCTTTGTCGTTTTTAACCATTCCCTCAGGGCATTCGCCAGGGTCTGTTCTAACAAGGGCATCGTTAGGTTTTGCGATTTTATCAAATGCATGGTGCTCTATTGAAGGGGTTTTTATTTCAACTTCATTAGAATCAACTACCGTATGATTCATTATTTTTTTATTATATTTCTCCAAAAGGCCATTTTTAGTAAGTATTGTTTCCATTTCAATAAGTGCGTCGGCAATAAATGGTCTAAATTTTAATTCAGCAGCAATCATTTTATTATATAAAACACCCAATTCTGATATTAATGCGCTGGGTAAGAATTTTTTAGCAACGTGAAGCCAATAATTTAATGATAGTCCTAGACCAAATACATCAACTGTTCTTACGCTTGCTTCTAGGAATTTCTCATATTTCATTTCAAGCATATTGTTTTTAACAGTACGCCCATAACTCTCGACATATTCCCGACAATCAGTTTGATATTTTTGTATACTGGTATATCTATCTATGGCATAGAAAAAGAATGTTTTAATATGTTCATAATACGTTCCTTTTTTGTCTCTGATTTCGTCATGTATTTCGGTTATTATTTCATCTTGATTTTCTGGGAAAATTACTACATTATTAAATTCTTTTTGATTAATAAACTCATACTCCCATGGAAACGACCAATGAAACAACGCAAAATCATATTTTGATTTTCTAGCTTCATTCTTAATTTTTTTTCTGGATGTCATTAATCCAAAATCAATAAAATTCATACGGTTTAATGTTTCGTTATACACAATATTTTGAGGTTTCAGATCATGGTGCACTAAATCATATTCTTCAAAAACTTTTAATCCGTGAAAAAGACGCAATGATTCTAATAAAAATTTCTCACATAGCTCAGTGCTCATTTCAGAAACAGACCATTCACTCATTTTTTTTGTATATTTTTCTAAATTTATACCACCGTCTTTCATTATGAGCAATTTAAATCCTGATAAATTTTTCAATGCTTCCTCACCAATCTTACACTTTTGTATAGCAGTTATATTTGTTGCACTTTTATCATCTAATTCACAATCTTCTGGCTTTCCTAAATAGTAATCTTTTTTTTTATCTGCTTCTAGGAGTTTATCATACTCACGCATTTCTGTTTGTGCATCTTTCTTTTTTAATAATTTTGATACTTTATTTGAGTATGAAATTGTTATGTTGTCTTTGCATTTCAAACTAGGACTATGTACACATCCATATGTTCCTTCTCCTGCTACTTCTGGATTTTTAATAGACATATTCAATATATATATATATCACGGTATTTTATTACGATATAGTTATTAAAATAACTTTCCCATCTTGGCAATCGTTTTTGCAATAATCTATAGTTTTTTCGTTATGGTGTGAGTTGGAGCATTTGTGTTTTTTTTATAACATATATTGTGCTTACTACAATTTTTGCTACAACTTTTGGTGCATTTTTTATGCTTTTCTTTCTCACAACAAGGTTTTTTATATTTCTTTTTCTCACAATGTCTACGATTACATTCGCAAGAGTTTTCATCTGAGCTTTCGCAACTTTCATCTGAACTTTCATAATGACATTTATGGCTTGGCATTATACACTATGTAAACAATTTCTAAATATTAAAAATATTATGGCATTTGCACACGTATTAATAGTATTATTTAATATTTTACAATTGTGGTTTCGTAAGTTATATTTATTTTCCTTATCTAATATATATGAAAAGAAACATCAAATCAAAAAGAAATAATAGAACCTATAGAAAAAAAATGGTGAAAAAGGGTGGGGGTAAAACATTTAAAACAATGAATTGCAGTCCAATGGTTGATAAAAACACACCAGTCAAAGGTAGTTGCTTTACCGCAGATGTATTGGAACTATTAAAAAAGTCATATAACAAACATAACCCTCAAAATATGATTAACACAAACAACCCTATAAAAATATGGAACGAATTAAAAATTAGGCTAAGAACATGTAGCAAAGAAGATTGTTGGTTAGATGAGATAGAAGATAAATCAGTGCGAAAAAGATTAGATGAATATATTTTTGCTCCCGACCATCCTGATGATTGGAATTCAAATCCAGATGAGTGGTTATCTAATTTTGATATACGTGATGTTTTGAAACAATATATGGTAAAATATCCAAAATTTTATGCACCAGACCCATCCCCTATTGACTATGATACTAAACCTAGTGATATGTTTGGACAATGCGTATCAAATGAACTATGCACGTTTAATTTAGAAAAACATGTAAAGAAGGGAAAAAGTAAATTTGGTATTGTATTTAATGTTTCACCACACACAAGCAGTGGTAGTCATTGGGTAACTTTATTTGTAGACACAGATGACAAATATATATTTTATCTAGATAGCGCTGGTAATAAAATACCTAAGCAAATAAACAAATTAGTAGATACAATAACGCAACAAGGTTTAGCAATGAATCCTCCTATCAAATTGCATTATTATGAAAATTGTCCATTAGAACATCAAATGGGAACAACAGAATGCGGTATGTTTGCATTGTATTTTATAATAACTATGTTATCAAATCGTGCTGAAAATAAAGTGTTTGCAAATTACGTAGAAAAAATAAAGTTTTTTAAGGATAAACGAATTCCTGATAAATATGTCTTTAGATTCCGTAAAATCTATTTTAACGATAAATAATTTATCCTTATAAATTAGTATGGCCACTAATATTGAAACGCAACCAACAGAAAAAGATATAGAACATTACATAAATTTAAAATTATATCCTGTTCCATATGTAAACAATCAAGGTTATCGTATTGGTAATTATCATATTGAGTTTGATACTAAAAAAAGTCCTTTACCATTCTCAAGTTTTGACCAGGTAGATCATTTTTTAATAAATTTATTTGATTATGCCAAAAAAGTACCAAAGAATAAAAAGCCTACAAAAGATTTTAACGAACAGTTCTTTAAACATAAGAAGAAGAAATTAGTTTTATTTAAACCCATTAAATATAGGCGTCAACGTCCAGATGAAGTAGCAAATGCTGAAGCAGCGAAAGCTAGTGAAGCCACAAAAGCTGGTGGCGGACGTAAGACAAAGAATTATGCTCGCACAAAATCCAATACCAAAAGCATTAAAAACCGCACAAGGAAGAATCGTTAAAAAATAATATAAACATAAGGAGGTTTATATTATTAAAATGAGTCAATACGTTACGCCAGAAAATCAAAAATTACTATGGAATGTAATAAGTAAAAATCCTATAGTAAATGATTTCTTTTTAAACAATCCTTACAAAAAAGATGAATGGTTTAAATCTATAATACAGATGTTTTATGATCAAAACGCAGGTCGTTTACTGAACCAGACAGATTTATTAATGTTAAACAAAACAACAATTACGTATATGATTCAAAACGTTAAAGAATCAACTAAGCAAAAACCAGCACAATCTGCTCCGATACAACTTGACCAAAATTTCTTGAAACCTTATTCAATAACTGAAAATAAGGTTGAAAAGATAGGGAATCAGTTTGAACAAAAGCAGGTAGAATATAATTCATTGTTTGATAGGAAGGTTCCTGAGGCACCTGAGTTTTCTGAAAAACAGGATAAACCTCTTTCAAATATGGATGAGCTTATTCAACAACATTTGCGAGAAAGAGAAGAGGAATTAAAGAAATATGCACCGCTACCTCTATCTGCAACACCAATTGTTTCGCACCCAAATAAATTAAAAATAGAACAGAGCCCAGATACTATTAATATTCAAATAGAGGAAATACCACAACCAGATACTTCTGACAGATTAATAAAATCTGTATCCTGGTCAGATACTGTGAATGCGGAGAAATTAGAGAGTCAACAAAAAGAAATAGATGAATTAAAATCACAAGTTACTACGTTGATAGCAAGATTGACCATTTTAGAAGAAATCAATAATAACAAATAAAAATATAATTACATTTTATATGTCATCATCTGGAAAAAAATCATCTTCTAAGAAATTAAAGCCTGCTTTAAAAACTGGCTCAAACAAAACTAAACGTGATAGACATATTGTTATTAATGAAGGCATGAACACAACTGATAGCAAAATTCCCGAGCCTAGAACAGATAGTACAGATGCTGCTCGTTGGGCAACAAAGACAGAATTAGGACAGTGGCGTAATGATTATGGTCATGGACTTAAACCAGGACTTGACGAAGGGTCAAAATACGCAAGACGTGGCAGAAAATCAGCAAACGCACGCATAAGTGCGCCAAAACAAGCGGCAATGGCTGCTCGTAGAATGTTTAATATACGTGATGTAGATGATACTTCTGCTGAAAGGGCAAGAGCAGCTGTACAGATAGCATCAAGAGCCGAGGTGCGTAGATTGAAAGAGAATGCGTCACTAAGAGCTGCACATACAAGACGTGACCGTATGCCAATAGTGGCTAGACCAAGGGCACGTAGTGCACCAGTTCAACCGCCTCGCCCCGTTCCACAAGAAGGTTCAATAAGTAAAGCAGTTAAATCTGTATTTGGATTTTTCAGAGGAAATCGTGGTGGTAAAAGAACCCGAAAAAACAGAAAATAGAATAATGATATAAAAATATGAATATTATATGATTATTGGAATGGAATTACTAAAAAATACACTCTTTATTAATTTAGAACATCGCACAGATCGTTTAGAACACGTGCGTTCAGAGTTACAAAAGTTAGGAATAGTGGGTGAAAGAGTAAATGCAATAAAATCAAAGATAGGTGCGATTGGATGTACTCTTAGTCATATCCGTTGTTTAGAATTAGCAAAACAAAGAGGATACGAATACGTCTTTATTTGTGAGGACGATATCACATTTATGAATCCAGAGTTGTTATTAAAGAATCTTACCAAATTTCATGAGGAAGATAATATGATGTGGGATATGATTATTATAGGGGGTAATAATGTTCCTCCTTATCAAAAAATTAATGATAATTGCGTTCGGGTATTTTACTGTCAAACAACAACAGGATACATTATTAAGAATTCGTATTATGATACACTTTTAAAGAACTTTAAAGAAAGTGCTGGTCTATTAATGAAGAATCCTACGGTTGAAGGTAAGAAAACATATTCGTTGGATATTTATTGGAAACGATTACAGATGCAAGATTTTTGGTTTATGATTACTCCTCCTACCGTTACACAATATGAAAACTATAGCGATATAGAAGAGCGCAATACTAACTACAACCACTTAATGCTTGATATGGAAAAGGAATGGTATTTCGCACAATTCAGGAAATAAATATAATATGTACTCATATTATATTTAGTATGAGCAAACAAGTAAAAATAGATATAAATCCTAAAAATAAAAAGGGATCAAAAATAGTGATTACTGATTTAGAATCAGATAGTAGTAGTAGTAGTGACTCTGAATCATGCTCTAGTTCAACATATTCTTCTCATAGTGTGTCTTCTTCAAGTGGTTCAGATTCTGGCTCAGATTCTGGCTCAGATTCTGGCTCATGTTGTGGTTCATGCTCAGGGTCAGATTCTGGGTCAGATTCACAACATGAATCATGCTGTGATTCTCTAGATGAATCATGTTGTGATTCAATACACGACTTATCGTGCAATTTAGTAATTGACTCATCATGCAATTTATTACACGACCCAGAGTGCTATTCAGATGATGATTCATGTTGTGAGTCACATTGTTCGTCTAGTTCTAGTTCATCTTCATCTTCATCATCATCTTCATCATCATCAAGCTCTTGCTCTGATTAATTTCTTAATTGTAAGAAGCTAGACAAAACAGTTTTATTTTTCTGTTCGTATTCCATAGTTCTCAAATTAGATTGATATTCTTTTTGCATAATACGCTGTTTAAACTGTTGCTCCTGTGTTGATAACAATCTCTCTGCTTCAGATTTTTCAAGCGGTGTTAGTGTTTGTTGTCCACGAACCCTATTATATTGGTCAATAGATGAATATAATTGAACATTATTAATATCCTTTTCACTAACAGCCAATACAGTTTGGTCTTTATGAACCTTTCTTAAATCATCAAATTTTAGCTTACTAAAAGGGTCACATTGAACATAGTCGTCATTATCATCTTCATCGTATAAGTTTGAACCCGAACCACTATTCAAATTCTCAACACCTCGGTATCTAGATAAAATCGTACTATTTTGTTGTTGTTTCATTTTATCAAACATTATCCCCATATTTTGTTTATTTACATCACCGTCTACATGATAACTAGGTTCATCTTTTGTAAACCAAGAATTTCTTTCGGCATTTGGTTTAGATGACATATTTGCATCAAACAATTGGTTAAACTTACTATTGAATTCACTTGGACTCATTTCGTTTATTACGCTCGTTACTTTTTTTACAGCAGATTTATTTATATTAGATGCGTTAATAGGTTCGTATTTTGGATCTTCTGTAGGGACAACTTGATTCTGTTTGTGTTGATTCTCATAAAATTGCACTACAACATCAAAAGCCTTTTTATAAAATAGGAAATACTCAGGACCTAGCTTAGATTTATCAGGATGTGTCATTAATACAATTTTTTTAGCACGTTTTAAGTCATCTAATGATAAATTGTATGACAAATGGAAAAGTTCTAATAAGTCATCAAGTTTGTATGTGTTAATATTTAGATTATGTGTGGCCATTTATAAAATCTACTAAGCAATTATTTTTACGTACAAAACTAAATAAATAAAACCACCCTAATAATTTATATGCCATTGCCAATAATAACTGAAATTACTGACCGAAATCACTTTGGTGATTTGCTTAAATCAAACCCAGGACTATTTATTTTAAAATTTGGAGCTGAATGGTGTGGCCCATGTAAAACTATAAATCAGGGTGTGCAGTGGTATTTTGAAAGAACGCCTGATACAGTACAATGCGCTATTATTGATATTGATAAATGCATTGATGTTTATTCTTTTTTGAAATCAAAGCGTGTTGTAAACGGCGTTCCTGTGTTGTTATGTTACAAAAAAGGTAATATTTCTCATGTTCCAGATGATGTTGTAATAGGAGCTGATAAAAATAAAATAAATGATTTTTTTATCAGATGTAATAAAATGTTAGCATAGACACTAACGTTTCTTTCGTGTACTTTTATTTTTTCTTTTACTTCCACCCATTTGTTTAGGAACTTCAGGAGGAGGTGGAGGAGTAGACATTGGTTCAAGCGGATTGCTAGGAATCATTGGTGATACAGGCATTACAGGTACACCAGGGACAGGCTCTGCTGAAGAAACTGAAAAAGCATCAGATGGTTGTCCGAGAACTTCATTGGCTATAGGCGTAGAATCAGATTGTTCACCAGAAGTAGGGGTAGTACCAAAAGGTGAAGGTAACATAGAAGTTGCAGATTCTTCTTGACCTTCCTGTTTAAATGTATCAACGTCCATTAAAGTTGCATAAGCCAATACTAAAGATGTAATTCCAATTAACCCATAAGCCACGAACGGTATAGTATCGTTAGGAGCATTAGTATCAATCATTTTTATAATATAGAGTCTATATTATAAAAATATATTTTTTATATTATTAGCAATCTTTCCTAAAGACCCTATTCAAAATCCCAATCTTTATATAGTCCTCCTGAAAAAATATCAGGCATCAACGGTGATGGATTTTCGTTTTTATTGTATCGTTCTATAAAATCTAGTTTAACATACTGAGATGTCATGTTGTTTTCCAAAGTTTTCAACAATTCCATTTGCCTATTAAATCGTGTAATGTTTAAAATAACGTCATTATCATTGTTGGTTTCGTTGTATCTATTATCATACCCTGGTTTTGAAAAAAAACTATTGGTATTTTTTATAAAACTAGAACTATTGCTATCAGTGCAATTATCTAAATCGTCTGAATAACTTCTGCTGCGTCTCTGAATTTTTTCATGTGAAGTGTGTGTTGAATCCATTAAAACAAGGTTTTTATGTTTGCCGCTATTTAATATAAAACTAATCAAAAAAGTTTTCCAAATCATATACTTAATAATAATAAAATATATTGTTCTATTATTATTATATTGTTTTTACTTATTATTAAGCGCTCTAATCTCAGCGCACTTATTGGTCCATTTTTCTTTTATTACTTTAGGCACTACATAAATTCCTTTAAAATGACGCTCGTATTGTTCAGGACTATCAAAGAATACTAGACCGCCAGAATCGCCTAGCTCTCCAGTAGCAATGGCAACCTTGAAAAAAAGATGCTCATTGCGAGTACCTACCCTGTATTCATTGTATCTAGAACCTGTAATAGCGTCACGAATCATAGTTCCTGGCATATCATTGGTAGTGTAAATATCAATGTCAACTTGCTTATGATTAACAGTTCGCTTCAACTTATGATAGCCCTTATCAAGCTTTTTCATTTCCTCATTGTTCTTTCGCTGTCTCTTCCTGTTGGCACTTAGAGACGTATCATCGGATTCGTCGTCTCTTTCTCTTGGATTAAATGGAATGAACCCAACGTTGTCATCCATATCATCCGCCGCATAATAATCATCGTCATGAGACATTAAAAAGATGGTTTAATCTAAAAGATGTTCTTTTACCTATTTTATAATCACGGATAATCTTTATATTTGTTTTATAAACATTATTTTACATTGACAATGTTATTACATTGGCTCTGTTATTACATTGACTCTGTTATTTGTTTTAGAACCCTTGATTCCAATGAATTGAAATTGATATTCTTCGTAGACGTCTCTGATGATTTATGAATAAGACCACTCTCAATATCCTCAATTGTCCAATAGTTTTTAGACAGATGTTCAAAGTAAGGAATTGCGTTAATCATTGTGTCCATATCAGCAGACTCTTCATCTGTAAACATAGTTGAGCAATCAATTTGCTTTGATAAGTGCAAACCAATAACGTAAATAATATGATTCTTAAGTGTTCTAGTTTCCATATATGTTCTGTACCTTTCAACCATCTTGTTTTTAAATGCGGGCTCTTTCATTGACTTAATAAAACTCTGATATTCTCTGTATCCAACTGTTTGAAAATTTATTTGATTGTCAATAAAAGTTTGGAACGTAACATGCTCGTAATTGGAAGAGAGTCTATTTTGAGTATACGTAACCTTGCTTTGGAGATTCAGAATATCTAGGTGATCTACAGAGAGATGCGTGTAATAAACTAACAAATCATTGACGCTGCTGAAAATATTGTCCCAAATATATTTTTCATTCTTATAGTCCAAAAGCTTATATTTGTAGTTTTGGGATTCAATGTCAGCAGCGGCATATACTTGTTTGCAATATCCTACATAACATGCATTGATAAGAGTAGACTTGATAAATTGAATAAAATCTTGCGAGTAAGACATGGTTTGATGTTTGATTAGTTTAATGTATAAACGATTAAATCAATTTTTTGAATTGAATCAAGTTTTGATGGCATTATTATTTTAGATACTATTTATATATGTCTTTTTTAATTAATAAATTAAAAAAATCTGTTAGCATTTATTTAAGCAAACCAGTACCTAAAAGTGAATTGGAAGTTGTTGAGACAGAAGTAGTTGAAGAAGAACCAATAAACGAGTCTGAGGAAGAAATAGAACCTGTAGAACCTAGTGAAAAAGTAGAATATGAATACATTGATGAAGATGATTTAATGCAAAAATTCGGTATTGACCGAGACCTCAGCAAAAATTATAAATTGGATGTTTGTATTTATAAAATAAATAATAAATTAGAAAAACCATTTGTTGAATACTATTTTGAGAAAACTAGTGGATCTTACACTTTTATTGAGAGTGAATTGACTTCAGTAATGTTTGAAAGTATTAAACCTGAAGAAACAATTCCTTTAGATAAAGAATCTAGTAAAGACAACATTGAGGATAATGAAGAAGATGTTGAAATAGAGCCCGACGAAGATGAAGCTAAGGCTGAGCAAGAAAAAACCAAAGAGGAAGAAGAAGATAAAGCTAAAGCTAAAGAGGAAGAAGAAGCTAAAGCCAAAGCTGATGAAGAAGCTAGAGCCAAAGAGGAAGAAGAAAAAGCTAAGTCTGAAGAAGAAGCTAGAGCCAAACAGGAAGAAGAAAAAGCTAAGTCTGAAGAAGAAGCTAGAGTCAAGGAGCAAGAAGCTAAGGCTGAGCAAGAAGCTAAGGCTGAGCAAGAAGCTAAGGCTGAGCAAGAAGCTAGAGTCAAAGCTGAAGAAGAAGCCAAGGCTAAAGAGGAAGAAGCTAGAATCAAGGTGGAAGAAGCTAAAGCTAAAGAGGAAGAAGCTAAAGAAGAAGCTAGAATCAAGGCGGAAGAAGCTAAATCTAAAGAGGAAGAGGCTAGAGTAAAAGAAGAAGCTAGAGTCAAAGCTGAGGAGGCTAGAGTCAAAGCTGAGAAAGAAGCAGAAGAAGCTAAAGCTAAGGCCCAAGCAGAAGAAGCTAGAGCCAGTGCAGAAGCGGAAGCCAGAGCCAGCGCAGAAGCCAGAGCCAATGCAGAGGCAGAAGCCAGAGCTAATGCGGAAGCTAAGGCACAAACAGAAGAATCTAAATCAAACGCAGAATCAGTAGCTAGAGCCAGTGCAGAATCTAGAGCCGCTGCAGAAGCAGAAGCTAGAGCTAGTGCAGAAGAAAAAGCTAGAGCCAGTGCAGAAGCAGAAGCTAGAGCCAAAACAGAAACAGAGTTAATAAAACAAAAATTGGAACAATCAATTGAAAAGCAACAAGTTCAACAACCTGAATCAATTCAACCTACATCACCTCAACCTACATCACCTGATCTTACAACATCTCAACCTGCATCACCTGGACTTGTACCACAACAACCTACATCACCTGGACTTGTACCACAACAACCTACATCACCTGGACTTGTACAACAACAACCTACATCACCTGGACTTGTACAACAACAACCTACAACGCCTCAACCTACATCACCTCAACCTACATCACCTCAACTTACATCACCTCAACTTACATCACCTCAACTTACATCACCTCAACTTGTGCAACAACAACCAGTAAATCCAGTAAATCCATTAGAAGTTCCTCCAGACGCAAACATTATAGATATTCGTAAGAATGAAATGAAAGGCGGTGATAGAACTTCGGATATAGAAGAAATATATATTAAAAAATGCAATGAACTAATAGAATCTCGTTTAAAAGATATAACAACACAATATAAGGGTTTTGCCGAATTAGATGGTAAAATATATGCCATATTTGAGAAGACAGACGAAACAGAAATGGTTTTAAGCAGTGGTTCAAAGTTTGTAATAATAGATGAAATTATAAATAAAAAGAAAGTTGTTGATGTTTCTGTTCCAGAAGATATAATAAAATTGTTTAATGAAAACAATGATTTATTAAAAATGAAAGAGAAAGGTGGAAACGAAATAGAAAATCCTATTGTGGTATATTTATGCAAAAAGAATGGTGTCACTTACGAGAACGTTTACGAAGATGATAAAGTAATTGAAGAACTTGAACAACAAACACATCATGATGTGTTGGGTGATGCTTATTTATTTACAACAGAACCAATTAACAATGTGGGGTCATTTTTTAGTTTTTTTACAGGGGGTAAGAAAGCTAAAAGATATGCATTATTCTTAGAGGATGAAAAATCAATTGACAATAAAGATAAGCCATTACCTGAATTCTTTAAGGATTCACAAGATAGTTTGACAGAATATCTTGCTCACAATTGTATAGGTTATACAGAAGCAGGACGCAATTTTTGGGCAATAAAATCTAGGACTTTATTTTGTGAGATCTGATAAAAACCGAACTAAGAAATAAGTTCATATTATGTAAAAGTCACCATAATATAAATTAAACAAAATCATCACTATTATTTTGATAACGGTCCAAGAATCTATCTAATATATCACTATCAATATCGTCCTTGAAATTATCATAAACTTCATCACGTGATGGTTTTCTACCACATTGTTCCTCAAACGCACCAACATATTTATTAATTTTTTCGGCCTGAGCGTCATATCTAACACGTTGCTCTTCACCTTGTTTACGAAGTGCTTCTAATTCTTCAAACATCTTTTTGGATTTCTCATTATCATCTTTCTGTTTCTTACGAAGCTCATCATCTCTCTCTTTCAATAACTGCTGTTGCATTTCAAGTAAATTATTTTTTGCAACCAAATTCTCTTCTAAATCAACACTGTCTTCATCATCAGATTCCTCTTCTTCCTTTCCTTGTAGGTACCATTTATTACGAACGGCGCTTACACTTACAATAGTATCGCAAATATCTGGTTTCTTTAATTTTTTAAAGTTGCGAATACTTGCATCGTCTTTTCCCTTAAACTTTGCATTGAATTCCTTGGTTATTTTGTCGGGAATCATAGGACTGGTCTCCATTAAACGGTCAAATTCTTGACGGCATAGTTTAATAAACGGTCCTGCTTCCATTCGCTCATCAGGAATTTTTGCTAATTCAATACGAATATTACGAGCGAATTTATCCCAAGCAATAGATGATACACGATGCGCTTCATTTAACTCTGATATTTTCAAATATTGTTGTACTGTAGTAAGAATACCAATAAAAATATTGATACCACCAATAGCCATAGGAGAATATACTTGATATGCGGTTGGTAAACTAGTTTGAGCGAATGATGCTGTTCCACTAATTGTGGATAAAACAATAGCAGGAATAGTAAACCATGCATGCATAAACGCAAGTCTGGCGTGAGCGCGCGCATTTAACCATTTATAACATTGTGCTACATCACACCATTCTACTAAAATTTTCTCATTCTCTTCAGACCAATGCACCATTACATTAGATGTTTTGTTAGAATCAGCTACACTTTTACCTTCGTTGGAATGTGCAGTTGGTGCTCGGCTAACTGATTTCTTACCTTCACTTAGAACCGATTCGGTTCCGCTTGTAGATTTTGTCATATTACACTTTCTATATTATAAATAGAAAATTAGTATTTACAAAAACGAAATAATTATATGAACGCAATATAACTCCCTGAAATACCAAATATATGCAATAAAAAATGGTAAACAATATGCATATCTGAACACCAAACTTTGTCAGATTCAATAGTGCTCAATTTTACCAAACCCGTAAATATAAAGAAAAAAATATAAAAGATGTATTTGTAGTAATACTCAATGTCTTTTATTAAACTAATATAAATAATCCCAGCTATCACAGATAATCTTACGAAATATTTGTCTAGAGTATGCAATAATGAAAACTTTACAGGATTATTCCAAAACAAAACAGAAAAAAATAAGTTGCCTATCAACATTATAGAGAGAACGGTTTCATATAGATTTGGATTTTCAACGAATAAATATAAATACAAAAACGGTGCTATAAAAAAACTAGATGAAAATACTAGTATTTTATGGTTGTTCATGTTTATAATATAGTTACAAATTTTGAAACTCGGTTTTTCCAACGTATAAATCAACTAGAGTTTGTTTCCAATCAGCATCTATTTCAACGATATGCTTTTTCATAACACTTTCTAACTTTATCCATATTGCAGGTGCAGTGCACAATTCGGGTGATGTATATGCACAATCTCTTATAAATTCTGCCAAATCATTCCTAAACTCCTGTTGGTCTTGAGGCAGCGACATTGATAAATTAGCAGCAATTAAAATGGCGTTTCTAGGAGCTTTCTCTTCACTCATGATTATATTTATAGTACGAATATAACCATGTTTCTAAATCAATTTTTTGTTAATTTTCTTTAAATTCTTCCTTCATTTCCATGCATATGTTTTCTTGCTCTGGCTCGGGTTCTTCATTATTATCTGGCAAAGATACTGAAAAACTAGCAGGTGGTGGGTTGCCACCAGATGGGTCAAAAACAGGCGGTGGTGGTTGTGGTGTAAATTCAAGGTCTTCTAGAATATTCTCTATTTCAATATCTTCACCAATAATATAAAAACGGTGTAAGCGGTCTTGTTCGCCAATATCAGCAATAGAGAATGTTCGGTTGATATTAATGTTTTCATCTATTTCTTTATAGAATTCTTGCATTCTCATAAACAGTCTATTTAACTGGCGTTTCTCAGAAATATGGAAAAAGGAGACATAGTTAATGTAAAGAGAAATCTGTTCTTTCAATAATCGGTTCTCATATTCTAATGTATTTAAAAAATTAGAAATAGAGAAACCAATTTTATGGTTTTCATTATAATGGTCAACACAGTCTACTTTACTATTTAATTGTAAATATAATTTGTTTATTAATACAAGAATATTAGAATGGATGTCCTTGATATCCTCTAATTTATACTCTTGAAATGGCTCCAAATCTTTATATGTGGGATATGATTTTAATTCTAGCTCATCAATATCTAAATCGGTACGGTTCTCTTTAACAAATCCAATAATAATATTGTATAGTTTATAATAATCGCAATACATTCTATTATTCATGAGAGAGCGGAAACGGTCAATATGTTCTAGTTCCATTGCGAATGTTTTGTATTGAAAATAAAAGGAATCCAAACAAAATAGGAATATTTTCTTACTATTGGTTTTCACTAGTTCATTGTATTGAATCTTTAATTGTGATAGTTTCTCACTAACGATTGATTTTATTTTAGCAATTTCCTTTTTTAACGTAATAATATTTTCAAAATCTGTCCTTAATTTTTCTATGTGGAAAGCGTGGTTAATAGACATTCTTATAATAGAATTAGAAAATTTATCACTTATTACTAAATCTATAAACCAATTAAAAATTATAGCCGTTTATATGATTAATGAATGGACCAAAATACAACAATAGAACATGCAATAACTGTGAATCCTATTTACGATAATACTGTTTACATAAACGACGCATTAGCAACAGATGTTGATTTTGTTGATGCTGTTTTAATAGATGATATACCAGATAGTGGTTATAATTGTATGGCTTTAAAAAATATTATAGGTTGTATTTTTACAATAATATGTTTAGCGTTTATGCTGTTTTCTCTATTTTTATTTAGTGGGGGTATTGGCATATTTTTAACTATATATGGCGGAGATGACTCTACATGATTCGTTTCTTGCATAAATGCTTTTTTCATAATCAAATGTAGAAAAACAACGTATTAAAAAACGGTCATTCCCATCAAATTTTGGAAAAAAGGGTGAACGGCCATGAACTGCACGATTATTATCTATTAAAATAATTTCACCTGGTTGCAGATTATGTTCAATACGGTGTTTATAATAAATATTTACTATTTTATGGATGAGTTGTTCAGCTTCTTCTGTAATACCGCTCATTAAATCTTGGTCAAATACAAGATTTCCATTATTGAGTATTGGCATAGGACCACGAACGTCTCCTTCTATAAATTCGTGCCCATTCAATTTGAAAGACAAATCCACACCAGTTTCCCAGAGAGGTTTATGTAATAGTTCTATTTCTTCGGTGCTCAAAATATCAATTATCTTTTGAACAGGCAAAATATACGTATATGCAGAATAGTCTCCGCGTAAACATGCTAAACTAAGTATATCTGGGCGCAATTTAGAAAATGCTTGTTCTGTATGTATTTCTAATTCAGTATTGCTACCTAAGCTTGTCTGTATTGTAGCCATGCTTTGAATAGGAACAATATCTTGAAATATTCTGCCATATCCTTCTGCCTCATATGCAATAATGTCACCAATTATGTGCATTAACATGCTTTGTATTCTAGCAAGGGTGGTTTTCTCTCCAACCTTATAATTATTTCCTGTAGGTGTTTCTGGAACATTATATATGGGCAATGTTCTTATTAATAGAAACCCTGTTTCTGACCCATACTTTTTAAAATGCATTAATTTATCTATAATGCGCTGAGGTAAACATCTTGCCAACTTTTTACACCTATCGCAGAATATTTCAGTAGCTTCTGATTCACTGAAATGAACTTGAAGCTCACCAAAATCAAGAATACTTGCGAAATTTATCAATGAATCTATTTCGTTATTATCCAATTCCAATATATGATCCATTTTATAAAAATAAAAGAAATTATTTACATAGAAATAATTTATTAGTATATTTTAGTAAATGATAGATATTGTTATTATTGGTGGAGGTATTGCAGGGTTATATTCTGCTTACAAAATTAGAAAAATGTACCCTACTAAAAAATTCGTGGTCCTAGAAGGTAATGACCACCTAGGTGGTAGAGCGGGTGATGTAAATTTTCATGGAGAATCAATACCGATTGGTGCAGGTGTAGGGCGTAAAAAGAAGGATAAACTGTTAATGGAATTGGTGAAAGAATTAAAAATACCTTTTCATGAATTTATTGCTGAGTCGCAATATTCTTCGCTTATTGGAAGTAGTTGTAAAGTAAAAGATATGTTTCTTTATTTAAAAAAGTCCTACGATCATGAAAAAGATAAGATGAAAACTTTTAAACAATATGCACGTCCTAAATTAGATGGGCAATATCAAAAGAACGCATATGAATACTTTATAGTTTGTGCAGGTTATACGGATTATGAGAATGAAAGTGCATATGATACCTTACACCATTATGGGTTTGATGATAATTATACCAATTGGCCAGGTTATGCTTTTTCATGGAACGAATTAGTTGAAAAACTGGCATTTCACGTAGGCTCTAAAAACATTCATAAGTCATGTTATGTGAAAGACATAAAACAGCTTACTGAATATGGGAATTCATACGAAATAATATGTAATAAAAACGCAAGTTTCTTATGTAAAAAAGTTATTATGGCAACAACTATTGATAGTGTTATGAAACTATTAGATAACAAATTTATTTATAATCAAATAAAGGGACAGCATTTTTTACGTATTTATGGTAAATTTTCAAAGGATTCCATACGTATAATGGAGGATAAATGTTCTACAACAACTGTTGTTCCAGGCCCTATTCATAAAATAATACCAATGAATACAGAAAAGGGAATTTATATGATTGCTTATACAGATAACGATGGTGCTAAATTTTTGGGTCAATACAAATCTAATACTGTTAAAAATAGAAATAAACTATGTAGATTATTAGAAGAGGCTTTGGATATACCCAAAAATTCATTAGAATTAGAAGATATTGTGGATTTTTACTGGACTATAGGCACTCATTATTATACGCCATTGCGAGGTGATTTTAAAAATCGTAAGGACTTTTGCAACCATGCACAAAGACCTGCTGAAAATATTTGTGTAGTAGGCGAGATGGTTAGTATGAAACAAGGCTGGGTAGAGGGGGCGTTAGAAAGTGTTGAAAATGTGATTCGTGAAAACTGGATAAGTGTTGAATGAAAAATTGAAAACAAAGGTATTAACGTTGGATTATTTAAAAAGGAACAGGCAAAATGGCGACGACCACGATTTCTAATGCAGAGGTTTTAATTCATTCTAATAAAGCATCTTTACCACTAATAGATATTGGTGAAGATGAATATTTTGGCATTCTTAACTTAAAGACATTAAAGACCAGGTTGGTAAAGACTCCAACATTGATAAAGTTCACAATTGATAAAACTGGCTCCATGAACGAGCAAGACAAAAGCGGTCATAGCAAGATGCACTATGTTATTGAGACATTTGTTAGCATGATGAAGTATTTGGCTACATTGGATACCGATATATTTGTTCAAGTTAATACATTCAATATAACTGTTGATGAGCTGGTAAAGTGTGTAAAAATTTCGTCAGATAACCTTGAAGAAATAAACAATACAATAAAGAAAATTGAGTGCGGTGAGTCAACCGATATTGGTCTGGCAATGAACAAGGCGAACGAGGAGCTCATTAAGTACGCAGAGGGAAATCCTGAACATCAATTAGCACATGTATTTATGACGGATGGTGAACCAACCACAGGAATAATGTCGTTCCCTGTTTTGGTTGGTCTTGTAAACGAATCATTCAGCAACATATTCATTGGATTTGGACTGCATCATAATGTAGATTTGCTCAGTAAAATGGCCGAGAAGAAAAACGCAGAATATCAATTTGTTGATAATATGGAAAACACTTCACTCGTTTATGGCGAGACGGTTCATAAGTTTATCTATCCTGCGATTCGCAATGTAGAGATTAATATTGAGAATGGTCAACTCTATGATTGGCAGAAAAATGAATGGGCCCAGTGTCTCTATGAAGATATTATTATCGGAGAAGCAGAAAAAGTTTATCATATTAAGACGAGTGAACCTTACAATGTGAATGTTCATATTAGTGGCAATTTGGCATCTGTTCCTGAGATATCCGATATACTAGAGTTTGACAGCGATTTTAAATTGCTTGAAACCGCAATGTCTATGCCTGACCTTCAAAATATTGAGACTGGAGAGGTAATGATGTCTGACCTTACAAAGTATGCGTTCCGACAAAAGGTTCAAGAACTGTTATACAGGGCTAAAAACAATGAAATGATTACGAAGTTATCTCTTAAAAATGAGTTGCGTGAAGCATTTCGCACAATTCGCAAGTATATGCGTTTGAACCAATTATTTGATGATGGACTTTTGAAGATGTTGTGCGATGATATTGTTATTACTTATCGCACGTTAGGAAAGCAGCACGGCAGAGTATTTGCTTTGGCTAGACAGGCTACACAGGGTAGACAACGTACCTATAATACTAGTTCAAGTCAACAATCAGACGATTTTGACATTACAGTGATTCCTAGACAAAATGCGTTTGATAGTAATATCCCATTAACTCCTCGGCCCAGACTTCAGAGAACGAATACGGCTCCACTTAGACATGTGTCTCTAGCAGAAGAACCTGTTTATAATGAACTATCTCTTCAACTGGGGGATGAATTGAACGACGACCCTTTTAAGAAATATGACGAAACTGGATTCTTTAAGCCTCCTGTTACTGTGTTTAAAAATCTATTTGGAGATGATGAGTTTCTACCCGAAGATGAGATTAATGCCTATATACCATCAGAGTCAAACACTACTTGTTATGCTACACCCGATGTTTTGAATACGATGCGAACAATGAGTGGTAGAAACCCATAATTATAATAACAAAATAAATAAAGACAATATATGTTATTGCGTATATGAAAATTGCTTATTTTTTATTACCATTTTTATATTGTATCAATGCTCTAAGGTTTCCTACTCGTAGTGTTCGTTTACAGCCACTAAAAACATTTGAAATGATAGATAATTATCCTAGTTATGAAAAAGTAAAAACAAAAACGCATAGTATAATTAAGTTAATAAGACCCGAAAATATTGTCCCTACTATTTTTCTTGGCGCAACTAGTGGATTTATTGTTAATCCATCATTCAATTCACTAATAAACAATAAATCGTTTTTAATTTCTAATGTTATCACCCTACTAGTAATGTGTAATAGTATGATTGTGAACGATATCTTTGACATTGGTGTGGATATTAAAAATAAAATGGATAGGCCATTGGTAAATGGCGAAATACGCGCAGGAACTGCAGTTAAGATAAGCGCATTATTGTTTGCGTTATCTGAATATTTGAATTTCAAATATATAAATAGAGACATGCGTATTATTACCCATGTAGCTAATTTTGTTAGCGTGATTTACACGCCGTTATTAAAGAAAATACCGTTTATTAAGAATTTATCTTGTGCTGGGCTTATATCATTTTGCATAGTATTTTCTGGATTAACAGCAATGCCAGATAGTTTAATAAATAAAAACACAATAATTTTGTCTATTGCACATCAATTAGTTTTTTTTGGCTCATTGGGTATAGAAATTTTAATGGATATATGTGATATGGATGGTGATAAAGAAAATAAAATATATACTATTCCTGTATTGTTTGGGAAAGAGTTTGCTTTAAATTTTGCTAACAATATTGCGGTTTTTAATATTTTATGGAGTGTTATAAATATTACATATATTGGTAATTTCAGAACTGGTGCTTTCTTTATGATGCTAATTAGCCCATTGTTTTATAATCTAAAAAAGATAAAACAATTTAATTATTCTAAGGAAATTATTAAATACACTGCAAACGAAACCATTTATCCTATGGTTTATTCAATGATTTATTTATGTTTTTTGGCTACAAAGTAAATAATCAAAATTTATGATACAAATCGGTAAGGGACTCCGTAGGAACCCAGAGGTTCCCCTAATTAACGTCGTGGTGATAATAGTTCTCCTTCATCATCAGATAAATCTACGTTAAATCCAGTATCTTCACCTGGTTCTCTTACAGCCAATGCTAATGGAATAGCCTTGGCAGCAACAATTGACCTCGCATTTTTGGCAGTTGTTCTTTTGCTACCAGTACTAGCTTTTTGTCCTCTTGTTTTTGGTGAGCCTAATTTTTTTCCTACTTCTACACCAACAAATGCTTCAGCTTGTCTTGGTCTAGCACAATTTATCTTAAGTTTCTTTTTTAATTCGGGGTCTGCACATATTCTATCAATATTACGTTGTAATACCTCACTACTGGGGTCTGTTTCTTGGTATCTGTTTATTAACCAATTTACAGATTTAATATATGTAGTTTTATTTATGTGTTCTTTATAGTCATCTGTTAATAAATAATCTAGTGCAGTTTCATTTACATTATTAATTTGAAATTCATTGATATTTATTTTAGTATCAATTGAATAACTAATAAGTTTGTATACAATATCAATATTGTATTTATCAGCAGCAAAAATTAAAGCCGTATCACCACGTTCATTCGCATAACCTGCGGCACATTTATATTTTAATAATTCTTTAACAACTTCAGTTAATCCTTCAGAACAAGCCCACATTAAAGCAGTAGCCCTAGAAGTACTTTCGGTTGTTTCTAAATTTGTTTTTTCTTTACGTATGACATAAAGCGCTAATTCGGTTAATCCTTCTTGGCATGCAAATATTAGTAAATTCATTTTATTGTCGTTGAAAGCATTTTTATTGTAAACAAATTTCTCTAAATTTTTAAGTAATTCAATACAAGCAGCCTGGTTATTTGTAAGCATCCAAACTTGTAACTGAGATAATATGTGATTACTGGGTGATAATTCATCAACTGTTAAAGGCATATATAATATATTTATATATTATAAGAATATATTGTGACAATATGAAAAAAAAAATATGCAAACGTGGAACAATAAAAAAATGTTTACGCATAAAAACTAGTTATGAGAAACAATTAGATTGCCAATGTCCTTTTTGCATGTCAGCGAAAAAATATCAAAAATGTGTTGGCAAATCAAGACTATCGCGAATACATAGAAACAAAACACATAAAACACATAAATAAATTATATTATGTTCTAAATGAGATAAAAAATATATAGTTGTTTATTATATTTCAATGGAGACACAAGTACCCGCAAACTTTCGTTCCCTCTTAGCTGACTTTACTAAAGATTTATCTACTACTTTTCCTGATTATTCATATCTTTGGTCTAAGTGGCACGACGAGGATGTTTCTGACGATCAATTAAAAATTGTTCTTGACCATTGTTTAAAGGTTTTGCCCGAAAGATTCTTTGATATTCTTTATCAAAACGAGGATATTTTTAAAGAAGATAGTGAGACTAATACCTATTTTTTACCCAATGTAAGTTTTAAGTTCCTTTTTAATTGCGAGGACATTACTGAAAAAACTAAGAAGGCTATGTGGAAATATTTGCAATTATTGTTGTTTAGTATAGTTGGTGGTATTAAAGATAAGGCCAATTTTGGAGATACCATGAATATGTTTGAAGGTATTAATGAAGGTGATTTACACGAGAAATTAAAGGAAACTATGGGTGGAATTACCGATTTTTTTAGTAATATGGAGAATTTGAATACTGAGAGTCAATCATCGGAACCATCTAATGAAGCGGGTCAAAGCGAAGCGGGTCAAAGTGAAGCTGGACAAAGTGAAAGCACCAAAGAGCATTTCAGAAATATGTTTGAGAATATGGGTAGCAGCTTTGGTGGAATGCCCAATATGGAAAACATCCAAGACCATTTGAAGACATTGTTTGATGGCAAGATTGGCAAATTAGCGAAGGAGATGGCTGAGGAAATTTCAGAAGAGTTCAGTGATTTAGTTGGTGAAGATATGAAGGATGTAAAGAACACACAGGATGTAATAAAGAAGTTAATGAAGAACCCTAAGAAAATCATGGACCTAATGAAGAAGGTAAGTGGTAAATTGGATTCTAAGATGAAGAGTGGTGAGATTTCTCGTGATGAGTTAATGAAAGAGGCTGGAGATTTAATGAGCAAGATGAAAGATATGGGTGGCAAGGACCAGTTTGCCGAGATGTTTAAGAAGATGGCAGGTAGTATGGGTGGTTTAGGAAAGAATATGAAATTGGATACGAACGCACTAGATAGAATGACAAAAGAAGCTTCTACGCGTGAAAGAATGAAGTCTAAGTTAGAGCAAAAGAAGCAAATGCAGGCGGCTGAGCTAGAAAAGCGTAAAGAGGAGATCCGCGAGAGATTGGATGCCCAGCAAAAACTAGCTGCCACTTATTCATTGACGCAAAAATCGGAACCTAATAATCTTGCATTTCGTTTAGAAGGCGAGGAGGTGCAAGAGAAATCATCTGTGAACGCATTTATTCACCCCGACTTATTGAAGGAGATGGATAAAGCAACAGTGGATGGCTCAGCAAAGAAAAAGAAGAACAAGAAGAAGAAATAAAGGAAAAAATAAATTATGGTATAATATATATATATTATGAAAAAACATTTAGAAGGGGGAGCCGATCCAGATGTTATTACTGAAGTAGACTACTGGGAGCATATGCTTTCAGAACATAACTTAGCTTTTATTAAAAAAAATGCTTTAATAGATGCAGAAAAATATATTCCCAAATTGGAAGTAGTAACAGAAAACCCTGTAGCAACAGAAAAACCTAATTCTCTTTGGAATAGAGCTAACTCTCTTTTTAATAGGAAACAGCCGAAACAGATAAACAAACTAGAGGAAGCTCATGCCCTACGTAAAAAAGCCGTGGAGACCTTCGCTGAGGAAATTTACCAAGAAAAAATAGCAAAATTTAAAAATAATTTAGAACAAGCGAAGAGAAAAGAAGAAGAGGAAATAAATAAAACATGGAGTAATACAACAGAAGCAGGTGGCTCTAAAAAAAAACGTTCCAAGAAGGGTAAAAACACTATTAAAAAGGTTAGTCGTAATAAAGTAAGTCGTAAAAGAAGAAATAAAAGGTAAAAGGAAAAAGGTGGACCGTTACAATAAATAAAACACGTAAAAAATTGAAAACTTTTTGTCATAAATCTGATTATGACAAAAACGAACGAACATCATGTCGCTATTTGCTTTTGAACCTTCGCACACCATCGCCATTGACTTTGATATCCAGCAAATGTCAAGTGGACAAGACTATGTCTGCAACGGCACGGGTGTTGATTCCGATACGGACGAGTCTTTTGAATACGTCATGCTCAACGACGGTCACGGCGGCGATTTCTGCATCAACTACATTCGTCGGATGTCTCCCGAAGAGAAGGCTGAGTGCATTGGAAGCCCTGACCCCATTCGTGCCCTTGTTGCCAAGATTGACGGCTCGGGTTGTGTTCCAAAGCATAGGTCATCTGGTGCAACAGCAGTTATTCTCAAGTGCTATGCAGACAGGGCAGAGGTAATTACATGTGGAGACTCTCAGGCGGTTATCTTCAAGGATGGTGAGGTCATTCATGTGACACAGGAGCACAACTCCACAAATCAAGAAGAGCGTGTGCGGGTCACAGCCAACGATAACTACTTCTTCGTTCCAAGTTCAAGCGTACGTCTAGTATCAGAGACCGAGATGGAACTAGTGCAAGCAGAGTACTTGTCGCTTACAAACGGTTCACTGCTTGCATGCACACAGGCTCTTGGGCATAACTCAATCACTGGATATGCACCGACATCGTTCAAGTTTGTCTACGAGAAGGACGCTTCCTACAAAGTCGTACTGGCTAGCGACGGTGTATTTGATATGATGATTCCAGGCAGCAAGAACGACATGGACATCCTAGGAACGAAGACAAGTCAAGAAATCTGCGACTGGACCGTCGCAAGATGGCTGCAGGAGTGGAAATACAAGGACCACAAAGGCGAATGGAAGACACAGCAGTATAGTCGTCAGTATTGTGACGACGTGTCTGTCGCGGTAGCTAGGATTACCTGCAAACAGAAGGTTGCTTAGAAGTAGATGAAAAAATAAATTTAGAAAAAGAAAGTTGTGCGTGTAATAATTAATGTCACATTTTTATTTTTTACTATTTAGCGTTTCTACAAAACATAACGTTGCCTTTGAACACTATCCGCACTTTGTGCGGATAACAATGTTCAAAGGTGTAAAACAACTCAATCTAATATTATGGTGCTGACAACTATATCTCAAACTAACTAAAATACCGAATAATATTTTACTTTAATCATAAAACGGAATGTACCATCAATTACAAAAAAAAATAGTTTAGTAATATATAGAATGACAACTGCTCCTGCTCCTATTACTTCAAACGTCGCTCCCGCAACACCTAGTGTAGGCGTTGCTGGAACAGCTGCTCAAATCAAAGGTGGAAAAGCCAAATATGGTGGGTCAAAAAAGCTTGGTGGAAAAGGATGCAAAGGTGGTTCCAAGAAGGTTGGCGGCAAGAAGAGCCGCAAAATGCCTAGTGCGGCCAAATCCTGGGTAAAGCTCGTTATGGAAGTCTTTAACAAGAACCGTGCCAAGAACCCCAAGTACAAGTACGGCCAAGCCATGAAGGATGCTGCCAAACTCAAGAAGAAGAACAAGACAATGAAGAAGGGTGGTGAAGGTGAAGAAATGGAGACACCAAAACCAGAAGAGGAAACCATGTAAGCATCTTTTTTTCTAGATATACTTTAATGGGTTTATTCAAGTATATCAATTTCACAGTGTTTTTTGCTAGTTTAGTGTTTGGTCTTTTCGCAGTTTATATGACAGCCCCAGATACACGCAAAATTTATGTTTATCCCACACCCGAAAATGTAGATATTCTTCAATACAAAGATAAGACAGATAGTTGTTTTTCATTTGTTCAGAAAGAAGTTGATTGTCCAAAGAATGAAAGTGAAATATCAAAAATACCAATGCAATATTGATTTTGTTTTTTATATTATGTAGCAATATAATATACAATGAACGTTAAAAGATTACTAGACACTAATATAGGCCATTTTTTTATATCTGCTATTCTCGGGTTAGGTTTAGCAAGTTTGTTTAATAAAGTATGCAAGGATAAGAACTGTTTAATATTTAATGGACCTATTTTAACAGAATTTGAAGGCAAGGTTTATAAACATGGTGAGAAATGCTATAAATATTCTTTGAACCCGACTAAATGTGATAAAACAAAGCGAGTTATTGATATTTCAGATCCCAATGAAGGGAAACCCGCTATGTAATATTTAGGAACGGGTTCGTCCAACTATTCAATCTTTCATATTTAATATTGTATAGTTGTTTATGGAAAACATTACACGTATAGCTGATTTGCCCGACAATCCTACAGGAGGTCTTCAAAATACATTTAATCCAAACGTCCAGCAACCTCCAGTAACGAATGGGTATACACCTATTAATCTTCATCCTAATCCTTATGGTATTTCTGCACAAAATCCTATTATGACACCACCACAACAACAGGCACCTGTACAACAGCAACAGTACATTTCAGAAGAACAACGAGCACAAATACAATCAATGCAACCACAAAGATTACCATCTCGTGATATACCAAACGACCAATCTGGATATAACCATGATGAGCAAGTAACACCGAATTTTATTCCTAAGCCTAAAATGGAAAAGGATTATGTACGAGAGTATGAAGATATGACAGAGAAAAACTTACGGGAATATGAAGATAAAAACCGTAAAGAAAAGAAATTAGATATGATATTGACTGAATTGCAAGTGCCTATTTTTATTGCTATATTGTTTTTCTTTTTCCAATTACCGATGGTGAACACATTAGTTTTCAAGAGGTTTGCCTTTTTATCTATTTATAATGCGGATGGCAATTTTAACTTCTCAGGATTAGTATTAAAGAGCGTTTTATTTGGATTGTTCTATTATTTTACTCTTAAATTTACGAACTTTTTATCTGAATTTTAATATGTATGCAGAACTTCTTATTTTCTAACTTTATAAGAGTTTTATAATAAAATAAATATGTATTTATAATAAATAATTTAATTTATTATAAAATTATTCATATAACAGACCTATCCTACTAATTTGGCTCTGCGTTAATGATAACGTAACAGGATTAGTTGACGTTGATGAATATGAAATACTTGAACTTGACGGCGCTGGTGTAGGTTCCTTTAGAGTTTCAGATGGAGGTCGTGGAGGCGGTGGAGGAGGT
>Ga0209191_1000453_pt1 | contig 31907 bp, 26 predicted proteins | sample S_130626_EF_Meta_FD_187320 | JGI IMG/M metagenome (GOLD analysis project Ga0209191, IMG submission 187320) | Freshwater microbial communities from Lake Simoncouche, Canada to study carbon cycling - S_130626_EF_MetaG (SPAdes) (version 2) | ecosystem: Environmental > Aquatic > Freshwater > Lake ...
TTAGTCGCGAATAACGGTGATTTCTTGGCCCCCTAAAGAGAGTAAGAAGTTTCGGGATTCATCTAAATGGAATTTGGAATCACGAGCTTCCAAAACAATCATGAACGAATCATCCGATGTACGCGCGAATTGCGGAAGATCGAATAACGGGTGATGATGTTGAGGGAGACGATTTAAAATAAACTGTCCAAAGAATGTACCAAAAGCAGCGAAGAGAATCGTGCACTCGTACATGATTGGGAACGGAAAGATCGGACTCCAGAATGGTTTACCACCAACAATGAGCGGGTAATCAAACGAATTCATATACCAGGTAAGTAAACAACCGGTGATGAAACCAGTCACACCGCCTAATAAAGTCAGACGAGGCACTTTGGATCGTGGCAAACCCATGGCCGTATCCAGTCCGTGAATCGGATAAGCCGAGTGCACATCCCAATATTTCCAACCCGCATCACGTACTTTTTCCGCAGCGTGATAGACGTCAGCAGGCTTGCGGAAGGTGCAAGCGACACCGTGGATACTTTCATTGCGTTCATTCATGGTTCGTGACGTCAAATTAATGTTTATGAATATCGGAGTGAGGTGAGACCATCTTCAACTCAGCCATCGGCAGAAGCGGGAAGAATCTCACGAAGAGAAGGAAGAGCACCGAGAAGAAACCAAAAGTTCCGAAGAAGGTGAAGATGTCCACGATGGTCGGACTGTAATAACCCCAGCTCGATGGCAGATAATCATTCGCAAGCGAAGTTACGGTGATCACGAAGCGTTCGAACCACATACCGACGTTCACGAATAAACAAATAATCCAAACGAGAGAGTGATTTTCGCGAATCTTCTTAAACCAGAAAAGTTGAGGCGTAATCACATTGCAAGAAACCATGATCCAGTAAGCCCAAGCATATTGACCGAAGGCACGATTCACGAAGGCAAACTTTTCGTAAACATTACCAGAATAAGCAGCGATAAAGAACTCCGTAGCATAAGCGTAACCCACCATCGTACCGGTCGCTAAAATAATCTTACACATGTTATCGATGTGATACTGATTGATTACGTCATGCAGGCGATAAATCGCACGCAATGGAAGCATCAGCGTTAACACCATCGCGAAGCCCGAGAAGATTGCACCCGCCACGAAGTAAGGTGGGAAGATGGTCGTGTGCCAGCCAGGAACGTTCGAGACAGCGAAGTCGAACGAAACGATGGTGTGCACGGAAAGAACGAGTGGAGTGGATAAACCAGCGAGCAACAAGTACGCCATTTCCATATTGGACCACTGACGATTACCGCCGCGCCAACCCATCGCCAAGACGCTGTAAAAAGCTTTTCTCCACCACGTAGTTGCACGATCGCGAATCGTACCGAAGTCAGGCACCATGCCCATGTACCAGAATAAAGTCGAAACCGTGAAGTAAGTCGAAACTGCGAAGACGTCCCACTCTAAAGGTGAACGGAACTGTGGCCAAATTGCATTTTGGTTTGGCAATGGGAAGAGCCACCAAGCAAACCAAACACGACCGACGTGAAAGAGCGGGAAAATACCTGCACACATCACGGCGAAAATGGTCATCGCCTCAGCTGCACGATTAATCGAAGTGCGCCATTTTTGACGGAGTAAACACAGAATCGCAGAAATCAAAGTTCCAGCGTGGCCGATACCGACCCAGAAAACGAAGTTAACAATCGCCCAACCCCAACCAATCGGCGCACGTAAACCCCAAGTACCCGTGCCGGTGGAAACGAGGTAAAGCAATCCTGCACCCGTGAAGGAAGCAACAAAGAGTGCTACCACAAAAAGAACTTTCCACCAGAGAGGCGTGGGCTCTTCAACGATGCCACAAACTTTATCGGTTATCCAATGAAAGCTGCGGTCATTGAGAATGAGTTTAGCACGTGGCAACTCGGCAGGATTTACCTTATCGAGTATCGCAGGACGTTCAGAAGAATGATCAGGGGCGTGAGCCATGGATTAAAAATTCGGGAAGAATTATTTGGAGTGTTTTTCGGATTTATGAGCCGGTGCACCATGCTCCGGACCACTCTGCCCTTCTCGACCAGCCATTTCCTTACGGGAAAGCGGAACACGATTTGCACCAGGCATGCGTGCATTGATATTACGTAACTTCGCTTGGTAAGTGGTGCGTGGACGAGTATTTAAATAAGTGAGAGCTCCGTAAGTACGGGTGGAAGCCTTCGCTTTAGCCACACGTGAATTGGGATCAGTGATATCACCGAACTCAATCGCTTCCGCTGGGCAGGCTTGTTGGCAAGCGACTTGAATCGTACCATCCGCCACGCGATGATTAGCGGAATCTTTGGCGCGAACCTTAGCTTGGATTTTCGCTTCTTGAATACGCTGTACGCAATAGGTGCATTTTTCCATCACGCCGCGCATACGCACAGAAACGTCAGGATTCTTTTGCATCTGCGGAAGATCAGCAGGGTCTTTCGGTAATTTAGCAGGTCCGAGAGGTCCTTCGTAATAGTGACCCGCTTCACGTTTATTATAATCGAGGAAATTGAAGCGACGGACTTTGTACGGACAATTATTGGCGCAATAACGAGTGCCGATACAACGATTGTACGCCATCGTGTTGAGACCTTGGTCGTCGTGTACAGTGGCGTTAGCCGGACAAACCGTTTCGCAAGGTGCGGTTTCACAGTGCTGACAAGCAACACCCATGAAAGTCACTTGTGGGTCTTCAGGAATCGCCGTGCCTGCTTTATCACGACCATCAAAGAAGTAACGATCGAGACGAATCCAGTGCATGTTACGACCCTTCAACACTTGGTCGCGTCCGACGACTGGAATATTATTTTCCGCCTGACATGCTGTGACGCAAGCATTGCAGCCCGTACAGGTATTTAAATCGATCGACATTCCCCACTGTTGTTGAACAGGGAATTCACTTTCGTGACCTTGCCAAACAGCGACGTTGGGAGCCACGGAGTGATTGGGATGCTCATACGCAGAATTTCCACGTGGCGTGAGCACTGCTTTTTCAGCCGCAGAAAGTTTTTCGTCTTTTCCGTAAACCGCTGGAGCGTGTCCATCGATTCCGAGTTTCGCAAAATTTTCGTTATGATGTAAATCTTCGGCGTTTCCTTCGCGCACGACATCGCGACCTTCCATCGACCAGTGATCTTGGGTGTTACAAACAGGAAGACTTTCGCCGGTGAGTTCTAAAGTTACTCCAGTGCGAACAGCAGCGGATTGCGTAGTAACAAATGGGTAAACATTGAAACCATTACCCACTACTTTGCCTTGTAATCTTTCAGCCACACGGGTGGCGACGCGTCCAGCAACAGTACGACCAAAACCTAATTGCAGACCAATCGTGAAATCAGCCATACCAGGCATGATAAAGAGAGGTCCTTTGATGCTGATACCGCTGATGGTTAATTTCGCATAGTGTGCGATGAGTTTACCATCGATCATCTGATTGATGTTTCGATTAAGCGCACCGATTTTTTGAATAACGCCTGCAGAGGGTTCGATATCAAGTTTAGCCGCAAGTTTAGGACTGATGAGAATGACGTTCTCCCATGAAGTCTTGGACATGGGATCGGGTGCTTCTGCTAACCAACCATTGTTCGCATATAATCCGTCGCCCGTATGGACGCTCGGTAAAATACGTGCTTCGAGTGAATTGAATGATAATTGTGGAGCGGCAAATTTTCCGACGCTATCGACATCTAATTTAATTTTCTTCGTGGCACTTGAAGTTTCTACGAGAACGCCTTCAGCCAACCATGCGGCAAAGGCGGAGTCAGAATTATTTTTTGCGAGACGATTAAAGGTTTCGCGAACTAGAGCGTAGGGCTCTTGGGTTTTTCCTGCAAACGGAGCTAAGACATCGAGCTCCGAGAGTGTCGGGAAGAGTGGCTCAATCATTGGCTGCACGGGCACGTAAGTACCATCGAGCGTGCGACCGTCGGACCAGCTTTCTAAATAGTGTGAAGCAGCAACGACGGTGCCACCGACTGATTTCACTAAGGCCGAAGTTTCGTCGAACGCTGGACCGTGGTAGCCTAAGCGAACAACATTTTTAGCGGCCTTCACTGCTTTAGCAAAATCTACATCCGCTGGAGCATCGTAAGCAGGATTACCGCCTAAGATAATTAAAGTGCTGGCAGGTTGGACGACCAATTCAGCAATCGAATTCGAAGCCGATGCATTGGATTCAACAACGCAAATGGCAGCATTCAGTGCCTTGTTCGCTAAATAAACTGCACGATGTGCATCAAAGGAAAGATGATCGCCGGCAACGAGGAGTGATTTTTCCTTCGCACCTACCAAATCAGCCACGCATTCTTTAATCCAAACTTCGGGAACAGAAATACCAGAAACTTTGGAGGTTAAAACAGCAGCGTCGGATTTATTTCCAGTTTGGGCGAGCACTTCAGCCGCAAATAAAATCGCTAAACCAGAAATATGGGATGACGACGCACGAAGACGGTGATCAGCAGCGGCACCAGTCAGAGAAAATGTAGACTCAACCACGTAGAGACGAGTCATCTTGTCCGCTTCTTCAGCGTTATCAGCACGACGACCGCTGGAGTAGGCACGAGTATTTTCAACGGCACCATCACCCGTGTTCAAGAAATCGGCATCGAGGCTCAAGATGCGACGAGCTTGCGCGTAATCAGGTAAAATGCGTGCACCAAGGGCGACTTCAGCGCGATTTTGGGCAACGGGAGTGTACTCAACAAAACGAGACTGTGGTAAAAGTTCTTTAATCGCGGCAACTAAGGCTGCACGGGTGGGCGAAGAAGATGGACGAGCTAAGAATGCTAAGCCAGCACCACCATTGGCTTTCTCAGAAGCAGCGAGTTTGCGGATTAAATCACGAACTTCCGAAACTGAAATCATTGAACCACTCGAACCAATGGAAGCTTGTGCACGCTCAGGATCATAGAGGTCAAGTACACTCGCTTGCGCAAATTTCGATGACGCTGAACCGCTTGCACGATGGCTTGGATTTCCTTCAACTTTAGTTGGACGGTGTTGATGCGTTTCAACGATGAGTGGCTGATTAGCTAATTCACCAGGGAAAGAACTCGCGTAATAAGTGGCGACACCAGGAATCGTGTTCTCAGGTTGTTTGCTGTAAGGTAAAGTGTGGTTACGTGGTTCGCGACATCCAGCGAGGCCCAAGCCAGCCAAGCCAAAGGATGCACCCATCAACATTAAGAATTCACGACGTTCAACTTTTGAGATATTTGCAGCATCGTCTAAGAATTCGCGTTCGGCGCGCGTACGGAACTCGGGCGACTTGTTACGTTCATCGAGACTACGCCAGTAAGTAGGTCCCGTAGTTTCGCCCTCTTGGGCAATAGGATGTTGAAAAACTTTCTTACTCATTGAGAAATTTTAATTAGCGGTGGCAGCCAGAACAGCTTTGTGGTGGGTTAACTTTCCAGTCGTGTACGAACTTGGTTCCCTGAGCTGCTTGGGCTTCAGGTGATTCAGCTTTCCACGCTAAATCAGTAACTTTATCAACCGGACGAATATATTTTTCAGGATTGCGGTGACAATCTAAACAGAAACTCATATTCAAAGATTTTTGCTGGCCGACTACGACTTGTTGATCAACGCGACCGTGACATTCCACGCAACTGACGCCGCGATTGATGTGCACCGCGTGATTGAAATAAACGTAATCGGGAGCCTTGTGAACTTTAACCCAGCGAACCGCTTCACCCGTTTCCACGCTGCGACGAATTAACGCTAGAGCAGGACTGTCGGACTTAACTTGGCTGTGACAGTTCCAACAGGTGTTAGAGGTGGGAACGTTGGAGTGACCAGAACGATCCACGAAATTGTGGCAATAACGACAGTCGAGCCCGAGAACGGAATCAGGACCAGCGTGGAAAGAGTGATCAAAAGCTACTGGTTGATCAGGTGTATAACCGACATTTAAATATTTATTTGTGGCATATTCATTGATTGCCGCAACGACAACCGCGCCAGTCGCTAATAAACAAACCAGGATTTGAAACGGTACATTGTTAATCGAACGGCGGAAGAAATTACCGCGAGTGGAGGGTCGATTAAGAAATTCAATAAGTTTACGCATGGGGAGCGAACGATAAAATTAACGTGAGGTATTTCGCGCTACAGCGCGGCCGTCGGGTTGTGCTGAAAGATTGGAAGACACGGTCAGTGTTTTCTGAGCAGAAACAGAATTTGAGCTCGTTGCTTTAGACAAAAAACCGAGAGACAAAACAGAGGCGACAGTCGTGCCAGCTTTGATTAAGAAGTTTTGCCTAGAGGTGCTTTGCTCGCTCATGAATTGAATGTATAGAGGCACAAAACCTACCCCCCTTCGCAACCGAAATTTTCAACGATTTTGAGGGTAATTTTAGTCAAACTAGTGTCAGTACCCTGTTTATAACCTGTAAATTGACCAATGATAAGTTCATAAAGCGTTAATATTCAGTATTTTATGAAAATAATGCTCCTTAATTTCCCAAAAAAGCACCAAACTAGGGCCAATTTAGCGGTTAAACAGTATTAGAAAAAGAGACGATTAACCCCTGTGGGGCTAATCGTCTCTAGGTCTAAAAATGGACTATTTATCGGCTTAAAGACTTAGCTGCGATGCGCACCAACTCGGTAAAGCTTTTCGCATCGAGAGCCGCACCACCAATCAATCCGCCGTCGATATCCTGCTCGGCCAATAAAGCGTCTGCGTTATCTGGCTTCATTGATCCACCGTAGAGAATTAAAATACGCGCTGCGGTGTCGGCACCAAATTGTTGAGCGAGAAGTTTACGAATAAAAGCGTGCACTTCTTGAGCCATCGCCGGAGTCGCAGTCTTGCCGGTACCAATTGCCCAGACGGGTTCGTAAGCGATAATGACGCTCTCGGCTTTAGCGGCAGGAACTCCAGCTAAGCCCGCTTCGAGCTGACGACGTACCACTTCCATGGTTTGATTGGCTTCACGTTCCGCGAGTAATTCGCCGACGCACAAAATCGGTTTCAAGGTCGCAGACAATGCGGCCAAGACCTTGCGGTTTATGAAAGCATCATCTTCACCAAAAATACTACGACGTTCACTATGACCAATAATCACGTGGGTAACGTGCAGGTCACGAAGCATCGAGGCAGAGATTTCTCCCGTGAATGCACCGTTTACTTTGTCATGAATATTTTGCGCACCGAGAGCAATCAACGAGCCTTCAATGGCATGACCCACCGCAGAGAGCGCGGTGAATGGTGGACAGAGCACAACGTTTACGGAGGCGTGTGAGCCGACCGAGGCTGCGGAAATTTCTTTAACAAGTTCCACGCCTTCGGTGGCGGTCTTGTTCATTTTCCAATTACCAGCAATGAGTGGAGTACGTTTAGACATGATAATAAAATTAAGCAGAAAGTGCAGCGACACCGGGAAGAACTTTGCCTTCAAGATATTCTAAGGATGCGCCACCACCGGTTGAACAGTGCGAGACCTTGGTATCGACGCCAAATTTCTTGGCGGCCGTAGCTGTATCGCCACCGCCGACAATGGTGATCGCACCGCGTTCAGTCGCTTTGGCAACCGCATGAGCCATGGCCTTGGTACCGACGGCGAATTTTTCGAATTCGAAAACACCACAAGGGCCGTTCCAAATGATGGTACCCGCACGGCCAATCGCAGCCTCATAAAGCTTAATAGATTCAGGGCCTCCGTCCATACCCTCCCAGCCTGCTGGAATACCGCCAGCCATAGTGGCAGGTTGAGTATTGGCATCGGGCGAGAATTTATCGCCGCAAGTAAAGTCGACGGGCAGAGTCACTTTAACGCCACGTGCTTTCGCTTTTTCTAAAAGTTCGGCGACAATCTTGGCGCCTTCGGGATCGAAGAGTGAATTACCGATTTCCATTCCGTCGCAAACTTTACGGAAAGTGAAAGCCATACCACCACCGATAATAATTTCGTCAGCCTTCTCGATGAGATTACGAATGAGAGGAATCTTGTCGGCAATTTTCGCACCACCAAGAATTGCGAGTAAAGGACGCTTAGGATTGTTCAGTACGGTATCGAAAGCTTTGAGTTCTGCTTCCAAGAGGAATCCAGCAGCTTTGCGTGGTAAATTCACACCGACCATCGAGGAGTGAGCGCGGTGGGCAGTACCGAAAGCATCATTCACATAGATATCGCCTAAACATGATAATGAGGCCCTAAAATCAGCCACTTTAGCAGGATCGGCTTTCATACTGGTACCATCTTCAAGTTTCACTTTTCCTTCTTCTTCGATGTGGAAGCGTAAGTTTTCTAAAAGTAAAACTTCACCAGGCTTTAAAGATTTTGCAGCAGCTTCGGCTTCAGCACCGACACAGCTCGAAATAAATTTTACTGGCTTACCTAAAAGTTTTTCTAATTCAGCGGCAACAGGGCGCAGAGAAAATTTCTCGACCACTTTACCATCGGGACGGCCGAGGTGTGACATCAACACGCAAGACGCACCCGCTTCGAGTAAGAAACGAATGGTAGGAAGAGCGGCAGCAATACGTTGTGTATTGGTAATGGCTCCAGTCTTCTTGTCTTGAGGGACATTGAAGTCGACGCGAACGAGGGCACGAAGACCTGAGATAGAACCGAGTGATTTAAGGGAGGGTGCGGACATGGTTGTAAAGGGAGGAGAGAAAAGATTTCTTCGGGCGGTGGGAAGATTAAAGCACCACGAATGCCAAAGTATCGTCGCGGGACCTTTTTTAGCCCCAAAACAAGACAGGCGACCCACTTGGATCGCCTGTCGTAGTCAATTTCGACTTAAAACTTAGAGCTTAGCGGTAACTTTAGCAAGGAGTTCAACCACGCGGTTGGAATAACCCCACTCGTTATCATACCAGCTGATCAGTTTGAAGAAGTTCTTATTCAACTCGATCGATGAACCTGCGTCGAAAATCGACGAGTGTTTATCATGGATGAAGTCAGACGAAACGACTTCGTCTTCGGTGTAAGCGAGAATACCTTTGAGGTAAGTTTCGGAAGCCTTCTTCAGCGCAGCTTTGATTTCGGCCAAGCTCGTGTCTTTCGCAGTCTTCACGGTGAGGTCGACCACAGAAACAGTAGGAACAGGAACGCGTAAGGCCATACCGGTGAGCTTACCTTTAACTTCAGGTAAAACCAAAGCGACGGCACGAGCAGCACCTGTGGTTGAAGGAATGATATTTTGAGCAGCCGTACGTCCACCCTTCCAATCCTTCTTCGAAGGACCGTCGACCGTCTTTTGGGTAGCAGTATAAGCGTGAACTGTGGTCATGAGGCCTTCAACAACGCCGAAACCTTCTTTAAGTAAAACGTGAACCAGAGGGGCTAAACAGTTGGTTGTGCAAGAAGCATTCGAGATGATGTTGTGCTTCGAGGCTTCGTATTTGTCGTCATTAACACCGATTACTACGGTGATGTCTTCATCCTTAGCTGGAGCAGAGATGATGACTTTCTTCGCACCAGCATCGAGGTGACCCTTGGCTTTAGCAGCTTCAGTGAAGAGACCAGTGGATTCGATTACCACTTCAACGCCGAGAGCCTTCCAAGGCAATTCAGCAGGTGACTTAGCGGATACGACTAAAATCTTTTTTCCGTTAACCACGAGAACATCGTCTTCAGCTTTATCAGGAGAAGATTTTTCCGAGGTCACTGTACCGTTGAAGCGACCCTGGGTAGAGTCATACTTTAAAAGGTAAGCGAGATTGTCAGCGGGGACAATATCACCGACGGCAACGACATCAAAAGTCTTACCGAGGTGGCCCTGCTCAACGAGGGCGCGGAATACGAGACGACCGATGCGGCCGAATCCATTAATTGCTACTTTGGTTGCCATATTTGTTATACGTGAAAGGAATCTAAAAGAGTTGCCGAGGCCTTATGGCAAGCGAGAACACACATTAAGCCTCTACAACCCAAAGCCCACAGCCCAAAGGCCCTAATGTAAGCACACCTTGGTCAATTTTTGGCATGGCATCAGGGGCTAATTTACAATCAGGACGGGGCGAAACGACCACTGGCCGCCAGTTAAATTCCATCGGTAGGGCTAGCCGGACCTCTGTATGATGCGGATTACATGCGATCATCACCTTAACCGGACCCAACAAGCCATCGGCATTCAACACAGCCACAAAACTTTCATTTGTGGCCATGTGGGTCACTTTCATCCAGCCGGGCGAAACCGCTTCACGCGGACGGAGTACAGCACCCCCAGAGGAGAGTCTAAATTTTATCAACTGAGCGACCCATTCATGTTCAGAGTGAAAACGTTTCAATCTTTGTGCATCGAGAGAATTTAAATCACCCCGACGCCAAGTATTAGAGACACCCCGCTTGGATAATAAAAAATCTTGGCCCGCAGAAAGCATCGGCACGCCCGCCGAAGCGAGTAAAATCAGGTGCATCATCCGCGTCCGCAATATATCGGCTGGCATGGGATCAAGTGCATCCGCATTCAAACATTCAGTAATACGATCAATCCAGGCCATATCATCGTGCGACTGTGCATAACGTAAACGTGCGGAGGGACGAAAATCACAAGCAGCGATTTGATGCAGTAAATCTGCGGATCGGGCGTGTCCACGCACATACGCCGGTAAAAACTCACGGAACGCATCATCCCAACAGGTCCATGTTGTATGATCTAAATCTCGGGCAATGTGCCCACGAAAACTCCACGGTTCGGCGATTAAAATTTTCTCCGGATGATTAATTCTGAATTCATCTTCGATTTCATGTAAGAGCGGAGTACCCAATAATTCGGCTAAATCTAAACGCACTCCATCGACGCCTAGTATACTCGTCCAATGTTGCAGACTTCTTAAAACTAAACGTCTAAACATCGGCGCTTCGGCACGAACATCGTTACCACAGCCACTCCAATTAGAAAGTTGGCCATGGGCGTCGGTCCGGAAATAATAAGACTGATCAATTTGCAGTAAACTATTCGGACTACCAAAATGATTAAGGACCAAATCCATAATCACAGCGATACCCACTTCGTGAAACGCACGGACTAAATCTTGAAACTCTGTAATCGTATGAATTCCTGTATCATCAGATGAATAAGCCGTAGCAGGGGCAAAAGCCGTAATCGGCATGTAACCCCAGTGGTATTCCGTCACTTCACCTCGCTCATATTCCGTACAGGGCAAGAGTTCCACGGCGTTAACGCCGAGCGATTTAAAATAATCTCCATTCTGTCTAATCCATTCCGCGGCATTTTTAAAATTCGGTTTTTTGGAAAAACCAATCAGTCCAAACAAGTCCTTCAGATGAACTTCCAAGATGACGCAGTCTTCAACCGCGGGCGTTTTAAATCCGTCATTCAAATCCACTAGCTCATTTCTCGGTGTGACCAAAGAAACCGGAGGTGAAGGATGAACGTGAGCCATTTTTCGAGCCCACGGATCCGCCATCGTGCGCCCATCAACGTTTAATAAATAGGCACAGTTCGAAAGATCAGCATCCACAGTACCCATCCAAGCACCCTGCCCTTCAGGCTTTAATTCACAACGAGCCGTTTGCGGAGATTTTAATTGAGTCGAAGAAATGGTATAACCAACCGAGACCGATTGTGCCCGTGGCGCAAAAACGCGAAAGGTGGTTTTTCCACCTGAAATCGTTGCACCAAAGGGTCCTGGTGGTTCTAAAACATCGAGTGGATCCGAAGCTAGAATTTCGCAAAATTCGACTAAGTCGTCTTGTTCGTAAATAACTCGGACAGGTCGAGTGGTCGGATCGGCATCGACCGCGCGAAAACGAAAGACGTGTAAATTCGTTCGGTCTAAACTCAGTTGTAAATTTCGATTACCATATTGATCTCTCTCAATATTATCGGCGTCGTGCGGTGGCTCTAGCCAATGATCATCACCACGATAAAATTTAAACGGCATGATCCTCTCATTTCCCATCACATCTTCAATGGGTACACTTAACTCATAACCTTCGACCCCGAAAAGACAGACAGCATGGAGCGACCAACCGCTCATATCTTTGAGTGCACCCCACTCATTAAACGGTCCGCAAACAAAGAGAGAATTCTCCCGAGTATCTGGACATAACAGTTTCCAGAGAAAGAAATGAACGCAGCCATTCTCAATCCAATACCCCGAACGAGTGGCCCAGGTTTGAGCCTCGGCACGTTCCAAAAGACTTATTTTAGCGGGGGGATTCAGTTCTAATTTAGGCAAATCCGACTCTACCCAATCTTGCGATAAGGCAATCAGGCCCGAAGCCTTTGTCTCCCATCGTGCACTGGCTAGCAGACGATACATTACCAAACTGATGCCAATAAAAGATTTCATTGGCGAGCAAAAGCGGGCTTTCCTCCGTGCGGAGATTTGCTCACAGTAGCGCTGTGGATATCAATGTTCTCACCAGCCAATGGGAAGGTCACCGACTACTCGATACAGGCGATGGCTTGAAACTCGAAGAAATCGGTGGCGTCCGTATGATTCGCAGCGAACCTAAAGCGTGGTGGAAACAGGCATTACCTAAATCTGAGTGGAGCAAAGCAGTCGCCATCCACGAAGAAGGCGGACGCGAAGGGCATTGGAAATTAAATGGTAACTGTCCGCGCGATTGGGAAACGAAATTTGGTGATATCAAACTTCAACTGCGTTTCATGGATAACTCCAAGCAGTTCGGAGTTTTCGCCGAACAGTCTCCTCACTGGAAATGGCTGGCCGAACAAAAATCTACGAGCAATCCACGTCCACGCATGCTCAATTTATTTGGTTATACCGGAGCAGCTTCACTGATTGCCGCCAAAGCAGGCTGGAATGTCACTCACGTCGATGCCTCCAAACCTGCCGTCGCTTGGGGTCGACGCAATCAAGAGGCTTCGAAAATGACTGAAGAGCCGATTCGTTGGATCATTGAAGATGCTCCCACTTTTGTGAAACGTGAAATCAAACGCGGGAATCAGTATGAAGCGATTTTAATGGATCCGCCTGCCTTTGGTCGCGGACCCACCGGTGAGTTTTGGAAAGTAGAACGCGATTTAGCTCCCCTACTGCGCTCATGCCGACAACTCCTTTCACCGCAGGCAAAATTTATTATTCTTACAGTCTACACCATCGATGCTTCGTCGATCTTGTGTCATAATTTATTAGAAGAATCCACGCAGGGTTTAGGCGGGAAAATCGATATCGGTGAGCTCGCTTTGAAACAAGAAGGTAACGGACGCCTCTTACCTCTGTCACTTTGGGGCCGTTGGCAGGCTAATGCCTAATCTTAGTTAAACTACTTATACCGAGATTGTAAGGCCGTTGGACGCTATAATGTTTCCAAAAGTCATCTTTTGCTCTAAGTTGTATAAATCGTGAGTATCACGCCTGACCAGTCTACTTTTCAGGAGTTAGCAAAATCTGCTGACATCATACCCGTGTGTCTGGATTTGATGGCTGACCTCGAAACTCCGGTCTCAGTTTACGCCCGACTCAGAAAACTGGGTTCGAGTTTTCTCTTCGAATCTGTCACAGGCGGCGAACACATCGGACGTTACAGTTTTTGCGGAGCTAATCCTGCTCTCACCATTACGGCCTTCGATGACCGCACTGAAATCGTCACCCGCACTGGCAAAAAAGAAACTGTCCCCACTCCGAAGGATCCACTCGATTTAGTTAAGAAAGAAGTAGCCAACCTTCGCGTTGCTAATGTTCCAGGTCTTCCTCCGTTCGTCGGCGGCATGGTCGGTATGGTGAGTTACGAATATATTCATCGCATTGAACCGAGCGTTCCTTGCGCTAAGAAAGACCCAGCAGGCACTCCCATTATTCACTTCATGCTCGTAGATCGCTTAATCGCTTTCGACAACGCACGACAAACCTTACGTCTCATCGTCAATGCACGCATTACTTCGCCCGACAACGCGGATGAAGCTTATGCTGCCGCCAAGAAGGAACTAGAAATTTTAAAGTCGGTCGTCACCGGACCTTCGGCAGCTGCTGCGGCCGAGCTTCCCACCTCCAACGATTTTGCCACCGGTAAGTCCAACGTCACTCAGCAAGATTTCGAAAAAGCCGTTCAACGCACCCAAGAATACATCAAAGCCGGCGATTGCGTACAGGTCGTTCTATCACGCCGGACCGATATTGAATACAAAGGTGAACCTTTAGATCTCTACCGCGTACTCAGACATGTAAATCCTTCACCGTACATGTTTGTGATCGAAACAGGATTAGGTTTCGACGTCGTAGGTGCCTCACCCGAGGTCAATGTTCGCCTCACCCAGCGCCGTTGTGAAATCCGCCCCATCGCGGGTACCCGTCCACGCGGGATCGACGAAGCGGCCGATCGTAAACTCGAAGCCGATTTATTGGCCGACCCCAAAGAACGCTCCGAACATTTAATGTTGGTGGATTTAGCACGTAATGACTTAGGACGCGTCTGTGTTCCCGGAAGCGTCACCGTTCCCCATTACGCCATTATCGAACGCTACTCCCACGTCATGCACATCGTCTCTCAAGTGGAAGGCGATCTAGCTCCGAAGTATGATGCGTTTGATTTATTCAAAGCCACTTTCCCTGCAGGAACTCTTTCGGGCGCACCCAAAATTCGAGCTATGCAGATTATTTCTGAACTCGAAGGTGAACGTCGCGGAATCTACGGCGGTGCGGTCGGTTACTTCGGTTTCGATGGCGGCCATGATTCCTGTATCGTGATTCGTACGGCCTCATTACGTAACGGTACCGCCAGCATTCAAGCCGGTGCCGGCATCGTCGCTGATTCTGTAGCGACTTCCGAATACCAAGAAACTATCAGTAAGTCTAAAGGCGTTCTACGCGCACTCAGTCTAGCCACCGGGATAAAATCCTAAGGCATCATGACCAAACCCAAGTCTAATAAAAAGAAAGCCCACGAGGCCAAAGATGACCTGCCCAAAAAAATCGTGCAGTCAACGCCCCCTCCTGTGGTCAATGACGACCCCACGGAGCCTGGACAAGCTTGGGAAAAACTTTCTCCTGATGAACGTTCGCCGCTAAGATCTTACTTGGATCAAATCGGAAAAACTCCGCTACTGACTTTAGAAGAAGAAACAAAACTGGCTCGAAAAGTCCTCAAAGGTGATGAAGCCGCACGTCAGAAGATGATTCAGTCGAATTTACGTTTAGTGGTACGCATCGCTCGTGATTATGATGATTTTGGCCTGCCCCTCATGGATTTAATTAGTGAAGGAAATTTCGGACTCATCAAAGCCGTTGAGCGTTTCGACCCAGATAAAGGCGGTAAACTCAGCACCTACGCCTCATGGTGGATTAAACAGGCCATCAAACGCGCACTCGCTTCAAACGGAAAAACCATTCGTTTACCCGTCCACATGGTTGATCGCATTGCACAAATGCGTCGCATGATTGCCCAATTAGCGAAGGAGTTAGAACGCGAACCATCGGACGAAGAAATCGCTCAGTCCATGGAGATACCGATTTCAAAAGTGGTGCACATGAAGTCTGTCGCCAATCGTGCGGCATCGCTCGATCAAGAAGTCGGCGAAGAGGGTGATTCGACTTTAGGCGACTTAGTAAAAGATGAAAATGCGAGTTCCCCTTTTGAAAATCTTCGCAGTAAATCGGATGTCGCCGAAATCAATGAAATGTTGACCAGGCTCGAACCCCGTGAGGCAGAAGTCATCACCCTTCGCTTTGGTTTAAATGGTGAAAGTCCCCTCACCCTGGAAGAAATCGGCGAAAAGTTTAAACTCACTCGCGAACGCGTACGACAACTACAACAAGGCGCACTCATGCAACTTCGTCGCATCATGACTGAGCGACAAAAAATGCTGACCACAGAAGATGTTAGGAAAAATCAGTTGGCCGATGCCCGAGCCGAAGTTCTGAGTGAGTTCTTCAAGGCCAAGGGTATTAAGCCCGATCAGAATAGTCGGCCTGGTCTTTAAGACTGAATGAGGCCAGCCCTGCTCGGATCTCGGAGATAAATCCCCCAAACAAAAAGGGCTCCGTTTCCGGAGCCCTTAAGTAATTAACAACTAATCCTAAGATTAGTAGTTATAGCGGAGACCAACAACCTTCGTGTTGGCACCATCAACGTCAATCGCACCGAAACCTACGGAGAACTGTTTGTTGATGTTATAGGACACTTCGTAGTTCCAGCTAGTACCACCATCTTGCGTCGATGCGTGGGAATAACCAAGAGCGACTTCGAGACCAGCAACCACTTCGCTGAGTGAGCGACGGAGGTCAACGGTGACTGCATCTTGAGTGCCAGATGAGAGACCAACTGTAGCGTCGATACCGCTGATGACGTTTTTGAAAACGTAACCAACGCTAACTTCAGCGCCAGCACCGGAATCTTGTCCCAGTGTAACGAGAACGTTTGAACCATTGATTAGGTTCGCAACGCTGATCGAGCGATCGGTTTGGCCACTGGTGTTTTGAGCAACGGTGACGCGGTTGTAGGAGAGACCCGATGCAGCAGCTGCAGGAGCAGCGGCACCTGCGTCAGCAAAAGCTGCAGCAGTGAGAGTCGTGAGGGTGAGGATAGGTAGGATTTGCTTCATAGCGGATACACATTTGTAACATGCACCGTCTTAAATCAAGCACAAATTGCCGAATTTCCGCCATACCCACACATTACTCACATGCATTAGTCATCTTATTCACAATTCTAACCAATAAAATCAGCTATTTTATGTAATTTAGTAAATTTTTGAATTAAATGAAAAAAACACCGATTTTCGCCTAATTCTTCATTTTCTGAGATCTGCTTCGGTCTAATCATTAAAATCCTTAAACAATAATAACAAAATAAAAAGGCCACCGTGGTTGAACCAGGGCGGCCTCTTAATTGTATCCAAACTACTAGTTACTTAGCAGCGCGTTTGAACTTAGTATTAAACTTCTCAACGCGACCAGCAGAGTCAACGAAGCGCTTCTCACCGGTGTAAGCTGGGTGAGAATCCATAGTCACTTCACGACGAATCACAAAGTGTTCAACGCCGTCGATGACTTTGGTTTCTTTCGACTTAATCGTCGAACGAGTAGGAAATTCGCGACCTGTAGAAACGTCGATAAAGACGACAGGATTGTATTCAGGATGGCCTTCTTTCTTCATATAAATCAGGTATTTGGTGAGTTTATCCTTGGCGCGCTTTGTAGCGAGGATGGGTCTTGTTGATCACGTAGATGCGGCCTTTACGACGCACAACTTGGCAATTGGGGTGACGCTTTTTGAGCGATTTAAGTGAGGATGAAACTTTCATAGTCTTCTATATGTAAGGTGGTCGTGTTATACGGCAGGTCGGTCAACAAACGCTTCCCTCTCCCATCTGTCAACGGGATTTCCTAGACTTGTAGCAGGGCTCGTTTTGGCTAAGTTAGTCACCCATGACTGCCCAAATTCGCCCAGCCAAGTTGGCTGATTGCCCCGAAATTAACCGAATTTACAATTACTACGTCCGGAATAGCACCTGTACCTGGCATTTAACCGAGGAAACCCTCGAAAATCGTAGAAATTGGTTTAAATCCCGCTCCCCTGCCCACCCAGTCATTGTCGCCGAAATCGAAGGTAAAGTCGTCGGCTGGGGTTCCATCTCCACCTACAATAGCCGCCAGGGATGGGCAGCCACGGTCGAAGACTCCGTCTTTGTGGATCCAGACTTTCACCGCCAAGGCATTGGTAAAAAGCTCTTACAGGCCTTATTAAAACTCGCAGAAGAACTCGGCCACCAATCGGTCATTGCTCGAATTTCCGGCGAACAAACTGCGAGTATTCACTTACATGAGTCGGTGGGGTTTACACAAGCCGGACTACTCAAAGGCGTCGGTAAAAAATTCTCCAAGGATCTCGACTGCGTCTATCTGTTAAAGTCCCTGCGCAAGCCCTAACCTTGACACCCCTCGGACACATTCTTTGCTCAATCATCCAACCGATTGCTCAGGTGGTGGAATGGCAGACACGCTAGATTCAGGTTCTAGTGCCCTCACGGGCTTAAGGGTTCAAGTCCCTTCCTGAGCACTTTTAAAATCTATGAAAAAATTTGAAGACGTAGACGAATACATCGCTAAAGCTGCTAAGGAAGCTCAGCCTATACTTCTTAAGTTACGTGAATTAATCAAAGCAACTCTGCCCAAGTGCGAAGAGAAGATTTGGTATAACGTGCCGTTCTATTTTATGGATAGTGAAGTCGTTGGCTTCGCAGTTCTCAAAAAACATGTGAGCGTGGGGGTGGGTCCTTCAGTCATGACCGAAACAGAACGTGAGAAATTAGAGGCAGCGGGCTATCACACCGGCAAAGGTGCTTTTCAAATTAAGTTTAATCAGAAAATTCCGACCGAACACTTAAAGCGACTGCTTAAGGCTAAAGTAAAATTAAACCAACAGAAGCGTCCTTAGTTTTTGCCTTCGTTTAAATGCAAACGGTGCAGGACACGGTGTAAAACGGGCGCGATGATGATCGAGAAAGTGGTAAGAAAAGCGACGCCACTAAAAAGAGCGTAGGCGGAGGCAAAATATTTTCCGGCGTCATTCGGTATCGTCGCGACCGGACCCATCCCAGCTAAAATCATACTGGCATCCATTAGTGCATCCACCCAGGAAAGACCACAGATGTAATGATAACCCAGGATGCCAAGTGAAAGAGAGACACTGAGGAAGATCACCGCATAACCGATGAAACGAACTAAGCGTCGAACGAATATATGGCGAGGTGCTAACGGCTGATGATGGTGCTCGAATTTCATAGCCTGTTTTTAGACAGATATGACTGAGTAATCCATCTCAATGTTCAGCTCTAGTTTTTCGCTAGAGAAAACACCCTATGCGATTTTATTTACCCTCATACAGTTTTAGGCTCTATGGTTAAAAACTATGGCAGTATTCAACTCGCCCCCACCACTGCTCCCATGGCCGTTAATTATTTATAATACGACCGGTATTATTTTATACGCTAGTCACTCATTCAAGAACCTCTTCATTGAGCCTCCCAGCGAAGGTGATTCCATAGAAACTATTTTTCCGCAATTCAGTTCCGATTTTAATCCAAACTGGTCGGGCAAGATTGAACCCCAAAGTGGACTACTTAAGACACCAGAAAGTTCTCTCGATGTGGTCATAACGTCCGACAATCATCACCCGAAACAATTCTGGCTATTCGTCGTCGCTGATCACGACTCTTTTAAGAAAAATGCACTGACTGAATCTCTCGAAAAAGCTCAACTGAGTCTTAAACATAAATCCCTGTTCATCGCTAATATTTGTCACGAAATTCGTAATTCGCTCAGCATTATCCACGGACTTTGTGAAATAAATTTAGAATCTAAAACCGAAGAAAAAGACCTGACCCTGCAAAAGGTCTTTCACTATTCCTATGAATTAAAAAATCTCGTCCAGGATGTTCTCGATTTTTCTAGTTACGAAATGGGTGGCGTAGTTCTAGAAAAAATTCCTTTCGATCCCGTCCAAGTCTTTGAAGAAATCGTCACCCTCAATTACCCCACCACGCAGCGCAAAAATATTGAACTCGCTGCCCTCGCCTGTCCCCATTCTCCGCGCAGCGTGATGGGCGATTCGATGAAGTTTCGTCGACTCATTACTAACTTACTCAGCAATGCGATTAAATTTACTGAGAAAGGTTTCATCCACTGTTACCTTAACTTTCATGACCATGGTGCGCACTATCAGGTAAGCATCACTATACAGGACTCTGGTATAGGAATTTCGTCCGAACAGTGCCAACGAATTTTCGAACCCTTCACCCAGGCGGAAGATTCGACTGCGAGACGATTTGGCGGACATGGACTGGGTCTGAGTATCGTAAGAGATTTAGTCAAAGCGATGAACGGAAGTATCGAAGTGAAAAGCGAAATCGATTGCGGCAGTAAATTCATCGCAACCATTCAATTAGATGCCAATCCGCAGTGTGAATTGGATTATCTGGTCGATCTCACTGGGAATAAAATTCTTCTGATTGGTGGACATGCCGACATTCAAAATTGGCTCATCGATTATTTCACCCGCAGAAACGCCAAAGTTATTCTAGCTACCAGCAATCAAGAAGCGGAAGAATTATGGCATCAGGGTCATGAAGAATCCAATCCCTTTACCCATGTGATTATTGATTTACCTCAAGATACGGCCCCCAATCTGACGCTCATTCCTTTAGATAAAATCATTCTTATTGCGGACCGTGATTTACACCTCCGCGACATCAAACAAATACCCAAACCATTAACTTTGACGTCATTAAATAATTACTTCGGTCAGCCATCGACTCAGCCCAATACATTTAATTCCAACCCTAAGCAAAATAGTTTAAAGCGTCTATTAAAAATACTTTTAGCCGAAGATAATGAAGTGAATCGCGAGGTGACGGCTCGACGACTTAAAAGCGTTGGTCACGAAGTCACGGCAACCGTGGATGGACTGGCCGCACTAGAATTATGGCGTACCAAAAATTTTGATCTCATTTTGATCGATTTACAGATGCCTCTTTTAGATGGAATGAGTTTAGTGAAATGTATTCGTCAGGAAGAAATTAAATCTCGGCGCCGCCCGACTAAATTAGTCGCACTCACCGGTATGAATTACTCGGATATAAATAGCCGTGAACTTAAAAAGATGGGCTTAGACGATTATTTTCAGAAGCCGATTCGCGGTGCCGACCTACTCAGTAAAATTAACCAATTATTTGTCGCAGTAGATTCACAAAGTCTACTCGATGAATTTCACACGGCACTGACCGAGGCCGATGAGGAAGAAATTGAAGATTTAAAGTGTGCCGGGCGTATCTTCCTGCGTCATAGCCAATCTGTAATCCGGCAGTTTGAACAGGTGATGCAAGGGACGGACACCGAATCTATTATCAAAGAATGCCATAATTTAAAGGGAATGCTGGCCCTAATGTCCTGCCCCACCCTGGCTCATTTTGCAGCGGAATTAGAACAAAGTCCGCACGGACCACGGGCAAAAGATTACGGTAAAAAACTCAGCGACGGCTTGCGCCGACTCGAACATTCGCTTAATCTCTCCGCAGTGCTCGTACCACATGGCCAAGACAAAAATTAAGCCCGATATTAAAACCGAAACGGTTCCAAAATTAGATACGCGTTGGAACGTTTTAGTACTCAATGATCCGATTAACTATCAACAGTACGTGATTCTTGCTTTTATGACCGTCTTACGAGTCGACCGCATTGTCGCCCAAAAATTGATGATGGCTGTACACAACGACGGACGCGCTATTGTTTGGAGCGGCGATCGCGAACCAGCTGAAATGGTTGCTCTGGAGTTACAACAGTGGCACCTTCAGGCCCAACTCGAAAAAGATGCCTGAGCTCCGTCTCTCCATGACCGCTGAAGCACGTAATGTGCTTTCAGACCTCTTAAGACTCATCGCCCCTGCAGCCGCTCGCGTATCCGTCAATCGCGCCCAGATTCCCGACCTCGATCCTGAAATTGCGACTTATTGGGCCGAAACCTTATCCGCTCAAGCCGGCGAAGAAGCCCGCCTCCTCGCCACCGCCTTTGCCTCCGCCAAGGGCGAGCCTGCAATCATCGTATTGCGCAATAAAGCTCAGGCCCTCGCCTTCCTTCGCGCCCTTTCCGCCGTCCGCTTTGCACTCAGAGACTTAGTTTTTGCCGATATTCCTAATAGCCAGTTAGAGGATTTGGAAGATTTAGACGACGAAAGCCTACCCAACGAAAAAAGGCACGCCCTCGCCTGCTATAGTTGTTTCGGCCTTTTGCAGTCTTCTCTCATCGACCAGATTGATAACGAGTCTTACGAGTAATTTTTCCTAGAAAGCGATTGAATGCTTACGACAGAAGGTCAAAACCTATGTCGTGCTTTCTGCTCTCAACCAGTTCTCTGCTTTTATAGCAAATCTGTGGCGACAAGTTAAAGCTCACCCACGCCCAGAATTTTTTGCGATTCGGAATGTGGCCCGCAGCGTCACTCAATCTAATTTAAAAGCTGATTTTCTAGCAGGCATCAACGTCGCCCTCCTGGCATTCCCAATGTCGATGGCCTTCGCAATGAAAGCTGGTCTGCCCGTGTGGTGCGGATTGGTTGGCTGTGGCGTCGCTGCATTCGTCGTCCCTATCTTTACCGGATCTTCCAATCTATCGGCGGGGCCAACTAATGCTTCCGCCGCTTTACTCTTAGGTACCTTTGCTAGCCTCGGCGCCATCTCACCCGAATTACGCGCCGAAGTTTTACCAACGCTGGTTTTAATGACCGGAGTTTTCCTACTCCTCGCTTCATGGTTACGTTTGAGCGGGTTTGCTGACTTCGTTCCGCGTACGGTGATTTCTGCCTACATCGCCGCCGCTGCGCTTCGCGTCATCGCGCTACAATTACCTATCACCGTCGGCCTGCCTGATGAACTATCCGGCCTCAACCTCTTCGAAGTCATTTGGCAGATTTTAAAATCTGGCAAAGCCCTTCTAAATCCTGGACTTGGTTTAGCCGTCGTCACCGGCATTACCTACTACGTATTGAAAAAGCCTTTCGGTACGGGCAAAGCGATTCTTGGTGCCGTTGCGGTAGCAACTTTTGGTGCCATCATTGTGCAAAACGTCACTCTGGCCCAAGGAAGTAGTCGCGACATTACCCGCTATGTCGGCGACGCCGCTTATTCCGCCAAAGCCATTTACGTGCCCGACTTTACCGCTGCAAAATTGTCTGCACTCTTTTCTCCAGCACTCGCTCTCGCTGTTTTAATTATTATTGAAGGCACGGCCAACGCTCGAGCCTCAGCACTCAAGACCGGTCGCCCCTCAGATTTACACCAAGAAGTCTTCGGACTCGGGATGGCTAACCTTGCCTGTTCATTTTCTGGCGGCATGCCCGCCTCGGGATCCATCAGTCGCTCCGCACTCAATGTTTCCAGCGGTGCCAAGACCGCCTACGCCTCACTCTTTTGCGGTACGATCATTCTAGCCTTCGCCTATTTTATTAGCAAATGGGTCGCCCTCGTGCCACTCGCTTGTTTGGCTATGTTAGTTATTTTAGTAGAACTCGAATTAGCTAATGTTTCTGCGATAAAATTAATTTTAAAATCAGGCACGCAGGATCGGGTGGTTTTCTTATCTACATTTTTCACCGCACTTTTAGCACCGCTCGACGTGGCCATCTTCTTCGGTACCGGCGTGGCGATTGCCTTTTATCTTCGTCAGACCTCTCAGCCCGATATCGTTGAATACGATTTCTCCGAAACTGGCGAAATCACCCAACGCACCAAAGGTAAATCAACCACGGGCATTTCTATTCTTCACGTTGAAGGCAGTTTGCACTTCGGTGCCACGCAAGCTTTCCACGAACATCTGCGCCGTGCTTCCGCTGATCCGAATCTCAAAGTCCTTATTTTAAAATTCCGTGAAGCCCACCACCTCGATGCGAATGGCGTTTTACTACTTCGTGATTTAGCCGAAACACTAAAATCTGGAAATCGTCATTTGATTCTCTGTGAACTAAAACCCGATACGTTACAGATTTTTATTAACGCCGATTTAGTTTCTTCCGTGGGTTCAGATAATTTCATTCCGTGGGATGAATCGAATCCTACCGCCGCCTTAGCCAAGGCCGTCAAACGCGCACGGGCTCTGACCGGTGAATCTGAAGCCGTTCTTCGTATCGTCACAGCTCCACATCCCGGATTGGCCCGACCCGCTTCCGCGTCCGGCGAAGATTGGCAAATTTAGTCAAGAAACGCTTAAAAAGGTTCACCCTTAGTGTCGCCTGGTGACATTTTATGAGGGTTTTTAAATTATGGCTTGAAGACTAAGGCATGAATCGCCCTTTTGTAGAGGGTCTGCCCAAACTTTAAGCACACTTTTTACCATGAGCCAATACAGCGAAATCCAAAAACTTCTCGGTACCGATTCGGAGTCCCTCCTGGGCTTCAATTCACCGAAAATCAAAAAAGAGCAAATCCACCTGCCTCGTGCTGATTGGGTTGAGCACGCGTTCAGCGCCTCTGATCGCAACAACCGTGTTCTCGCTAATCTCCAACGCCTCTACGGTTCTGGTCGCCTCGCTAACACAGGTTACGTTTCCATTCTCCCGGTCGACCAAGGTATCGAACACTCCGCGGGTGCTTCGTTCGCGAAGAACCCTATTTACTTCGACGGTGAAAATATCGTGAAGCTCGCCATCGAAGGTGGCTGTAACGCCGTCTGTTCTACTTTCGGTGTCCTCAGCAGCGTCTCTCGTCGCTACGCTCACAAAATTCCTTTCATGGTTAAGATTAACCATAATCAATTACTCACCTACCCTAACATCGGCGACCAAGTGATGTACGGTACCATCAAACAAGCCGCTGACATGGGCTGCGCTGCTGTGGGTGCGACCATCTATTTCGGTTCACCTGAAACCAACCGTCAAATCATCGAAGTTTCACAAGCCTTCCAAATGGCTCACGAACAAGGTATGGCCACGGTTCTCTGGTGCTACACCCGCAATAGCGCCTTTAAGAAAGACAAAGATTATCACGTATCGGCTGACCTTTCTGGCCAAGCCAATCACCTCGGCGTTACGATCTGTGCCGACATCATCAAGCAGAAGCTTCCTGAAAACAACGGTGGCTACCTCGCTATCCAACAAACCGAATCTTCCTACGGTAAAATCGACAAGCGCATGTATACTGACTTGTGCTCAGATCACCCGATCGACCTCACTCGCTACCAAGTCGCTAATTGCTACATGGGTCGCATTGGTCTCATCAACTCCGGTGGTCCTTCCGGTAATAACGACTTCGCTGAAGCCGTTAAAACTGCTGTCATCAACAAGCGCGCCGGTGGCCAAGGTCTCATCTCGGGTCGTAAAGCTTTCCAACGCGACATCAGCGAAGGTGCAAAACTCCTGCACACCATTCAGGACGTTTACCTCAGCAAAGAAGTTACCATCGCGTAATCGCGAAGTGCTTAAACAAAAAGCCCCGGACTTCCGGGGCTTTTTTATTGTCCATTAGTTCACTAAAATTATCGCGTAAGGGGTTTTAGGGTAGAGATATCTAAGACCTTAGGCTCTTTAACTTTGGATGCAGGTGGACTGTTATCGAGTGTGGCCAACCACGCGACCAAGTCTCGCACTTCGGTAGGTTTAAGGAGTGCATCATACGGTGGCATGCCCGAAACCGGTGGAGTCATTGATTTAATATCCTTCCGGTTGATCCGCCATAAGTTACCAGACGAATTTACATCAACGAACTCGGGCTTTTCCTGAATCAGTGTTCCAACCAAATTAACATCGTTAGCCAAATCGAGACTCACAATTCCATAGCCTGATACAACTTTTGCATTTGAAAATACTACAGACTCAAGGAGGTAGCGTCGATCTCCACGCTTAGCCACGCCCGCCAAATTAGGTCCAGCTTCACCCTCTCCGCCGTGAGCCCCCTGACTGCGTTTAGCGACCGCTTTGTGACAGCGCATACATTGTCCGGCGGGTAAGGCTTGATAGAGTGCGAAACCATTAATCGGATCGCCACCTTCAAGTGACGGCAACCAACGGGTTAATTTTTCTGGAGACTTATTTTGAGAATCCTGGAAATTACTCAATGCAGCTTTAACGTCATCTTCTTTGCGTTGAGCAGCGGCATCGAGAAGTTCTAAAGCTGCAGGCGAAACACCTTGGGTGGCTTGAAGAAGTTTTAGGTACTCAACGAATAAATCGTTTACGCCCTCCACTTGCAGTTGAGCTAAAATTTTCCAAGCGCCTTGACGTTGTAAGACTGAACCCCGGTTAACTACGACCTTGATTGCGGCAAAACCAGCCTTGATATCGCGACGGGTTAATTCACTTAAAGCCCGCACTGCCACTTCGTCTTTAATATCATGAGTATAGCGAGAAATAATCTGAACTGTATCTGCGGGCTCACGGGCCAATAACATTTCCAGGGCTTTGGCTCGCGTTGAACCCGAGAGTGTTAAATTAGCTAAAATATTACGTAAAACTTCATCCGATAAAACCTCAGTCTTTAAATGATAAATGGTGACCAGTTCTAGTGAGGTCATAATCATATCAGAGTCTCCTTCTACCAGGTGAGGAAGTGCATTGTTTAATGCACCAACCACTTCATCGTTGGAACGCTTCGCCAGTGGACTCCAATGGCCTGTTAACTGATCTACCGGATAAGGATTTGTCCAAAGGGACATTAATCTCAAAGCCTCAACGCGAACTTCGGCCGGTAATTTTTTATCTAAGGCGATAGCTGTCACACGTTTTGCATTTTCTACGCCACCCACTCGATAGGCATTATGAATCAACCGACGAAGCATGAAAGGAGTCCACTCCCTCTCTTGATAACTATCTAATAAAGCCGCAACGTTTGGACGAACGGCATCAAGGGATAAATCATAAACTGCACGAATGGCCTCATCAGCCACCACCGTGGACTTATCTCGAATAAGTTCTGCGACATTTATGTCGGATCGACGACGTTGCACGAGTACCACAGCCAAGCGTATCGAATCATTTTCATTTTTACCTAATGCCAACAGGGCTTCGCTTGATTTGCACATTCCATCAATCGCCATGACACCCGCGTGACGCAATACCGGGTCTTTGTCGCCATTCTCCTTAAGCATTTGGCAAACTTCAGGCAGGAACTTATCGGCAACCAATCTCCCCGCAGCAATGGATGCCAGGGCTCTTACCTTAGGTGATGAATCCAGAATTAATTTAGCCAAAGGCAAATCATTGCCAACCACGGGAGCCTCACTGAGAGCGCGGATAGCGTTGGCACGCACTTCCAAATCGGTATGATTTAATAAAGAAATTAAAACCTGCGAAGCATTGGTACGATATTCCCGGGTCGGTGCAGCTTGCTCAGATTTTTTCCAATTCTCCGAGGGCGACATCGCGGAACCACGTCGGGCAATAATACCTAAACCCCAGACACCATGGAGTCGCTCAAGTACATTGGAGGACTGAGTTGCTTTGGTAAATAAATCTAAAGCTTCGCTACGTCGGCTTAATTCCAACTGCGCCATAAGCCGGATACGCATATCCGCATGCGCTAGTTGTTGAGCTAATTCTTTAGAAGGCTTATTCCTAAAATCAGTCGCAGCAGTTTTCTCAGCCTCTACAACGGCATCGATATTTTTAGGCTGAATGACCTCCAGTGCAACAATGCGACCGTCTTCATGGGATTCCCATCCACCGATGAAATCGGAAACCAGTAGTCGACCCTTCCAATCGTAATCCACATCAGTAGCAGCAATTCCCCAAAGTAATTTATGCGATTCTGCCAACTTCATGCCCGCACCACTAGGCTCGAGTTTAAATGACCAAACACCCGATGCTGGTGACGATCCGCGATAATCACAAACTTGGAAGTGTCCGCGTTCTGATTCTAAGAAGCCGACTCCAGGATAATAAGACACTCCCGACGGACCCGCACAAATATAACCAGAAGGTGGGATAATATAGGCAGGCTGCGCAGAGTTTTGTAACTCCCACATTCTCTCCGTCATCCATCGTGAAGGCGGACGGATATCTAATCCAATTTCATGGTGAAACGTATGCATGGCTTGGTGCTCCATCTCCCAACCTGAGTCCGCACCTTCGACAATGTATACAATACGTGCTTCATCTCCCTGATCAGAATTATTATCTACGGTAATTAAATTACCTGATTCATCGAAGGCGATTTCCTTCGGATTTCTTAAGCCTGTATGCACGACCTCGAAATTAGACCCATCGGGCTCATGACGAAAAACGGCACCTTTGTTTTTTAAATTATATTTTTTACCTTCACGGGTGGTAAAATTAAAACCGCGATCTCCGACTGAACCCCAAATCCGCCCATCATATCCAACGACAACTCCACTTAAATCGTGACCTGAAAGCGAAATCTTTACCCCAAAACCATCTTGTAACACTTTCTTTTCTTGGGCTTTGTCTTCCTTAGGTGAGTCACGCAACACCCAGATGTTAGGTATGCAGTCAAAATAAACGGTGTCCCCATAAATTAAAACACCGCCCGCCGTTCCATCGAGCATACCATTAAACCCCTCAGCATAGGTGGATGATTTAGTAAATGAGCCATCGGTAGAGGATGGAGTTAAAAGCCGAATTTTTTCTGATTTCTGAGTGTACCAATTAGCCGGCTTCTTATCTGCCCACTTCACCAGTAGTTTACGACGATCCTCGGTCGTATTAGTCGCTAAATCGTCGTGGTACCAATAAAGATTAGCACGATCGTCTTCAACACCGAGACGATAACGATAGGTTTCCGACACGAAAACTCGGCCATCGGGAGCCACGACAAATGCAGCAGGTGAGCCAACCCCTGTTGCCGCATGGCTCGCGACCACAGACATTTTAACGCCAGCCATCGCTGCGGCACTCCCTTCATTCGGAACCGGAATCAAATTACCATCCAACTTTTCTTTAGGGCGGCCATTGGCCGACATGCCTGGATTATCCTTAGAGGAAAAAGTGAATCGATCCACAGCAATAAAGCCCCAAGCCCCTTTCTCGTTATCAACGATTCTTATTACAACTTTTCTACCTTTATATTCTGCTACGCTCCAAACAACCGTTCTTAACGTAAGTCCGCTATGTCCAGTAGCTGAACGAACCACTTTATCGTCCACCACTAATTGTACCGCCAAAGTTTGGATATTACTTCCTCCGCCAATCAGAAAAGCAATGTAAGCATCACTAATAATAAATTCAGGCGATGTTAAAGTCCCTGTGGCTGCATAACCACCATGAGCAGAAGAGACTAAACTTTCACCAGAGTACCCGCGAAGCTCACCACCTAATCCATCCATTTTTCCTGCAATAGGTGACAACCCGAAAGCCGTCCCCGTTGTCTGCCAACTATCAAAGCCGTCGCCTTCAAAATCTTGGATCACATCGGATTTAGCATGACACAACGAAGCAAAAACAAGTAGCGCAACGAGGGATCTATAAATTAAACGCATGGGGGCAACAGGGTTACAACTTATTCAACCGTTTGTTCCGTCAAGGTCGAGTGAGAGATTGAAAAACAATTGTATTTTAACGACATCCATGAAGAACCTGGAACTTCGCACCAAAGTGGGCCGGATGCGTCAACGCCCGCAGACGTGAGGTCAGGTCGGTTGACCCGGATAAAGCAATGCGCTCCATTTCTCGCCCAGCATATTTCACGAAAAAGGCCTCCTGTCGGTCAAGTTGTACACCCTTCAATCCCTGCTCAGTGAATACAGATGTAATCCGATCCCATAAGACGTGACAGGTCAAATCTTGCGACCCGAGTTGCGTCAGAATATCGCCCGACATCTGGTGGCGAAAATAAGAACGAGCCGTACCCGCGGGTGATGACTCTAAACATTGCGCCACGGTCTTTCCGTAATCTAAAAAAATCACCGCCCCTTGCCACGGTTGTTTTAAAATTTCCCGACAAAGTGTCTCCGCCGCCAACGGCGCATCTACTATCCATCCTTCAGTCGACTTAGGTAATGTACTCGAAAATTCTTTCGCTTGGGCCGATGAAAATTCCGGAAGTGGCTCGACGGTTAATTCGAGACCATCGACACGCACTCCTAATTCACGCCAGTTTCCGTTAGTAAAAACAAAACGATTAAACGGCTGTGCATCGAGCAATTCATTCGCCACTAAAATAGATTTTAAGGGTAAAATTATTTTTTCACCCAAACGGAAAGTTTTAATTTCAGAAAACCGACCACGCACCGTATCGAAATGTTTCTGCCCGGGCTCAGCCCCCATCTCAACCAAAGCGTAGTCTCGAGTATTTCCGACGAGAGTTTCCGCCGCGGAAGCAATAAGTTCGCCGAACATACTTCCTAATGCTGCAGCCGTCGTAAAATCAGTGCCCGCAGTCTTACCCACACGTTCACGATTAGCCCTATAATAGCCCCATTCTGGATGATAGAGAGCTAACTCGACGCAACGGACAAAGGGGACCAGACCTTGCCGTGCCTCGGCACGTAAGACCTCCACAATAGCCCGATGTCGTTCCTGATTTTCCATCTAATTAATCGTTAACCAGTGTTTTAAGTTCCGCCAGACGAAACAGGGTTGAGCCGAAAGAGTTTTTCGGCTGTATTAAGTAGAGATGATTTTAGCCATCGAAAGTTCCTGCGATGAGTCCGCGCTCGCCTTGTTCGATCCCGCCAAGGGAATCGCACGCGAAATCATAAGTTCTCAAGCCGCCGCCCACGAGAAATTCGGTGGAGTCGTTCCCGACCTCGCCAGTCGAATGCATCTCTCCGCTCTTCCGTTACTTTTAGAAGAATTTCGTGCTGATATTCCAAATATAACGTCCCTCGCCGTCACGCGTGGTCCTGGACTACTTCCCTGCCTCTCGATGGGAATCAGCATGGCTCGTGCACTATCCGTCGCAATCGATTGCCCCATTCAAACGGTCAACCACCTGCGCGCCCACGTTCATTCAGTCTTCATTCAATTACACGCGTCCAATCCCTCAAAATTTTCCGAAGCTCGCGCAGAATTATTGCCGCATTTAGGTTTAGTCGTTTCAGGCGGTAACACTTTACTCATAAAATTAGACAACGATTTAAAAATCACCGTCATCGCACGCACAGTAGACGACGCTGCTGGCGAAGCTTTTGATAAAGGTGCAAAATTACTTGGCCTACCTTATCCAGGCGGCGCCCTCATCGAACAATACGCACAAAAAGGTAATCACCAAAGTTTTTCTTTTCCTCGTGGCTTGCCGGAAAAATCTGATCTTCGATTTAGTTTCTCGGGTTTAAAAACCGCCCTGCGCTACCAACTCGAAAAAATGTCGGACGAAGAAGTGAAATCGCAATTGCCATCCATCTGCGCAAGCTACCAAGACGCTATCCTCGGTCAGCTCAACGCCAAGATGCTATCCGCCCTCAGCACAGGAACTTATAAATCAGTCGGCTTATCGGGTGGCGTCGCCAACAATCGTGCTCTGCGTCACCTTCTCGCCCAATCACTCGAGAAACAAAAACTTCCTCTCCTCATCGCCGAGCCCAAGTACTGTGGTGATAACGCCGGAATGATTGCCTTCGCGGCCTGGGCCGACCGCCATGTCGCCCAAACTGGTACCGTGGAACCAGCTCCACAATTAAGTATCGACCTCGCATAATCGGGTTGCCCGACCTGCCCCCCTTGGCTCATGTTCATGAGATGGAATGGCAGGTAAAATCACTCTCTCACACCTGTGCTAGTTCAGGTAAAGAACTTCACGTCGGCGACTCCGTTGTCTGCATCGTGTTCAAACCTCTAGGCGGAGCCATCGAGCGTCGCGATGTTCTTAAAGAATACGCTAATGAATTTAAACCGGATGGTTTATTGCTCGGTCGCTGGTCTCGCCAAGTCAAAGAACGTGGCGAAGAAGAACAAGCCCTCCGCGCCCAATTACTAGCCTCGCGCGAAGAATTTTTCCTTTCACTTTTCGACGACCCCGCTGACCCCAGCGGAGATAAAGGTGTCTTAAAACATATTCTCGCGATGTTACTGGAAAGAAAACGAATCATTAAAGCGACCGGACCTGCAGAACAAGGACTCATCCCCTACCAACACCAATCCACTAAACAAATTTTGATGGTCCCTGCACTCGATTTACAACCCGAGCATCTGCTGCAAGTAAGTGGCTCACTCGAATTATTAGTGGGTTAATCAATCATATGAAAACTCCCTACCCCCTCTTGGTTTTATTCAGCCTCTTTTTCATAACCGGCTGTCAAACCACAGCTCCTTCACACTTCGCTTCAATTTACGTCGAGGCACCCGAATCCTCCAGCCGCATCATGCGGAAAAATGTCACCCTCCCCGTCAGCGGAATCACCATCCCCATTCTTGGTAAAGAATTAACACTCGCCGAAGATCTTCTTAATACTGAGGTTGTCGAATCCGGTGAGCCCGATTTACGCGTCGTCTCTCTGCTCGTACAATTAAACAGAACCGCGTCGGCGATGATTATGGACGTGACGCGTCAAGCGCGCGGAAAACATTTAGT
>Ga0209191_1000454_pt1 | contig 31837 bp, 61 predicted proteins | sample S_130626_EF_Meta_FD_187320 | JGI IMG/M metagenome (GOLD analysis project Ga0209191, IMG submission 187320) | Freshwater microbial communities from Lake Simoncouche, Canada to study carbon cycling - S_130626_EF_MetaG (SPAdes) (version 2) | ecosystem: Environmental > Aquatic > Freshwater > Lake ...
CGGTAGACAAATCCGTCATAAAATGAGTGAAGGGTTTCCATTACTTACAACCAAGAAGATGGCTTGGAAAACAATGGTAACAGAATTACTATGGTTTTTACAAGGTAGTACAAATATCAAATACCTTGTTGATAATGGTTGTCATATTTGGGATGGAGATGCTTATAAGAACTATTTAAGTAAAGTACAAAACTACGCAGATAGTTTATCTGTTCCTGATGACATATCTGAATTTAAAGGTGTAATGGATTCTTTAAATAAACAAATAAAAAGTAGTGTATTAACACAAGAAGAATTCATCAACAAAATCAAAACCGATGATGAGTTTGCTAAAAAGTGGGGTGAGTTAGGTCCAATCTATGGTAAGCAATGGAGAAGTTGGAAGAATTTTAAAACTATTCATGTAGACCAAATAGATAAATCAGAAAGTATTTATAAAATTCATTCTACAGAATTTAATCATATAGACCAAATCGCAAACCTAATCAACGACCTTAAAACAAATCCAGACTCAAGACGATTAATGGTTAATGCTTGGAATGTAGGTGAATTAGACCAAATGGTTCTTCCACCTTGTCATTATGGATTTCAAGTTTATACAAGAGAGTTGAGTTTGGAAAGAAGATATAACATATGGTTTAATAACAATTATGAAACTGGTATGGAAAGGTTCTTTGACCCCAATAATTTACCTGATTTTGATAACTCATATTATACACCAACTCCAACAAGAGCAATTTCTTTAATGTGGAATCAACGTTCAGTAGATACATTTTTAGGTTTACCATTCAACATCGCATCTTATGGATTATTATTAGTGATGTTAGCGGATGAAATGAATATGGTTCCTGACGAATTGATTGGTAATTTAGGTGATGTTCATTTATATTCTAATCACGTAGAACAAGCAAAAGAACAAATTCGTAGAGAACCTTTTGAATTACCAACAGTACATGTTAGAGATGGTATATTCTGTAGTTCAATAAACGATGTGATATTGGAAAATTATAAGTCACACCCATCAATAAAGGCACCTTTAAGTAACTAATGGTTAGAGTAATAATTGTATTATTATTAATTACAATTTGTTCATGTGAAAAAGATGAAATAACTCTTAATAAAGTTATTACTCCTCCAAAAACTATTGAGGTTAAAAAAGTAAAAACTAAGAAGATAAAACTAAAAAGGGTTCATAAAAAAAGAAAATTTATATTATTTAGAATATGGAAAAAAGACCATGGGGATTCTACGAAATCCTACTAGACACCGATTATACTAAGGTGAAGCAAATAACTGTAAACCCAAATCAAAAATTGTCGTACCAATATCATGAAAAAAGAAAAGAATATTGGACAATTGTTAAGGGTTCTGCAACAATAATTTTAGATGATGAAAAAGTGTTTAGAAATCAAGGGGAATCAATACATATTCCTTTAGGTTCAAAACATAGAATAATCAACGAAACTGATGAAATATTAGTTTTTATTGAAGTTCAAACTGGAACTTATTTTGGTGAAGATGATATCACAAGAATTGAAGACGAATACGGTAGAAATTAAGCAAAGGTCATATACAACTGTACAATTTTACCAGCAAGTCTCTCGGCTAAGTGGTTAACTTTACTCATATCATCCATATTCAAATTTTTAGATTTCATGTACTTCATAAGTCCTTGGACCAATTTGTCTTTGGATTCGTCTGCCATTTCTAAAACTTCTTGAAACGCCTCATTATCTTCTTGGTCTTCTCCATGATACCTATCTATCCATTCTCTACCTGAATATAAAAAAGGACGAGCTTGGAACATATTGACAACACTTGATTCTCTAAGTTTATATAAAAACTCTCTAAAAAATCTCCAATCAAAATTTTCAAAAATTTCTGGATTATCCGCAAAAAAATTATATTCACTAGATAACGTATCTGACTTGGCTTCTTTAATTTGTTCATCAGGTACTTTAACCCAACTGTCTGTAACCGTTATTAAACCTAATGTACTACCATTATCCCAATTAACATTAATAATCTCACCATCAGTCTCAAAAGGGTCTTTAACAACACTTCTTACCGTTCCTGTAGTCATTGGAGGCACTCCTGTCTCTCCATCCATATGAAGACACATGATTTTATCACCTGTAGTTACTTGTGGATTTAATTCTCTTTTAAGTTTATTCATGACAATAAATATCTTTAGTATATTTATAAGTATATGGATTTTTTAATTAACGAATCTCAACTGAGAACCATTCTACAAGAACAAGACCAATCAAAGATGAGTGATTACATGAAAGAATTGTATTCATTCACCAGTAACCTTGTTAATAGAGCAAAAAAAGTTTATGGTTTAAATCTTAAGTTACTATTAACTTGGGGAGCGTCTGTTGGTGGTTTAGTTATGCCATTAGACAATTTTATTCGTTCAGGTAGATTTGATTTAACTGAACAACAAATGACTTTAATTTTAATTGGTGTTGCGTGTTCTCATTTTTATGATAACGCAAGAGTATTCAAATCAATATATCACAAAATTCAAGAAGAAGGTATTGTAGAACCATTTAAAGAAACATTACTTAAATCAAAAAACTTAAAAGATTCATTTGGAAAATTTCTTTCTTCATCTAATGTTACATTAAAAACAGGATTAGAATTAGTAACATATTCATTCTTAATTCCAATTATAACCGACATTCAAGATATCGTATATAATAATGGTGATATTGAGGCGGATTCTATGTTAATTGTAAAAAGATTAATTGCTTCAGGAGTTGTTGTGGTTGGTCAACTTGTCCTATTTGACTTAATTAAAAAAATAATTAAGAAATTCTCTTAAACATTTCAGGTTCAAAATCGTATTTTCTACTATTACCATTAGAAAGGGCATCCATTCCATCTATTTTATCAATCCAATATTGAGCGTTAATGTAAACTTCAATATCAGCGATTTTTATACTTGGTTCCAAGACACGATAAATTATATCTTGTAACTCATCTCTAAATGTATTTGAATTTTGTAATTTTTCATTAAAAACTTCTCCAAAATCTTGAAACATTTTTTCATTTACATAAACAGGAGTATTATTGTATTCAATTTTACTAATATTGTATTTTAAAAAAAAATCAATGTACTGATGAGCATCCATTAAATAAAATTGGTTTCTTTCTTTGCTACGAAAAAATGAAATATTTGCACGAACGTCTGAAACATCTCTATCGTTAGACAATACAACAGATTTTACATTTTGATTCAATGAATTTATAATCTCATCACAATCTTCAGGGTTAACATACACTCCATATTCAGGGATAGGTTTACCCTCAACCAAAATGTTTTCGGTGTATGATATTGAACCTCCTATATAATTAAAAACATTCTCTAAAATCTGTTGTATGTCGTAACTAAACTTTTCAACAACAAAAGATTGTCCCTTTTTAGGTAGTAAAACATTTACAGTAAATTTAATTGCCCAATCCTCATCAGGTTCAACTGAAATAAATTGATATTCAAAACCATCTTCATGGAATGGTTGTGACATTAAAAATTTTTTGGCAATTTTTGCAATATTTGACATTAAGATAGTTCTAATATTTTATTTATTACCACCTCAACATTTTTAGGACTTAATCTATGTTTTAATTGATTTTTTCTGAACCAACTTCTAATAACATCTTCTAATGGTTTACGTTCCTTTTGAGCTCTTCTTTTAAATCCTGCAATCTGAGCTTCTAATTCATGTTGTTGAGTATAATATTTTAAAGGTTGTTTTGGTTCTTTTTTTGGAAACTTGTCACCTCTTTCACGTTGAATCATGTGTTCCATTTCATGTCTTAACAATTCATTAATCTCAAAATGAAGTTCTTCCAACAACTCTCTGTTTAAATTTGGGTTTGATTTTATATAAACCTCAATCGTATCTTCGTCTGGATAGTATTCACCATCAATATCAACCGTTTCAACCGATTCATCTTTAGATAAATGCACATTAATAGTGAAATCATTATTAAATTGTGAAAATTGATAGGTCATACTATCACTAATGTCTTCAGGTAAAGTAAAATCACCTTCTCTTTCATGTTTGAATACCCCTAAAATATCTTGAACTAATTTTCTAATAACAGAATCATACTTACCTTCCGTTATGATACTTTCTGTCATATATTTTGGGTCAATGTTTGTAGCATTATCAATTATTCGTGTACAAGTCACATAGTTCTCAATACCCCAATACTTTAAAAAGTTACGTAATATCTCATTGATTTGTGAAGTCATTGAATAAAATGTGGTGTCTGTATTTGAGACTACATAATTCTGTGTTTTTTTTGATGCGAATATATAACCAATCAAGTTTTTTATATGATTATCTTCAATTTCTTCCAATATCAAAGTATATTCAATAAAATCTTTCCAATCACCAACGGAAATCATTGGTTTAATTCCTGTTAATTTAACCTTAACTATTACATTACCTTCAATGTCTACATTATAACCAAACGGTCTTTTAATCTCAAATGAATGGTCATTTAAAAATTCATTAAGTCGTTCTATTGGGAAATCAATTATTTTCATTATCTATAAATACTCCCACTTGGGAATGATAACCCAATTCCTAGTCTAAAACCATCCATATAATTTACACCGACAGCAAAATCAATACTGGTTTTGTCTTTAGATATCATTCTAATAGGATAAATCTTAACCCAAACATCGGGTGTCATATCTACATGGTCGTAATAATTTTTTAAGTACGCTCCACCCATAATACTAAATGTGTTTGATTTATTAACATAAGTTAAACCGACACGATTCATAATTGAAAGTGGTGTTGTATAGATGTAAGGTTGTGGAAATGTTGTGACATAGTATCCACCAACATAAACACCAATTTGTCTAAAGTTATATGAACCAACTAAACTATTTTGGTCAGGAACATATAATACATCACATTGTTGTGCTTTTGAAGTTATACTCAATAGTATAATACTCAATAGTATAATAATCTTTTTCATGGTACAAATATACAATTTTTGTTTGATTCACAGAATTATTTGTTTTATATTTTTACATATAACTTATTTACTATGTCACGAATTGAAGAATTAAAAAAACAGAACCCGCATTACACGATTGAAGTAATTGACATTATTAACGGATTTTTTGAAAAACCAAAGTATACTGAAATGGTACTTAATTTGGTTAAAAATAAAATTTTAAATCAAAGGTCCCATATGGACGACATTATTAGCGAATTAACTCGCGAATATGGATTTAAAAAAGATGAATTAAAATCAAAAACAAACGAAGAAATTAACAATATTTTTAAAGTTGTTTCTGATTATATTGGATACAGTAATTTTAATACTGTTAAAAAATTTATTGAATTAAATGAACGAAATCTCATCAATAAAAATGATTTAACTTCTTATAAAACATTTGATGAGTTAGAACTTCAAATGTCTTTAGCAACCTTAAAGTTAGTTGATAAAGAAATGGAAAAACAAATTCAAAAACTATATGAAGATAACGAATGGTTAATTATCAAACCTTTATCATTTTTGGCTTCTAAAAAATATGGTGCAAGTACTAAATGGTGCACAACTCAAGAACATAATCCTGAATATTATTTAAAATATTCAAGAAGAGGTATTTTGATTTATTGTATAAATAAAATTACTGGTGATAAAGTTGCTGCGTTTAAAAATATTGACGAAGCATGGGATAAAGAAACGTCTTTTTGGAATTTAATAGACCAACGAATTGATTCGTTAGAAAGTGGATTACCTTTAGAAGTAATGAATGTTATCAGACACGAATTCATCAACACAAAAAAATCTAACTGGGATATTTTATCCGATGATGAAAAAAACAGACAAGTTTTATGGTTAGAAAATGAATACCGTGGCGAAAAAAAGTTACGTGAACTTGAAGACGGTGAGGAGGTTCCTATGCCTCAAGAACCTATGGATTATGAAATGGGCGTTGAAATGGAAATGCCTGTTAATGAGGCAAGAATAATTCCGATGCCAGCGTTAAGAGAAGAATACACTCAAAATGAAGCAGAACCAATGACTCGAAGATTATCAAGATTAATTAATGGTGGTAACAGAGCGACAATGAGAGCGGTTCCTGAAGACGATGGTCCAATGCAAGCAGGTTAATCAAACTCTTCTATTTCAACAACTAAATTACCATAACCTTTTAATACACGATGCCAAGCAAATTTTGGAATGAATATTTGTTTGGCATTTTGTAATTTGTTTGGCAACTCATTTTCCATTTGGAATGACCATCCATTACTTTCAATAATTGTAACTTTTCGGTCTTTAAGGTCTTGATGCCATTTTAGTTCTTCTGAATCAACATCGGTACTAAATGTTCTAACCAATTTTCCTTCTTTTTCTATTTGTTCAAACGGGAAATCCATATTAAAATAACGGTCTTTTGTTCCAATATATATGTAGGTTTTTATCAACACCTAACATTTGAAAAAATCTTGAAATATCTAAATTAATTTTATGTGTAATACTACCTTTAGACCAATCTGGGTCCATATCTAAGAAAAAGTTTATTCTATTTGGATTTGCTTCACCATAATTTATTTTATGTATTGTAACACTTATTGGTTCTTCATCTTCCCCAACTAACTCGTTATTAAGTTCAGGTATTACAACGTCATCCAAATATACTTGTAAGTATTTTTCAATTTTATCTATTTCCATTACCAAGAATTTGATGAAGATAGACCCAATTGTTTAGCATAACGACCAACATGACAAGACCAATATCCTGCGGTTGTTCTATCTGTTTTTTGAGAACATTTATGACGAGCTCTAAATGATTTTGCTGCCTTTTTATTTGAATTTTTGACTCTTAAATTAGGGTCACCAAATGTTACTTTTTTAACTCCCCCTGTTTTACTTTTAACGTATACTGCAAATTTCTTAGGACCACCTGGTGTTCTAAATGGTTTACCTAAATTTACATTTTTACCATGGTGTTTGGCTTCTGTTAAAATATCTTCTTCAGTTTCTGTTTCATAGATATAAGGAGCATCTAAATAAACATACTCTTTACCTATTTTAACTTTCTTACCTAAATCAGATTCAACCATTAACCTATCCTCTTCATTTAAGTCAAGTTTACCATCATTATAAAGTTCTCTAACTTCATTAACTAAATCAAAATAACTTTCAGAGTAAACTCTAAAAATATTATCGGTTAATGATAAACCATTATCAATATGATATTGTAATGATTCTGAAACTTCAACATCCTCTTTAAGGATTAAAGATTTATCAAGATGAGTTTCTAATGTTTCTTTTATTAATTCTCTTAAATTCATAATATTATGGTTTTAATATTGCTAATACTTCAGGGTAATCTTTATCTAATACTTTTTCATCTTTACCTTCATACGGTATGTTTTGTAAGACATATCTAATGGCATTTAGCCCTGAAACTCTTTTATCTTCAGCATCAACAATAACCCATGGGTTATTAACGGATGAAGTTTTATCAAATAATTTTTCTTTAAACTCTGTAAATCTATCCCAAAGGTCTTGCATTTTAGAATCATTAGGCGAGTATTTCCAATATTTTAAAGGTGATTGTTGTCTAATATCAAATCTTCTTTTTTGAGTATCCTTATCAATTGAAAACCATAGTTTAAATAAGTAATCACCCTCTTTAACTAAATCGTTTTCAAAATTTTCAACATTCTCCATAAAGTCTTCATATTCTTCTGTAGACCCATAACCCATCACTGGTTCAATTAAACCTCTATTATACCAACTTCTATCAAATAAGTTAATCATACCAGATTTAATTTGGCTTTTATATCTTCCCCACCAATCCGCTCTGTCCTCAGGAGTAGGAACTCCTAATGCTATTACATTGTAATACCTTGGATTTAAATTCTCAACAAACTTTTTAATTGTAGAACCTTTACCTGCAGAATCTCTACCTTCAAATACAATAATAACTGTTTTACCAGTTTTATTTAACCATTCTTGAAGTTTTAATAACTCAATTTGCATTTCATAAAGTTCTTTTTTAAAAACTTTCTTTGGGATTATTGACGGTTCCTCAATTTCAAATTCATAATCTTCACTTTCAGGTTCAGTCCCATAACCACTACGTTCTCTATATTTTAAAGAAGTTATAATCTTTCCAAGATAATCAACTACATTTTTTTTCTTGTCACCTTTTTTTAATAAGATTTTTCTTAACCCTCTTTCAAGTAATCCAAAATCAATAATTTGGTTTTTAGATAACATAGTAATCTCCATTAACATTTTTTCAATGGATTTATTATAAAGTCTCAAATACTTTAAAATTTCAACTGTTTTACCCAAGTTAACGCTCATTTGAAGATTAGTTTCCATATCTTCTTTAATAATACCCATTACACTTTGTATTCTTTCTATTTCTGTTAGTAGCTTCATAACACCAAGTATATTTTTATTATAAATACCTTCAACATACACCTTTTAAAGTATTTATGGTAAAACAATAGGTATGATACTTAAAATTGGAAACAAAAATGATGATGTTGTAAAATTACAAACAAAATTAGGTCTTAAAGCGGACGGTGATTTTGGTAAAAAAACTGAAGAGGCAGTAATTGCATTTCAAGTTAAAAACGGACTTAAACCTGATGGAATTGTTGGAGATATAACTTGGGGTAAAATTATGTCTACGACCCCTCAAGTCGCCCCTCAAGTCGCCCCTCAAGTCGCCCCTCAAGTCGGTGGGATAAACTTGGAAAAACTTAAAGGTCATATTCCTGATTCAGTGTTATCTCAAATACCTGAAACAATATCTAAATTTAAAATTGATACTCCAGTAAAATTATCACATTTTCTTGCTCAATGTAGTCATGAGTCAGGTGGATTTAAAGTTGTTAATGAAAATTTAAACTATTCCGCAAAAGGTTTAAAAGGTACTTTTTCAAAATACTTTAAAGAAGCTGGTTTGGCGGAAGCGTATGAAAGAAATCCAGAAAAAATAGCTTCTAAAGTTTATGGTGGTAGAATGGGTAATGGAGGTGAAGAAACAAAAGAAGGTTGGAAATTTAGAGGTCGTGGATATATCCAATTAACGGGTAAAGACAATTATATTGCATTTGGTAAAGCAATAAATGAGGATATTGTAAATAACCCTGATTTAGTTTCAACAAAATACCCTTTATTGTCGGCTGCTTGGTTTTTTAGTAAAAATTGTTTATCTAAATGTGTTGACCATAGTGATTCTTCTGTAACCTCAGTGTCAAAATGTGTGAATGGAGGGACAATAGGATTGGCCGATAGAATTAAACATTTCAAAGAATATCATAAATTATTATCATAATGCAAGAATCGGAACCACTAATATACGACAGTGAATTTTTACCTAATGTACAAATTGCGGTAGTACTTGAGGAAAATCCTCAATATAAAGATTTAAAACCTTTATTTGACGAGTATGGTTATGGATTTATGGTGCCAGGTAAAAATTTAGTCATAATTGATGGAGAACAATTCATTGAAAATTTCAATTCTGATGTTTTAAAGTTTATTGAGGCTCATGAGATTTCTCATATTATTATGGGACATGATGGTCCAAGAAGTGAGGATGAGGAGATGGATGCTGATTTAGGGGCATATATTTTATTAACCCAAAAAGGTAGAACAGACTCAATAAAAACACTATTAAAACATTTCAAAGAAAGACATGGAGTTAAATTTGATGAAAAATTATTAGATAGAGTAAAAAATTACTTTTCTTGATACACTCAAGTAAACTTTTTTAAATTTAGATAATATTTATTAGTTACATCGCTCCTCGGAGTGTTCTCATATATCCCTTTTCCAAAAGACCCGCTAAATTTATTTTGACGGGTCTTATTTTTTTACTATCTTTGTATAAAATAATTTAAAATAAGAATGGGAGCAACAAGTAATCATTACGGAGACGTAGCAAATTGGGTAGAAAAAGTCATTGACTCATGTGAAACATCTTTACAGGAAGTTTCAGCAAGAAAATTAGTTAGTTTATATGAAAAACAGTATTCTTATTTAGAATTTTCAGTTTATCATGAATTATGTCGTCGTCTCAGAAATAAACTTGATTCCAAATTTTATTCAAGGATTGAAAAACAATTAGAAAACAATAATTAAAATTATGAAAGTAGAATTTGCAGATAGTTTTGGGGATAGTATTAAAAAATTAATACGACACCAAACTTGGTGGTATAAAACATATGAGTTATTTAGATATGACTTACCAAGATTCTTTAAGAATGTTTGGACATTTAGAAAGGCGCTATGGAGTCATTATTGGTTTGACCATCACGGAACTTTAAAATTCCTTGAGATTGGGTTAACTAATATCTCAGATACTGTTGAAAAGTACGGTAATGAAGTTGACGGTCCTCGTTTAAAAAAAGTTGCCGCAATGCGTAGAGCGGTTGAGTTAATCAAAAACTACAATCAGGATAACTACATTGAGATGGCCGAAAAAGAACTTGGAGAATTAATGACTCATGATTGGGAATTTGAACCTGTCGAGGATAAACCAGGGTACAGTCGTTTAGTTGATAACGATACTGACGAAGAAAGAATTCACAATCGTAAGGTATTTGACAGAGCTCACGAGATTGAGGAACAAGAATGGAACGAACTTTTTAAAATTTTAAAAGGTCAAGATTATAAAGAATATCGTGAATTATACGATGCTCAGACAGAAGAAGAAAAAAGAGAACGAGAACTTTGGAACGAATGGTTTGATGGTTCAGGAATAAAAGGTTGGTGGGATTAAAAAAAAGTATTATATTTGTACTCTAACAAATTAAATCATGAAAATAGTATTCATAAGCGACACTCACGGAAAACACGAAGTTTTAACAACTAAGGCGTATAATAACATCTTGGGTGAAGGAGATATTCTTGTTCATGCAGGAGATTGTACCAATGTTGGTAAAACTCACGAAATCAAAGAATTCTTGGATTGGTTCTCTAACACACCATTCAAACATAAAGTATTCATTGCAGGTAACCATGATTGGGGATTTGAAAAAAACCACGACATTGCACCTGAATATAAAGAAAAAGGTGTTCATTACCTTTTTGACAGTATGGTCGAAATTGACGGTGTTAAGATTTACGGAAGTCCATGGCAACCTGAATTTTATGATTGGGCATTCAACCTACCAAGAGGAGAGAAACTCGCTGAGAAGTGGGCAAAAATCCCTGAAGGTCTTGACATCTTGATAACTCATGGTCCTGCTCACAAAATGGTTGACCACACAATTCAAGGTATGAGTGTTGGGTGTGAAGATTTACTTGACAAAATACTTGAAGTTCAACCAAAGATTCATGTTTGTGGTCACATACATTGGGCTTACGGTCAAAAATCATTTAATGGTACTGAGTTTTTAAATGCATCTACTTTAAATGAAAGATACCAATACGAAAACAAACCAATCGTAATTGAGTATAATCCTGAAACTAAAGAAATTGAGTATGTCTAAAGAGTTATGTGACTGTGGTAAAATGGCAGTATGGGTTTACTCCCCTGGTTTCTCAGGAGGTGGTAACCCATACTTCTGTGATGATTGTATAAGTTTTCCTGAGGATATTGGTTGTTCTTGTAATTGGCACCATTTTGATGTAAATGCTTACCACCCACCATTAGAAAATCCTGAAATACCCGAAGGTGTTGAAGGTAAGGATTGGAGATGGGTTGAACATCCTGGAGATGATTATATGTCCAAGGTCACCAAAGATGATAAGATATGGATATATCTTGATGATAAAGGAAGACCTTATCCTTGTGCAGAATATTGGTATGAAGAAGATGGTTGGGGGATTGAAGAAGAAATTGAATAATAAAAATTAGATAATATGACAGGAGAAAAAGACCTAATCATTTGTGAATGTGGTTCATCTGACCACCAAATGATATTTTTGTACGGAGAAGATGAATTTGACGGTATAACATATCCAATATGTTATGCACATGTCCACTTAAACAAGTTACCATTTTGGCGTCGTGTGAAATATGCGATAAGTTACATTATGGGACAACAATCAAAGTATGGAGCTTTTGACGAGTTTATCTTCAACCCTGATGACACAGAGAAACTTCAAAAATTAGTTGATTACTTAAAAAATCAAAAGAGAGGTGGTTATTAACCACCTTTTGTATATTTATTGGTATGGGTGCAGACCAAAAGCCAATTTTCAAAATTACCAAAAAAACAATTAGTGTTAATTGTGGATAAATTATTGGATGAAGATTTTCCTTCAGGTAATCCTTATGGTGATTATGACTACGATAAAAACTATAAGGCATTAGAAAGCATTGGAAGATATTTTAATATTAGTGTAGTTCATGAAGACGTTGAATTCTTCGCTAAATTTATTGAGGTTAATGAAGATATTATTTCCGAATTAATTGCAAATAATCGTCAAGAAATAAATAATAAAGAACTTATTGAACAATTAGAAATTCCTGTTGCTAAAACATACGACTTACATTATACTGTTTGGGGTAGTTGTACATATGATGAATCTATGGCACAATATTTTGATTCCTACGATAAAGATTGGGTTACAGATTCTGCCAAACAACAAAGAGAAGATGGTAATTGGGACTTATACGATGGTCGTAATGTTAGAGAAACCACTTATGACAACTTTGATGAAAATGACCATTCATTTGATGAAGTATATGAAGTTAATGACGACAAAACATATAAAATCAGAGAATCGTTATTAGACCGACTTGTTGTTGAAAATACTTCGGAAGTTGTTAACTCTTTAGACAAACAAACTTTAATTAAATTACAACAAATTATCAACTCAAGACTTAGGTCTTTGTGATTTTGTCACCTTTTTAGCATCGTTAGCTAAATCCCCCAAAGTTTTTTTCTTCACAGGTTTAGGCGGAACATACCCTCTCTTATACTTAATTTCAACTTCAACGGGACCGTTTCTAGTTTTATTGTAATCGTATTTCCAAATTGAAATGGTTTCTTCGTCCTCATAAATTCTTTCAAATTTAATTGGCCTAACTTGTTCTTTAATATTAACTGATTTTTTATTCATAACCCAAAGATACAAATTATTTTTTAATCTGCAATATCTTCATCGTCATTTGTTTGACATTGGATGTTTAGAAAATCTTCGTCAAATGACCCTTGGCTCTTTAATCCTCTTCTTGAACTTACATAAATCCAACTACCACATTGTAATTTTTTAGGTGCTTCATATACTGCAATACCACCAATATCAAATTTATGTATTTGGGAATCAACTGCGGATTTGTCACTACTTTTTACTTGTATTGGTACCCACTTACCATTTAATTTTGCCATTAAATCAACTGAGAATGTAATATCAACAACATTACCAAACGATGAAAAATTTTTAATCTCGGTAACACCATTCATTTCTAACCAAGAAATAAAGTTTCTTTCAACAGATTCACCTTTTTCTGTAGTAGATTTAATTCTATTTTTAATTTTTTCTAATTGAGAACTTCTAAAATTTTCATCAACTTCTTGAAATGCTTCTGCTAAGTCAAATTCCGCCAAACTCATTTTTGGGAACATTCTTAAAATTACAGGAGGTAATTTTGCGTCAATAATATCACTAATAGGTTGTTGTTCAAAATATGTTGCAACTTTTGATTCAGCATCACCATCCCCTAAAAACCCATCTTTTTCTCTAATTGCAATCATTTTGGCCCAATTCGCCCAATTTGTTCCAAGTCTATTTAATATTGACCATTCACCATTTTCAATAAATCCTTGGAAATCATTTTCTTCTAATAGATTAAATAGGTAGTCAATTTCTTGTGTTATTGTATGTCTACCTTCTCTATCGGGAAATTTAAATTTCTTACCTGTGTCAACAATATGAGTTTTAAAAAACTCTAAATCATTTTCATTTCTTTTAATCCATTCAGGACTTGGCGTACCAACGACTGTTTTATTATCACTATCAAATCTTTGTGTGAAGAAGAATTTTTTATCAGTCCTAATCATTCTATTATAAGTTTGTACACCTAAATTCATGATTAAACTTTTTAAACTACTATTGTTGTACGCACTTGCTTTAGAAACAACTGTATCAGACCAATGTTCTTTTTTAAAAGCTTTAACCGCCGCCTCAATTTGCTTATCAGTTAACTTACCTTTAATTTTTAATTTTCTTCGTAAGTCATTAAGAAAATCACTATTACCTGAATAATCTCTAATCATTTCAAGTGTATCGTAATATTCTTCTTCTTCTTTAAGAATTCGTCTGATTAAGTCCCTCATATGAATATAAATACCTAACAATAATAAAAATCCCCACCTTTTGAGTGGGGATTCATTAATTTAAAAGTTCCTATTATTTTTTTGGAGGAACCATAGTAAGTTGTGATGTCATACCCATTGCAGCACATACCGCAATTGCGTATTTACAAAGAGTTAAAATAGGTTCATCTAACCCTAATGAAAAAGTTTCATTTGCAACTAAAATTGCCGTTGCCGATGACCCTAAACTTAATGCTAATTTTTTAACACCTAAGAAAAATGTCGGTGTTTCCGCATTCCATCTTTCAATAATTAATTTAATTAATTCCATAGTTTGATAATTTACTTAACTATAAATATCTTAAAGTCCGTATTTAGATTTAGTTGTGTTATAGATTCCTAAAATTTCTGATGATGTTAATCCTCTGTTATAAATTGATACTTCCCCAACATTACCATTCAAAAACTCGTTACCACCAGTTTTTGCAACCTGCAATGCACTCGTAACAACATTATGTCCGACAGGAGTATCCGAACCAACTGAAGTGCCATTAACATATATACTTCTTGTTGTACCATCATAAGTTGCAACAACATTAAACCAATTTGTTGCTGAAACAGAAGTAACCCCCACTAAATCATTAGCCCACCAATAATTTAACAACACACCAGTTGCCGCTGTTCTAAGTGCGTTTGATTGATTTGTAGTACCAAATGACCCAACACTCATAAGTCCACTACCACCCCAATTAGAACCAAGTTGAACCCATATTATAAAAGTATAATTTTCATTTCCTGTAGGTAGATTGGAACCTGATGGATTATTAAACCATCCGTTTGCTCCTGTTGAAAAATAAACAGGTGATGAATTAATCCAAGTAATGCTGTTTGAATTTACCATTGTAACATCATTACCATTACCACTTATATCATACCAAGTTGTTCCTGTGCCAGGGTAACTAGATAGATTACTAGCATCCAAATATAGAACAGGGCCACCATACGAATTCCAATAACCATTATTTGTTAACCATGTACTAGCATCAGCTGCTGATGAAAAAGTTTGTGGAGTACCAAATTTATTTGCGACAAATTCTGATAAATTAATAAAATCATTATCAGTTAAAGTTTTTGTTCTAAAAAATCCAACGGATGCTGTTACACCTGATATCGGAGTTGGTTGAGTATTACCTGAAACGGGAATTGCAATAACATAACCCAAATCTTCATCAGGACCCATCCACCAAGGGATTCCCCCAGGGTTTATACTATAATCTTCGTTGATACTTCCAACTGCCAAATCTCCAACTTGAGTAGTTCCTCCAATTGGTGCTCCTGTATTATATGCTAAAGGTGTTGTTGTCGCCATATTGTCTTTATACATAAATATAATGACACAAAAAAAGGAGTTTAAATAAATATTTATATTTAAACAAGCCCCCTCCTTAGTGGAGGACTTTTAGGACCGTTACTGTTATGGTAACAAAAAAAGAGGGATTCGCTACCCCTCTTTTTCTTTATAATGAAATTCCGTCAATAAATTTTTTAATTGTCCTTCTAATTAAAGGTTCTCCTAAATGAACCCAATCACTTTCCAAAATATTAAATAATTTTCCAACCAAGTATTTTTTATTACCGTCGAGTCTATAGGTTTTTTGGTCAATAGACAATTGTTTAAATGGTTTGTCTACCCAATCAAACTTATGGGTTACCACAGGAAAATGTCTTTTCAAATAAGTTAATAACTCATTTGATGTATTATCCTGATACTTTGAAAGTATCTCTTTTTTTTCTTCTTCTGTGATAATCATATTAATAAATATAAGTGTATTTATTTGTAAGCAATATAAGAAAAAAATGGCAAAAGCAAAAGGTTCAACAACGGTTTCTACTAAACGAGCAAAACGAAAAGTATCGAGACCAGGCGTTCACGCAAAAACTAAAACTTCAAAATCTAAAACTTCGGCGAACTATAAAAAGTTAAGTAGAGGTCAAGGATAATTGACCTACATTTTCTTTTATTTTAGGTTATTATTATTGTAATGGATAATAAGAGGAGGTTATATCGCTTAATTGAAAACTACATCAACGAATTTAAAGGTGATGCGGTAGAATCTTTTTATGGTAAAGGAACCAAAATTAAAGTTCACACAATAACTTTTGGTATTACATCAAAATCAATTATTTTGGAAGCTGTTGTTGTTCTTGGAGAACTTATTAATGAAGAAATTATGAGTATTGACTTAGCAGAATTTTTAGTGAGAGAATCTATGGTGTATTTTTTTCCTGAACACCAAATAAAAACTTTTGTGAGATGGGATGTCTAATTTTGTCTATTTGATGACAAATACCCTGCAACTCTTTCTGAACGTATTTTAAAGTATTCTGTTTGAGAATCTGTAAGTTTTGTTGGATTTAAGAAATCAATTCCAATTGACCCCATAAGTTTTCCTGTTCCAAAATCAAATAGACCCACAATATAAGTTGCCTTTGCACCTGTCGCCTCAGCACCTGGCTTTAACCCATAAGTTGCAATAGTTTCATCATCATAATTAGAAATTCCAATAAATCTTGTAGTTAATATTTCTGAAAAACATTTGGAATATAAAGATATTGGTATGTTTGTAAAAATTGTTGACACAGGTAAAATTCCTGGACCATCAACTTCATAAAGAACTGAAAATTTTTGCATTGATTTGTTTGAATGTAAAAAATGACCACCATTATGAAATTGAGCTATCCAAACTCTATCCCCTTCTAATTTATTTAAAATTTCTTCTATCTCTGTTGTTATTTTTTCTGTGGAAAAAATTTCAACCTCTATTTCATCTTTAGGTTTTGTTAATTTCTTTTTAACCCAAAGTATTGCAATTGGTCCAAACAATGCTGTTATTAACGCAACTAATACACTCCCAAATATCTCCATAAAATGTTGTGTCATCCTTATTTAAGTTTAATTTATAAATAAATACCCGTTAAATAAAAAAAACCTCATTTATTACATTTTTTGTCTTTTGCTCAGGAGGACAATAATTATTATTCTTATAGAATAATAATATAATATTAAAAATGATAAAAAAATAAAAAACTAGTCTAGTACTAGTTCTAGAGAAAATTCACAGAACACTCAAACCCTAACAAACTCTCTAATTGATTTTCTATTCTTCTTTCGTTACACATTTCTAAATAATCTTCTCGGTAAATACTGACACGATTTAAATCCATAAATAAAGCATAAGAGTCGTGTACCCATGTTCCTGTTTCATCGGGTTTGTTTGTTTCTAACATTTTAAATTCTCTGATTGTAACACCACTAAATGAAATGTCCAACGCCGACTGAACTATTTTTTTTATTCTACTTTCGTCCATGTCATGTCTGAATTTAAAACTGCTGAATACAAATGTTTTCTATTCCATTCCGTTGGTTTTATTAATGACAATGAACGACCCCCATCATCATCTTCGTATAGGTGGTATATCTCCCCGATAATCGGCTCAAATTTATATTTTGACTCATATACCTCTTGAGTAATTAGAAACGATTTTTGAAGGGTTTCTGCTTCTTTTACCAACTCCTCATATTTTCGGTTGAAAATTTTGTTTGCCTTGTCCGTACCGTTTCTCTTGAATGGTGTTAAGTCGGTGGGTACAATAGACGGTGACCCAACATGTGTTGGATATGGAATTAAATTTGGTAATAAATTAACTTTATCTATGTGTGATTGAGTTGTCATAAAAAAAAATGTCCCACAAGTTGTGAGACATAATTATAATCTTTTAAAAATTAAAATCAAAATTATTGACCTTTAATCATTGCCATTCCGTGTTTCAAAAATTCTTTTGCTCTTGGGGAAACATGAGACATTCCATAAACTTTTTCAATATCTTTAACTAACTCTTCTCCGTGTTCATTCTCTTTATAAAGTTCAATAATTTTGTCCATAGCGGTATTACACTCTTTTTTTGTTTCGTCAAAATAGTTGTATGGTTTGAATCCTTTTAAATGATTCATTATTTCACTTGCCAAATGTTCTCCCCCATCAGAAACTTTTGGGTGAAGTCTTAAAGTTTTTAACAATTCTAATTTGTCAACCAAACCATTAACTCCGTTCGGTCTAATTTGTACTCCGTCAATATAATCTTCGGCAGTGTCGTCACCAACAATTTCCTCAAGAGATTTTACATTTCCGCCATGGCAGAATTTTCTATCATCTTCTTTTGTTTCGGACTGTTCTATAAGATAAAGTTTTTTTATTTGTTCTTTATCACTTTCAGTAAGTTGAAATCTTTTTCCCATGTCTATAAATATATAGGTTTTATCATTTTTACTTTTTTATATTATATCGTGTATTAAATCAATTTTATCATAATCTTCTAATTCTTTGTTAGTAAATGAAAACGGGTCGTAATCACATAAATAAAAATGTTTTTTATAAAGATGATAAACTCTTTTTGCGGTTTCAAGGTCATACATTTCATTATATTTAAACTGTACCTCATCTAACTCAATATTATCAATTTTAATCCCAAATTTGTCCAAATCTTCTTTTAAATTCTCAGTTTTTACAAAAAAATCGGGTATTTTATCATCAAAAACCCACTTTTTTAAGTATTTTGACGATAAATTTGAACTACTAATAACGTCATTTACCCCTACTAATATTTTATTTGGTGTTAAAATTTTTTTAATCCATTCGTTAAATTGTACCCTTAATACGTTAAAATGGTCCTTTTTTAACAAAATTGACCTTAATTCACTCTCTAAATACACTAAAAAGACCCTTTCATAGGGATTTCTTATACCACAAATAATCTTGTAATTTGGGTACTCTTCTAATAATTCGGTGTAAGTTTTGTCATTAACACTTATAAACCCATAATCCTCAATAATTTGTGATACATTCTCAGTACCACTTAGTTCAGGTGATATCCAAATTAATTTGCGTTCATGTGAAATATTCATAATTAAAATATAAATGATTTATAAATAAAAAAACCCCTTAAATAAAGGGGTTTTTTATTAGAATAACTTTTGAGTGTCATTATACAATCTTCTCATCACTTCTTCAATCTGATTGATTTTTACTTGGTCTTCACCTGAAACTTCAAAGCTTTTAGCCTTTATCAATCTAACTTCTTCTTGAAGTCTTTGATATCTTAAAAGCATATTATCATATAATTTTGCCTTTTCTTGTTGATTTAAATGTTGTGCTCCCATTTTGTGTTTTTTTTAAAAATAATATATGTTGTGAGATTATAAATAGTATTTAATTTTTCTTTCTATCTTTCCACTCTAACCAAAACGCAAGAGCTACCACTAAATTCATTCCGAAAGATGCTAAAATTTCATAAATGTCTTTATAAACGTTCATGGTTAAATGAACATGTCCAACAACCCAAAAAGGTATTGCTAAATTTGAACCAATCCATTTTATAGCATATCTTATAAACTCCATGTCCAACTAACTCCAATCCAATAGTCTCGTTTATGTTTTAAGTTTGTATATCTTTCAATACCTTCAGTCAATGTATTAAAAATATCTTTATCGTCTTCTTTATTATTTTCTTGATAAATAATTGTAAATGATGGATAGTCTCCGTCATACGTCGTAGATAAAGTGTAATCTATGTTTAGAACATGATAAGAATGAACATGCTCGGTTTTTAAATAAGTTTCAACTAATTTCTTAACTTGTTCAGGAGTTTTTTCCATTTAATCCCTTAACCTTTTCCACTCAACAGTTTTAACTGGTAAATCAAAATTTTCCTTAAACCATTTTTTAAATGGTCCTTCCCATTTATCTCCAAAGTACCCAACTAATGTATTATCATAAGGATGTTCAATAACAACTAATGGACAACGATTTCTTGGTTCAGAATCTTCATAAAAATATTCACAATCATACCATTTAAAAATATCGTTATCACCATCTTCGTAGTCACCAATATAAAACTCTACTCTTGTATCATCATCATATTCCTCACCAGTTTCATCATCATACTCATAAGGGTTTAATGAATTAATATTGTCCACATCAAATAATTCATCCAAATAGTTGATGATTGTTTGTTCTAATTTTGATTCTGTAATGACATACTTCATATTCTTAAATATTAAGAATTTCGTTTAATGTCTCTCTCAATGTCACGAACTTTGATTGTCTCTCTCTTATCGTGTAATTTTTTACCTCTCGCCAAAACAATCTCAATTTTAATAAATCCGTTCTCATTTAAGAAAATACGATAAGGTACAATAGTTAATCCTTTAACTAATTCTTTTTCCAAACGAGACAACTCTTTTCGTTTTAATAATATTTTTCGGTCTTGATTTGATTTGTGAGTATAATCTGAAGACATCTCAGATATGTTTGCATTTCTTAGAAATAACTCTCCATTAATAAATGTGCAGAAAGATTCTACTAATGATATTTTACCGTCACGGATTGCTTTAACTTCAGAACCCATTAACATAATACCGCAAACCTCAGTACGAATAAATTCATATTCAAACTTGGCCTTTTTGTTTACTATATTCACTTGATTCTTCATGAAGCAAATATAATAAAAAAACCCTCAACTTGAGGGTTTTTATTGAATTAATATTTTTATGCAATTCCTGTATCAATAGGATTTGGTTTTGGGGACGCTCCTCCCATATAACTATCAGCAACTTTCGCCAATAATTCTCCTGTTCCCCATGTCTTAAGACTTCTCATTCTTGATAACTCATAAAGTCCAACATCACTTTTCAATCCATTAACAATGTCATTATAGTAACTTAGTTTTAATGTATCACAAGTTGCTTTAATACCGTCTTCTTTAGATTTATAATTTTTAACCTTAACACTATTATAATTGGTTGCACCTGGCATATTCTTAGTTGTGTTAAATGGGTTGAAATCTGCCTTAGCCCCTTCAGATTGCCTCCAAGCATACATAAAATCCATATTACCTTTAGTTGGTTTTGCCCCAAGACATTCTAAAACTTTTTTATAAAAATCGTCATCTGATGTTGTTTTACTTGGGACCTTGTCTTCTAAAGTTTTGGTATCCGAAGAATTAATTTTATTATCAGTAGAAGAAGAATCTAATTTATTACCTCCCAAAGACATTTTAATAATGTTTGAAAGTAGTTTGGATAAATCCTGTTCACTAATTCTGACAACTCTTTTCATAAATTACTTTGTTGTTTTTTTTCTTATATTCTTAACTTCGTCTTCAACTAATGGTTTTGCATCACCAAGTTTTGAGTTTAATAACTTGCTGAAATTCTCAGTCATAACTTTCATACCACCTGTATGTTGTTCACGGATACTGTTTTTTTCCTCTTCGGATAAATTATTTAAAATGTGTTTCATAATTTTTTGTTTATTATAAATAGTTTAGATTTTTGATTTAAGTTCATTTAGTATATTCACGGGAATAATTGTTCCTACAGAATATGTTGACCCTTCAGGTGCTTGTGTTACTGATGTTTCACCAGGTTTAACACTAATTGCTCTACGTAATGGAATTGCCGCTTCATTTATTGGCCCATAACATTCAGATAATTCAGTACCATTAACTGATTTAATAACTTTACACGGCATACAGAACATATTACTCATTTGAGTCGTTGGTTCGTCACCAATAACAAATGTACGACTTACTGTAGGTAAAGTTTCCCAAGTTGGAGCCTGTGGTACTTCATCATAATACCAAAAGAATGACCATACAGTATCTTCTGTACCATCAGGTGTGATAGATGGGTTTGGAACCAACTTAAGATTTGCAATTGATGGTCCATTCATAACAGGGCAAATAGAACATCCCTCTTTAAATTGTTTACCCTGTACAGTAATCATCTTACCTGTAGGAACCGCACTTGACGCACCACAAAAAGCAAATTTACCTTTATAAATGTTTAATGCCTTTTCAATATCATCTTCACGCTTGTTAAAACCTAAAAAAGTTAAAATGTTTGATAATAGTTTTTTCATAAATTTAATTTAACGATAAATAGTTTAAGAAAATAAAAAACCCCTCTTGTGGGAGGGGTCTTAAATTAAATTACAGAAATTGAATTGATATTGGTTCCTTGTTGGATTTGATGAATTACATCAACACCTTCAATCACCTTTCCAAAACATGTATGGTTTCCATCCAAGTGTTGAGTTCCTTGTCTGTTGTGACAGATGAAGAACTGAGAACCACCTGTGTTTCTACCAGCATGTGCCATAGAAAGAACTCCTGTATCATGGAATTGTTTTGGTGCAGTTACTTCACATTGAATGTTATAACCTGGACCACCATCACCTCTTTTATTTGGGCAACCACCTTGAGCTACAAAGCCAGGGATTACTCTATGGAAATTTAAACCATCGTAGAATTTTTCTCCGATTAATTTTAAAAAGTTGTTAACGGTGATTGGTGTTTCGTTGTCATACAACTCTGCAATCATATCACCTTTGTCTGTTGAAATTTTTACTTTGCTCATATATCTAATTTTTGATAATGATAAGTAAATTGTATTAATGTATCAAGACCTTTTTAGTTGTTCCATTATCGTAAAGATAAATTAATACTTCTTCCTTACGAATATATTGAACAGGACGGCCCATCATATCGTATATTCCAATTACTTTAGGTTCACCTTTGATAATTGTTCTAACACCTGATGTCATACATGTTTCAATTGTAATACGAGTAAAGAAAAATGTGTCTTGGTCTAAACATTTGTTATACCATTGAGTCGCAATTAAATAGTGTCCATCGTGTGGGAATTTTAACGCAACTCTACGAGCATCATTGCCAGGTCCTTTTTGCCAAATCAAATCCGAATCATTAAAATCATAGTACATATACAATTGGTCATTACTCATTGAATCCCAATCATGTTGATTTAATGAATCCAACATTGGTCCGTTCCAAATATAAGAATACCAACTCCAACAAGTGTCACCTTTAGTCCAAGGACCTAAACTCATCTCACCAACCATACTATCGGCACAATTACCACCAGTACTACTCCTTAAACCATAAGTGAAATTACATTTTGGGAAGTAGATTAAATTCACTTCACGCATCATTGAAGTATCACACTTTAAGCATCTGTTCCATACTTTCAAATACATTTTGTATTTGCCTTTCTTATTAAACTGAACATCACAAATACCCTTATTGTCCCATACAGTGTCTGTTTTCTTAGTTTGAACATTATAAACCATAAACATCCAATCAACACAAGTGTCATCCAGTGCTTTACCACTTACGTACCACCTGTAAGAATTACGATTGTTCCATTGTTGAAGTCTTAAACTACTCCAATTACATTTAGGTGTCGTTGTTGGTTTACAGGTAACATGAATATAATCGTAGAATAAAGTATCACCTCCACAACATCTGTTTTTAATGGAAACTTTAACAAAATAATATCCAGTATCACTAAATGTATAATTAAACACCCTGTTATCTCCTGTATATAAAGGAGTTGTAGAACCTTTTTTAACAATTAAAATAGAATGTTTATTACAGGTATCTACCGTTCCTGTTACCTCAAACTTGTAAGCATTACATGTGTTAGATTTGCCCAAGCTTACTTTGGACCAATCACATTTTGCGTTTACTGATGCTAAGGAGACCAAAAGCATTAACAGCGCTATAATTTTTTTCATTTACGAATACAAGTATAGACAATAATACTTGAAAAGTGTGTCTCTAATCTGTAAAAAAAGTTTTAATTAATCAAGGTTTTCAGAATCTGAAATTAAATCACCTTCAAGATTGTGTACGGTAAAATTAATTCCCTTGATATCAATACCCAAATATTTGGATAAAGATTCCATATGATGGTCCACTAAGTAATGTGGGTCAAAATCAAAATCGAACATATTTTCATGAGTCATGTCAGGACTATCAACTACAACATCAACATTAATAAGATATCCAGGTTTTTGACGATGTAAAAAACCTGTTGCTTTATACCCATCCTCGACCCACTCAATATCTTTAATATCAATATGGTCAATCATTGGATATATATTTTTAATAATATCCGAGTTGATTAATTTTGAGAATGCTGTGATTAGTTTATCGTTCATATAACAATAAATACTCAACTATTTTGTTATGGTATTATCTTCCAAATTTTCTTGATGGGGGCTCCCAATAAATCTTCCCACATACCAAGAACGTAGGTGTTCTCGTCAGAATTTCTATTTCTTATTTCAAATATTAATTCGTCTTCTTTACGCATGGTTTCCTCATCCGTAACTTTATATTCCTTTTTTCCTATCTTAATTGTCGTTATCATACCTAAATATAAAAATATTTTACGGTATAATCAAATTTTCAATAATAACAAATCCAACTAATCCTTCAATATAGTTTACAATTTGTTCTTCAGTACATTCACTTAACGGTTTGAATGTAACCTCACCAGGAATACTTGTGTCGGGAATCAACTTTAAATCTTCAAGAACTCTTAGATTTTTAAGTTCAATAGCGTATTTGTCCATTGTTGGGTCAAATACAACATTATATCCTCCCATTAAAATTTTTTTGTGATTGTCGTAATAATCAGGGTGAAGTAATCCTTCAAGTGCTGGATACATTGTTATTGTATCCGCAGCACCTCTCATAGAATTACGATTAATTTGTGATGAAATTTGAGTGAATTTCTCAAGTAATGTTTTATTCCATTTCAATTGTAGGCCCACTTCAGGTTCACTATTAACCTTCCAACCCATAAAATCCCATGTAACTATATTTTCCATTTTACTTTTTTAAAAAATATAAGAAAAGTTGGTATTTTAGTCAATTCTAAGTATCAATTCTAAGAATATCAGTATTATAACCCATATTCTTAATTATTTCTTTAGCCTTTTCTCCAATAGCACTTTGGTTAGTCCATCTAGAACTTCTCTTCCACCCTATTTTTATGTTTGCATACATTCTAGAATCATCAGAAATAAATTTAAGTGAACTAATAGTATCTTCGGCGTTTGGAATTGTTTTTAATTCTTTCTTAATTTGTTTATTAAAGATAGTTTTAATCCATTCCTCTCGACCATTATATTTTGGAGTGGAGTTTACCCAAAACTCAAGGTGTCCGTGTTGAGGGCTACCGAATTCTACACCAAAATAATCTCCTAAATATTTTTTTAATTGGGTGCTAATAGAATGTACATCTACTCGTTTGTTTGATTTAATTAATTTTTCCCAATCAATAATAATATCACAATTAACTTTATATGGAGATGGTTCTGTAAATTTAAGAGTAATATAACTTGGGAAATCTAAATACTCGGTTATAAATGTTAGAGGTCTTCTAAATTTCTCTGTAAATTTTTGGTCACCACTTAAATTAGGTAATACGTGTTTACCCTGTATTGCCAATTCTCTACCTATACGAGATAACTTTGTTATACCTGAACCATAATATCTGTCTACAATATCATGGTATTTTGAAAAATCATCAATATATTTTTTAACCAAAAGTGACATAGGATATTTTGAAACTTCTTCCCCATGATATTGTCTAATCCAAGGTCTAAAGTTTTGTACGAAGACCTCAATGAAATCTTCATCACTATATCCATTAACGTCAACTTGTTCTACTATCATAGATACAAATTTACGCATTTCATTTTGATTAAGAGTAATTTTTCTTCCCATTATTAATAAATACTTACAATAAATACTTATTGACAAAAAACATTACAATTACTATTATTAAAAAAAAAATACATTATGATACTATACTTAAACATAATTCTAACAATACTTGCAATAATCTCTGGCGGATTTTTATATTTGTCCCTTTACTCATTTATAATGAGAAGAAAAATGGAGAGATACGTGAATAAAATGACAAAAGAAAAAAAGATAGACTTTCGTACATTTGATTTTAGACAATTACCAAGTAAATTATCTGAAATCAAAAAATTCTTGAAAAATAACAAATAACTTATACATCAAAATAAGTTAGTAATGCAATATTTTTTTCTTTCTCAAACTTTTTAAGGTCAAGTTTAATTCCGAGTTCATTTGCAAGAGATAATCCTCTATCCCAAGCATCAACCTCGTTGATAAATTGTTTCATGGCAAATTCTTTTGGTTTTACATCCTCATCAATATTTTTGTAACAATTAACTCCTGTATTTGTTACAGGTTGTAATGCATGTCCGCACTCATGTAATAGGGCATACAAACCGTTATTTTCAAGATTATATGACCTATGAATATAAATAACTTTATTTTCATGGCCCAAGAAACAAGTAGAATTAGATAATTGAACTCTAACACCTTTTTCTTTAAAAATATAATCAACAACTTTTTGGAAATTAGAATTCATTATGTTTTTTATTTAAACAACTTCGTTAACAGGATATTTGTGGTTTATTTTAAACCACTCGGATATAATCTCAAAAAATATTTTTTCAATAAACTTACCACCAAATCTTTTTCCTAATTCAGATTTAACTATATCAGAAACAAATATGGTTCCTGTTTTAATATCATATAGGAAAAACTCGTTGTGCCAAGTTTGTTCAATTTTATCGTAATACAGATAAGGATAACTATACTTTGACTCAATAAATTTAATTATCTCTTTTTTCATTAAGACAAATATACGAAAATTTTTGGAAATAAAAAACCCCTCCGATTATGAAGAGGTTGTAAGTTATTTATTTAATTGTTCAAATACATCATCAATTAAAAAGAAAAGATGACCTCTCTCGTGTTCAGACAAATTTTCATTTTCTTCAATTTCATCAGATAATGATTCTAATTCAAGAACATAATTTTCAATCTCTAAATCATTCTCTAAGTTATTACCATTAATTTCACTTTCAATAGTTTCAATTATGTTGGCATATATAAAGAATTCTTCACTTCTATCATCATCTTCGTCTTCAGTAATATTATTTGATTCATCAACACCGTACTTATGTTTTAATTTAACTTTCATAAGACCAAGTATTGTGTCAAATTTTTTATACTCAGGAGAAGTTTCACCAATAAAATAATCTTTATTGAATTCATTAATTTCTTTAACTACGTCAGCTAACTCAATGCGATTTTTGCATTCGAGTAACTTTTTAATCAATTCCGTGAATCGTAGTCTTTTATTCATAACAATAAATATGCGATTTATTATTCTTTATTACCTTTAAGTTGAGATAAATAATCCCAAACAAGTGGAATTATGGTAATACATATAAAAATAACTACACCAATTTCAAATTCTGTTTTCATATTACTAATTATAGACAATAATTATGATTATGACAATTCAGGAAGCAAAACAATTTTTATTAGATATTGGTAGGAGTACTTGTTCTTGTAAGTACGGTAGCGAAGTTCAAATGATTGAACTTGCCAGAAAATTAAAAGAAGAAATGGAAAACAAAAACCCCTCCGTTTCCGAAGGGGTTAGTCAGGCTACTTAGTTCAATAAATTAATCTAAAAGAGTTTATAAAGGTTGATAAGCGACATTTGAAATGGCAATTTTTGACTAAAGGACTGTTACAGTATCAAAATCGTATCATCAGTTAGCTTCATAATTTGTCTGAATGTAGATAACCATAAAGGTTATTTAATTTACATCCCTGTTCGCACTGACGGCTTTAGATTTCAGTCACCGCATTGTGGGTGTCCAAAATATCTTGGATTTCCTCGATTTGAGCCTCGATGTGTTTAACCATCTCATCTCTTTCAACGATTCCAATTTCAGCTACCATTATAGACGGTGGTAATTCAGCATCCCATCTACCTCTAGCAACTTTTCCTTCTTGACAGTTTATAGATTTCAATCTCGCTGCCATAGATTTCAATTCCGACAATCTAAAAATCTTGTCGTACACAGGACCATTTGCTCTGTGAATTTTGGTTTTTAAATCAATCAATTCATTAACTGATGAGTTATATGCTTCCAACGCCTCACGAGTATCATAAGGTTTTTTGGTTCCTTCTTCAACCGAATTATAAGCCGAAACTTTTTGGTAATTTTCACTAACTTGTAGAACTAATTTGTTCTTTAACTTAAGGGCTTTCTTAATATTCATAGTATTTTATTTCTTTCTGTAACAAATATAGTACATGAATTAAGTAATGTCAAATAAAAAACCCCCATCTTGATGATGATGGTTAAGTTTTTTAGTTAAAGAAACCTTCCGTCTGAGGATATCCTCCGATTATGTGCCAAACGGCATTTGAACCTGAAGTATAAACCAAATCATAATATCCGTCAGCAACTGGTGATATAAGAGCTTCATCTGAAAACACTTGTTGTTCTGTTGTTAAACATGCCCAACAAGAATTAGTTTCCGTTAAACAAGTTGCACAGTTACCTAAATCCTCGGCATAAACTGTAGAAGTTGCAGTAACACCTTGAAGTCCTGCTAATGTAGTTGCGTATTTTACTGTAAAATTTAATGTTGCCATAATAGTTTTGTTTTAATATAAATATCATATTAATTAGAAATCTTCTTCTTCGTCATCAAAGTCATCTGTCACATTATCTCTGTAGACCTCAAAAAGTTCTTCAGCAAATTCTTCTTTGGCGTAGTCCATCAATTCAGAATATCTATCAGATAACCATTCATTTCCTGGTTGTTCAACTAATTCATCCACAGACCATGTTATAATATTATCTGCCCACTCAAACTCATCACTATAATTATTAGGGTCATTTTCCCCAACATTAAATTGGATTAAATTTATAAGTTCATCTTTTCTTCTTCTCATACGAGATTCCATCTCATCTTCTTGTTCTGAAATGACAACTCCTGCTTTATACCCAAAAAGGTATTTCATATTTGATATTTCTTCTTTTAGTATTTTCATATTATATTGTGTCTATTTGAACAACGAGTAATCCTGTGTGGGCTGTGAACCATCTTCTAAACAATCTTTTCCAATTATCTCCAAAGTACGCATCAAGAGCGTCAAAAGTTGATTCGGGAATTGTAACAACAGGACAATGTCCTTTAGGTAAAGGACCACTTAAATTTGGGTTATCACAAATTGAATACCACATGTGATTGTCTCGTTCCATATTCCAACCTTCACCATCTTTGATGTGTAAAAATAATTCACTATTTTCTTCAACTTCATTTTCATAACTTTCATGACTATCCCATCCATCATATGGTGTTAAATTGTCATTGAAAAATTTAATTATGGTTTGGTCAATCATTTTAGATTGTAATTCTGTTATAATGTATTTCATTTATTCTACAAATTTTATTTTCACGTTAAACTTGTGTTCAAACCATTTTTTAACTACCTCATCAACTTCTGATTCTGATTTATTAAACAAGTCCATTAAAGTTTTTCTAAAATATTTCATAAACCACAATCTACCATCCCAACTATCATATTCCATTACGGTTCCATCTTCATCATCATCCAAGTATGAATCAATAATAATGAAACTGTCACGTTTATACATATTTTTTGAAGATAACCAACTATTCAAATAATCGGTCATCAACATATCTATCTTACTCTCTTTAACAATTATTTTCATAATTAAGAACATTGTCCAACATTAACAATCAATGTTCCTGATATCTGAATAAAAGTTGCACCGTTTGTTATTGTTGATTTGGCATTTACAGGTGGGATTGAAAAAGACCTGTCACCATACACATGGTCACCTACTTGTAAGTCAGAAAAACTTTTTGAACAATAGATGGTAACATTTGCAGGTGTCCCGAAGTTTATTGAGTCACACACATCTTGGTAATATCCTCCACCGACTAAATTATAACTCAAAACCAATGTTGGTGTGAGAGTTGGAGTCGGAGTATTTGTTTGGGTTGGAGTTGGAGTCATTGCTGACGGTGTAATTGTAGGAGTCATGGTGTTTGTAGGAGTCATAGTAGGTGTTGGAGTTGAAGAAGGACATAGTCCCATAAAAACAACATCCAGTGGAGCACTATAGTTTTCAACAAGAATATCATCAGCACAAACATATTGAGTATCAAGAGGATTGATTGAGCTAACATTAACAATATTAGTCGTACATGCAGTCCAACGGTAGTACCCTTCTTGTACTGAATTATAATTTGTTATTCTATAATAGTTACACATTACAGATAAATACCACAACAAACAAAAATCCCCCAACCAAAAGGAAGGGGGATGAAAATTTAGATAATATCCTTACCCAAAATCATAGGAGAGGCTGTCTCGTGTTTTCTAACTGTGAAATAACTGTCGAACTCTTGGATAATTAGAGTGTCATCTTTTCCGTATGATAAACGATAATTCGCTTTAACATACTGTTCTACTTTGTCATAAGTTTCTTTTGTCATGGTGATTATATTTTTTTAAGGTTTAGACAAAGATAATAAAAAAATGTAATATTACAAAAAAATTTTAATAATCTTCATCATCATCTGCATAATATTCACCATCATTGTCCAACCATTCAAAATCTTCAAGAGTTAAGTCCTTATCATATTTTTGATTAAACCAACTTATGATTGAAGTTATTGCGTCACTATTACTTAAACCAAACAATTTAATAATTTGGCTAACCAATTCGTCCGCAATATATATAACATCAAAACTACGGTCAGGTATTGTACTTGAATATTGAATTCTTAGTCTAATAAGGTCTCTTCCAAATTCTCCATCGGCAACATTAAACTCACCGTCACCAATATCCCATGTGTGCCAATCTTGTCCATCCAAATATCTGAACACCAATTTATTAAATTTAGATTCGGTAATTATTATTTTCATGTTATAACCAATCAATTATTTCTTCCACGGGAAGTTTATATGTATTTTCAAACCATCCACCAATATATTCAAGGGCATCTTCACCACTAATATCAAATAACCCAGCAATGGCCCAAACAATATTGGACTCAACCAATAATCTTCCATCATAGTAAGTATAGATATAATCATCATAGACAATATCTTTGCTTTCTTTTCTACGTAAGACAAATTCATCATCAGACCCATCAAGAACAATATACTCAGGCATAGATAAGTAGATGTCTATAAAACGTTCAAGGTCATTATGGTTAATAATATATTTCATTAATTATGATTCTGCAATTTGTGTATATTTCTTATAGTCAGTACAATTCGGGGTTCTTTGAAAATCAATAAGAAAACGAAGTGGCAAATAACCAATAATGTATTCGGTTACATCTTTTTTAAGTTTGTTTAAATAATGTCTTTGTGAGATACTAGCTTTCAAGTCCTTATCCAAATCTCGGTTACCAACAATAATTTTAATTAAATAAGTATCGTAGTTTTCTTGATAATCAACGTTAAAACCACAAACATACTCATTTTCAAACCCTTCCAACAGAGCAAGAATTGCTTTAGAGTGGTTTTTAACATTAGTTTCTTTAATAACTCGTTTAACAATAATAGTCAAGTCGGATTCAGTTAATCTTACAATCTTTTTCATAATCAATTCTTATATAAATAAATAGTCCGACCATTTGTTTAGATGACACCAAATGAGGAGACAATTCGTGAAAGGACTGAAACCGACCGAAGGTCGGAAACGGCGGGACAAAACGAGGGAAAATATCCGACGAAG
>Ga0209191_1000455_pt1 | contig 31804 bp, 35 predicted proteins | sample S_130626_EF_Meta_FD_187320 | JGI IMG/M metagenome (GOLD analysis project Ga0209191, IMG submission 187320) | Freshwater microbial communities from Lake Simoncouche, Canada to study carbon cycling - S_130626_EF_MetaG (SPAdes) (version 2) | ecosystem: Environmental > Aquatic > Freshwater > Lake ...
TCATCTACTACTGTTACGCTTACGCCTGGTGAACTAAGTTGAGCCATATTGTGATCTCCATGTGAACATGTTCTGTAATGTATTTATAGCATTTTGAAATTTCATAGCTTATATACACCACCGAAAAGGTCTCCAAAAGGCCAAGTTTGCGTAAATACAATATGAGACCACTATGTAGTTGCGGTATGAGGCCTGCCGCAGTAAATTACCGTAAAAACGGACGTACTTACTATAGAAGTATGTGTAACGTGTGTTTAAAGCATGGGGAAGGGCATGGCATTGCCCGTTGGTATCGTGTAGGATACCGAATAAAAAATCAGTGTGACAAGTGTGGTTTCAAGTCACCGCACAAAGAAGTTTTCACAGTGTTTCATGTGGACGGCGATTTAAACAACTGCCGGCCTGCTAACTTGAAAACTGTGTGTTCTAACTGCGCACGAGTCCTACATAAAGAGGGGATTCGCTGGCGTCAAGGGGATCTTGTTCCGGACTTATAAGTGAATATACCTGTGCATACAAGTCGTCTATAGTGCCATTATTGTCCATGACTGCATCAAACTCAGTACCAACCCAAGCAGTTTCACTAGCGTGAATTTTACTGCGTTTCATGCGTTCACTGCTGATAGCATAGCTCATATTTTTGTCACCCTCGTTCATGTTCACAGCGTCTTGATACCAATCTGGCTCAGGCCCGCGAACCACACGAATTACAATTCCACCTGCATTTTTAATTGATTTAATTTCGTTGGGGAAACGGCAGTCTGAGATAACAACTTCGTCTTTTGAATTGCGTAGCTTGTTTTCCAAGCTAGCAATCCAAATATCATCATGAAATGCTTTGCGACAAACTTCAGTGCCCCAGTATTGCAAGATCCAGCGCGGGGTCAAATTGGGCATGTTCAAACGTTCACTCCACCATGGATCCACTTGTTCACGCCATTCACGAGCTTGCTTTGTACGGCCTTCCAGCATGGTTCTGTCCCAACCAAACACTTGGGCTACAGCATCTTTTAAACTGTTGGCAAAACTTTCTCGTCGGTAACCATGAAAGTTAGTTAAGTAATCGGCAATAGTATCTTTGCCAGAACCAATAAAACCGCACACACCTATAATCATAGCATCTCCTAACGATATGCTATTATATAACAGTTTTATTACAAGGTCAAATTATTTTGTTGCCATTCTTCTGCGGCTTGCTGATCTGCTTGTAGTTGTGCCATTACTTCGTCCCAAGTGGGCGGATTGGTATTATTTGGGCATGTCCATTGCGTAAAGTTAGTGCCTTCCAATTGAAAATTGGCTCCGGGGCGTAGTTTTTTAATGGCAACGTCCACGCCCCATAACAATTCAAACGGTATATTCATACTGATATTTAATCGTATCGGTAGCGTACTATAACAATTCCCGAGCCACCGCTGCCTGGAGCAATAACTGAGCCAACACTTGGATATTGCCCGTTTCCTGATCCAGCTGCACCACCACCGCCGCCACCAGTATTTGCACCACCGCTTTGTGCAGTTCCACCAGTAGTTGCAGGAGCTCCAGTGCCACCGCCACCGATTCCGCCTTTACCAGCGGCTGCACCTCTTACTGTATTTCTCACATCGCCACTTCCGCCTCCACCACCGCCAAACCATCCTGCTGGATATCCGCCTACAGATGCAAATTGTGGGAAAAATCTGCCGTGGCCGCCATAAGCATAATTTCCGTTGCCGCCTGCTCCACCTGCTCCACCACCCCCGCCATCTCCAGGACCTGTACAAGCACCACCAGGGAATCCTTGACCAGCAATTCCAGGACCACCTGGTTTGCTTGCATATCCACCTGCGCCACCACCTGAGCCGCCTGGATAGCCAGTTCTTGGGTTTGTTTCACCACCGCCACGTCCACCGCCCATGGCCCATAATGTGCCAAATTGGCTTGGATTTCCGTCATTACTTAAAGTATTAGGACTGGCAACACCAACCCCGCCAGCACCAACTACTACTGTATATTGTTGTCCGCTGGTTACTGGATAATTTTGAGTGTACAACACTCCACCTGCGCCGCCGCCTCCAGCACCGTCTACGGTTCCGTTTCTGCCACCAGCGCCTCCACCAGCAACTACTAATACTTCAACGTTGCCTGAGACTGCTGGAGTAAATCCGCTGGTGCCCACAGTTGTATATGTATGATACCGATACCCGCCTAAACTTGTTGGAGTTGGGCTTGCAACTCCGCTTGTAGCTACATAAGGTCCTGGCGTTGTTGCTTGTTCTATTTGCGGACCAAATGCATAAATTCCGTTTCCTACTACACCTATGTGATTTTGATTAGTGCCAATATTTGTATCTACGTGGAAATAATAAGTTCCAACACCGGTAGTTTGGCCAGTAATCCAGCATCTCCACCAGCCGTTTCCATAACTTTGCATGCCGTAACTGAGTAATCCGCTTTGACCTGCAACCACAGAGGTTACACCAGTAGTTAAATCAAATGATATATAACCTATGCCACTTGTTATGCCGTCAACATACAATCCTAAATTTCTAGCAGAGGCATCTGTTTTAGCAAAAATACTAAATGTCATGGGCACATTTGATACTGTGGTTTGTTGTATATAACAACTAAAACTGGTATTAGATGTTGTATTTTCTTGTAAGTAATATGTGTTTGATCCACCGAGTGGATCTCTTACTGCGGATGCTGTAACATCCAAACGTTGCCCAGTACTAAACGATCCCAATGAAGAAGTTGGCAGTAAATTATGCCCGCCAAAATTACGCATAGGATCCTGAATGATCCAACCAGTTGCTGGACCTTCATAAACTTCCACAGCTTTGAGATCGGAATTGTATTGCATTATTCCTAGTGGAGTTGTGTTTGTACCAGTAACTGCATATCGAATAATAACTACACCGCTGCCACCTGTGCCTGGAGTTCCGCTGCCATTACCTCCGCCTCCTCCGCCGCCAGTGCTTGCTGTACCTGTAGTACCTGATTGACTAGTTGCAATACCGCCTGCTCCACCACCACCTAATCCGCCTTGTGCTGGATTTACTCCGTTAACACAAGTAGCACCACCACCACCACCTGCATACCAGGTGGGTGTTCCTGTAATACTAAAATTTAATCCATTGCCGCCGCCGCCTGCTAATGTATATGATCCAGCTTGTCCATTGTTGCCAGCACCACCACCGCCGCCGCCTGCGGCATTTGCACCTAAATCACTTGGAGTGCCTACTCCGCCACTAGTACCTTGGCCTGATACTCCAGTTCCAGCTGAATTTGCAAAGCCAGTATTTGCACTGGCGCCACCGCCACCACTGCCGCCAGCAGTGACACCGCTTGTTGCTGCTCTACTATTGCCGCCGCCGCCGCCGGAAGCAGTTAGTGTATCAAATACACTGTTAGATCCTACACTGGCTACATTAACGCTAGCTGAGGACGGTGCTCCACCTGCGCCTACTGTGACAGTATAGCTAGTTCCAGGAACTACTATGTATGCTGTACTGTAAAGTAATCCGCCAGCGCCACCACCACCACCGCCATTATAACCGCCGCCTCCTCCTCCACCAACTACAAGCACTTCAACTTGGGTCACCCCAGTTGGTGCTGTCCAGCTTGTATTAGTAATTGTTGGAGTTGGGCCAGCCAATACTGAATAACTTTGACTGCCAGTATTGGTCCATCTAATTATTGATGTTACGATAGCCGGACGATTTGCCGTTGATGCGGGAGACAATGTTAAATTGCCTGAGCCGCTAATTGTTGAATTTTTAAGGATTGCCATTGTATTTTGCCGTTATCTCTTATTTAAGTTTGTACAGGATACCATCTTAAAACAACGATTCCGCTGCCGCCTGCGCCGCCTGGATCACCACTACCTCTGCCACCACCACCACCTGATCCAGTTAAATTCACAGCGTTGTTATTAATTGTTGTACTTATTGGTCCAGTGCCAAGACCTGGATGATATCCCACACTACCGTTTGTGGTTCCTGCGTTCATTGTGGATTCACCAGTATCTGATCCTGAATAAAAACCGCTGCCCGTTCCACCGCCAGCAAACCATACAGGTTCACCAGTAATTCCGTACATTACACCTGCGCCGCCGCCGTTAGAACCATTGTTATTACCACCACCACCACCACCTGTGCCGCCAGCACCTCCGCCTCCTCCGCAACCAGTGTCGCCAGAGGCTTGCTGTGCTCCAAGTCCGCCAGCAAATCCTTGACCAGCAGTGCCAGCACCACCTGCACTAATAGCTGTACTACCGCCGCCGCCTGAGCCACCTGCTGATCCAGCACTTAGATGTGTTGATGCGCCAGCACCGCCGCCTACTGCTGTTAGTATTGCTGTGCCGCCACTTTGAGCAAATACACTATTAGTTCCATTTGTGCTTGCGCCACCGCCTAATCCTGCTAGAATAGTATAGTTATAACCAGCGGCCACTTGATAAGATTGCTGATACAATAAACCACCCGCACCTCCGCCACCGCCATATCCTGATGAGGCATTGGCAGTTCCACCACCACCGCCACCAGCAAGGCATAATACCTCTACCTTAGATACTCCTGTTGGAGTTGGCCAGTAATATGTGCCTTCTCCATTACCTATCTGTCCAGTATTGGTAAAAGACTGTACCACTTGATTTGGGTTAACACTGAGATATCTAACAATAACAATTCCGGCTGCACCAACAGCACGATTAAATCTATGGTACCCACCACCAAATGTAGCGTCATAATGACTGCCGCCGCCGCCTGATCCAGTCCAAAATTCTCCGTTGCCGCCTAACAACGTTGCTGTTCCAGATCCTGCGCCAGCTGGTGCACCTGCACCGCCGCCACCGGCTCCTCCTTGCCCAGCAATGCCACCAGCTTGAATATTTCCACCACCACCACCAGCATACCATTTGCTTTTTCCACTAATGCTGAATGCAAGTCCAGGACCGCCTGAGCCAGCAAGTGCGGATATATTATCACCACCTCGGCCACCAGCTCCACCACCACCGGCCGCAGGATAGTATGGCGCGGCAACAGTTCCACTACCACCTTGATATCCTTGACCAACAGTTCCAGCACCGCCAGCACCAAGTGCCCTTGATGATCCTCCGCCACTGCCGCCAACAACACCATTACTGCTATGGTAGCCTCCACCACCGCCACCTATGGCTGTGATAGATCCAAATACACTATTACTACCGCTGGCGCCTGCGCCGTCTGCGGTATCGGTGCCGTATCGTTGCCCGGCATTACCAGCGCCAGCGCCGCCTGCGCCTATAGTAACAGTAATAGCAGATCCAGCCGTCACTGCATAACTTGTATTATAAACTACACCGCCAGCACCGCCTCCACCACCGCTGTGGCGACCACCTCCTCCACCACCGGCAATAACTAATACTTCAACAGTGCCAGTGTATCTAGGAGTAAATGTATGACTTCCTGCTCCAGGAAACTGATGTACTTTGTACACATCATGTTGATATGTTATGTGTTGCCCTGATGATGTTGCAACATCCGCATGATTTTTTACAGTTGCCGAATGAGCAAACTTATTCCATGAGGTTCCGTTATAAATTTCTGTATATTTTAAATCTGTATTGTAACGCATTGCACCAGCACTGGGACCGCCAGGGCGTTGCGCAGTTGAGCCAAGAGCTGTTTGAGCGTATGATGCTGTAATTGTTGTTTGTAGATTAGCCATAGTTTATAATCCAAACCTATTTTTCATTGCTTGATAATTTGTCTGTATTTCGCCAGATGTTAGTGTTTTTGTATATATTCTTGCGGCGCCTACGTATCCAGGTAGTGCATATTGTGCTGTGCTAAAACCCCAACCTGAATACATACCAATTCTATATGCATTGTTCAATGTCAATGCTGTGAGATTACTAGTTCCTTGAGTAAGCAATTGTCCATCCAAGTATATTCGCCATTGATTTCCATCTCTAGTAGTAGCCATGTGATGCCAGGCGTTGGTCGATAGTGCAACACTACTAGCCTGCACTTCGACGCCACCATTTCCTGTTATAAAATTAACCGTTCCAGCACTCACATAATCCCAAAGGAAATAACTGCTACATCCGCCGTCACTGCCGTCACCTCTCAGGTCAAATATGTATGCTCTTGCATAAGTGGCATCTTTAATACCTGTTACATATACCCACATATCATAACTGTGTTGATTGCCTAAATACACATTGGGACTTGACATTGCAATAAAATCATTAGTGCCATCTAATCGAACAAACTTATAATTTGGTGTTGCAACTTGTAAGGCGCCGTTGGTCGGAGTGCCAATTGATCCACTGGCCAAATCAAGTAGTTTAGATGAATTGATAGGAGATTGTGGATTTAGAGCTGGACTACATGCAGGGTTACTTATATCCAAATCAACTACCAGTCTATCAGTAACATAAGATTGTCGATCCTCAACTGGGCTTGTTAATTCAAATCTACCGGCTTGGGCAATATAATTTTGTTTAACTTCAGCTTGTGTTAATGCTCGACTGTATACACTAACATTTGATATATTACCTGTGAAGAAGTTCTGACTTCCTGGACTTTGTACCCAAGTACCTATAACACCATTGTTGAACACAAACGATGGTGTTAATGAAGGAGCACTTGCTTGTAGTACTACACTGCCATTTAAGTAAATTGTAGTCGTTGCGTTAACGTTGCCTATAACTTTAGTTACTGTCACGTGATTCCATACGTTGGGCTGATATACATTGTTATTACTAGTTACATTTTGTCCGCCGTTGTACGCAACACCAATGTTATACGCACCACTGTTATTTAAAAATATCGAAAAAGTGTCACCAGCACTGCCTGCGCCGCCAAATCCCATTACAGTACTACCAGTTGTTGAACCACCAGTATAATAGAACCAGGCAGACATACTTACTTCCACGTTGCCAGAAACTCCTACAGACGTTCCTATAGTCACATATTGACTAGAACCATTGAATGAAAAATATCCGCCGTTGCTACTACTATATGCAGGACTTCCCACTAGGGTTCCGTTGTTTCCAAATCCAGATATATCACTCCAGGTTGTACTACTACCGTATCTTGCGGCATCTAAATGACAAGTTAACCCTTGAGTCACAATATTTGTTCCAGTTGGAGCAATTTTCCATTTGTTTGCAGTTTCGTAATTTTCAAATGTGTTTGCAACTGTGTTAAAACGTGTTTGTCCAGTGGGCTGAGTTGTTGCTGTGGCCAGTGCATATCTAATTATCACTATTCCCGATCCGCCAGCACCTCCACCAAGATTACTATATAAAAATCCACCACCGCCACCACCAGTTCCATTAACACCGCTTGCTGATGTTCTTACGGCTGCTCCACCACCTGTAGCAGTATACCCGCCAACGCCACCGCCTCCTACTCCGCCTAACCCATATGTTGCTACTGGTGATGAAAAATATCCAGCTTGACCTAACTGTGTTCCGCCACCACCACCACCATAAAATGTAGGTGTTCCGCTTATGTCATAGCATACTCCTGGGCCACCAAATCCACCATATAATGAATCAGGACCACCGCCAGGGCCGCCTGCGCCTCCGCCTCCTGAAGTAGGGTAATGAACTAGTGTTGTGCCACCATCTCCGAAGAAGCCGCCACCCTGAAAGCCTTGTCCTGGAGTGCCAGCGCCACCAACAGTAAACGCACCACTATTGTCGCTTGCGCCGCCGCCTGATCCACCATTGTTTCGAGAGGCCGCAGTTTGACCTTGACTTATGCCTGCGCCACCGCCAATAGCCGTTAGTGTGGCAAATACACTGTTAGCGCCAGCATTACCGGTATTACTTGATTGTGTTGCGGCTGTACCACCTTGACCCACTGTGACTGTATAACTTGTAGCAGGCGTTACTGGAAACGCTGAATTATAAATTACGCCACCTGCTCCGCCACCACCTCCGTGGTAGCCACCACCTGCTCCGCCACCAGCAACAACTAGTACTTCAATGCTGGTCACACCAGTAGGACATGTCCAACTTGTGGTTGTTGTGGTTGCACTGCCGCTGGTCACGCTGACTGCTTGTGTGCCAGTGTTGGTCCATTGTACAATAACTGTGCTGGACAAGCTGGGCCTATTGGCACTTGTACCACTTGGCAGCGTCAAGCTACCGGTATCATTAACGGATAGACTTGCTAACTGTGCCATATTATTTTGTACCTTTTAACTCGTCTATTTCTGCTTTAAGTGCTTTGACAGCTTCAATTAGATAAGCTGTTAACTTGGTATAGTGAATACCTTCTGCTGATCCATCTTCTTTATGACTTACAAGATTTGGTAAAATTTTATCTACATCTTCAGCAATTAATCCAGCTTCATTTTTACTTGACCCATTCTTACGATCATATGTGACTCCAACTAGTTGCATAACAGCATCTAAAGCATTTATAATTGGGTTTACATTTTCTTTTAATACAATACTTGAACTTTCAGTAAATGTTCCTGCAATAGATAAATTACCTGTACTAGTATTCATAGTGAATTGTGCAACACCTGATGCATTTTCTATAACTACGTTGCCGCTGCCAGCACCGTTGGATGCATAGGCTCGCATGTACAAGTTGTCTGTTGCTGAAATATATCCGCTATAAGTAGCTGGTTTTCCTAATACTAAGCCGCCTGCAAATGAATTAGCACTTCCAACAACTAGCGCACCAGTTGATGTTGTATTGTCACCCACAATCATGTTAGGTACTGTTAATTTGTTAGTGGCGCCGTTAAATGTAAAGTTTGCATTTATTTTGGCCGCTGTAAAGTTGCCAGTGTTGCTGGTACTCATTGCTGGATATAATGTAGTTGTGCTTGTATCGCTAGCAATGGTTGCGCCAGCCACAGCCCAACTTAGTGTTCCAGAGCCGTTTGTCACTAGAGCATAACCGTTTGTACCATCTACACTCGGTAGTGTGTAAGTTACACTACCAGCAGTTGCCGCTGCCTGGAAAGCAATAGTTCCTGAGCTTGATCCGTTTAATGTTAATTTTGACGAACTTAGAACTTCTGCACTATTAACTTTGTATGTTTGACCTGTGGCAATGTTTAATCCGCCACTTAATGTGCCAACACTAGTTAAACTTGAACTAACAACAGCAGAACCTAATCCTGTTGCGGTAAGGACTGCTGTTCCATTAATCTCGTATTGTTTACCGGTAACAACATTTATATCTTCACTGGATGTAAATGCTGTTGCGCTACTTAACCAAGTAAATGTTTTATCAGTTGTGCCTTTTATTGTAATACCACCACCGTTGGCAGTTATGTCAGTTGCACCGCCAGCATCAAAAGTTAAAGCACCTGCGGTGTGACTGCTTACGCCAGTTACTGTAATTTGCGTAGGACTATCAATAGTGGTAATTACTGTACTAGTTCCAAATGCGCCAGTTCCAGCAGTTTTTGTCAATGCCATTCCTGGTATTAATCCGCTGGTGGTGGTTAATCCAGTAACTACTGAACTAGTTGCAGCACTTGTAACAGTACCAGTTAGTCCGGTAATACTTGAAACACTGCCTAATACAACATTAACGTCGTCCACAGTTAATGTGTTTGAATTTATTGTGGTAGTTGTGCCGTTGACTGTTAGCGTACCTGCAATAACTACACCAGTTGATGAAAATGTTGCACTGGTGGCACCGTTTGCTGTGAGAGTTATATTGCTGTTATTGGCAACACTTACACTGCTGTTTCCGTTGTTGATTGCGTTAATCAAGGTAGGCGCAGCCGCGCCTCCGGCACTTGCTTTGACTTCTAATGTACCAGCATTGTCACTGATAGTTAAGCTGCCAATAGTAATAGTACCTGGGCCCACATACAAATGATTCCATCGTTTAGTTGGCGTACCTAAAGTATATGTGTCATCAACACTTGGTACTGTGTTGGATGAAATCTGTGTGAAATATTGTTTAACAGCACGTTCTGTTGGAATTGCTGTGTTACTATTTCCGCTTAGTGTTACATCGCTTGAAAACTCATTAACAAGTTCACCTAGCTGTGCTCCAATTGATCCTAGTCGTAAACTAGTCAATCCAGATAAGTCAAATGCACTGGCATTCAGTGTTGCACGGCCAGTGGCTTGGTCAACTTTGAAATATTCACCCACACGGAAATTACCATCCTGGTCTGTACTCACATAGAACACACGACCTGGAAACAGTTCAACAACTTCGTTACCTTGACTGCTTGCTTGCGCAGGTACGCCTGGATAATTTGTGCTTGCTATACCGCCTGTACCAATACTTAAAAAATCATGTCCCGTTAGTCGAATATTTGAATAATCGTAACGCAACTTCATGGCTGTACCGTCTGTTGATATAGCAGCTTTGTCTGCGGCCAGTATCATTATAACTACACTGCCGCTGTTGGTCCAACCACTTGAACTTTGAACAACATAGGATATAGTATCCCCTGTTATGCTAACACTACCGCCTGGTTTAGGTTCTGCTGTTAGGCCAGTAACAATAAGAACAACTCCACTCTGTCCAGTGACGCCGCCTGCGGCAATGGTCATACTTGCGCCAGCACCATTGCTAACAGTTTCTCCAGCAGTAAATGCAGTTCCTGTTAATTTTTTATAATAAACTCTACTAGTTCCAGGTTGCACATTTAGCACAGTTGCAGTGGTTCCGCTGGATGCACCAGTGATAGTATTGCCATCTGCAAAACTACCAACTAGTGTGCCAGCTTGCCAAGTCAACATGTTACCATAAACAGTTCCATTTATGGTAGACTCACCAGTATTAAATCCTCTGGCCAATGCTCCGTATGTACCGTAACTGTTGTTGCCGTTCAGCGCACGAATCTTACCACCGCCTGTGGCAACATAGCCCATCTGGCAGAAATAGGTAAAACAACTTACAATTTCGCTTTTACCATTATCTTTGACCCAATATCCAATACCGTCATCTAAAATAACTGTGAATCCATGAAACACCATACTTTTGTTGCCGCTGGCATGTAGGCCGCCGTCAACTAATGCGCCAACAGCTCCTGCTGACTTGGCGGTACATTCAATAACATAGGGACTTTTAGTTGCAATAGGAATAGAACTATTAAGTGCTACATATACTCCACCAATAGTGGCTAATTCAATGTTAGTAGGATCTGGAGCATATGGAACATAACCAGTTAATCCAACAAAACACATTTTGTTAAGTAGTGCGCCGTCACTTAACTTCCACATGGTCAACTGTTCATAACCACTGGCAGGGCCAATAATGGTTGTGCGTTGACTGTCTCCAATAACTGCAACAAAACTTGGAACTGTAATTGGCAATTGTTCTGCGTATGTGCCGGATGCCACCATAATTGCTGCAGGTCCTGTGGCTTGAGTACAGGCATATTTAATTGTGGCAAATGCTGTGCCCCAACTTTGGCCGCTGTTACTATTGCTACCACTAGGACTTACATAGTAAATTTTCTGATTAACACCACTTTCTCCCCACACAGGTAGACCATTTGCTGACACAGTTAATACTTGTCCGCTTGCTCCAATTCCTAAACGGGTATCGCTACTAGCACCTCTGTAGATTAAGTCGCCTTGTGTAGTGGTAGGTGTTGTACCTTCTGCCATTAGTTCAAATTTACTGCTGTTGGTTGCCCAACTTGTAGCACTTGTATGTCCTGTAACACAGACATAGCTAGAACCGCTATAACGAACCACATCGTCTTTGACGTAAGCGACTCCAAGAGCCCAAGCGCCCTTCCAGTTAAATTTGATTTTACCTAAATTAATTGATGTGATTGCCATATTTTATTCCGTTTTAATATTTAACTATATGTGACGATCAAGTTGCCGTCCGCGTCTAATGAGTATGCATACTCGTTTGTACCAATGTCAACATCTTCGTAAATGTCAGCACCTGTTGAATCTTGTAAACTAATTGTTGAATCTTCAGTGGTAGAATAAATTAAATTACTATTTGCATCTATTGAAAATCCATGAAACTTTTTAGTTGGGCCTGTTAGTGTTCCATCAACTGCAATGTTTACTCCAAGTCCTGCTTTGACACCGCCTAGTGTATTGCTTGTTGCCGCTGGTAACACATAGGAATTTCCAGCAGACAATACGCCAGTTACGGGATCAATGCTAAGGTTATTACCAACTTTAATACCACCTAAAACAGAAGCTGATGCTATAGCAACAGACGAAGTAATTGTAATGCTAGCAGTACCGTCAAAACTTACACCGTTAATTGTACGTGCTGTGGCTAACTTGGTAGCAGTGGCCGCATTGCCTGCAAGCAAGTATGTGCCAATGTCGGCCAGTGTTGTTTTATAACTGGTTGGGCCTGGCCCAACTACTGGGACTATGTATGTTCCAGTAACGGTTGCTTGTAACGGTAATTCTGAAAATTTAATAGTCATCTAAATACCTTATCCAGTTACAAAGTAGTATCCTGTACCACCAGCTGTGAAATCCATTAATTCTTTGTCAAGACGTTCAAAATCTTCTTTGGCGCTGGATTTTAAATCTCCGCCATTCATTTGTATTGAACTACCTGGACCAGCAATGCTGGCAAATTTAGAGCGTGCCTCACCCAGCATGGTTTTGCACACAGCTAAAGTATAATCACGTAACCACTGCTTGGCATAGATGTCTTGTAGTAATACCCAGTCAGGTCTAAAATTATAACTTTGTATTAGTATCTGTTCGCCTTGTGCAAAAGGACGTTGTAAAATGTTTAAAATGTGTGTAGTTGGTTTCCAATGAAACTCGATATAACTACCAAACATGCGACCAACTAATTTCTGATATCCAGCAAACATATCATAAGTTGCTAAACCACCCATCATACTACCTGACATTAGATAGGTATTTGTATAAGCTAGATTAAACGGTTCAAATAGCGTACCACCTGCACCCATGCCAGTTCTTGAGCCAACTGCTCTGCGAAACACTTGTCTAACTGTGATAACTTCGTCAGGTAATCTGTATTCATTTTGATCTTGTAATAGTTCTAAGAACAAGTAGCTTTCTTCCACGGCATTTGAACTCTTTTGACGATAACGGTTTAGCGAACGATCTAATGCAGTTTCGTAATGCTTAGGGTCAAGCTCCACTTCAACCATGCCGTCACCTAGCATATCTCGCACGTAATCAAAGACTTTATTTCGTTCTAAAGTGGAATTTGACGTAGTTGTTGATGGTAAATCATCCATGTTATTACTCTCCTAGTATATTTAGCTATCGATAAATATGTTACTATGCCAAGACTAAGTTTATATAAACCCGAAAAAGGACTTGATTACAAGTTCATTGATCGCCAGTGCTCAGAAATGTTTCAAGCGGGCGGAACTGACGTTTATCTGCACAAATATTTAGGTGCAAATACTGCGGCTGCAACCGCCACTGCGGACCAACCGCACTATGCAACTACAGCAGTGACAAACATACAAGATTTGCTGTTTTTAGAGAATCGTGACAGAAGTTATGACACAGAAATCTACAGAATTCGCGGACTTTATAATGTACAAAACGTTGATTTTAACCTAAGTCAGTTTGGTTTGTTTATTGACAACGACACACTGTACATGACTGTGCATATTAACGATTTTATCAAGTACATAGGACGCAAGCCCATAAGCGGCGATGTGTTAGAACTGCCGCATTTGCGTGATGATTTTGCCCTTAACGAATTTGACTTTGCTTTACCTAGATACTATGTTATTGAGGATGTAGGCCGTGCTAGTGAAGGATTTAGTGTAACTTGGTTCCCACATTTGTACAGATTAAAACTGAAAAAAGTTACTGACAGTCAACAATTTGCACAAATCTTTGACCAACAGGCCAAAGATGCCAACGGTGATCCTGTTGCAGATACCACATTGCGTGACTTGTTAAGTACTCACAACCAAGAATTACAAATCAGTGATGCTGTTGTTCAACAAGCTGAAATTGATGTGCCAAAAAGCGGTTTTGAAACCCGTCAATATTACACAATTGCCGCTGATCCTGACACAGGCAAAACAGTATTAAACACAGCGGACAGCGGTTCTGTGTTGGCCAGTAATGCCAGCAATGGAGTAACTGCCAGTTCAGTCACAGGCGTTCCGCAACGTAGCGGATACACTGGTTACTTGTTGGGCGATGGTTTTCCGATCAACGGCTACGATTTTGGATTTGGCATACAATTTCCAGCAACAGCTGCTGCAGACGACTTCTTTTTACGTGTTGACATGCTGCCAAACAGGCTATATAGATTTGATGGTAAACAAAATGCATGGATAGCAGTGGAAGATGCAGTACGTATGAACATGACCAATACCAATTCAAGAAACACGTTAAAAACTGGATTTATTAATAATGCTAATTGGACTTATAACGAAGCAGTTATTAGTGATATTTCTAATGCGGCTAAAGATGCTGTTAGAGTTAGAACACAAATTGATTTTACAGTAACTGGTTTGTATGTTGTACTAAAAATGGATACAGTATTAATAGAATACGTAGTTGCAGACATGCCAGGATTAATTACATCTTATAATTATATTAGTCCAGAAGGAATAACCAGTTCCAAGATGCAAATTAATTTACCCGTAGTTGATACTGTACAACAAACAATACCGTATGCGGGTCAATGGACTGTGACCATATACAATTATAGAGAACCGCAACGTCAAAGTATTAGCAAAGCATTAAAACCAAGGGCAGACTTGTAATGGAACATTTTTATGACGGGCAAATACGACGATACATCACGCAGACAATTCGTGCGCTGAGTAACTTTGTGGTCAAATACGGCGACGGAACACTGGTACGTGTTCCAGTTATGTATGGAGATGCTGACAGACAAGTGGCCAGTATTATTCGTAACAACAGTGAGAACAAAGTTAATAGTGTCCCACGCATCAGTGTTTATGTTACAGGACTAGCATTAGATCGCGACAGATTGAGTGATCAAACATTTGTAGGAACTGTTAATATTCGCGAACGAGATATAGACCCAGACACAAATCGTTACACAACAGGGCAAGGTAGAAATTACACAATTGAAAGACTAATGCCAACTCCGTTTAAACTAACTATGAAGTGCGATATATGGAGTGCTAATACAGATCAAAAATTACAAATGCTTGAACAAATTTTAGTGTTGTTTAATCCCAGTTTGGAATTACAAACCACAGACAACTATGTTGACTGGACCAGTTTAACTGTGTTAAATTTAAATGATATTAGTTGGGATAGTCGCACAGTTCCAGTGGGCACAGATACACCCATAGATATTGCTTCGCTTACACTAGACACTCCTATATGGATTAATCCGCCAGTTAAAGTTAAACATCTTGGTGTTATCACTAAGATTGTTACCAGCATGTACAATACCAGTACAACTAGCGGAACTTATATCGACGGGTTAGGTCAAGATCCAATTGCCACTACAACATCTATGGCAGATTTGCTGGGACTTGTAATTGGCTCAGATGAAAACTATAGATTAGAAGTGTACAACGGACAAGCTATATTAATTGGAGCACATGAAAGTGTTGTTGAGCGTGGAAGTTCTTTAGACATTCCTGTAAGACTAGGAACCCCAATCAATTGGAATGAATTATTTGCTAGAACTCCTAACAAATACAAAGCAGGATCAAGTCAACTGTACTTGACACAACCAAACGGCAGTTTAATTGTAGGCACCTTTGCTATTAACAGTTTAGATGAAACAATTTTACAAGTTAAGTGGAATGTGGATACATTAACCACCAACACTGGAATTGACAGTGCAGGAGTTTTAGATAATGTAGCTGGTTACAATTTACAATCTTCTTATAGACCAAATAGTCCTGGAACTTTTGATGCTATTATAGATCCACAACAGTACGATCCTAAAAAACCCAACAAAGAAGCAACAGACCAGCCAGTAGCTGTGGGCAGACGTTTTCTTATTATCGAAGACATTGGTAGCACACTAAATGCCGCTGGAAAGGGTCCTACTGCATGGCAAAGTACTACAGGTGTAGACTTTGTTGCACACGCAAATGATATCATTGAATGGACTGGTCTACACTGGACTGTGATTTTTAACTCTAGTCAGAATACAGACACTATGGTATGGCAGACGAATATATATACTGGAATACAATACTTGTGGAACGGTGTTTCATGGGTCAAGTCATTCGAAGGTGTGTACGAGGCTGCTAATTGGAAAATAGTACTTTAAAAGAATCTATAGTTTGTAGTGGTGCATTATTTTATGCCAAGTCCACACGACGATTCTTACTACTACAAAAAGCACATGGCAAACACGAAGGCACTTGGGGACTAGTAGGCGGTACAAACATCACTGGTGAAACTCCGTGGCAGGGTTTACAGCGTGAGATACAGGAAGAAATAAATGTACTTCCCACTATACTAAAAACAATTCCATTAGAAACATTTGTATCTAACGACCGTGTGTTTAACTTTCACACTTACTTGTGCGTGATTGACACGGAGTTTGTTCCAATATTAAGTGACGAGCATCAAGGGTGGGCATGGGCCACAATAGACAGAGCCCCTAAGCCATTACACCAGGGGCTACGAAACAGCTTCGGCAGTAAAATTATTCGTACCAAACTTCAAACAGTATTTGATCTAGTAGATTTAATATAACCTATGCAGACGTCGGTACAAATATAACTTTACATGGATACGGGCAACAACCTTCCACATATTTTGCTTCAAGTGTTGCTATGCCTTCTACTTCGTTAGCCGCTTCGACACGCTCCATGAAATGGGTTCCGTCCGGCAATTCAACTGTAAATTCTAATAACATGAGTAATCTCCAAAAACTTGCATAACTGTATTTATAAGTTTAAATTCATATAAAATTAAAATTGATAACAGCTCTGTATTTATGATCAGTACAGCTTGTTCCACTGTGCTTGTCCAAAGAATTAAAAATCACCAAACTGTTTTCTATGCTGGGCACTTGTTGACCGTCGTCTTCAAATTGTGTAAATCCGTTATTTGTATTGAGATACAATATTGCAGTTTTTGAAATTTTGGCTAAATCTTCATTTACATCAATATGGTATCCGTACATTTGAACAGTGCCAGTACAACTGGTGATATTTGCCTTGGCTTTTATCAGCATCTGATGCGGCAATTTTTTGAATATTGGATCTAGTGTATTAATATATTTGCTAATAAGTGTTGGGCTATGATAAAATATATGAACAAATTGCAAATTAAATCGCTCATCACAACTTATATCTCTAGGATTACTCTTATCCTGCATAATCCAAGGAAATGATTCATTTAGAATTTGATTCTTAACTGCTATAAAATCAGTTCTTGATAAGAAATTATGAATAACTTGTCTTGTCATGATTTCTGAGAACTTAATCTCCACTGATTATACACTTTACTAACTGCATCAGCTGGGCCGTACTCCGAATTAAAACTAACTACTACTCTTCGATCACTGTTATTAACCTCAGTACTATGCTCTAGCCAGCTAGGAAATAATATCAGCTGACCTTCTTTGCATTCAACTGAATGAAAATTTGTATTATACTCGTTTGACCCTAGTAATACTTCAGCCATTCTACATTGAGCAAGCGGACTGTGAAAACTTAACCCAACAGATCCTGGAGGAGCATCTACATATAATGCTCCTGAAATTACACTCACTTCGTGCCTGTGCGCTTTTACACGATCTCCCTGACCCATAATATTGAACCAACTGTTTGTTATGATTATAGGAGGCATTTGTAAATCCATTGCCATTTGTTTTACTAGATTTTCAATTTTTAATCTTAACTTTCTAACACTAAAATGACTTAAAATTGGTGTCATGTCAGTACCGTAAGAACTTTTAGCATTGTTCACAAGCCCGTGCGGTTTGGTTGAATTTTCAGACTGTTGGATTAATTGTTTGAGATTGTTCCATTCTGGTTCTTGCGATAAGTCGTGGATATCAATTCTGACTGGAAAGATTAGTGATTGCATATAAATTATTTATTAGCCTATTTTATCGGATGTGCTATTTGTGGTTTATAAATAGTGGTAACAAGGAGTATACCATGATTTTAAAACCAGTACACGATCGAATCATTATAAGAAAAGATGATCCAGAAACTGTAACAACAGGCGGAATTTTTATTCCCGATGTTGCCACAGAAAAAGTTACCAGAGGGACTATTCTAGCAGTTGGTCCAGGAAAATACGCCGAAAAAACTGGAGTGTTTATTCCAACCACCTTGAAGGTGGGAGAACAGATTTTGTTTCATCCATTTGCTGGTACTGAAATGAAAATTGGAAACGATAGCCTCTATAATATGCCAGAAGGCGATGTCTGGGCAGTTATCGAAGATGACGAACCAACTGTTTAATTTTTTAAACGATCAAGATTTCATTGATAGTAAACAAAATAATAAACATTTTGTTTTTAGAAATCTTGATCTAACTGCTCCTACTTGGGGTGAAATTTTAGAAAATTTAAATCAAACCATTGTTTCTAAATCAAAAATAAAAGTTTTAGACAATCTTGGATTTGTATTTTTTGATGCAGAAAGAATGGTGTCTGTAAACAGCGTATTAACTGAAATTAAAAAAATTACAGATAAGCCTTGTACAGCACATTGTTATGTTTCGTTGCTAGAAATATCTAATACATTTGGAAGACACAACGATACTTCGGATGTATTTTTTTGGCAAGTGCAAGGTAATACCTTATGGAAGGTTGAACAAGGTGCAACAACTTACGAATATAAATTATCTCCTAACGATTTAATTTATATTCCTAGGTTTATGTTTCACGATGTACTACCACTTGGGCCAAGAGCTGGTATATCTATAGGAATTGATTATTAAAATGTTAGAAAATATTAAAGATTATATTTTTGTAAAAAATTGCATGCCTGCTGAAACTTGTGATCGTATGACTAGAGATCTTTCAAGAAATAAATGGACCAGACATCAATGGCAGAACTACGGTGTTGTGAAAGAAAGGCCTACTTTCCCCTCAACTGAATTAGAAGTATCCGAATCGTACCCTGAGCAAAACGAAATATTATATCCGTTTATGGGCGAAGCATTGAAAGATTACCAGGATATTATCAGGGCAAATAATAGTTTTGGCCCATTTGTATCTAGTTGTGGAATACACATTGCATGTCCTGTTAGATTTAATCGATATACTGTACACACAGCTATGAGAGCTCATCACGATCATATACATAATTTGTTTGACGGTGAACGCAAGGGGATTCCTATTCTTTCAATTGTTGGGTTACTGAACGACAATTATGAAGGTGGAAAATTTATATTCTTTGAAAATCATGAAGTAGTACTTAAGAAGGGAGATATTATGGTGTTCCCTTCAATTTTTATGTTTCCACACAGAGTGGAAAATGTTACAAAAGGTGTTAGGAATAGTTTTGTAAGTTGGACATGGTAATAATATGGAAAAATTAACTGATTTTATCTTAATAGAAAATATAGTACCCATAGAATTTTGCGACGAGATTGTAGAAGAGATTTCAAATAATCACACTTGGGGTAAACATTCCTACCATCCAGGATTTAAACGACCCACGGCTACACATTTTCCATCAACTGAATTTGAATTTTTAGATGCCGAAGAACATCTAAGTTTAAAATTGATGCCGTATGTTGAAAAAGTTATGAAGTCATATAACGCATTTATTAACAAAAACAATAGTTTTGCCGGTTATGATTCCGAGACTGGAGTAACATCTTGTACTCCTATTAGATTTAATCGATGCAAAATGCACACACTGGTTGAAGCACATCACGATCATATACACGAATTATTTGGAAAAGGTAATAAAAGTATTCCGTCGGTATCTGTAGTTGGACTACTTAATGATACTTTCAGTGGCGGCGAGTTTGTTATGTTTAAAGACACAGATATGAAATTAAAGAAGGGAGATATTTTAGTATTTCCATCAAATTATCTGTATCCTCACCGAGTAGAAAAGGTTACTAAGGGTGTTAGAAATAGTTTTGTTACATGGGCTTTTTAAAATATGCATCCGTATAAAAATACAATAGTTTGCAAAAATGATTTTTTTAAAAATCCTGACAACGTGTTACCTTTGTTTGATTCTCAATTGTACAGTAAATCTGTAGCATTTCCTGGAGTGCGTACTAATAATTTATTAGAATCGACAGACCCTGATACAAAAAACTTTGCCTTATTCTTTGCCCAGAAAATATGCGATGAGGTTTTTCCAGGAATATACAAATTAATGATAGACGTTAGATTTCACATTAACCAAGTATACACAGATCAAACAGTTAATCACGGATGGATACACAACGATGAATCAGAGTTGGCTGGAGTTGTTTATATGTCAAAAGACGAAAAGTCTTTAGATACTGGGACTTCTGTTTTTAGTAAAAAAACAATAGAGAATTTTAAAGTTGAGGATTTTGAATCAAGACAAGAATTCAATATTTCAGGTATACCAACTGATCAATATATAGAAGATTTAAAAATTAATCACAATACATTTGCAGAAAATATTCGCGTTGGAAATATGTATAACAGACTTATTGCGTATGATGCAACATTATATCATAGACCAAATCGTTACAATTTAGATTGCAACGAATTAAGAAAAAGTATTGTGTTTTTTATTAGGGATATTAAACATACATATACTTCGTCTGTTAAACTTAATTCTAATTGGGAGGATTCATGATTTATAAGAGTCCACTATTTGAAGTGCCGGTTTATAGGATGAAGGCGTCTCGACACGCAGACGTTAAGGAATGGATGATAGAAAATGTATATCCTGATTTTGAAAAAAATGGACCAAACGAAGTTACTAGAAATTTATACAGCAGTTATTTTTCAGGCGCTCCAAAAATAGATAACGAGTTGTTTACTGAATTTTATTACAAAGACATAATTAAATTTTTAAATAAAATTGGGTTATCAAAAAATAATGGTTGGGAAACAAAATTAAATTTTTGGTATAATTTATCAACTAAGGGAGCACATCAGGAAGTGCATGACCACTTAGGCGGGCCTATACCGATTTCATATGCGGCTATTCATTATGTATTGTTTGATAAAAATGAACATACTTCCGCAGTATTTTATCATCCGTTGACACAAATTCTTAAATGTACACAACCAACAACTAGTGACCAAATTAAATTACCTGATTATAAAGAATTTCAAAAGTTATTAGATGTTGAGGAAGGTGATTTGATAATATTTCCAAGTTATGTATTACACAGCGTTATGACTCAACTTAGTGAAAAACTTAGAATAACAACAGCATTCAATATATGCATTTACGATAAAAATTGCCATGAGTAATGTTTCTACTATACCCTTATTTCCTGTTAACATTTATAAAATAAAAGTTACTGAACATGAAAAAATTAAAAAACATCTCATGGATCACGTGCATCCGCATTTTTTAAAACACGGAGCAAATGATCACATACAAAATACATTAACGGATTACGGACACACGGCCGATGCGGCATACTGTCACTGGCCTTACCTTCTTGATTTGTATAAGCCTGATATACAATCCGTATTAGAAACAATTGGTTTTGATTTTAAAAAAGATCCATGGAGCATAAGGATGAAGGGTTGGTATAATTTTTCAACTTCAAATACCGCACAATTTGTTCACGATCACGCCGGTGGTCCTAGCACTATACAATTTTCTGCAATACACTATGTGGCACTGGGAGAAGGTGCTAGAGCAACTGTGTTTAATAATCCCTGGAGTAAATTATTAAAAGCAACTACTCCTACTAAGAATTTTGATTTTCTTCCTGATTATTTTAAAGATTTTGCCCGTGTTCCTGAAGTAGAAGAAGGAGATTTGATTTTATTCCCTAGTTGGCTTGATCATTTTGCTCCAAATTTTACTGCTGGATCCCTACGTATCACAACTGCCCTTAATATTATGATGCGAGTAGACAAGGGAGATGGGAATTAATATGCAATATGGTGATTTGATTAATGTAGGAGTAATAGTGGAAGATTTAAATCCGTTTTTACTCAAACGAATACAACAGGTTACAAAAACATTTAAAGATAGATTTGTGAGCAATACTTCGCCTGATATGCTGGAGCAGTTTCACAGGCGGGTAGACGGATACGATGAAGATAATTCAATTCCTGCAGATTTAAAAAAAGACATAACAACAGAAATTTTAAGATTAATCGACTTACACGAAGACAGATATGAGTACTTTAGCAAAATATTCAACTTTATAACTGAGTTAGATCACGGAAAAGTTCAATTTGAATTAGAAAGAGTCTGGGTGAATATTCAACGTAAAGGGGAATTTTTACCTGTGCATAATCATACCGGTATCTATAGTTTTGTTATCTGGGCTGATGTTCCTTTTAATATAGAAGACGAGTATAAATCAACTCCAAATCCCACAACAGACAAGGGCAGGGCAGGGCATTTTCAATTTTTATATACTGATGCACTAGGAAAAATTACCACATTAAACTTGCCTGTTGATAAAAAATGGGAGGGGCGTATCTGCTTATTTCCTGCAGAACTAAATCATCAAGTGTATCCTTTTTATAGTTCTAACGATGTACGTGTATCGATATCAGGAAATATACGAGTGAGGCCTTATGCTAAATTTTAAACCAGTGACTCGAATAATTACAGATCCGCAGCTAGTATACGAATTTCCAGATGCTCTACCCAGCTGGGCAGTTAAATCAGGTGAAGAATATTTTAAAAAATTTACATTTGAATACGGTCACCACGCAGTATCGCTAGATGACGGCGAACCGTATTTTGGAAAAATGATATTTTTAAGAGAAGAAAAAGTTAATCAACACTGTCCTACATTAGTACAAAATTTGTGTGACTGTTTACAATTATCCATACTGCCACAAATAGATCCCAATGGTAAGTTTATTGAATTACAGCGTATTGCAGTTAATGGACAAACACAGACACAGAGCCCAGGCGCTCACATCGATACAAGTACTGATTTAAATTTATGGACTGCTGTATACTACGTTAATGATAGTTCAGGTGATACAGTATTTTATAAATCTATTGCCAATTTAGAAGAAACAATCAGAGTTAAATTTCAACAAGGCAAGTTAATATTATTCCCCGCAAGTTTTTGTCACAGAGCTCTTGCACCTAGTAGCGGTTGGAGAATATCAATAGGTATTACATTTGAATGGCATACTGAATTATCTAAATGTTATAAAAGAGATATCTAATGAACACTTTTTCATGGAAAACCAGCTCTAGCATAATAGAACACACTAGCATACTGCATATAAAAAATTCAATAACTGCTAATCAACGAACTGCATTAATACAAGAAATACTGGACCATAAACAAACAACGATAGACGAGTCAGGAAGTGAGAAAGGCTGCTGGAGAGGTCACCCTACGTTTAAAGATAGTACAATAACTGATCTGATACTAACGTCATTTAATGTTTATATGAATTCATTGCCTCAGCCGGGCATGTTATCAAGTGATGGCACATATACAAAATTTAACAGCACTACACCTGCTATCCATTTTTGGTCTAATGTAAATTCCAAAGACGGCTATAATATTTCTCACACCCATGCAGGATCAATGGTTAGTGGAGTAATCTATTTGCAATCTACAGGAACCGGAACGATTGAGTTCCAACCATTAAATTACATATATAAGATTAACCATCCTTGTTGGACATACAATGGAACTATGAAGTATGCTCCAGAAGATGGCGATATACTGTTATTTCCGTCGTATCTACTACATAGGGTAGAACCAAATCCAATAGATAAAGAACGAATTAATGTTGCGTTTAATGTGAGTTACATACCTTTATGAATATAGATTTTTTTTGCACAGATGAAAATGTTCTTAAATACTGGCCGCCAAGCCCTGCAAGTAACTGTGTCCCAGAAGAAATATCAAACTTAGAAACTCCAAAAGAGAGATATAAGAGTCAAGAACCCCCTGTTGTGAACATAAAATCGTGTATGCCTGCAATGGATTATCTAACTTCAGGTTACATAATCTATAATGCATATGAGGTTGAGTTAGAAACTGTTTTTAATAATTTTAAAGAAACTATTAAACTTAAAACTGCTCAAACAATAAATCAACCTTCAACAGACGCTTTTTCTAGAAAATCAATGGCTGTTTTTGAAAGAGATTCGTGCCCAATGAGTAAACACGATGTAAAAATTAAACAATATTTTAAATTTAGATCTATGTGGAGTATAAAAACGCCGCCTGGGTACAGTTGTCTAGTAATGCAACCATTTTACTTACCCAATAACGAAATTCAAATTCTTCCTGGCATCGTAGATACTGATTCTTATCATTTACCAATTTCAGTAACTGGGTATGTAATTTCAAAAGATAAACTGCGTATATCTCCTGGAACACCGTTACTTCAAATAATTCCATTTAAAAGAGATGACTGGGAAATGTCGGTTAGTAACAATGTGCCGTCAGACAAAAGTAAATTTTTTATTTGGAATACATATAAAAGGTTAAGCCATGCTGTTAAAAAATATATATGAAATCTGAATCCATTATTAAATTTATTTCAGAGGATCGTGATGCAATGATACACTATCCTCCTGTTCCAGCATCTAAAATTATTCCAGAATGGTATAAAAATATTCCAGTAGCGTTGTCTAAAGATCCTGGATTTATTGATAATGATGGAGTTCCTTCTATTAAACGATGCATGCCAGTCTTAGATTATCTTACATCCGGATATATTTTACGAAACTCTTATGAAATAAACGCAGATTTGTTTGTAAAGGATGGTATAAACAGTTTTACTTTAGAATGTAATAAAAAGAATTACGTAGGAGCTCATCCTTTTCATCAAGCTCCAACAACTGAAATGACTGGCGAAAAAAATCATTATTTTAAAATTAATCAAGAGTGGGCTATAAGGACGCCACCTGGGTATAGTTGTTTGATATATCAACCACATTATCTATTTAGAAAAGAATTCAAAATGTTTCCAGCAATTGTTGACACAGATAAACACGATGATTTCGTAGGGCTTGTTGGACTCATAACTACTGATCAGCCGTTTACTATTATGCCAGGCGACCCGCTAGTTACTATATTTCCATTTAAAAGAACAAATTGGAAAATGGAACTTAGCTACGACAAAGACATTGGTTCTAGAAGTAGTTTCAAATACTTCTTGCACGGGCTATGGCATGGGTTTTATTCAAGATATTTTCATACCAAGAAGACCTATCGATAAAGGTACATACCGATATATAACGTATGTTCAATTTCTTCTTTAAAAAATCAACTGTACACATAGATGTGTTTACATTCTTTCCGGGCATTATTGAATTGTTTCCAATTCGAGATGCAGACGAAATTATGCCCTCTTGGTTTAAAGCAGTCCCTACTAGTACAAAGTCTCCATCAGGATCTAGTGTTGCTACCGTGCGTACTTGCCCGGGCATGGTAGAACTGTTTAAAGAAGGCATAATAATTCCTGCATGGTGCGATTTATATTTAGATTGGGCAAAAGGATCCTTATACAGTGAACCTGAAAACATGGGTAGTTCGCACCCAGACTGGCAATGGGATAAAAGTGCAGTATTTAAAGATTTTCATCATTTGAAAATAGGCAGTCCTTGGAAATTTAAAGAAAAAACTGGGTCTAAATTTATGATGACTAATTCTTGGTGGAATAAACCAGGGGTTAAACATTTTGTTCCTAACGGATTAATTGAATTTAAATATCAACACTCTTCTAACATTAATTTATGGATTCCTAAAACAGGATTTCCACAAAGCTACACAATAAATGCAGGAGAACCGCTATGTCAACTGATAAACATAGAGGGTAAGAAAATAAAATTTCATATGCATTACACAGATAAAGATAAAATTGATTGTGATGTTAATGATCACTTGTTTTCTCAAGTAGGGCAGTATTATAAAAGAAAAAAATTAATTCAAGAAAATTGTCCTAATTGGACTCCGGATACAAAAAAATAATATGTTTACAATTTTTAGAAGACCTTCAAAAATTTATGTTGACTGTTTTACAGATTTAGAAGAACTGCCAAAGTTTTTTCCTATTCAACATGCTTCCGAACGAATGCCTGCATTTTGGAAAAATCTTCCAACTACTGTGCCTCATATGGGACCGCAAAGGGGAACTATGAAAACATGTCCGGGAGTAAGTAGTTTGTACAGAACAGGATTTATAATTCAAAATTGGCATGATATGTGGGTCAGTGTTGATGGTAATACTCTTTCTTGGCAACCTCAGCCAGCGGCAGAATCGCACGAGCCTGGACAATGGGGTGATGCATTTAAAAATCATTATCATTTAAAACTAGTTAGCCCTTGGCGTATTAAAGAAAAAACTGGTGTTAAGTTTATGTTTACTAACACACTTTGGCACGATGAAGATTTTAAACCTAAAGTAGTGAACGGTATAGTGGAATACAAATATCAGCATACTAGCAGTGTCAATATGCTTGTTCCTAAAAATATGTTTCCTAAATCTCAACTAATTCCTGCAGGTAAAGAACTAGTACACATTGTACCGTTATCCGATAAAGATGTAGTAATCAAAATGCATGTAGTCAATGCAACAGAATTAAAAAAATTACAAAATTGGGTTTTTACATTTAACGGTCATTATTTTAAACGTAAAAAATTATTACAAGACCGCGGAGAATAAATTGAAAGAATTTACAGTTTCAACAACTTCTGGTGCATCTATAACAGGGATATTTCCAATACCTGTTTATAAGAAAAATATTGGAAGAAAATTTACAAATTCTGAATTAAAAGCATCACAACCTGAAGCTTGGCATTTACGTCCAGGTAGTGATAATGTTCGAGCTGACAGTACTTCAGTTCTTAATAGTCCTGCATTTTTTGGTCTTAAAAATTTTATTGACAATTGTTTGGCAGAGTTTTTAAAAGAAATAATTGTGCCAGAAACTAAGTTTTCTTTATATGCTACACAAAGTTGGATTAATTTTAATAGAAAAGGTGACAGACATCATCAACATTTTCATTCGAATAGCATAGTAAGTGGAGTGTTTTACCTTAATGCGCCTGAACCAAATTCAATTTCATTTCATATTCCCCAGCGACAATCTTGGCATATTCCAAATATACCAAATTGGTGGAATATGAGAAGTATTAGATTTCCTGTTTGTTCAGGTGATTTAGTTTTGTTTATGAGTGATCTAGAACACGGAGTAGACCCACAATCAAATGATGAAACTAGAGTTAGTCTTGCGTTTAATACTTGGTTTAAGGGTGAGATAGGAAGTAAAGAAGGATTGACATATTTGTCAAATTAATTATATGGCTCTTAGTAGTGTTGAAACTATCGATTTACAAAATATAGGTATTATAAAAGGCCATATCGATGACGATTCCTTAAATGTACTGCGAGCAGAAGTCATGGCTATTAAGGAAAACTTTAGCAGCGGTGTTCCTCACAACAAAGAACTTGCCGGCCATATTAGAAAAGAATTCTTACTATCTAAAAGTTGTAACAGTATAGAACCAATAGTAATCGATTTGGCAACTCGCTATAACGAAAAATACAAGTATCCTATCTCAGATTTTGGAGTTCCTAGCGGTCAGCCTTATAAATTACAATTAGAAAGCCTATGGGTTAACTTTCAACAACGTTATGAGTTTAATCCGTTACATAGACATTCTGGTCTATATAGTTTTGTAATATGGTTGGAAATTCCTTATTTTTTAAATTTTGAACATTCTGTTAGTCCTGGAAAAGGTGCTATTGATAATAGAACTGGAATGTTTGAATTTACATATAATGATATATTAGGAGGAATACGAGGAGAATGTATTGCAGTTGATAAAACTTACGAAGGCGATATAGTATTATTTCCAGCAGGTCTTCATCACATGGTACATCCTTTTTATAGTTCTGACAAATATAGAATCTCTGTGGCAGGAAATGTCACTGCTGTTAAACATGATTAATCAGCTATTCTCTACTCCAATATATGAGCATGACGGCACTATAGAGGAAATCTTTTTAGTCCAGAACGAAATAAAAACTATACTTCCTAAAATTCAGCAAACGGATGCATTTGAAAACCCTGCAGGTTGGAATGATGGGGTACAAACTAATATAAAATCAAGATACAATACTATTGAAGATTTTCAAATGACTAATCTTTCAGCGTACATTGAAAAACATATTAGGAATTATATTAAGATGATCGGAGCATGGGAACCCATGCCTAATAAATTAGGTCATAGTTGGATAAATTTAGTATCTAAAGATCAGCGGCAGGATTGGCACCAACATCAAGATGCAACTATCTCTGGAACATATTATTATCAAACATCTGGAACAGATGGAGACATAGTATTCGGGACTCCTAATCAGTTTGTTGAATTAGAATTATTTTCAATTGGATCAATGGTGAGTAAACAACATGCTATACAACCAAAAAATGGAAAAATTGTGCTATTTCCAGGGTGGCTATCCCACAAAGTGGAACTCAACACCACTGACACTACTAGAATATCAATATCTTTTAACTATTTGAGAGACAATTTTAAAACCAAGACTTAGAGTCTGTACTAAACAGATAGTTAAATATTAAAAAGGAACGATTAACAATGAAAAATACTATTAATAAAATTATTATTGTAGGAGGCGGGTCAGCTGGCTGGATGACCGCGGCTACGTTATCACACGAATTTCCAGATAAAGAAATTGCCCTAGTAGAATCTCCAGATGTTCCAATTATAGGTGTTGGCGAATCTACTCTTGGAACTATTAATCAATATCTAGGACTACTAGGATTAGAAGATAAAGATTGGATGGAATATTGTAATGCCACTTATAAACTATCCATTAAATTTACGGATTTTTACGAACGTGGCCAAGAGTTTTATTATCCGTTTGGTGTAAAGGATATGCAAAATTGTCAACAAGGCATTGCCGATTGGTATGTTAAAAAGACGTTAAATCCCGAAACTCCTAGTTTAGACTTTTATGAAAGTTTTTATAGTAGTATGCCGTTTATTTTAAACAGCAAAATATACGATAATGCTGACGGGCAACTACCGGGTTTTAGTTTTAAAAACGATGCCGCTTATCATATGGATGCTACCTTATTTGGAGAATTTTTAAGAGAACGCTACTGCGAACCACGTGGTGTAGTGCATATTAAAGAACACATCAGTGAAGTACTGTTAAATGAAGAAGGTGAAGTTCATGCTTTAGTCTTGGGTAACGGCGATAGTATAGAAGCAGACTTGTACATTGACTGCTCTGGATTCAGAGCATTGCTGATAGAAGGTGCTATGAAAGTGAATTTTACTTCTTTTGAAAATATATTACCAAACAATCGTGCATGGGCTGTTCAAGTTCCTTATGAAGACAAAGAACTTGAAATGGAAAATACAACTGATTGTGTTGCAATAGATAACGGGTGGGTTTGGAATATTCCTTTGTACAACAGAATTGGCAAGGGTTATGTATTTTCTAGTAAATTTGTTTCCGAAGACGACGCATTAGAAGAATTCAAACAGTTTATAATGTCTCGTATGAAAGTTAAAAGAACTAGAGAACAAGTAGATGCTTTAGAATTTAGACTAATAAAAATTAAAAACGGAGTCCATGATAGATGCTGGCATAAAAATGTTGTAGCTGTTGGACTGTCCTATGGGTTTATTGAACCTTTAGAAAGTACGGGTTTGTTAAGTGTACAGGAAATCTTATTAAAATTGTGCAGCACACTACATTTTAAAACAACAAATAAAATTCATATTGATAATTTTAATCATGTTGTTAGTGGAATCATGCATAATTTCAAATATTTTGTTGCATATCATTTTACATTAAGCTCACGTAGAGATACACCGTATTGGAAACATGTTACTGAAAATATTGAAATGGAAAGTGAAATGTTGTTGCCTGGTGACCCTAAATCACGTACTCAGGTTGGAGAATTAGCTGCACGACTAATACAACAACATCATATTCCTGGAGATTTTTCAATGGGTGGTATTCCTGATATCTTTGTAGGGATGAATACTCTGCCTGTAAACCCTACCCAACTAAAAATTATGAATCAGATATTGCTTGGAAGAAATGGGTCAGCTCCTGAATTCTTTAATAATCAAACTCAAGATTATTGGAATCAGAAAAAAGAATATATTAATGGCCTAGCTTCTACAGCTCCTAGTCATTATCAATATCTCAAAGAAAATATATACAATAATAAAGAATAAAAAAAGCCGCATTAAGCGGCTTTTTTGTATATGAGTTATAATCTTATGCGTCAGGTCTTACTGATACGTTAGTTGGCACGGGCATTGCTCCGCCAACATCCGGATCTTGTACCATTGCTACCATACGAATGGTATCTTCTTTTTGTAATTGTAAACAACTTTTTAAAACTAGCGTATCAAATATTCTCATCTTGTCAGCAGGGATTGGATCAGTCCAGTTAGGGTCATCTAATCTTCTTTTAATTTCTTTTGTTGCAATATCTACCATGGCTTCTTGCAGGCGAGCAGTGATAAAATCATCTATGTGCTGGTGTGGATTAACATATTTCCAAGCTAGTGCTTTATACTGTGCATCAGTTACATCTACTCTAAATGTTCTAGACATGTTATTGTTCCTTATCCTTGTTCTCGTTCAGCCGCAAGTTGAATATTGGCATTCATAACAATCTGATTTCTGTCCGATGGCATTGTTTCAATAGTAGGGTCACTTAACATTCGTGAAGTCTCCATTTGAACAATTTCGTCCATTGCTGTGTTTGCTTTCCAATGACAGATATTTTCAATATAATCCATTGGATTCAAAGCGATATGTTTCAAAACCATTGTTTCAGTATCAGTTAAATCAAATATAATTTGCGGCATTTCAATCCTCGTTCTTTAAGTATGTATATTTATCCTATCAGGTAACCACTAAAGTGACTGTGGGTACCGTGAATTCGACTTGGGCCGCCAGCCCAATATACCCACACATTGGTATATTCTCCGGCATTTAGATATAAATCTAATTGCTGACCAACACCGCCCGCGTGGTTAGCAACAGTCCCGTGCATCCAGATGCCATGCGGAGCACGGCCGTCCCAAACACCAATTCCGCCACTACGACCAAACGATAAATGCTGATAGTTTGGAGTATTGTTATCATCATTGTAATGATAACCTTGCCATGTTAAATGATAAAAACCACTCACTGGCGCTGTGAATCTACCGTTGCTTGTGTCAAAGTTACTGCCGCCGCGTTGTTGCACATCCCAGCCACCAAAGCCGCCGCCAATTTCTCTCCAGCCATATCCGCCAAAGCTGTTGGCATAAGTCCAACCTCCAACTGGCACTGCGCCCCACATCAAACTACCTGTGGTATTATCTGTACCCACAGTTTTATGGCCGTTTGAGTTGATACGCATACGCTCAACACCCGCAACACTGAACACCACGTTATTGGCACTGTCAAAGTAAATGCCAGTATTAGATTGTGCTGCTGACTGAATCGCTGGCGCAGCTGCACTACCTGATGGTACAACAAGTCTTCCCGTCATTGTGCCGCCAGATGCATTCAAAGGAGTGTATCCTACATTGCTCAGTGTTGCGCCCGAAGCTAATTTAGCTGCCGAAACTGCGTTAGCGGCAATGTCGTTAGTTCCAATAGTTCTATAAGTAACAGTTTTTCCACTTAAATCAACTGCACTTGCTAGTTCTGTTGCACTTACTGATGCATTAGCTATTTTTGCGCTAGTAATTGCACCGGCAGCAAATTTTCCTGCGGTGATAGCAGAATCTGCAAGATCCACTACGTCAACTTGACCATCAACTATTGAATCTGTT
>Ga0209191_1000458_pt1 | contig 31725 bp, 32 predicted proteins | sample S_130626_EF_Meta_FD_187320 | JGI IMG/M metagenome (GOLD analysis project Ga0209191, IMG submission 187320) | Freshwater microbial communities from Lake Simoncouche, Canada to study carbon cycling - S_130626_EF_MetaG (SPAdes) (version 2) | ecosystem: Environmental > Aquatic > Freshwater > Lake ...
CACTACCCACTACCCACTACCCACTACCCACTACCCACTACCCACTACCCACTACCCACTACCCATTACCCATTACCCATTACCCATTACCCATTACCCATTACCCATTACTCTTTCCCCTTTACCCATTACCTTTTATTCTCTACCTTTCACATTTTTACATGATCCTCATCATCTCTTGTAGTCATCATCCGGAAAGCCGTTCCCGTCTTCTAGCCCATGCAGTTGATAAGGCTGTTGTTGCGTTGGGAAACACAACGCATTTCTTAGATCTGCGCACCATGCCACTCCCCCTGTGTGATGGTCATTCCACGCACGCAAATGCAGAGGTCTTAAAAGCCAGAGCACTTGTAAAATCAGCAGAGGGGATTCTTCTTTCTATGCCCATTTACAACTATGGAGCAAATGCCATTACTAAAAGCTTCATTGAAAACACCGGTCCCTCATGGAGCGGAAAGCCTGTTGGAATGCTCTGTTCGGCAGGTGGCAAAGGAAGCTACATGTCTTTAATTCCTCTTGCTGGAAGTCTAATGCTCGATTTTCATTGCCATGTGCTCCCACGCCATGTCTATGCCATTACCGACCAATTTGAAGAGGACCGGATCATTGATTCTGAACTTCAGGAGCGTATTACTCTCCTCGCATCCGATATATGCTGGCTCTCGAAGGCCCTTGCAGAAAGATAAACCTGCCCTTTTTTAATAAACTATAAGCTCTAACAACGAAGCCTGAAGCTAAACGAACATGCTGCAATGGTCCGATCATGGATTGGAATGGGAATCCTAGATCAGGGGCCTCTTTTTGAGCTGTTTTTCTAAAACTCTACTGATAGAATCACAACTCTTTTCTAAAAACCCTTCACTTATTATTTTTCATGTCTTCTTCCCTCGCTGACCTTCAAACCATCTACGAAACACCATTTTTTGACCTTATCCGACGTTCTAATGAAGTGCATCGAACGCATTGGAAAAATAATGATGTGCAGCTCTGTACGCTTCTAAGCATTAAAACGGGGGGATGTAGTGAAGATTGTTCCTACTGTGCTCAAAGCGCTCGATACAAATCAGAGTTAGAAATAGAACCGCTCATGAAATGTGAAGATGTGCTCCCCCGTGCCCGTCAGGCCAAAGAAAATGGAGCTGCTCGCTTTTGTATGGGGACGGCATGGCGTGGGGTCAAAAGTGGGGATGCGAAATTTAATGAAGTCCTTAAGACTGTTCGGGAAGTCAGTAAATTAGGAATGGAGGTATGTGTAACCTTAGGTCTCCTTGGTGATGAAGAGGCATGTCAACTCAAAGAAGCCGGTGTTACCGCCTACAACCACAATATTGATACCTCCCCGGAATATTACCCCAACATTATTTCAACCCGGACGTTTCAAGATCGTCTTGATACTATTGCTGCTGTGCAACGTGCTGGCATGTCAGTCTGCTGTGGTGGAATTATTGGGATGGGGGAAAGCATTACAGACCGTCTTCGTATGCTGGAAGTGTTATGCAATCTTGATCCAGCTCCTGAAAGTGTTCCCCTCAATTGTCTCGTTCCGATGCCAGGAACTCCTTTAGCTGATCAGCCCCCTGTCGATATTTTTGAATTTGTAAGACTTGTGGCAACAGCCCGTATTGTTTTGCCTCATGCGCGCGTGCGTCTCTCCGCAGGTCGTGATCAGTTGAGTCGTGAGGGACAGGCCCTCTGTTTTTTTGCAGGAGCAAATTCGATTCATTATGGCGAAAAACTTCTTACAGCTGAAAATCCAGATACTAATGAAGATGTCACATTACTGCAGGAACTCGGATTACTTGAAGAGTAGCACCCCGACTATTTTGGCAAACGCTCTTCCACGATCTCGCAAAGGACATGAAGAAGAAATTTTTGAGCCTCTTGAATACGAGCTGTTCCTGTTCCTGGAACAAGGATTTCTAGATCTGCCACACCGGTAGTAAAACCTCCTGTTTTCCCAAGGAAAGCGATTGTTGGAATATCTCGCTCCTTGGCTTCTTCGAGTGCTAGAAGAAGATTGCGTGAATTACCACTCGTACTCAGGACGATCAAGAGATCTCCTTTTTTTCCGAAAGCAGCCACCTGTCTTTGAAACACCGTTTCAAAATGATAATCGTTTCCTATAGCAGTCATGAGTCCCCCATCCACCGTGAAGGCCATGGCAGGGTAGGGTCTTCTATCTTCACAAAAGCGACATGTAAACTCTGTAGCGATATGAGCGCTATCACTAGCACTTCCCCCATTGCCGCAAATCATGAGCTTCTGGCCAGCAAGCAGCGTATTTTCGAGAAGAGCGGCTGCTTGTACTATCTTTGGTTGCAGCACTTTTAATTGCTCGAATGTGGCCAAAGCACTAGCCAGTGAAGAGTCAAATTGACTACTAGGTGAAGGCTTTTGTAAAACCGATAGAGAACTCATGATATTTTTTTTTGTGACCCAGAACACTAACCACTTGTCTTGGAGAGAGCAAGTTTTCAGAGGGCAGACCGGATATTTCATAATGATCGTGATTAACCCGGATATTTCACACTAATCTACTGCGGAGGACGGGAAGCAAGGGTGGATGCTGCGTTAGACTCACATTTTGATTTGGGCAGTATGTACACATACAGCCCTGCATCAAAATGCTCGCCTGCCTTACCCCATCAGCCTTCGCGGCCTCCTCGTCACGATCAGTATGAAATATCCGGGTTAAGTTGGAATCTAGTGGCGCCAGGATGGTCGTTTTTTAGCAGTGATCGGCGAGATTCTCAAAAAATAATGATCAATAATACCGAGGTTGGTGGTACTTCTCTGGTGCGGGTGGTGATACCGCGTCATTCCCATGAGGCAGTAGCTCCCAAGCTCGCTTTCATGGGAGAATATCAACCCGAATTCATTTTGGAGGATTTATCACTCATAGAAATGGATCCTCGTTCCGAGGAGGAGATAGCTTTATTGAGCCATGAAAAAGCACCTCGCCTGATTACTGTTCGTGATGGGATTGAGATGAGCCCGATTGCTGCTTTTCGCCTTCTTGCAGCACGTATCCCATCTAGCTATCCCATTTTGCTTAAAGATACTCTCAAGCCGGAAAGCCAGATAACAGAGTCAGAGTTGCATAGAAGAGAAGTTACAAAAAATCTACTTACTGCCTCAACAGTAATTGGGGCCCTTCTGTGTGATGGGATTGGTGATGCTGTTCTCATTCGTGGCGAATCCTCTCCTGAAGCTTCTCTTCGGCTTGCCTATAATATTTTACAATCTGCAGGAGTGCGGATTTTTAAAACGGATTATGTAGCCTGTCCTTCCTGTGGGCGTACACTTTTTAATCTTCAGGAAACAACAGCACGTATTAAAGCTGCAACAGACCATCTTAAGGGAGTTCGTATTGCTATTATGGGTTGTATTGTTAATGGTCCTGGAGAAATGGCGGATGCCGACTTTGGCTATGTGGGTGGAGCACCCGGAAAAGTGAATCTCTACGTTGGCAAGCAAGCAGTCAAATTTAATATTCCTCAGGAAGAGGCTGTGGAGCAGCTTGTCACCTTGATTCAGGAGCATGGGAAATGGGTAGAAAGAGATTAACCCGGATATTTCATACTGATCTACTACGGAAGCCGGGAACTCAGATGGATGCTGCGTTAGACTCACATTTTGATTTGGGCAGTATGTACACATACAGCCCTGTATCAAAATGCTCGCCTGCCTTACCCCATCAGCCTTCGCGGCCTCCTCGTCACGATCAGTATGAAACATCCGGGTTAACCCGCCTATTTCATACCGATTCTGCTGCGGCTTGCGAACACCTGATAGATACTGCGTCAGTCTCCAACTTTTTTTAGTCAGAGTTCGATTTCTATTTAGGAAAAAACTTTCTAATTTCCTGAAGCATACGATGGATGTGGCGATAGCCTTTGACCTTAGAGAGAAGTAGGTAGCTATGCCACGGATCTCCCCATTCTATGATTTCAATGGTGACACGGCGTACCCCCCACTGGGACATGGCTGTCCGCGTTGGTTTGTAAAGATCGATAGTGTTTGTTCCAGCGAGTGCAAAACCATAATCATCGACAATAAAATTTTCTCCTGTTGCCTTAATGCGAAACCGAGTTCCAGCTGGCCAACGTGCCCAATCAGCAGCTGCACTGTTGAGCGCTCCATATTTTAAAGGTGTGCCAAGGGCGGAACAAGCTCCATAACGATGGTGGTCGCGTTCAGAATGAGTGTAGGCTGTTGTACGCACTTTTTGAACAGCAGTACGTGCAAGCGGTTTTTCATATGTTGGAAGTTGGTGGGCACAACTGCTGAGGAATAATACCGTTGCTACTGCAAGAGATGAAACACCTTGCTGTAGCCTTGTTGGACATTTTGTAATTGCAAATTCACTGTTGTGATCAATCTCTCTCTTCATAAGAAAGTCTATGTCTGCAAGCATTCCATCATGCTGAAATAACCAATCTGCAACGTGGGAGCAGAGAAGGCTCTGCATTCATGAAATTATATCGATGAATTATTTGCTGCTACTTGGGCTACGGCACTTGCCACTGTTGTTGCTGCTGCCACAGCAGTAGCTTGTTCAGGAGTGAGTGAAAGCCCTGGAAGTAAATCTCCTTCGGTTGTTCCGACCCCTTGAATACGACGTTTTTCTTGCCTTTCTTGAGAAATGCGAACGACTTCACGAGCTAAGCCACATTTTTCCATAATACGAATTACATAGGCAGAGGGATCAATTTGCCACCATTTCATTCCGTGAAAAGCAGAGCGAGGAAAAGCATGGTGATTGTTATGCCATCCTTCACCCATTGCTAGAATTCCGAAGATAAAATTATTGCGACTTACATCAGTTGTTTCAAAATCCCGGCCACCAAATGTGTGGCAGATAGAATTAACCGACCAAGTTACATGATGATTGAGAAAGACACGTACAAGTCCACCCCAGAAAAATCCTTGTAATGCTCCAACCTCGAAACCGTGAAGGCCACCACCATGAAGAGATTCAATCCAACCACACAGTAGGGTGGGTACGAGAAATCCAAGGGCAACCCAAACAAAAAAAGTTTTACTGATAAAAACAATCAGTGGATCTTTGAGAAGGGGCTTCGCATATTTTTCAATATTAGGCTGGAAATCATCTAGAATCCAACCGACATGAGCATGAAAAAAACTTTTGAGGGGACTATGAGGATCATCCTCCATATCCGAATTTGCGTGATGTTGAATATGAGTGGCTGCCCAGTTAAGAGCTGGCCCTTGAAGGGTCATGGAGCCTGTGATCAAGAAAAAAGCGCGAACCCAGTCGGGTGCATGAAAACTTTTATGGGTTAGCATGCGATGGTAGCCGATGGTGATACCGAAGCCGCCTAGGATAAACATTCCAAGCATGACAAGCAAGGAGCTCATGTTAACCATTTGATTCCAGAGAAAGTAAATTCCAATCATCGTAGCAATAAGTGGAATCCAAACGACGAATAAAAGAATGGTTTTATTGAGAGAGGAGGTCTGTGGATGACTCATGATCTTTATAAACTACATCAAAAGATAGGAAATGCAAGGGGAGGTAATGAATCTTTATTAACCTGCATATTTCATACCGATCACCTACGAAAGCCGGGAAGCAAGGGTGGATGCTGCGTTGAGCTCGAAGTCTTACCCCATCAGCCTTCGCAGCTCCCTCGTTACGATCAGTATGGAATATCTGCTCTAGGATATTTTGTTCAAAATAAATGTTGCTATTTTTTGGGTTGCAGAAGAGGTAGCCAAAACTGATAAACACTCTTTCCAATATTTCCATGTTGCTGCTTCCTGGGAAAAAACTTCTGCTACAGAAGCAGCAATAGTTTCAGGATAGTGGGCAGCTAAACGACCAATATTATGCCGTTCGATAAGTTCTATGTTCCCCTCTTCTTGCCCAGGAACAATATGACTGATTAAAAGTGGACACTTCGCTGCCATAGCTTCATGAACAATGGCACCACCAGCTTTTCCAATATAGAGATGGTGAGAGGCAAGAAGTTCAGGGATGTTTTTTGTCCAACCTATGAGGCTTAATTGAACCCCATTGAAAATACCTGATTTTTCCAAACTTGCATGCATTTCTCTCAAGCGGCCAGTGACGACGGTGATCTCAATATTAGGAATACTTTTCAAGGCCTCTAGGACTTCTAATGTATGTTGGGCTTTGGAAGAGGGGAGGTAGAGAATTTTCCAAGGAGGTTGTGTTATGATCGGAAGAGAAGGCAACATGGCAAACCGTGGAGCAACGGGGAATCCCAAAACATGAATTTTTTCTCTAAGAACACCATCTTTAGTTAAGACAGAGGCTGTTTCCTCATCAACAACAATAAAATCGTCACTACCGGCTCGATACCACGCTATATTAATAGCAGTCGAGTCGGTAATCATTGTGACGAAACGGACCTTGCTTGCTTTATTCCCCTCTTTTCGAAGCTCACGAATGAGAAAAGCATAAAGAGGATAAGTCGAAACAATGATGTCAGGCTCGAGTTGATCAATGGTCTTTTGAAGGGCGCGCTTGAGTGGCCCCATCATAAAAAGTGTTCTTTCTAAGGTGCTAGGATGATTCAAAAAATTAAAGATAACACCCCAAATCATTGGGAATTTATTGATTGCAAGTCGGTATCCTGATTGAAGAGCTTTTGTTAACCAAGGAGTGCTTTGAAGGTAAATATCAATGACCGTGACGGCTACTTCCGTACCCTCTTGTAATGCTTCACTAATATTATGGGCTGCTGTGTTATGACCATCACCGAACCCAGCCGTAAGAATAAGAACTTTTTTCATAGAAGAGGCTATGCAACTTTAACCTAAAACCGATAAAGCCTGCATCAGGAATTGGAATTAAAAATAGTTGTTATGGAGATAGCTATTCTGCATGTTCCATGATATTGGCTACAACATAAATACTTATCCGGATTAACCCGGATTTTCATCAGAAGGAAGCATATAGATGGGAGACTTCAATGTGAGATTTGTAGGGCGTGAATAGAGCGCCTGTACAGTCGATTTCGAGCGTGTTGCAAATGCGGCCTCACAATAGCAGAGATAGTAAAACCATTTTCTTAAAAAAAGGGTGGAGCATCCTTGTTTTTGCATTTTAGGTAAGGAGCTGGTAAAGGCAGTGCGCCACAGGGCCATTGTTCGTGCTGCAGAAGGAGTGATATCCTCGCAGTCTAGCAGGTTGAGATTTCCAGTTTCATTGCAGGCTTCGGTGAGGCGCCTCAAGGAAGGAGTCAATGTTCTTGGAGTAATATATTTTTGAACAAAATCGACGTTATCACGCAGGAATGGATATTGGTTGTCAGGACAAAGAACTAACTGAAGTACAAGTAATCCTTGTGGTGCAAGTAGGCTTTCTATTTTAGCAAAGAATGGCTCTAAATCGGGATCATCGGCCAGATCCATCATTTCTATGCAAGCAATTTTGTCAAAGCGTCCTCCCAAATGCTGGTAGTTACAAAAGACAACCTCAACGAGATTTGCAACGCCCGCTTTTTCGACATTAATATCAGTTTGCCGATATTGCTCCTCGGAGAGGGTTGTTGCTTGAATACGACATCCATACTTCTGAGCTGCATAAATTGCAAAGCCACCCCAGCTGCATCCAATATCCAATAAATAATCATGAGCAGTGAGCAGTAATTTTTGGCAAAGGCGTTCCCACTTAGCTTCCTGAGCTAGCGTGAGACTTTCCGTGGATGTCTTAAAGTAAGCAGCTGAGTAGGCCATGGAGGTACCTAGCCAATGTTGAAAAAAAGAGGTATGGACGTTGCTTTGGTCATAAAAAAGGGCCTCCTTTTTTTTCTTAGAGCAATGGCGTAAGAGGTGCTGGACTTGATTGGCAATGCCAAGAATATTATGTTTTTCAAGACCTTGTTCCCTCACTTTTTCTCCAGAGAGGAAGGAAGCATTTAAAAAAAACCATGCAATGACTCCAGTAAGATGATTCGTCTCCCATTCATTGTGGAGATAGGATTCAGCAAGACCTATAGAACCGTACAGCACCCAACGACGGTAGAATGCTTCATTCTTAATTTTTATTTCTGCATGCAATTCTTTATCGAGCCCCCCAAACATGCGAGATGATCCTCCTGGCATTGTGAGACGTAAGGTGCCTCGACGGCCTCGATGGAGGGTCTCTAAAACAAGATTACGATACAGTTTAGTGAATGCGGCTTGGAACATGGTTTTTGCCGTGGGGGGATATAGCTGTGAGTTGAAAACTCCAAATTAACCACAAAAAAGAAGAAAGAACACAAAGAAAAATAAGGACAATAGAGAATGACAAGCCCGGATATTTTATAGCAATCACTTGTGACGATCAGTATGAAATATTCTGACTAGATTTCATTTTTCAATGACGATGAGAAAAAAATATCATAGTGTGGCCCATGCATCCATACCTTCAACAACTACTTCGACCCAGGAAAAAATCCGGATTAGTTTCCCTGCCTCCTCATGGTGAATTTCGAGGTCATGCTTTAGGAAAAGTTCTTATTGCTTATATAACATGGCCTTTTAGGGAAGGGCACCATGCACCACGAGCTCGTGGGCACACCAATGCTTTTGAAGTCATAGCAATGGCTAGCTCCTATCAAGAGCTCGGTTACCAGGTTGAAATTGTCGATTACGATGATAACACTTATATTCCCCCTTCAGATTGTTGTGTCGCTATTGATCTGCATGGGCAACTGGAAAGATGGAATTCTTTCTTGCCTGAAACATGCCAGCGTATTCTTCATGCAACAGGGCCCCACTGGTTATTGTGGAATGATTCAGAATTAAGGCGTCTCCTTGCAATCCAAGATCGCAAAGGGGTTGCCCTCTTTCCCCAGCGGCAGGTGGCTCCCTCTCATAGTGCCTCTCTTGCAGACCAGATTGTTGTGCTAGGTAACAACTACACAATGCAGAGTTTTCAATTTGCAAATAAGCCAATCACTCGTGTTCCTCTCTCTTCTGCTTATGAATTTGATTATCCTCAAGAGCGCGATCTTTCTGTTGCAAAGAAGCATTTTCTTTGGGTAGGAAGTTATGGAATGGTGCACAAGGGTCTTGATTTAGTACTCGATGCTTTTGCAAGGATGCCAGAGCTTTCACTCACCGTCTGTGGACGTCCAGAGAAGGAGAGAGATTTCTTTCGTCTTTATGAAAAAGAATTGCTCCATACCCCCAATATTACTTTTCATGGATGGATCGATATGGCTTCTGATGCCTTTAGCACAATCTCAAAGACCCATGCTGCTATTATCTATCCCTCGAGTGCCGAGGGAGGAGCTGGATCTGTCATTCATTCCATGCACGCGGGTATGGTTCCTATTTGTACGAGAGAAGCCTCGGTAGATCTTGGGGATTTTGGACTTCTCATTACAGAAGGTTCAGTAGAAGCGGTCATGGAGGCTGCTCTTGAGTTTTCTTCCTTATCAGATCAAGAGGTTTCAGAGCGTGCTGCTGCCTCCTATGCACATGCTCGTACGCACCATACACAAGAACTATTTCAAAAAAATTACCGAGACTTCGCAAAACATCTTCTTCATAGATAAATGAGGTTTTCTAAGTCCCTATCCCAATAGAGATGATCTAGGGTATCTTACTAAATGGCATTCACCCCTGTTCTTCTCAATAATGGAACCTATGGACTCTATTAGCATTATTATCCCAGCCTATAATGCAGCTACGACTTTAAAAAAAACACTCGAGTCATGTCTTTCCCAAACAACAGCCCCTCTTGAAATTATTCTAGTTAATGATGGGAGTAGTGATGCGACAGCTTCGGTTGCAGATTTATTTAAAAATGTGATTCGCTATTTTCATTTGGAAAATGGGGGGGTGTCTCGTGCTAGAAATTATGGGGCCTCGCAGGCAAAGGGCGATTGGTTGCTCTTTCTTGATGCAGATGATCGATTGCTTTCACAGGCGCTGGAGAAATTACGAGAAGCAGCATTAAAGCAAAAGGTAGGGGTTGCCTATGGCATGGTTTTGGAACAACGTGAACCTCCAGAACAAGCCCGTCTCAATGGATTTAATTATGCGGCTGGTCAGCCACCCGCAGGATCACAACGCATTTTTTGGAGGAATGCTATCATTACTCCTGGCTCAGCTATCGTGAGAAAGAGTCTTCACGAAAAATGTGGCGGCTTTGTAACTGGGTATGAACCGATGGAGGATCGCGATTATTGGATCAAGTGTGGAATGCTAGAACCGATCGCTTTTTGTGAAACGGTGGTGCTTGATAAACTATGGCAACCTGCTTCCCATGGTTCCCAACACAGTAAAAGAATTTATCGGGGGCAGGTGGCACAGCGTGCACTCAAAAACTGGGCTCAGGTAAGAAATATTCCTGCCGACTGGATGCCGCTTGATCGGGAGATTATCAAATCAGCACTCGATGAGGCTGTTTGGAGGCGCTCGTACACTATTTTAAGGCCATTGCTTACCGAGGCTCAGGCTCACGGTGTATGGCATTGGAGAGCTTTTTTGCTCTCGATTCTATTCCCTAGAAAAAATCCGCAATGGATGATGGGGGGCATGGGGAAGTAGGGGGCATATCTTGTTTGCTTTTTTTCTGTAATTTTTTGGAATGTCGTAAAATCACATTAAAAAGATGTTCAATGAAGAGAGGATCAAGGTTGTAGCTTTTTGCGAGGGAGGCATGTTTGTTTTTCAATTCTTCTTCTCGTGCTGGATCATGAATGTTCTGTTTCTCTTGAAGTTTGAGAAATCCAATGATGGAAGAGAGATGATTGCGTCGGGCGAGTTGTTCTATAATGAATGTATCGATCTGATCGACCTCGGCTCGGAGCTCTTGGAGTGTTTTCATAAAGATAGCCTGATTAACCCGGATATTTCATACTGATTCTGCTGCGGCTTGCGAACACCCGATGGATACTGCGTCAGTCTCGAATTGCTCCTCGGGCAGTATGAAACATACAGCCGTCGTCGCAATCCATCACCTTCCTTGTCTGCATCAGCCTTCGCGGCCTCCTCGTCACGATCAGTATGAAACATCCGGGTTAACTAGGTTAAAGTATGGTGCAGTATCGAAAGCTCTTTCAAAAATTTTTCTCGAACAGAGTGGGTGTATGGATTGTAGCGGTGCATATCTCCAAAAAGCTCTTCACTGTCTGCTGTAACACTGCGAACCATTTTTTGTAGAAGTTCAAAACTAGGTGTTGAAAGGATTCCTGGTGGAGTAGTCAGCATCGGGGCTCTTCCAATAAAATGGACTAGGGCCTGCATACTGGCACTTTGCATATCATGCTCTTCTGGAGTAAGAGAGATGATTTCTAATCCCATATGTTGAAAAATCTCGATCATCTTATGAGCTCTTTCCTCTTGTGGGCTAGTACAAAGCACTATTTTGTGACCACGTGTGCCTTCTGATTTTAGTATAGAATTAGGACCAAAAAGGGGGTGTATTGCCATGATCGGTTGTTTCTGTGGAAAGAGTTCACTCATGATTTGCATGGGAAATACTTTTACAGAGCAGGTATCGACAAGAAGAGTGGAAGGGGAAATAATTTTAGCTACGTGTTTACAGCACTCTTGAAATGAAGAGATAGGAACCGCTAAAAGAAGAACCTCAGTATCTCTTAGCTCCTCTAAGGGAACTAAGCTTACACCCTTGATGAGGCTCGTCTTGAGAATAGCGTCATGGGCCATCACTTTACCATAGGGTAACAGGAGCTCTGACCAACATTGACCCAAACGTCCAAAACCTATAATTCCAAATCGCATTTTATTTGGGGTGCTATATTTCTATGAATCACTTTTATCTTAGATTGTTTTTTAATGTACTACTGATTCTGAGCTTTATGGAGCAGGTAATGATCCATCAAAACCAGTGCGGCCATGGCATCGACGATAGGAACTGCACGTGGCAGGACGCAAGGGTCGTGACGACCTTGAACTGAGATACTGATTTCTTCTTGAGCTACATTGAGTGTCTGTTGCTCCTTGGCAATCGTTGAGACAGGTTTAAAGGCAACACGAAAAAGGATATCCTCTCCTGTGGAAATGCCTCCTAAGATTCCTCCCGCATGATTGGTTAAGCAGCTCATTTTTTCATTTCGTAAAATAAAAGCATCGTTGTGCTCACTTCCAAGTAAGGTTGTCCCTTCAAATCCGGATCCGATTTCAAATCCTTTCACAGCATTAATCCCAAGCATCGCTTTTCCTAAGTCAGCTGAGAGTTTGTTAAAGACAGGAGCTCCAAGTCCTACTGGAACATGACGCAGGACTCCTTGAATCACCCCACCAACGGAGTCTCCTGTCTGTTGTACTGATTCAATCAATTCCATCATGGAGGGAGCCATTAAAGGATCAGGGCAGCGCAAAGGGTTGCTTTCAATGGTCTCTGCAGAGACGCTTCGAGGATCTATGGTCGTACGTAGTCTCGCTACTTGCTCGACATAGCTTAGAATTTCAATATTGAAATGCTGTTTCAAATATTTTTTGGCAATGGCTCCTGCAGCTACACGGGCCCATGTCTCTCGAGCACTTGCACGACCGCTTCCTCTGAAATCACGACGCCCATATTTTTGCTGGTAGGTGAAATCTGCATGAGAAGGTCGATAGACATTTTTGATGGCTTCGTAATCTCCTGGACGACTATCTTCATTATAAGCAAGCAGCAAAATAGGGGTTCCCAATGTATGCCCCTCAAAGACTCCAGAGAGAATGTGGACCTGATCTCGTTCCTGGCGAGGTGTTGTCAGTGCACTTTGTCCTGGTCTTCTACGATCGCATTCGTGCTGGATCTCCTCAGGCGTGATAGCCAAACCGGGAGGGCATCCATCGATGATCACTGCCACAGCACCTCCATGTGATTCACCACAGGTAGTAATTTTAAAAAGGTGTCCGAATGTGTTCATTTTTTTATAATTCAAAAGGGGGTATCATAGTATCACTTCTTTTAAGGCCTTCAGAACGATTGTATCGTCTATTTCGTGAATGACCGATCCTTGGGTTCTATCAACCTTACCAATCTGACTCAATAAAACGGTTCGAATCGCTCTTGAGCCTCTTTTTTTATCATAACGTGTTGCTTCGAGAAGATCATTAGGATTCATGCTGCTTAGGAGCATGGGATCTAACCCAAATATTTCATTCTGATCACCTGCGCAGACCGGGAAATCAGATGGATGCTGCGTTGAGCTCGAAGTCTTCCTCGGGCAGTAGGGACTCATACAGCCGTCGTTAGACTTCATCACTCGCCTGGCCCCATCAGCCTTCGCAGCCTCCTCGTTACGATTAGTATGAAATATCCGGGTTAATTTGAATTGATGAAAAAAATCAACGATCATGTCTGCTTCCGTTTTGGAGCAGATTCCTAGGAGTTCACTGATTTTGAGTTCGACTAATATTCCTAACCCTACGGCATATCCATGCATGATTTTATATTGAGAAACCTGCTCCATAGCATGCCCTATGGTGTGACCAAAATTTAAAATCATCCGTTCACCAGATTCTTTTTCATCCTTGTGAACAAGAGCCATCTTCTGTTCTACCGCCTTGATAACTACCCCCTCTAGCAAATCAAGATCTGGAATCAAAAGTTGGGCAAGATGTTCTTGTACGAAAAAAAATTGATCTCGATCATTTGTTAGGAATATTTTAATGGCTTCCATGAGGCCATTGATCATCTGTTCTTGGGAGAGTGTTGTTAAAAAATTAAGGTCGGCAATCACTGCTGTGGGTTGCCAAAACGCCCCAATGAGATTCTTTCCATAAATCGTATTAATAGCTGTTTTTCCACCAATACTGCTGTCAACCATTGCAAGTAACGTTGTTGGTATCTGAATGTAGGGAATTCCTCGCATGTAGGTCGCTGCAACAAAGCCTGCAAGATCCCCAACGACTCCCCCTCCTAGGGCCACGATCATTGTATTACGTCCACATTGATGCCGGAGCATTTCACCTTCAAGGCGTTCTTTTACCCTGCTGTTTTTTGATTTTTCTCCAGCTCGGAATGAGAGGAGCTGGGCCTGAAAACCACGCTGGAGTAGTTTTTCAAGCAACGCATCACCATACAGTTTTTTGACATGATGATCCGTAATTATGACCACCTTCTGCTCTAGTGAGAGAAAGGTTTCTAAGCTCTCTAGCCCGGATATTTCATGCTGATCACCTACGGAAGCCGGGAAGTTAGATGGATGCTGCGTTGATCTCGAAGTCTTCCTCGGGCAGTGTGTATACACACTGCCCGAGGAAGACTTCATCGCTCGCCTTGCCCCATCAGCCTTCGCGGCCTCCTCATCACGATCAGTATGAAATATCCGGGTTATGATATCCCTGCCGATCAGGATCGGATACTGATAACCGGGCGCAGAGGGAAGTTCTAGATAGAGTTGTTGGGGGGTAGTTTGATGTTTCATGAGGGAACAAGTCAGTATGGTCTAACATGAGATAGAATTGCACTAGATGAAGTCCATTTCAGGTTTTGATATCAAAGCATGCAGATGTGCCTGGATTTTTTATTCACAATTAAGAGGGAGTTTCAACTGCTCCTTTTTCTTCATAGCAAGGGCAAAGGCGGCAAGGAGCTCTGCTGTCTCTTGAAGATCAGAAAAATGGATCATCTCTACGGGGGAGTGCATGTAGCGATTGGGAACTCCAATGGAAACGGTCGGAATCCCTCCTTTTTGACAAAAGATGGCATCAGCATCAGTTCCTGTCCAACGGGGATTAGTTTCTACCTGAAGTGCAATTTTTTTGCTTTTAGCAACACTGCGTAAGAGTTCATTGACGATGGGATGATTAGTGCTTCCCACACTCAGGACCGGTCCTTTACCCAAGCGCACATCACCGTGTTGCGGCTTGGAACAATTGGGGATATCTGTAGCATGAGTCACATCAACGACGAGAGCCACATCGGGATGAATGCTATATCCTGCCATCGATGCACCATAGAGTCCATTTTCCTCCTGAATGGTGGAGACAGCAACAACAGAGGCTTTCAGATTTTTTCGATTTTTGGCAACTAGGCAAAAAGCTTCTGCAGCTGCCCAGGCCCCAATACGATTATCACAGCCTCGTGCAGCAAAGCGTCCTCCAGCGAGCTCCACAAAACCAGCAGTGTAGGTTATTGCATCACCGATATGAACGAGCTTCTCTGCTTCCTTGCGTGAGCTAGCTCCAATATCGATATACATTTCGTGGAGATGGGGGACTTTTTTGCGATCCTCCGGCTCCTGAAGATGAATTGCAAGGAGTCCTGTTACTCCTGGAATGGGGCCGCTTGAGCTATGAATCGTCACACGTTGGCCTCGCACAAGTGCCTGATCGATACCGCCGATCCCTTTGAAGTAAAGAAATCCCTCCTCAGAAATAAAGGAAACCATCATTCCTATTTCATCCATATGACCAGAAAAAAGGATTTTTGGAGAGCCTTCAGGGTTGATTGTCGCAAAGGCATTCCCATAACTATCAACAGTGACCTGGTCTGCAAAAGGTTTTACATAGTCAATCCAAAGCTGCTGGCCACGTGTTTCAAAGCCAGAAGGAGATGGGGTTTCAAGGAGCTCTTTTAAGAAGGCACGTGATGATGGTTTCATAGAAAATCAAACAATATTAAAGAAAGTTTATGCAGAGCACAAGATCGTTGACCTTAGCCGGAACATTTCATACTGATCGCCTGAGGAAACCGGGAAGTCAGATGGATGCTGCGTTAGCCCACATATTTCATACTAGTTCGTCGCGAGGCGCTGCAAATCCTGATGCAGAAACCACCGGCAGTCGGGAGACCGCGGTGGAGACTGCCCTGGCTTTAACCCGGATATTTCACACTAAATCTATTACGGCTTGTGGAAAGCTCATCATTACTGCGTTGGTCTCGAATTGTGATTTGGACAGTAGGGACTCATACATCCCAGCGTCAAAATACTCGCCTGCCTGACCCCATCAGCCTTTGTGGCCTCCTCGTTACGACCAGTATGAAATTTCGATACTAAGAAAATCATTTTATTCTTGCCGGAAAGGAGGTTGTCATAGATTTTTATAGGCTTATGAAAGTTCGCATCACCATCATGCCACAAGCTGCAGTCCTTGATCCAGCGGGGGTTGCCACTGCACATGCTTTAGAACACTTGGGGCTCCATGGGGTAAGCTCTCTACGTATTGGAAAATTAATCGAGCTCGATATCGAAGGAGCCACTGAGGAAGAACTTCATCAGGCCTGTCGGGATCTCCTTTCCAATCCTGTGATGGAAGATTATTGCCTTGAGGTTATCTCCTAACAATGCGTTGCGCTGTTCTTCAATTTCCTGGTTCTAATGGTGATATCGATGCCTTGGAAGCCTTGCGTTCGTTTGAAAATGTCACTGCAGAATTAGTCTGGCATCAAGAAAAGTCACTTGATTCCTTTGAGTTCATTCTTTTACCAGGTGGTTTTTCTTATGGAGATTATCTCCGGTGCGGTGCCATTGCCCGTTTTTCTCCTATTATGCAAGCAGTTCAAAAGGCTGCAGCCTCCGGCACATTGATTTTGGGTATTTGTAATGGCTTTCAAATTCTGTGTGAGGCAGGGCTTTTACCTGGAACACTCATACGCAATCGCAATCTTCTTTTTCGGTGTGAAGAGCGTCTTGTGCGTGTGGAAACAAGTGATTCTCCCTTCACAAAAAAAATCTCTTCTGGATCTGTGTTGCATCTTCCCATTGCTCACGGAGAGGGTTGCTATTTTGCAAAAGAAGAAACACTTCAAGAACTCCATGACAAGGATCAAGTATTGCTGCGCTATGCTACTTCAAAAGGGGAGATAACCAAGGATGCCAATCCCAATGGCTCTTGTGAAAATATTGCTGGCATTTGCAACCAAAAGAGAAATGTTTTTGGCCTCATGCCCCACCCGGAACGCGCTTGTGACGAGCTTCTAGGAAGTACTGATGGACGTATGATTTTTGAATCGATATTAGATCATGTTCACCATGGTGCAGGTACCTCACTATAATTTAATCCCAAGGACGCATTAAACTAACAACGATGTCTTCGCTTTCATCCTCACCTCAACTCACACCTTCTATTCTTGCAGAGCAACATGGTCTCTCCAGTGAGGAGTATCAAAAAATTCTCTCTCTCTTAGGTCGCGAACCTAATCGTGAGGAGATTGGGGTTTTTTCGGTCATGTGGAGCGAGCATTGTTCTTATAAAAACTCGCGCTTGGAACTTAAAAAATTTCCCACTACTGGAAGCAAGGTGTTGGTCAAGGCTGGAGAGGAGAATGCAGGGGTCATTGATATCGGAGATGGTTGGGCTGTTGCTTTTAAGATAGAGAGCCACAATCATCCCAGTGCTGTAGAGCCATTCCAAGGGGCTGCAACTGGTGTTGGTGGTATCATTCGTGATATTTTTACGATGGGGGCGCGCCCTGTTTTTCTTTTAAACTCACTCCGCTTTGGACCTATCTCGGGAGATTCATTACGTGCCCGTGATAATCGCCAGCTTTTCTCTGGCGTTGTCGCCGGTATTGGGCACTATGGCAATTCCATTGGTGTTCCCACCATTGGAGGAGAGGTCTATTTTGATCCTAGTTATAACGGCAATCCTTTGGTCAATGCTTTTTGTCTTGGGGTCTTAAAGCATGAGCAGATTGCTCGGGGTGCTGCCAAAGGAATTGGGAATCCTATATTTTATGTTGGAGCAGAAACGGGCCGAGATGGACTTGCGGGAGCTGCTTTTGCCTCACGCGAACTCACCGAAGAATCAAAAGCCGATCGTCCTGCAGTTCAAGTGGGGGATCCTTTTCGAGAAAAATTACTCTTAGAAGCCTGCTTGGAGCTTCTTGCAAGTGGATGTGTCGCTGGCATTCAAGATATGGGGGCAGCAGGCCTGACCTGCTCTACCTGTGAAACAGCAAGCCGTGGCGGTACCGGAGTTGAAATTGACCTTGATTTGGTTCCTAAGAGATCAGCCGATTTAACTTCTTATGAGCTTCTTTTAAGTGAATCCCAAGAGCGGATGCTCGTCATTGTTCATCAGGGCGAGGAGGCCACTGTTCAACGTATCTTTGAAAAATGGGAGCTGCCTTATGGGTTGATTGGCCGTGTGACTGATGATGGAAAGATGAAGGTAAAGCGAGGAAAGGATCTTGTTGTTGATATTCCTGCACGGACCCTTGCTGACGAGGCCCCACTGTATCAACGAGAGGCTGCCACTTGGAAGGCTCCAGCACCCCTTGATCTCACAACGGTTGCAGAATGTGATCCTATAATCGTATTACATCAGCTCTTAGCACACCCAAGCATTGCCTCCAAACAATGGATCTGGCGTCAATACGATCATACAGTACAGACAGGGACAGTTGTTCCACCTGGTTCAGATGCTGCTGTTTTTTATGTGCGTGAGGCCAATAAATTCTTGGCAGCAACAAGTGACTGTAATGCCATTTATTGTTCTCTTGATCCTCACGAAGGAGCAAAAATTGCTGTTGCCGAGGCAGCTCGTAATTTAGCCTGTTCTGGAGCTGTTCCTATCGGTGCTACCGATAATCTGAATTTTGGAAATCCTCACAAACCAGAAAGTTTCTATGAGTTGCGTGCAGCGGTTGAAGGAATTTCCGAAGGATGCCGTGCTTTTGATATTCCCGTGACTGGGGGAAATGTCAGTCTCTACAACGAAAGTCAACTTGCCTCCATCGATCCGACTCCCACAGTAGCCCTTGTGGGCCTCATTGAGAAAAGAGAGCAGATCACAACTCAATTTTTTAAAGAACCGGGAGATGTGATTTTTTTACTTGGGGAGCTTGGGAGTGAGCTTGGAGGTTCCCATTATCTCTTAGCTTCACATGGAAGAAAAGAGGGGCTCCCTCCACGTGTTGATTTTGAATATGAGAAAGCCATTCATAAACAACTTCTTTCCCTCATTCGAGCTGGCCTGGTTCGAAGTGCCCATGATTGTTCTGAAGGAGGTCTTGCAGTAGCCCTTGCCGAAGCCTGTTTTGGAGATTCCAATAAAGCCGAAGTAAAACTTTTTGGAGCGTGTATCGATTTAGGAAAAAAAGGAATACGAGATGATGTTGCTCTTTTTAACGAATCACAGAGTCGAATTATTTTTTCAACTAAGGCCCAGCAGGTGGAACAAGTAGAGCAAGAGTTACAGGCTTCGGGTCTTCCCTTTACCCGTTTAGGAAGTGTCACTAAGGAAACAATACTCTCTATTCAACTAGATGAAAAAGAATATAGCTGGAGCACAGAGATCTTGCATCAAAGTTGGTTTAAAGCCATTCCTCACCTCATGCAGGCTTAGTAACTTGACATGAAGGGGCCAAGCTTCCACAAGCCATAATGGATGGAGTATGAAATATCCTTTCAAGGAGACTCCACTCCTTATTTTTTCATTATGTCAGCCTCCTCTCTAACGCTCTTAGCACCAGCAAAAATCAATCTCTCGCTGCAGCTCTTAAACAAAAGAGCTGATGGATATCATGAAATTGAGACGTTGATGGCACCTATTACTCTGGCTGATGAGCTTGAAATTACCTGCACTCATACTGCTGCTCCCATTCCAATAACACTCACCTGCAATGATCCTTCCCTGCCACTTGGAGAAAAGAACCTATGCGTACAAGCTGCTCATGCTTTTCAGAAAGCAACTGGTATTCAAGAGCCAGTTTCTATCACCCTGTTAAAAAAAATCCCATATGGAGCAGGGCTAGGTGGGGGGAGTAGTGATGCAGCTGCGGTGCTACAAGGTATGAATGCTCTTTTCAAAAAGCCTTTAGTCGAGGAGGAGCTGCATCTCCTCTCCGTATCACTAGGATCAGATGTCCCCTTTTTTTTACAAAGGAAACCTGCATGGTGCCGTGGCCGTGGTGAAATTCTCTCTGAAGCAGCGCCTCTTCCAGCATGGAACCTGCTTCTAATCAAGCCTCCCTTTTCCGTAGATACCACTTGGGCTTACCAGCACTGGGACAAAAAAAAGTGGACCCCAAAAGAGCCAATGACTCACGATGAGATCACCCTTTTCAATCATCTCGAGCTTCCTGTTTTTGAAAAGTACCTTCTCCTTCCAGTCTTAAAAGAGTGGTTATTAAAGCTACCTGAAGTAATCACAGTTTGGATGAGTGGCTCTGGATCAACAATGGTGGCACTGTTAAACCAAGAGCTCTCTTGGGAGCAGAATCAAAGACTCCAAACAACGATAAGAACTACTTTTGGAGAGTATTTTTGGATTAAAAGTGTCACTTTTCTAACTTAACCCGCATATTTCACACCGATCTACTACGGAAGCCGGGAAGTCAGATGGATGCTGCGTTAGACTCACATTTTGATTTGAGCAGTATATACACATACAGCCCTGCATCAAAATGCTCGCCTGCCTTGTACTAATAAGCTTTGCACGGCGCCTCATGACACTTCAGTATGAAACATCCGGGTTAACAGTTTTTTTTACGAGTCCGAGTTAAGAATTCAATAGGCTCTTCATAAAGTTCTGTTTCTTGGATCAGATGCAACAGTAAGACTAAGCAAGCAAGGGCATCTGAGAGTGCTTCGTGCCAACGGAAATCAGGGAGTATTTTTCTTAATTTTTCTAAAAGTCCAAAATGAGTAATGAGATCTTCAAGCTTGTAGGAAGGAAGTCCTGGAATCATCTCGCGACTCAGAGTCAATGTATCAATCCATGGACCAAAGCCATGCATCGGGAAGGCACGTAAGAAGCGGCGTTCAGTACCATGTCCATGGGCTACAAGATAGCGACTAGCAAGACGTTTTTTAAACTCTGGCCAGAGCGCCTGCATTGTAGGGGCCTCCTTAAGATGATGATCAGAAATGCCATGCAGTTGCTGTGCTCTCCAGGTAACAGGGCGTCCGATTTGTAAATAAGATCGAAAAAACAGCGTCGGTTGTAATTGTAACTCTTTCATGGAGGCCATTCCGACTTGAATAGGATAGGTCGTTTCTCCAGGAGATTCTCCAGCAGATTCAAAATCAATAGCAACAAGCGAGGCCTCTTTAATCAGTAATTTTCCCATCAATAAGGTAGAGTCAAATGACTATGACGTTTCTAAATTCGTAATTGGCATAATTTGTTTCCTATGAAGTAGAGTGCTCCTTCTTCCCATTCCATCTTTCTGGAATCCAGGGGTAACCCGGATATTTCATCCCGATCTACTGTAGAAAACGGGAAGTCAGATGGATGCTGCGTTGATCTCGAAGTCTTCCTCGGGCAGTGTGTATACACACTGCCGTCGTCAGACTTCATCACTCGCCTCGCCCCATTAGTCTTCGCGGTCTCCTCGTCACGATCAGTATAAAATATCTGGGTTAAGATGAGGGATTCTCTCATGGCTTCTTTTATTCAGCAATGCTGCGCAGCATTCTCTGTGTTGTCTCCCAATCAATACAGGAATCAGTGATCGATACTCCGTAGCGTAAAAGGGAAAGATCTTGAGGAAGCGGCTGATTTCCTTGTTCAAGAAAGCTTTCAATCATGGCTCCGACGATCTCCCTTTTGCCTTCCAGACGTTGCTGTAAAATGCTCTTCCATACCTCTTCCTGTTGCATTGGATCTTTGCCACTATTGGCATGGCTACAGTCGATCATGATGGCAGGAGGAACCGCTGCTGCTTTGAGTTCAGCAATAGTTTGGGCTATTTGATGTGGAAAATAATTAGCTCCATGACGCCCTCCCCTCAAGACCAGATGACTTTCATGATTTCCGTACGTGGTAACGATGCTCGTCATTCCATCCTGATCAATACCAAGAAAACTATGAGGAATACGCGAGGAACGCATGGCATTAATGGCAGTTTCAATATAGCCATCTGTACTATTTTTAAAGCCTACGGGCATGGAGAGGCCACTTGCCATTTCACGATGTGTCTGAGATTCAGTTGTGCGAGCCCCAATAGCAGACCAGGTAATAAGATCTGCAATATATTGAGGGATGATGGGATCAAGAAATTCTGTTCCTGCAGGGAGGCCAAGTTCTGCAATTTTTAAAAGAAGGTTCCGCGCAATAATAATTCCTTCCTCTATTTTTCCAGAATCATTGAGATAAGGATCACTAATGAGTCCTTTCCATCCAATGGTTGTTCGCGGTTTTTCAAAATAGACCCGCATCACAATAAAAAGATATTCTTTTAATTCCTCTGCAAGGTGGGCCAGTCGCTCTGCATAGTCAATTGCAGCAATCGGATCATGAATTGAGCAGGGTCCTACAACAACGAGTAAGCGAGGATCCTCCCCTCGGAGAATACGACTTGCTGTTGAGCGAAAATGAACAACATGATTATGGAGTTTGGTGGAGGCTGGGGATTGTTCTTTGAGGAGACGGGGGGAGGTCAGGCGTGTGATTTTTTGAACACGAGTATTTTCAAATGCAGCTTGGGAACTCTTTGGGTCTGCATGGGTGAGATCGTAGGAATAGGACATTTTTTCTAGACTAGGATTTTTAAAATAATATGGCAAGATCACCCCATGCCTACTTTTGATATTGTCTCTGAAATAGAACGGATGGAAATTGAAAACGCTGTGAATCAAGCTCGTAAGGAGCTTGCAACACGGTTTGATTTTAAAGGTAGTGTTGTTACAATCGAACAACCCAAACCAGAAACCATCATCTTAAGCGCTCAAGACAGCAAAAAACTCCAAGGATTGCGTGAAATCATGATTGGAAAGCTGGCGAAGCGCAATGTCGATTTGCGCAACGTGGAGCAAAAAAATCCAGATATTTCTCCACTCGGTCATGCCCGCCAAGAGCTTCTCATCAAGCAAGGTCTTGATGGTCCCAAGGCCAAAGAAATTACAACAGCAATCAAGGGAGGAAAATTCAAGGTTCAATGCACCCTTCAAGATCGTCATGTCCGTGTTACTGGGACAAAACGCGATGAGTTACAAGAGGTTATTACCTATTTAAAAGGTAAGAATTTTGAAATTGCTCTCGGTTTCAAAAATTTCAGAGACTAGCCCGCTCGTCTTGCCCTTTCAGGGATGCTTAACGCGCATATTTCATACTGCCCAATCACAATTCGAGACCAACGCAGTAATGAGGAGCTTTCCACAAGCCGTAATAGATTTAGTGTGAAATATCTGGGCTAGTTTCTTGATGCTTTTTCTTTTGAAGTAGAACCCACAACCAAGCTCCACCAAAGTTCTCATCACGCTCTGCACGAATTAATTTTTCAAATCGGTGGAGTAATTGAATGACAAGATCCTCCGTGTGATCCCAGGAAACCGCTTCAAAAGGACCTCCAGCTCCCTGTTCCATATTTGTTCCCATATCGTAGAGTAAAAAACCTTCAGGTTTCAGAACACGTGCATGCTCTCTCATCATTGCTTCCAGATCGAAAGCATGATCCACGCAATTGGTGTAGAGCATATCAATCGAATTCTCTTTCTCCTGAAGCTTCATAAAATCACCTGCACGAACAATACGGTTGTCAGGACCAGGATTGAGATCGATTCCGTAAGCATTAAAAAACCCTAGATCGTGTAATACTTCCACTTCTGTTCCCTGGCGGGCACCTGAGCAGAGAATCACCGCATCTCGTGAAAGGAGCTGTGTCAAATGTTTGAAGCGGCTGTAAAATTTCAAACGATACTCGCAAATATCCCAATTACTAAATCCTCCTTTCATCTTGAGCATTTCATCAAGCTTCTGCTGCTGATGTGTCACATATTCGTCGTAGCTGGAATAGTCCCTTTTGAGAAGATCACCCTCTTTTTCCGATTTCCAACCTCCTTCACCATGGTGCTTGAGACGGACCTCATGCTTATCACGCTCATGTTGATAATTCGCATCCTGCATCTTCCGAAGTTTGCGAATGTATCCATACCCTCCTGGAATAACGAGATGCAGGGCTGTTTTGAACCAGAACCGTGGATAAAATGAGGGAAGAAGCGTGTGTCGAAGGTAGGCCATAAAATCAGCCTGCAGGCTACAACCTTCAGGCTTCAGGCTGAAGAAAAAAATATTTTAGGAGAAAATAAATGTTTAAAATCTAATATTGCTCAGGACTGAAGTACCCATCATCCGTTATTCATTACCCATGATACTTTAGTATGAAATATCTGGGTGAAATTTTATCCTCGTAAAAACATTTTCCAAAAAAGAGTAAGTGGTCCTTCAAGGTAGAGAATATCGTGTTTAAAAGCCCCTACGTAGTGGCGGGTGATACTTTTTTTATCGCGAAAGAATCCCCAACTAATTTCATAGGTGAAAGGAAGTGCTCCTCCATGATTCCAGTGAGAAGCCATCAGTGCGTAGAGGGTCTGTTCAAAAAATTGAGGATGGTGGGCCGTTGTTTCGAAGGTGATGAGGAGTTGTTCGGCAAGTTCGAGTGAGAGAGCTTTTTTAGGAACAAGCATGAGTCCACTGTTAAAACGGGGCCATAGATTCACCCCCATTTTTTGTTCAATCTCTTCCCGAGGAATACAATATTTTTCCTTCGTATCTTCGTTGTAAAAAAAATCTTCACTTTCTCCATCGGCCCAATCCAAGATTTCTTCTGGTTTGCGATAAAAAAGAACATCGGAATCGAGGAAGATAAATCGTTCACCTAATGCAAAAACAGGAATATCAAAAAATTTCAAAAAAAGATTATGCTTTGAGCGATGTGCCCAACATGCAGGATAGTTTGCTAACGCTTGTTGGACTCGTGCCTCAGATTCCTCTCTGGAAATAAAATGAACCCCAGGCAACACTGCCTCTATACGACAGCGTTCTTTTTCTTCAACCGATCCATCTTCATGAATGAAAATATTCCAACGTCGTTCTGTAAAAAATTCAAAACTCACTGCAGCAAGGAGGCCTGCATGCCATGTCTTAGAGGAGACCAGCAAATGAACTGATATATCAGGATTCTGGAGTTTCTCTAAGCCAGGACGCTTTGAAAGGGTTGCAACCAAGGTTCCTAGAGCATGCCCACATTTGCTAAGTAGTAAGCGTGCAAGAGTACGGAGTGATCGGGTCATTAGAACAATAAATTAAAAATTAAGGGATTGAGCCTTCATCAGAAAATTTCCAACGCGTCGCCCTAATCTCGGACCAATGTGAGGCAATCTCCTCAGCTAGCCATTCGGTAAATAAAGGGGCTCCAGCAGCAGTGGGATGGACTCCATCAAACCAATAGTTTTCTTGCAATAATGTTTTCATGAACTTGAGTGAAGCGGGGCCTAACATCACCGTGTGAGGAGGAAGTGCTGCAGCAAAGGCAGTTTGATACTCACGTCGTTGAACTTCAAGAACAGGGAGAGCATAAAAAACTAACGTATGAATCATCGTTCCCATCTGTTCATAAAGCTCTCGGTAATATATCATCCATCCTGGAAGTGGTATTGTGATTTTTTCAGCATTAGGAGAGGCTGTCATGGATTTCTCAAAAGCCTCCTTGGTCTTTGTGTACTCAAAAGTTCCTTTAGTTTTTTGAAGAGGACAAAATTGAGAGACTTTTTTTTGATAGGAGAGAGGTTCTAAAGTCGAAAAGATTCCTATAGCAAATCGATTCAGTAAAAGATGCTCTAGCATAATCCAGGTGAGATTTTTATTCTCCTGAAGACTTGCCTTTAAGGATTTCCAAGCCATTAGTGCGTTGTGCGGTTCTAACCATACCAAAGAACGTTGAGTATTGGCCTCCTTAAAAAAAAGATAAATTGGATTTTGATCATAGGCATCAAAGACTTCACTTAATAGAATTGCAGGTGCTTGTTTTAATGCATCACGAGGAATTTTTCCAAGCTCTCGAAGAAAAACCTGCATCATAAAAAGCCGTTCAAAATGATTTGCTCCAGGAAGAGAGAGTTTCAGAAGTGTCACCTCAATTCCCTTTTCGGCTAATTTTTTTTCAAGAAGCTCCGGATTAATTCCAAATTCGGTAGCACTACTTCCTTCTAAAATAAGAACCGGTTTTTTTTGCCATCCTGGGGTATGGAGCAAATGATCTACTTGGCCACGAACGTGCGTAATGGCATCTGCCTCGGGATAAAACCATTTGGAGGAAATGAAAAATCGTAACCCCAGCAGTGCGGAAAAACAAAGTAACAGAGTAATAAGGAAAGATTTCAACTTCAGAGGAGTCTTGCTAGGAACAATAAATCCTAGGGCTAACATTGCGAGAATAGGAATCAAAACGAGGATCATCAGGAGTGGATACGTTAAAATTGAAAATAGATAAATGGGACCATGCCTGTGCTCATGAAGAGTAATCCTAAAAGAAGCGCTATGCTGATGGCCACATAGAAGGCGGTATTAGAAGCCAACGCGTAGCGACTTCTTAAACGATCGCTTCCAAGAAGTGCTGTGTCGAAGAAGAGCGGTAAGATCAATAAAGCCCAAGGAAGCGAGCAGGGAGCTAGGGTTGGGATTTTGAGCGCAAAGAGTGCATAGGAAAACCGAGTGATTCCTAGGAAAAACTGATGCATGATGTAGAGCGTATCACTCCAGGTAGCTGCTCGGAACGGAATCCAACAGAGAAAAATAATTCCTTGAGTTAGGAGCCATGCACTGATGTTTGAAAATGAAAAAAATTCTTTACTCATATCATTTCCTGCACTTTCTCTCGAACGTTGCCAGAGATGATTAAGACACAGTGCCACTCCGTGAATCCCACCCCAGAGCAAAAAATTCCAGCTTGCCCCATGCCACATTCCACCAAGAAACATAGTGATAATGATATTAGCGTAGTTTCGGGGAAGTGAGCAGCGATTTCCTCCTAGTGGAATATAGACATAGTCACGTAACCAGGTAGAAAGCGAAATGTGCCATCGTCTCCAAAAATCGATTAAGGATGTTGCACGATAGGGGAAATGAAAATTTTCAGGGAGCGTGTACCCTAGTAATTGAGCCACTCCGATAGCCATCAATGAATAGCCAGCAAAATCAAAATAGATCTGGCCATAAAATCCTAAGCATCCCCCAAAGAGTTTCAGAGCAGCTTGATTCTCTACCTTTTCAAAAATGGGATTCACAAAGGCCGCCAGATGATCTGCAAAGACCGCTTTGTAGAGAAATCCCAAAGCGAACTTTCGACATCCTTCGATAAAAAAAGAGGGATCAAAAGAACGTTTCTTCTGCAGTTGTGGAAGAAAGGTGGGTGCATGAATGATCGGCCCTGCAACAAGATGTGGAAAAAAGGAGAGATAGACGCCCAGGCGTATGAACGATTTTTCCGCTACCAATGTTTGTCGATAAACCGTCACGACATAACTGAGCGCTTGGAAAATATAGAAACTAATTCCTGCAGGAAGAATAATGTTCAGGGTTGTCCAGCCTGAAGTTCCTCCCATTTTTGTGAAAGCAGTGTGAAGTGATTCTAAAAAAAAGTTAGTATATTTAAAATAGCCAAGGATGAGGATTAGCAAAGAGCAAGCACCGACCATGAGCCTCTTTCTGTGAAGCTCAGCTGTTCTTTCTAGGAGCCTTCCAGCAAAATAAGAGATCACAATAACAGTAAAAAGGAGTCCTGTGCATTTCCAGTTCCACCAGCCGTAGAAAAAGAAATTAGCTGCAAATAGAAAAGGATGTCGCCATCGGTCTGAGGGAAGACTCCAATAAACAATGAGGACTACGATCAAAAAAAAGAAAAAGGGGAGGGTGTTAAAAATCATGTTTCAAAATATTTTATTCCTTCTTATTTCTTTTGAATAAGAAAATCAGAATGCTTCCAAGTAGTACTACTAAACATCCCTGTGCAAAAAGATCCCCATGCCTTGAATAAAAAGTGGGTGAGGGGTAGGAGGGGAGGTTCCACGGGGCTGCCATGATTCCCTCGAAAAAAGTACTACCATGATCATCTTCAAGTTGATGGGTAATCCGCCCAAAGCGGTCGATGAGACAAGTCACTCCAGTATTGGCAACGCGTAGCATTGGGAGTTTTGTCTCCACACAACGAAAGAGAGCATTGGTGACATGCTGTTTGGAAGCAGCTGAATGTCCAAACCATCCATCATTGGTCAATGTGATGAGGCCTTGTGCTCCAAGTAGTGCAAATTGTCTTACAAGGTCACCAAGTGTATCTTCAAAGCAGAGTAGGGGAGCTACTTTTATTTTCTGATGAGAGAGTGAGAGGAGCTTTGGGCCTGGACCTGCATCGAAGTCACCTAAAATACGATTTCCAATGATCCATTGAAAAAGGGGGAAGCTCTGACGACACGGAATGTATTCGCCAAAAGGGAGAAGATGCGTTTTGGCATAATATTGGATTTCTGAAATACCTGGAATAGGTTTTGCATTAAGTAAAACGGCAGCATTGTAATCCCGTTGAGGCTCCTCTTCAAAATGCAATGAACCGATAAGAAAATCGGCAGAACCTTGTTTTAAGAGCTGTTTGACTTGAGAAAAAGTTTTCTGATCACCTAGGAGAGGTCGAGGGGTTGCCGCCTCAGGCCACACAATCAAATCGGGATGGAGAGCGAGAGCCGTTTGGGATTCACGGTAATAGGTGTTCATGATTGTCTCTTCAAAAGCACGATTCCATTTATGATCTTGTGGAATATTTCCTTGAATAGCCACGATGGAGAGCACTTTCTTAAGCGGTGCTGGAGCAACCATTTCACGCAGTCCATAAATCATGACTGCGAGAATCAAGAAAAGTATTGATAGGATATCGCCATGAAATCTTAGGCAAAGCGGCATGGTGATTTTTTTTTGTTTTGATTCCTCCACAAAGCGCTTAATTGCGAGAGCAAGACAGCAAGAGGTCATCACACCGAGAAAAGAGAGCCCAGCAACGCCAGTAATATCACTGATTTGAAGCAAAGGAATTGTATGATGAAAGGCTACTCCAAAAGAATTCCATCCAAAGCCAGTAAATAAAGTTCCCCGAAGCCATTCTAAGCCACTCCAGCTCGCAGCAGCTAATACGGAGATAAGAAGATTTTTAAGCGAAGAGAAGTTGTGATATCCAGAGCCTTCTAAAAAAAACCTGAGAATCATTCCAACAAAGACTCCCCAGAAACCCATATAGAGAGCTAAGTAAAAAGGGAGGGTGACTAATCCTTCCCAGGCCACAGTGGTAATCCATTCTAGCGTGAGAAGAAAAAAAATAGAGCCAGCAAAGAAACTGAGAAAAAAAGTGAAACTTAAACGCCTCAGAAAAGAAGCTGGAAGTGGCGAAAAGAAAAGGGCTGATATCAGTGGTAGAAAAGCGACAAAAGGGACCCATGCGAATACTTCACGATCATAAGGAGGGAAGGTGCAGCTCATGGCTATTCCCGTAACGAGTGCAAGAAACCAGGGCACTACGTATTTTAGAGATACTCGGAAACAAATCCTCATGAGCTAGTGAATGGGGGGAATAGTCGTATCGATGGTCACCGTGCAATGGGTGCCGGGGATCCATGCATCTTGCTTTTCCGAATAAAGACCATTGTTTTTAGGAGTTCCAACGAAGAGCTGCAGTTTTACCAGGAGAAGAGATCTCCTTCCTAACATGGTTGGGTTCACCGAAATAACTTCTGCCTTGTATGGAAAGAGAGAGGCTTGCCCTTGAAACGTAATCTTAGCTATTTGATGAGGAGTAATTTTTTTTGCGAGTCGGTGAGGATAGAGTGCAGCGATGGTTCCCTCTTTACTAATAATCTGAGCCTCATGAGTGGAATAGACATGCTGCGCATAGATCCCAATTGTCATGCCTGCTCCAATAATTCCGAAGATGAGAATGGATAACGCCAAATAAGAACCATTTTTCCAAAAGGAGGGAGAGGAAATACGTTGCATGAAATAAGAAATAAAACTGGGGTCAAGATTCGTGATTGAGAAGTTTAAAAAAAAAGGTGATTCTTTGAAATCATGAAATTGTCGTACTACCTTCTTTTTTTGGGATTCATGAGCGTTAGTTGTAATGGAATCTGCAGCATTGAAAAAACCAATTCTATCTCACGCTCAGCAATAGAGGAGATGACGCAGTCAACCGCTCCACAAGAAAACAGTCCTTTCTTTATTGAACGTGAGGAGGCACGTCAGGCTGCAGCAGAGGCTGCTACCAATTCGATTTATAGAAGTTCTCTGCTCGTCCCTCGGCATTCTATTCAAGAGGAGATGAAAAAATGGGCGAGTCAGTGTCTTAATGTAATCAAGATTATTCCTAATAAAACGATCCTTCCTTCATCACAAATCATTGTAGAACCAATTTTCTTCTCATTAAGTGAGACTCCTCAATTACATGTTTCTTTTAAAGTAACCAATAACACTAAGAAGGTTCTCTTTCTTGATTTTTCAACGAATCAACGCCTTGAAATTCTTCTCAAAGAACAAAGTGGAATGGTGATCACTCGGTGGTCGGAAGATCGATCCTTTGATTCGATCGCTAGCGTTGTGATCATCAATCCCAAAGAAAGTGTCGTTTATACGGAAACAATTCCAACCCTCGGTATGAAAAAGGGGGTCCCCTACAACATTGAGGTCTCACTCGTGGGGCATCCCGAGTATACGCATACTCAATCCATCACTTCTCAGGATAGTTCTGAGGATTTCTCTAATGCATCGTTGCATGAATAGAAAGGGTATGAGATGCATTTTTTAAATAAAAATATTGCCAAAAGATGCACGAATCTCTACTTCTTGACTCCAATTAATCCAATTAACCACCATGTCTGATACATCCATTGAAGAAAAAGTCCGTAATATTATCGTCGAACAACTCGGCGTCACTGCTGAACAAGTTACTCTAAACGCCTCGTTCATTGAAGATCTAGGAGCTGATTCACTCGACACTGTTGAGCTTGTCATGGCTTTCGAGGAAGAGTTCGGTGTTGAAGTTCCTGATGAAGATGCCGAGAAGCTTCAAAAAGTTGGTGATGTTGTGAAGTATATTGAAGAGCACAGTAAGGCATAATTTTTACTTCATAAATAATTTCAAAGAATGCTGCTTCTCAATCGGGGCAGCATTTTTTTTGTATTTTTATATAGAGCCGCTTAGGCATGATATTTCACACTCAATCTATTACGGCTTGTGAAAAACTCTAGGGCTACTGTATTGGTCTTAAATGGTGATCCGGAAGGTAGGACTTTACTCCTATATCGTCAGGCTTCTTCACACACCTTGCCCCATGAGCCTTCGCGGCCTCCTCATCACGATGGGTAGGAAATATTTTGTTTAAATTGTGCTTCCATTGGGAACTATATTGCTTATCTTTCAGTCCCCCTCATGAAAATATCGTTTCCCCTATGTGCTACTGCTCTTCTTTGGATCAGTAGCCCATACCTCCTCTCACAAGCATCCCAAGCCTCACAAGGAGATCCCTCTCAAAAAGAGGTCATCACTTCCTATGAGTATCAGGCCTTCCTTAATGCAGCCTCTCTTCATGAAGAGCTAGCCCAGATATTTCCTACTGATCTACTACGGAAGCCGGGAAGTCAGATGGATGCTGCATTAGACTCCCATTTTGATTTGGGCAGTAGGGACACATACAGCCCTGCATCAAAATGCTCGCCTGCCTTACCTCATCAGCCTTCGCAGCCTCCTCGTCGCGATCAGTATGAAATATCCGGGCTAGAAAGCACCTTAAAGAACAGCAGTGACTATTATGATGAGAAGATGGCGGTTAACCAAGGAATGGGCTCCCTCCCAATCTATCGGTTGGGAACCCCTGGGAATTATTCCTATGAACTTTTACAAGAAGGAGAGAATCAGCAGGGGAATAAAGAAGAGCACCCGAAGAACCCCCTCCTCTTCCTAAGTATCCAAGAGGCAGAGCAGTTCTGCAGATGGAAAAATCTCCCCCCCACTGCCCTCCACCCGACCTTCCCTCAGATGGATCGTATGCTCCAAACAACCCAGAGTAGTTTTTCTCT